>Ga0070668_100002433_pt1 | contig 13697 bp, 9 predicted proteins | sample KBSS43metaG_FD_64661 | JGI IMG/M metagenome (GOLD analysis project Ga0070668, IMG submission 64661) | Switchgrass rhizosphere microbial communities from Kellogg Biological Station, Michigan, USA - KBS S4-3 metaG | ecosystem: Host-associated > Plants > Roots > Rhizosphere > Soil ... | reverse complement strand
CGCTCCATCACCGACCTGATGGTGCTGCCCGGCCTGATCAACCTCGACTTCGCCGACGTCCGCACGGTCATGACCGAGATGGGCAAGGCGATGATGGGCACCGGCGAGGCGACCGGCGACGACCGCGCGCTGATGGCGGCCCAGAACGCCATCGCCAACCCGCTGCTGGACGAAGTCTCGCTGAAGGGCGCCAAGGCGGTGCTGGTCAACGTCACCGGCGGCCTGGACATGACCCTGCTGGAAGTCGACGAGGCGGCCAACGCCATCTCCGAGCAGGTGGACAACGACGCCAACATCATCTTCGGCGCGGCCTTCGACCCCTCGCTGGAGGGCATGATCCGGGTGTCCGTGGTGGCCACCGGTATGGACGGCGCCTCGATGGCGGCTATGGAGCCGAAGATGGCCCGCGCGCCGGTCGTTCCGCCGACCCTGCGGGTGCCCGAACCGGCGCCGGAGCCGGCCTACGAACCGCTCCGCTCGTTCGAGCGCCCGGTCTACGCCGAGCGCCCGTCGCCCCCCGTCTTCGCCGCCCAGGCGGCCGCCGTCGAGCCGGAGCCGGTGTTCGCGCCGGCCCCCGCCGTCGCGCCCCAGCCCGAGCCGGTGATGTCCTTCGAGCCGGCCAGGCAGGAAGACCTGCTGAGCGTCGCGGCCGCGCCTGCGCCTGCGCCCCAGATCTCACGCCCGATCGCCCGCATCGTCGATCCGTCGGTCGAGGAGTTCGAGGAAGAGCCGCTGTTCCCGGCGCACAGCTACGAGGACCGTCGTCCGCAACGCGGCGGCTTCCTCAGCCTGTTCGGCGGCCGGCGCTATGAGTCTGCGCCGCCCACCTCGCGTGCGGCGGCCAGCCGTGGCGGCGCCCTGCCGGCGGAGGCCCCGGTTGAGGAGCGCGTCGCCGACGGCTCCGAAGATCTCGAGATTCCATCGTTCCTGCGCCGCTTGGCGAACTAGTCGCCCGCTCGCGCATTTCACGAAGACAAGGCACGCCCCGGCCTCTGGCCGGGGCGTGCCGCCGTGTCGGTATTGCTGCGATGCAACATAATCTGATGCACCGCAATAGCGTTAACCGCTCTTAAGGTTTTGCGCGACAATTGTGTCCGTAGACTTCAGTTGTGACTCCTGATTCGCCCAGGTGACCTGGGAGTTGACCGGGCCACAGTTGGGCCGCTGCGCTTCGCGCGCCACGCGAAACATTCCGAAACAGGAAGTGTTTTGCGGCGCTGCAGCATCGGTCTTAACCGAATGACTGGGACACCGCGGCGGGCCGGATAGCGCGCCACATAGGAAGGTGGCGATCTTGGCCGCGACGGCTTACCAGCACACCCTTCAAGGGCCCGCCATCTTCGCCGGCGTCGGCGTTCACACCGGCGCGCATACCCGCGTCTGCGTCCGGCCCGCGCCGGCCGGCGCGGGGATCGTCTTCGTCCGCACGGACGTCACCGACCGCGACAACCGGGTCCCGGTGTCCGGCGAAGCCGTCTGCAAGACCCAGCTGGGCACGGTGATCGGCAACGCCGCCGGCGTGACCGTGGCCACGATCGAGCACCTGATGGCCGCCCTCGCCATGCTCGACGTGGACAACGCCCTGGTGGAGCTCGACGGGCCGGAGATGCCGATCATGGACGGCTCCGCCCTGCCGTTCGTGCAGGTGCTCGACCGCGCCGGTCGCCGGACCCAGGAGGCGCCGCGGCGCTTCATCGAGATTCTTCAGACCGTGGAAGTGGCGGACGGCGACAAGCGCGCGTCGCTGTCGCCCGCCGACGGCTTCGAAGTGGCGTTCGAGATCGCCTTCGATTCGCCGGCCGTGGGCCGCCAGCGCATCGACCTCGCCATGGACGAGCAGGCGTTCCGCACCGAGCTGGCCGATTGCCGGACCTTCGGTTTCCTTGAGGACGTCGAGGCGCTGCGCGCCAACGGCCTGGCCCGCGGCGGCTCCTTGGACAATGTGGTGGTCATCGACGGCGGCCGCATCCTCAATCCCGAGGGGCTGCGCCGGCCCGACGAGTTCGTGCGCCACAAGGCGCTGGACGCGATCGGCGACCTCTATGTGCTGGGCGGGCGGATCATCGGCCGATTCGAAGGGGTGCTGGCGGGCCATGGGCTGAACAACGCCCTGGTGCGCGCCGTGCTCGCCCAGCCGCATGCCTGGCGCTGGCGTCCCCCGGTCCTCGAGCTCGCCAAAGCCTCCTGACCTGCGACCGAGGGTTCGATTTGCGCGAACCCTGGGCTGGTGTAGAACCGGCGCGCGCCTTGCGGGGGCGAGCGCAGGCCTAGAGGTGAACTTGTCCTTGCTTCGAAATTCGTCGGCCCGCCCGGTCATCGCAGCGGTGATTCTGGCTGTCGCCCTCGCCGGCTGCGCGGGGAAAGCCAAGAAGTCCAAGCTGGCCTATGAAGAGCGCCCTGTGGAGCTGCTCTATTCGGCCGGCGCCAACCGTCTCGACCGCGGCCAGTGGTCCCAGGCTGTGGAGTACTTCCAGGAGGTCGAGCGCCAGCACCCCTATTCGGAATGGTCGCGCCGGGCGATCATGATGCAGGCCTACGCCCACTATCAGGGCAACGACTACGCCGAGGCGATCGGCGACGCGGACCGGTTCATCTCGCTCTATCCGGGCAACCCGACGGCGGCCTACGCCCACTACATCAAGGCGGTCTGCTACTTCGAACAGATCGTCGACGTAGGCCGCGACCAGGCGGCCACCGGCCAGGCGCTCGAGAACCTGCGCGACGTGGTCCAGCGCTATCCGCGCACGGAGTACGCCCAGGATGCGCGGCTGAAGATCGACATGGTCAACGACCAGCTGGCCGGCAAGGAGATGACCGTCGGGCGCTACTACCTGCGCCAGGGCGACACCCTGGCCGCGATCGGCCGGTTCCGGACGGTGGTGGACAAGTACCAGACCACCAGCCACACGCCGGAGGCGCTTTATCGGCTGGTGGAGGCCTATCTGACCCTCGGCCTGCTCGACGAGGCCAAGCGCAACGGCTCGGTGCTCGGCTACAACTATCCCGGCGACATCTGGTACCGCGACGCCTATCGCCTGCTGACGGATCGCGGGCTGCGGCCGGCGACGGAGCCGCAGGTCAAGGGCGGCGTGGGCCGCCTGTTCCGGATCCCGTTCCGCAAGTCCAAGAGCGAAACGGTGAAGCCGCCGACGTCCTCGCCCGCAGCCCCGGTCGCCGCCGTCGCGCCGCCTGCCGCCGATGCGGCCAGCGCGCCGGCCGAGCCGCCGAAGAGCAACTGACACCCTTCCGGCGCGAGGGTTTTCAGGCGATCTTCCACCCATGCTGATCGGATTGTGGATCCGCGACGTGGTGCTGATCGAGGCCCTGGATCTCTCGATCGGGCCGGGCCTCACCGCGCTCACCGGTGAAACCGGCGCCGGCAAGTCGATCATCCTCGACGCCCTGGGTCTGGCCACCGGCGCCCGGGCCGATTCGGGCCTCGTACGCCAGGGCGCCGCCCAGGCGGCGGCGTCGGCGGTGTTCGCCCCGCCCGCCGGCCACCCGGTCTGGGACCTGCTGGAGGACAAGGGCCTCAGCTATTCCCGCGACGAGGACCTGGTGCTGCGGCGGACGCTGGCGGCGGACGGGCGCAGCCGGGCCTTCGTCAACGACCAGGCGACCGGCGTCGGCGTCCTGAAGGAGATCGGCGAAGCGCTCCTGGAGGTGCACGGCCAGCATGAGACCGTGGGGCTCCTGGAGACGCGGCGCCACCGGCCCATGCTCGACGCGTTCGGAAATCTCGACGCGTTGCGCGAGGCCCTGGCCGTCCGCTGGGAGGCCTGGCGCGCGGCGCGCGCGGTGGTCGAATCGCTGGAGGAGCAGGTCGGCCGCGCCGCGGCCGAGACCGAAGAGCTGGTCCTGCGCCTCTCCGAGCTCGACCGGCTGGATCCGCAAGGCGGCGAAGAGGTGCGGCTGGCCGAGGAACGCGCGGTGCTGGGCGCGGCGGAGAAGGCCCTGGCCGACATCCGCAGCGCGCGCGACGCCTTCAACGGCCTGTCGGGCAGGCTGGCCGGCGCAGTGCGGGCGCTGGAGCGGGCGCGCGAACGGGCGCTGGCGGCCGGGGCGGCCGAGGACGGCGCGGCGGTCCAGCGGCTGATCGAGGGGTCCGAAGCGATCGACCGCGCCCTGAGCGAAGCCGGCGAGGCGGAAGCCGCGGTCGACGCGGCGGCGCACGCCTTCGACTTCCGGCCGGACCAGCTCGAGAAGGTGGAGGAGCGGCTGTTCGAGCTGCGCGGCATGGCGCGCAAGCTGGGGGCCGGCGTCGAGCAGCTGCCGGAGCTGCGGGCGCGGTTCGCGGCGCGGCTGCGGGCGGTGGAGACCTCGGAGGAGGGGCTGCGCGCGGCCCGGGCCGAACTGGCTGCGGCCAGGGGCGCCTATCTCGCCGACGCCGCCAAGCTCACGGCGGCGCGAAAGGCGGCGGGCGAACGGCTCGCCAAGGCGGTCACCGCCGAGCTCGCCCCCCTGAAACTCGACAAGGCGCGGTTCCGGGTCGCCGTGGAGCCGCTGGCGGAGGACCGGGCGGGGCCGTCGGGGATGGACCGCACCGCCTTCGAGATCGCCACCAATCCCGGTGCGCCGTTCGGGGACTTGGGGGCCATCGCCTCGGGCGGCGAGCTCGCCCGGTTCGCCCTGGCGCTGAAGGCGGCGCTGGCCGGACGCGGCGGCGTGCAGCCGCTGATGATCTTCGACGAGGTGGACCAGGGCGTCGGCGGCGCGGTGGCCGACGCCGTGGGCGTCAGGCTGCGGCGGCTGGCGGCGGACGCCCAGGTGCTGGTGGTCACCCATTCGCCGCAGGTGGCCGCCCGGGCCGACGCGCACTGGCGCATCACCAAGGCCGGCGACGGCGAACGCCTGCGCACGGCGGTGGAGATCCTCGGCCCCGAGGCGCGGGAGGAGGAGATCGCCCGCATGCTGGCCGGCGCCCGCATCACCGACGCCGCCCGCGCCGCCGCCCGGGCGCTGATGCATGTGTGAGACTACGAGCGCGGCGAGGGTCTTGTTCCTGTTTTGTTTTGTCGTCGGCGTCGCCTGCGTTATGATCTGGCGGGCGTCGCTCCGGCGGCCTTCGGTTGTATTCGCTCTCGTTTGGACTCCGCAGGCAATACCTGCAGGCGTTGACCGGTCAGCCCCCGTGGAAGCACCTTCGAGATCGATTATACCATTGAATTAACTCACAATTATTCCAGGTGGAAGGTGTTGATCGTCATCCCGAAAATCTGCTTCCTTCCGAAAGCGCTCGCACAGCGGCCTCAGGACGTTCTCGTCCGATGACAGTTCCGACGACCGAGGCCGAAGCCGCCCAGGAGCTCACGAAGCTCGCCGACGAGATCGCCGCCCACGATCTGCGCTACTACCGCGACGACGCGCCCAGCATCTCCGACGCGGACTACGATGCGCTCAAGCGCCGCAACGCCGAACTGGAGGCGGCCTTCCCGCACCTGGTGCGGGAGAATTCGCCGTCGCTCCGGGTGGGAGCCGCGCGTTCCGAGCAGTTCGCGCCGGTCGAACATGGCGTGCCCATGCTGTCGCTGGACAACGCCTTCTCCGACGAGGACGCCCTGGAGTTCGACGCCCGCGTCCGCCGCTTCCTGCGCCTGGAGGAAGAGGTGGCCTACACCGCCGAGCCGAAGATCGACGGCCTCTCGGCCTCCCTGCGCTACGAGAACGGCGTGCTGGTCCAGGGCGCCACCCGCGGCGACGGGCGGGTGGGGGAGGACGTCACCGAAAACCTGCGCACGCTCAAGGAGATTCCCCGCCGGCTGGCCGGCTCCGGCTGGCCGCAGGTGATCGAGGTGCGCGGCGAGGTCTACCTGGGCCACGCCGAATTCGCGGCGCTCAACGCCGCCGCCGCCGAGGCGGGCCAGCGCACCTACGCCAATCCGCGCAACGCCGCCGCCGGCTCCCTGCGCCAGATCGACCCGAGGATCACCGCGGGCCGACCTTTGCGCTTCTTCGCCTACGCCTGGGGGCTGATCAGCGACCCCTTCGCCGAGACCCAGTGGGGCGCCCTGCAGAGCCTCAAGGCCTGGGGCTTCCAGACCACGCCGCAGAGCCGCTGCGTCAACGGGCCGGAAGGGCTGCTGGAAGCCTATCGGGCCATGGAGGCGCTGCGGCCGAAGCTCGGCTACGACATCGACGGCGTGGTCTACAAGGTCGACCGGCTGGACTGGCAGCATCGGCTGGGCTTCGTCTCCCGCTCGCCCCGCTGGGCGGTGGCGCGCAAGTTCCCGGCCGAACAGGCCCGCACCGTGCTTGAGGCCATCGACATCCAGGTCGGCCGCACCGGCGCGGTGACGCCCGTGGCGCGGCTGCGGCCGGTGACGGTCGGCGGGGTGGTGGTGGTCAACGCCACCTTGCACAACGCCGACGAGATCGCGCGCAAGGACGTCCGCATCGGCGACACCGTCATCGTTCAGCGGGCTGGCGACGTCATCCCGCAGGTGGTGGGTCCGGTGCTGGAGGAGCGGCCGAAGGACGCCCGGCCGTTCGAGTTCCCGACCCATTGTCCCTGCAGCCTGGCGACCCCTCTGGCGCGCGAGACAACTGCGTCCGGGGCCGAGACGGTGGTGCGCCGCTGCACCGGCGAGTTCGCCTGTCCGTTCCAGAAGCTCGCCCACCTGCGCCACTTCGTCTCCCGCCGGGCCTTCGACATCGAGGGCCTGGGGGAGAAGCAGCTTACCGCCTTCGTGGACCGCGGCTGGCTGAAGGAGCCCGCCGACATCTTCCGGCTGGCCCGCGACGAGGCCAAGCTCGCCGAGCTGCTGGCCACCGACGGCTACGGCGAGGTCAGCGTCAGGAACCTGGTCGCCGGCATCGAGGCGCGGCGGACCATCTCGCTGGACCGGTTCATCTACGGCCTGGGCATCCGCCACATCGGCGAGACCACCGCGGTGGTGCTGGCCCGCGGCTACGGCTCGGCGCAGGCGTTCCTGGCGGCCATGGACAAGGTGGCCGAGCACGACCCCGAGGCGGTGGCGGAGCTCGACGCCCTGGACCAGGTCGGCAAGGCGGTGATCGACGCCGCGGCGGGCTATTTCGCCGAGGACCACAACCGGCGCGTGGTGCAGGCCCTGGTGGAGCAACTCGAGATCCAGGACGCCGAGCAGCCCAAGCGCGACACCGCGGTGGCCGGCAAGACCGTGGTCTTCACTGGCGCCCTGGAGCGGATGACCCGCGACGAGGCCAAGGCCCAGGCCGAGGCCCTTGGCGCCAAGGTCTCGGGCTCGGTCTCCAGGAAGACCGACATGGTGGTGGCGGGCCCCGGCGCCGGCTCCAAGCTGAAGACCGCCGCCGAGCTGGGGATCCAGGTGATGACCGAAGACGAATGGCTGGCCCTGGTCGGCCGCGCCTGAGCCGGCCTATGGCGGAGGGTGAACTTGCGCCATAGTCCGCGCCGGGGGTGCGGGCGTGCTGGAGAAGTTTCTCGGCGAACTGAAACGACGCAACGTCCTGCGCATCGCGGGCGTCTACGCGGTCACGGCCTGGGGCGTGTTCCAGGTCGCCAAGACCGTCTTCGAAACCCTTGATCTGCCCAGATGGGCCTCGGTCCTGGTCCTCGTGCTGCTCGCCCTGGGCTTTCCGCTCTCGCTGGTGATCGCCTGGGCCTTCGAGCGGGGCCCCGACGGCGGCATCCAGCGCACCGCCGCGGCCGAGGCCGGCGCGAAGCCCAAGGTCGACCGCGTCGATCTCGTGCTACTGGGCGCGATCGCGCTGGTGGTGGCGATCACCGGCGCGCAGTTCGCGGGCGTCCTGCCGACGGCGGGCGAGCGGGCCGCCGTGCTGGGCGCCCGGGCGCCGGACAAGTCGGTGGCCGTGCTGCCCTTCGCCACCTACAGCGCCATCAGGGACACCGAGTACTTCGCCGACGGCCTGACCGAAGAGGTCATCAACAGCCTGGCGCAGATCCCGGACCTGAAGGTCGCCGGGCGCACCTCGGCCTTCTATTTCAAGGACAAGAACGAGGACCTGCGCGAGATCGGCCGGCGTCTGGGCGTCGCCCATGTGGTGGAGGGGAGCGTCCGGCGCGAGGGCGAGAACCTGCGCGTCACCGCCCAGCTCGTCAGCGTCAAGGACGGCTTCCACCTCTGGTCCAAGACCTACGACCGGAAGATGGTGGACGCGCTCGCCATCCAGACCGAGATCGCCGATGCGGTGGCTGACGCGCTGAAGACGCGGCTGGAGACGCAGGTCCGACCGGTCGGGGCGCCGCGGGACCCCGAGGCTTACCAGCTGCAGCTCACCTCCCGCGCCCACCTGCGCCGCCAGGGCCTCGAGGACCTGCAGGCCGCGCGATCCGGCTTCGAGCGCCTCACCACCCTCGAGCCGAACAACGCCTCGGCCTATGCCGGCCTCGCTCAGGCGACGATGCTGCTCGCGCAAAACCACCTGGCGATCGACTTCGACGACGCGCGACGCATCAGCGAGGCGGCCGCGGACCGCGCGGTCCAGATCGATCCCAGGTCGGTCGACGCCTGGCTCGCGCGCGCCTACATGAATCGCATCCTGGCGCTGCGCAGCGGCGACGAACGCTTCCTGCAGAAGATGGGCGAGGCGGCGCGCCGCGCCGTGAAACTCGATCCCCGCAATCCGGAGGCGCTGTCGATCTACGCGAACTATCTCGGCAATTCCGGGAACGAGGCGCAGGGCGTCGTCTATGGCCAACGCGCCCTGGCCGTCGATCCGCTCAATCGCGTCTCGCAGATGTCTCTGGCCATCCATCTCACGCGGCTGAACCGGCTGGACGAGGCGGAGCGGCAGTATCGGGCGGCGATCGAACTCTATCCGGACTACGACGACGCCAAGCAGGCGCTTGGGGGACTGCTCATGGAGCAGGGCCGCCTCTCGGAAGCCGAGCCCTGGGTCCGCAGCGGCGGCGGCGCCGACGGGCGCGACACGGCCGCGGCGATCCAGCTGGCCAACATCTATGTGAACCTTGGCCTGCAGGGCGACGCCGACGCGGCGTTCGACGCCGTGAAGGCTCCCCCGCCGGCGGTTCGGGTGGCCCACGTGGCGCGGATGGCTGCGGATGGCGACTACAAGGCGGCGCTCGCCTTCGCGGAGGCCCAGCACGCCAAGGATAGTGACCCGTTCTGGATCTCGGCGATCCTGATCTGTTCGGTCTCCATCGGCGATACGGCGCGTGTGACGGAGCTGTTGAAGACTTCGTCGCCCGGCCTGTTTCTGCCCGAACCCACCGTCGGACTTACCGACCTCGACGAGCCGATCTACGCCGCCTATGCGCTCGGCGCCGAAGGCGACCGAGCCCAGGCGCGGCGCATCCTGGAGCGCACCCTGGCCATCACCGCCCCCAGGCCCGGCGTGCGCCAGCCGACCGAGCGACGCATCGCCCGGGCGCGGGCCTATGCCGGCCTGGGCGACGTAGACCACGCCATGGCGGAACTCGAGCAGGCGGAACAGGCGGGCTGGCGCTCGCTCTTCACCCTGACCGATTTCGTCTGGCTGGATCGTCACCCCACCCTGGCGGCGCTGCAGGGCGACCCTCGCTTCAAGGGCATGGTCGCCCGGATCCGCGCGGACATGGCCCGCCAGCGGGCGGAGATCCTGGCCCTGCGGAAATAGCGCCGCGGCTCACAGTGGCGCGCAGGCCCCTTCCAACCAGGCCCGCACGTCGGCGGGAACCTGCGGGCCGACCACGGCCAGGACACGGGCGTGATAGGCGTCGAACTGCGCGCGTTCCTCGGGCGTGAGCAGCGAGGTCGCAATCAGCCGCCGGTCGATGGGCGCCAGCGTCAGGGTCTCGAAGCCCAGCATCGGCCGCTCGCCCCCCGGTACGGGCTCGGCGGGGGTCACCACCTGCAGGTTCTCGATACGGATGCCGTAGGCGCCCTCCTTGTAGTAGCCGGGCTCGTTGGAGACGATCATCCCGGGGCGCAGGGCCACGTTGTTGGGCAGCTTGGAGATCCGCTGCGGCCCCTCGTGGACCCCCAGGTAGGAGCCGACGCCGTGGCCGGTGCCGTGGTCGTAGTCGAGGCCGCGCGCCCATAGGGCCGCTCGCGCCAGGACGTCCAGGGCCGAGCCGGTGGTGCCGGCCGGAAAGCGCACCCGGCCCAGCGCCAGGTGGCCCTTCAGCACCAGGGTGAACCGCTCGGCCATTTCGGCGGAGGGCTCGCCGATGGCGACCGTGCGGGTGACGTCGGTGGTGCCGTCCAGGTACTGGGCGCCGGAGTCGATCAGCAACAGGGAGCCGGCCTCGACGCGCCGGTTCAGGCGCTTGGTCGGGCGGTAGTGGACCACGGCGCCGTTCGACGCCGCGCCGGCGATGGTGTCGAAGGACAGGTCCTTGAGCGCGCCGGTGGCCTCGCGGAACGCCTCCAGCCGGGTGACCACCTCCATCTCGTCGGGCAGCCGGGTCTGCCCCGCGGTCGCCAGCCAGTGCAACAGCCGGGTCAGGGCCGCGCCGTCGCGGGCGTGGGCGCGGCGGGCGCCCTCGATCTCCACCGGGTTCTTGCAGGCCCGCGGCAGGACGCAGGGATCCTCGCCGCGCACCACTTCGGCGCCGGCGGCGGCGAGCGCCTCGAAGTACCAGGCCGAGGACTGGCCGGGGTCCACGAGCACCCGACGCCCGCGCAGGTGCGCCAGGGCGCGGGGCAGGTCTTCGGGGTTCTGCAGCGAGACCTCGTTGCCAAGCCAGGCGCCGAGCTGCGGCGTCACCTTGCCGGGGTCGAGGAACAGGCGGGCTCTGCCGTCGCGCTCCAGGATCGCCTGGCCCAGGGGCAGGGGCGAGCGGATGACGTCGCCGCCGCGGATGTTGAACAGCCAGGCGAGCGAGGCCGGGGAGGTCAGGACCGCGGCGTCGGCGCCCATGGCCTCGGCCACCCTGCGGCGCTTGGCGGCGGAATCCTCGCCGGCGTATTCCAGCGGGTGGGGCGTCACCGGGGCCTGCGGCTGCGGCGGGCGCTCGGCGCCCCAGGCTTCGTCCAGCGGATTGACGGCGACGGGCTTCAGCTGGGCGCCGGCCTTGGCGGCGGCGGTCTTGAGGCGCACCAGGCCTTCGGGACTGTGCAGGCGCGGATCGTAGCCGATGGCCTGGCCGCGGCCGGTGGCGCTTTCCAGGTAGGCGGGCACGCCGCCGTCGATCAGGTCGCGGATCTCGAAAAGGTCGCCGTCCACCTGGTCGCGGACCTGCAGGGTGTATCGCCCGTCCACGAAGATCGCGGCCTTGTCGCGCAGGATCACCGCCGCGCCGGCCGAGCCGGTGAAGCCGGTGGCCCAGGCCAGGCGGTCGTTGGCGGCGGGCAGGTACTCGTTGTTGTGCTCGTCCTCGTGCGGCACCAGGAAGCCGTCGAGGCCCTGGCGGTCCATCGCCTGGCGGATCAGCGGCACATGCCTGGGCCCAAACGAGGGATCGGTGCTTTCGTCGAAGGTCTGGCGCATGGCCCGTATGTAACGCTCGACCTGACGTCGGGCCAACCTGTGGTCACGAAAAACGCGGGCGCCGTAGCGCCCGCGCTCTCGAAACGGTCTGGCCAGGCTTACTGGGCGGGGGCGGTGTCGGCCGGAGCCGGCGCGTCCGTCGCCGCTTCAGCCGCGTTGGCGGCGGCGGCCTGAGTGTTCTCGGCGGTTCGATCCGCAGCGGCGCGTGCGTTGTCGGCGGCCGCGGCGCTGGCTCGGGCCATGCTTTCGGTGGCGCGCTGGGTGGCGTCCGTGGCCGAGTTGGCGGCCTGCTGGGCGCTGGTGGCGGCGGTGTCGAGCATGGCCTCCGTGCGGCCGGTGTCGCGGGCGGCCTGCAGCTCGTCACTGCGATTGTTGTTGAGCAGGAAGACCGCGCCCGCGGCGACGATCACCGCGATGACCGCGGCGGCCCACCATCCGGCGTTGCTGGACGCCGGAGCGGGCGAGACTTCACGGCGCACCACGGCGGGCTCTTCGACGACCGTCCGTTGGACATAGGGATCGTTGGGGTTCGACATGGTCGGGTCCTTGCGTTGCGACGGCCATCGGTCGTCTGCTGGCGCAACAAACGTCAATTTCCTGACACGGTTCCGATTCCGCTAGGGACGGCGCAGCACCAGGGCCGACCAGGCGTCGCGACGCAGCCGCCGCTGCAGCCGGAACCCGCGCGAGCGGTAGGCCGCCAGCACGCGCCGCTCCTGTGTCCTGAGCAGGCCCGAGAGGATTACGAAGCCGCCGGGCCTGAGCGCGTTCTTGATGTCCTGCGCCAGGGCCACCAGGGGCGGGGCGAGGATGTTGGCGAACACCAGGTCGTAGGGCGCGCCGGCCCGCACCCGCCGGTGATCGAGCCCCGCGGCGTGGACGAACTGCGCCTGCGCCTGGTTGAGCCTCGCGTTCTCCCGGGCGATCCGCACCGAGACCCTGTCGATGTCGGTGCCCACCGCGGTGGCGGAGCCGGTGCGCGCGGCGGCCACGGCCAGCACGCCGGTGCCACAGCCCACGTCCAGGACCCGGGCGAAGCTGTGCGCCTTCAGCAGCTGGTCGAAGGCCAGCAGGCAGCCGACGGTGGTGCCGTGGTGGCCGGTGCCGAAGGCCGCGCCCGCCTCGATCCGCAGGTTGATGGTGCTCGCCGGCGCCAGGCCGCGATCGTGGGCGCCGTAGATGAAGAAGCGCCCGGCCCGCACCGGCGGCAGGCCGGACAGCGCCAGGGCCAGCCAGTCGGCGTCGGCCAGCACCTCGGTGGTCACCCGCAGCGCGGCGTGGGCCGCCAGGCGCTCGCGCAGCGCCCGCGCCTCGTCGGCGGTGGTCGGGTAGGCGTCGATGCGCCAGACGTCGTGGTCCTCGTCCTCCTCCAGGATGGAGTAGGTGGCGGTCTCAGTCGCCGGGTCCTCGTCGATGTCGCGCGCGGCGGCTTCGGCGACGGCGCGCGGGCCGCGAGCGATGATCTGCAGGGGATCGTCCATCATCCGCCCGCTCTAGGGGGACAGGGGCGGAAAGGCGAGGGGGTTCAGGCTGACGGCGGTTCCGGCGCAACCTCGTCGGGCGAGGCGGCGTCGTGGACGCCCGCCAGGATGTCGCCCCGCTCGGACGGGTAGGCCGAGGGCGGAGGCGGCTCATCCTCGTAGGCCGTGGGGGACGAGGGCGAGGACGGTTGGGGCGGTTCCATCTCCGGCCATACGACGTCGGCGAGGGGATCGGGCGACGCCGTTTGCGGAAGGTAGTCGGTCCCCACGACGTAGTCGGGGACGGGCCCGTTTCCCGACCAGACGGCCGCGGCGTCGGCGTAGTCCGCGGAGCCGGCGCTCCAGGCCACAGCCTCCATCGGCGGGGCGGCCTGCGCCAGCACCGGCCGCATGGCGCCGCCCGCGGCCGCGCCCGCCGCCGCCGCGATCGCCACGCCGATGATCAGCACCTTCATGTCCGCGCCTTGCGCTGCCTGCGCCTCAGAAGCGCGCAAGACCGCCCAAGGTTCAACTGCAATCGGGCGCCGGCTTCTATCCTCAGGCCTCCGTCAGGAGGTCTCTCTGGCCGTCGATAACGCGCCATACGACGATGCCCGCCCCTGTCGGGAGGGGCTCGTAGATGACGATCCAGGGCCGCACGTTCAACGCTGCTGTCAGTGGCTATCCAATCGAAAAGTGAGGCGAGATCCTGCTCGGCGGCGAGCGTTAGGACGATCTGTGGTCGCGCCATGGTCGCCGGGTATGCGGGCGTCAGCTCTGGCCGTGTTTCCGGCGGCCATCCTTGATGACGCCGTCGAAGGTGCGGCTGGCCGTGACGCCTTT
>Ga0070668_100002431_pt1 | contig 13699 bp, 6 predicted proteins | sample KBSS43metaG_FD_64661 | JGI IMG/M metagenome (GOLD analysis project Ga0070668, IMG submission 64661) | Switchgrass rhizosphere microbial communities from Kellogg Biological Station, Michigan, USA - KBS S4-3 metaG | ecosystem: Host-associated > Plants > Roots > Rhizosphere > Soil ... | reverse complement strand
ACGGGAAGGTCGACGAAGCCGCGCTCCTGGCCGGCGGGTCCGCGCCGTGGCGCCCGGACACCGGCGGCGAGGCGACCGCGTGGGAACGTGAAGTCCTCGACGTCGTGGCGGACGTCCTCGGCGTCCCCGGCGTCCGGCCCCTGGACACGTGGCTGCGGTCCGGCGGCGACTCGCTCAAGGCGCTGCGGCTGCGGTTCGCGCTGCGGGAACGCTGGGGTGCGGACCTCGCGCCTTCGGTCGTGCAACGCGGCACCTTCGCCGATCTCGCCGCGGCCGTCTCGGCGGCGGGGCAGGCGGCGTACCCGGAGCCGGGCGCCCCGACCACCGCGACCACCGCACCCGCCACCAGTGAGCAGCAGCGGCTTTGGCTTGTTCAGCAACGAAATCCCGAATCCACGGCGTACCACGTGCCGCTCGCGTTCCGGATCACCGGTGCCGCTGACATCGAGGCGTTGCGCCGGGACGTGCGCGGCCTGGTGGAGCGGCACCCGGCGCTGCGCACCGCGTTCGAGGCCACGCCCGACGGCCTGCGGCAGGTGACGAAACCGGCGTACGACCCGTGGACCGAGCCGGGCGGCAGCTTTTTCGCCGCGCCCTTCGATCTCGCCTCAGGCCGGCTGCTGCGCGCGGCCTGGCGTCCCGATGGCACCTTTTTGCTGTGCCTGCACCACATCGCGGTCGACGGCTGGTCACTCAACATCCTGTTCCGGGAGCTGTCCGGCGCGGAACCACGACCGGACACGCACACGCCACTCGACTTCGCCGCCTGGCAGTCCCGCTGGTTCGCCTCCCCCGGCTACCGCGCCCAGCTGACCGAGCGGTCCGACGACGCCGAGCCGCTCGGCGAAGCGTCCCTGGCCGGGCGGCTGCACACGACGCGCATCGGCCGCGAGCGTGTCGACGAGTGGGCCGGCGAGCTGGGCTTGACCCGGTTTCAGCTCCTGCTCGGCGTGTTCGCATGGAGCCTGTATGCGGTGACCGGGCGGACCCGGCCCCGGATTGCCGCGCCGGTGGCGAACCGGCCGGTGCGAGCCTTCGAAGACAGTGTCGGGATGTTCGCCAACACCGTACGGGTCCCGCTTTCCGTTGACCCGGACGAAGACCTGGACACCCAGCTCCGGCGGCTCGGCGAAGCGTCGGGGGCGGCGCTGGACCAGCAGGACGTCGCGTTCGCCGATCTCGACCCCGGGTACGCGGCCTTCGACTACCTGTTCGTCTTGGAGAACACCGACTTCGGCGCGCTGCGGCTCCCCGGCTGCTCGGTCGGTCCACAGTGGATCGAGGCGGCCGAGGCGAAGTGCGCGCTCACGCTGTCGGTCGTGGAACGACCCGACGGCTTCGACTGCCTGTGGGAATACGGCGAAGGTCACTTCACCGAAGCCGAGGCGGCGGCGCTCGGCGAAGTCTTCGACCGCGCCTTGCACGGTGACGCCCGGACTCCGGACAGCCGCGACCACGGCCGTGGTGCCGTGGCGGAACCGGCGTGGGAAACCGTGGCGGAAGGCTTCGCGCGGCAGGTCGCGCGGACACCGGACGCCCCGGCGCTGACCGGCGACACGACGCTGACCTACGCCGAGCTGGACGCGCACGCGGCCCGGCTCGCCGCCACCCTGCCCGCCGGCGCCACCGACATCGCGCTGTACTTCGGGCCGTCGGCCGAGCACGTCGTCGCGCTCCTCGCACTCGCGCGGCTCAACATCACCGCCGTCCCGCTGGATCCCGCATACCCGCCCGCGTTGCTGCGCGACATGCTCGGCCGGGTCGAGCCGGACTGCGTCCTGCTCGCCCCCGGCGAATCCTTCGAGACCGGCTTCGAGCAGCGGATCGTCACGCTGACCGGCGGCCCGGTGCCCGACGTCCCCGCACGGCACGCCGGACGGCCGCTCTACACGTTGTTCACCTCGGGTTCGACCGGCGCGCCCAAGGGCGTGCGCGTCCCGGACCGCACCCTGGCCAACCTGGTGCAGTGGCAGGACCTGCCGCCCGCGGCGACGCAGCAGTTCTCGATGCTGTCGTTCGACGTGTCGTTCCAGGAGATCTTCACGACCCTCTGCGGCGGCGGACGGCTGCACCTGGTCCGCCCGGAATGGCGCCACGACGTCCCCGCGCTGCTCACGCAGCTGGAAACCGCGTCGATCGAACGGATCTTCCTGCCGTACGTGGCCCTGCAGCTGCTCGCCGAGCACGGCGTCCGGCTCGGCCGGTACCCCTCGCGGCTGCGGGACGTGATCACCGCCGGCGAGCAGCTGGTGTGCACGCCGTCGATCCGCCGCTGGTTCGCCGGGCTGCCCGGCGCGCGCCTGCACAACCACTACGGCCCGACCGAAACCCACGTCGTCAGCGCCCTGACCCTCGACGGCGATCCCGCGGAGTGGCCCGAGCGCCCGGCCATCGGCCGTCCGGTGGCGAACGCGGTCCTGCGGGTCGCCGACGCCTCGGGCGCTCCCCTGCCGCCCGGGCAGATCGGCGAGCTGCTGATCGGCGGTCTCGCGGCGAACCGCTGCTACCTCGGCGACGCGGCCGAAGACAAGTTCGCCGAGCTGCCGGAGCTGTACTACCGCAGCGGCGACCTCGCGCACTTCGACCGCGCCGGGCTGCTGCACTTCGACGGCCGCGCCGACCGGCAGGTCAAGCTCAGCGGGCACCGCCTCGAACTCGGGCAGGTGGAAGCCGCGCTGCTGCGGCACGCGGACGTCGTCAACGCGGTCGTCACGGCCGACGACGGGCGGCTGACGGCGGTCCTGGAGTGCGGCCGGACGCCTTCGGCGGCGGAGCTGGCGGACCACCTCGTGCCGCTGCTGCCGCCGCACGCGCGGGTCGACCGCTTCCGCGTCGTGGCCGCCCTGCCGCGCACGCCCAGCGGGAAGCTCGACCGGGACGCCGCGGCCGGCACGCCGGGCACGGAGCTGCACCGGACGTCGGTGGCTCCGTCGAGCGAGCTGGCCGCGCTGTTCGAGGAGGTGGCCGGGGCGCCGATCGGCCCGGACGAGCCGTTCTTCGCCGCCGGCGCCACCAGCCTCACGCTGATGCGGTTCCACCTGCGCTGCGCTGAAGCGGGCTACCGGTTCACCGTGGCCGACCTCTTCGAGCACGTCACCCTCCGGGACCTGACGCGGCACCTGGACCGCGGTCCGGCCGCGGCCTCGATGCCTTCGCAGGCCGCGATCGAAGAACCGGTGGCGGTCGTCGGCATGGCGGTGCGGCTGCCCGGCGCACCGGATCTGGCCGCGTTCTGGGACCTGGTCGTCTCCGGGCGCCGGGGTATCGAGGAGTTCGCGGCCGCCGAGGGCCTGGTCGGCGCGCGCAGTCTCCTGGAGCGGCCCCTGGCGTTCGATCCGGAGCACTTCGGGATCAGTCACCGCGACGCGGCGCTGATGGACCCCCAGCAGCGGCAGCTGCTGATGGCCTGCGTCGAAGCCCTCGCCCACGCCGGGCTCACCGGGTCCGGTGGCCGGGCCGGGCTCATCGCGGGCTGCGGCGAGAACACGTATTTCCGGCAGCTGCTGCGCGAAGCCGACCCGGCCGCGCTGCCGGACGGCTTCCAGCTGGCCCTGCACCACGAAAAGGACTTCCTGGCCACGAAGGTCGCCTACCACCTCGACCTGACCGGTCCCGCGCTGACGACCCAGACGGCGTGCTCGAGTTCGCTGGTCGCCGTCCACCAGGCCGCCGCGATGCTGCGCGGCGGCGAGGCGGACGTGATGCTGGCGGGCGGGGTGCTCGTCGACGTGACGCTGGCCGAGGGCTACCGGTACCGGCCGCAGCACATCTTCTCGGCGGACGGGCACTGCCGCCCGTTCAGCGACGACGCGGACGGCACGGTGGGCGCGAGCGGCGTCGGCGTCGTCGTGCTGAAGCCGCTGAGCGCGGCCCGCCGCGACGGCGACACGGTGTACTCGGTGATCACGGGCTCGGCGCTGACCAACGACGGCGCGGTGAAGCAGGGCTACAGCGCCCCCTCCCCGGCCGGGCAGCGGGAGGCGATCCGGGCGGCCCTGCGCCGGGCCGGGCGTTCCGGCGCGGACGTCGGGTACGTGGAAACGCACGGCACGGGCACGCGCCTCGGCGACCCGATCGAGGTCGCGGCCCTGCGCGAGGCGATGCCGGAGGCGTCGGCGTGCGCGTTGTCGTCGGTGAAGAGCCAGCTCGGCCACCTGGGCGCGGCGGCGGGGGTGGTGGGCCTGATCCGCGCGACGCTGGCCGTGCACCACGGTGTGCTGCCGCCGACGGTGGATTTCCGGGCGCCCAACCCGGCGTTGGAGCTGGGCCCGTTCCGGGTGCCGACGCGGGCCGAGCCGTGGCCGGCGGGGCCGCGGGTGGCCGGGGTGAGCAGCTTCGGCATCGGCGGCACGAACGCGCACGTGGTGCTGGAGGCGGTCCGCCCGTCTTCGCCGCCCCGTCTCGATCCCGTGCGGTGTGTGGTGCTTTCGGCACGCAGCGCGGAAGCCTTGCGCGAGGACGCCCGCCGGGTGGCGGAGTACCTGACGGCGCACCCGGAGTCCTATGTGGACGTACTGCGGCACCTCCAGACGGGCCGCCCGGCGGGCCGCTGGCGCCTGGCGGCGGCGTGCGAGGACGCGGCCACAGCGGTCTCCTTCCTGCGCACAGCCGAGCCCCACGAGGTGCCCGGCTCAGAGCTTTCACGGGAAAGCTCCGGCTCGTCCGCCGCCGGGCTGGCCGCTGCCTGGCTCGAAGGCGGCTCCGTCGACCGGGGTCGGTCCTCCGCTCCCGCGCCGTGGGACTTCCCGCCACCCGCCTTCGCCGCCCGGGACTTCGACTTCCCGCGGCGCGCCGGGGTCGCGCGGCGGCCCGAAAGCGAGTGGCTGCACCAGCCCGTCTGGGTCCGGCTGCGCCGGGCCGCGAAAGCCGGGCCCACCGGCCGTGTCCTCGTCGTCTCCGGTGCGGGGCCGCTGACCGCTCCCGCGCTCGACGCCGCCTACCCGCGCGTCGTCCGGGTCCACGCCGCCGAGCACTTCGCCCGTCTCGGCCCCGACACTTTCGAGGCCGACCCGGCCGACACCGCACAGCTACGCCGGATCCTGGACGCCTTGCCGGGAACCGAAATCGACTGGCTCCACACCCTTCCCCTCACCATCACCGGGCCGGTCACCGAAGAGTCCCTCACCCAGGCGAAACGGGCCTGCCTCGACGCTCCCGCCGCCCTCCTGCGGGCCGGCCACGACCGTCCACTGAGGACGTGGTGGGTCTCCGCCGGGGCCGCGCCCGCGAACACCGCCGTCACGCGCCCCGAAGCCGGGCTGCTCGCCGGGGTGACCGCCGTCGGCCCGCGGGAAAGCGGCGTCCCCGGCCACTGGGTCGACCTCCCTGCCCCGGACCTGGACCCGCTCGCCGACCTGCTCACCGGCCCGACCCCGCCCGAGCGCGTCGCGCTCCGGAACGGGTTCTGGTGGGTCCAGGACACCGCCCCGGTCACCGCCGGCGAACCGGCCACCACCGACGGCGCCCACCTCATCCTCGGCGGCACCGGCGGCATCGGCACCGCCGTCGCCGAAGAACTGCTGACCCGCACCACCGGCCGCGTCATCCTGCTGGCGCGCCGCCCCTTCCTGCCCGAGGCCCTCAAGCCGTGGGCGGAGCGCGTCGACCTCCTCGCCGCCGACCTCACCACCGTCACCGCCGTCGAGATCGCCACCCCCCTCGCCGGGATCGTGCACGCGGCCGGGAACCCGGACGGCGGCCTGATCGCCACCCGCGGCGAAGGCACCCAGCCGGTCAAGCTCGCCGGCGCCCTCCTCACCGAACAGCTCATCGAACGCCACCGGCCCGCCTACGCCGTCTACTGCTCGTCCCTGTCCGCCCAGTTCGGCGGCACCGGTCAGCTGGACTACGCCGCCGCCAACGGGTTCCTCGACGCGCTCGCCCACCTCGACGGCCCGACCGCCCGGCTCTCCATCGGCTGGGACGTCTGGCGCGACAGCGGCATGGCCGTCACGGCGCTGGAAACCGACGCTCGCCACCAGGCGCACCTGGCCGTCGGCCTCACCGACGACGAGGGCCGCCGCACCTTCGCCCGCGCGCTCGGGTCGGGCCTGCCCCAGCTGCTGGTCGCGACGACCGGCCTCGACACCGCCCGCACGTTCCACGAACGCGACACCACGCCCACGGCGAAACCGGCCGGAGCGGACCTGACCGAGGAGGTGCGCGCCCTCCTGGGCATCGCCGAACTCGACCCGGACGTGCCGCTGTACGACCTGGGCGCCGACTCCCTGACCCTGCTGGACGTCGTCGACTCGGTGAAACGCCTCTACGGTGTCGACCTCGACCTCGCCTGGCTCGGGCCGGCGGTGACGATGACCGCATTGCTGGCCAAGCTCTCCGAGGCCGCCGACACCGGCGAAGTGGTCGTGCAAGTCTGGCGCGAAGGAACGACGCAAGAGGCCGTGTGTCTCGTGCACCCGGTCGGCGGGGACGTCCACGCCTACCGTCCGCTCGTCGAAGCCCTCGACCCCGCACTCGGCGTGTGCGTGATCGCCGACCCCGCGCTCGGCCGGCCGGAACCGCCCGGGTGGTCCGTCGCGGACCGCGCCCGCCGCTACCACGCGGCCCTGCGGGCGAGGCTGCCCGGCCGCACCTGGCAGCTGGCCGGGTGGTCGTTCGGCGCCTGGGTCGCCGCGGGCATGGCCGCCGAGGCCGAGACCGCCGGGCAGCCGGTGCGGGCGCTGCACCTGATCGACCCGCCGCCGCCCGGCGCGAGCGCGACGGACTACAGCGACGCCCAGCTGGAAGCGGTGTTCGAGCGCGAGCTGGGCGCCTCCGGCGGCACCGCCGGCGAGCACGCCCGGCGGCTGGCGAGCGCGTGCCGCGCGAACTTGCGCAGCATGGCCGGGCACGAACTGCCCCGCCTGAGGACGACCCCCAGCCACGTCTGGCTCGCCGGCGAACCCGAGCCCGGCCTGCCGGTGGCCGACCGCGGGGCCTGGCGCGCCCTGCTGCCCGAGCCGAGCCACTGGCACGAACTGCCCGCCACCCACTACGGCATCGTGCGCGCCCCGCACGTCACCGCGCTGGCCACGGCCATCGGACTGTGAGACCCCAGGAGGAAAGGAAACCATGGAGCAGTACGAACTCGACGCCGTCAAGCGGATCACGACGCGGCCGGCGCGCGGCTACCGGACCCTGGACGTGCGGGGCCTGACCCCGGTGATCGGCGTCGAGGTCACCGGCCTCGACCTGACCCGCGAGCTGACCGAGGAACAGCTCACCGAGCTGAAGACGGCGTTCCTCGACCACCACGTGCTGGTGTTCCGCGACCAGGACATCTCGGTGGAAGACCACAAGCGCCTCGCCGCGAGCTTCGGCGAGCTGCGCCCGGTCAACCCGCCGCCCGAGCACGGCGACCCGTACATCCTCGAGGTCGCGACCGCGCCGGAGTCGGCCAACGTCTTCGGCAACGGCTGGCACGCCGACGGCACCGCCGACACCGAGCCGTCGCTGGGTTCGATGCTGCACATCACGCGGATGCCCGAGCCGGGCAGCGGCGGCGACACGCTCTTCGCGAACATGCACCTCGCCTACGACATGCTGTCGCCGAAGCTGAAGGAGCTGCTGACCGGGCTGACCGCGATCCACGACGGCGCGCACGCCTTCCGCGGCCACAAGATCCCCGAGGGCTACGAGCCCCCGGTCAGCGAACACCCGGTGGTGGTGCGGCACCCGGAGACCGACCGGCCGCTGCTGTACGTCAACCCGGCCTACACCTCGCGCATCCCGCAGCTGTCGGCCGACGAGAGCCAGGCGGTGCTCGACCTGCTGTTCTCGGTGGTGCCGAACCGGCCGATGCTGGCCTGCCGCGTGCGCTGGGAGCCGAACACGCTGGTGTTCTGGGACAACCGCTGCGTCCAGCACCACGCGACCTACGACTACTACCCGCACACCCGCTTCGGGCACCGCGTCGCCATCAACGGCGGCCCGCTCAAAGGCTGACCCCGCCTTTCTCGAGGAGCTGAGCCCCATGTCGCCCGAACCCGTGGTGGACGTCCGCGATCCGGCCGTCCTCGACGACCCGATGCGCGGGTACGACCGGATCCTCGCCGAGTCGCCGGTCTGCTGGGCCCGGCTGCCCGGCGGTCAAGAAGGCTGGCTCGTCACCGGCAGCGCCGAGGTCCGCGCCGTCCTGACCGATCCGGCCGTGCGCAACGATCCCACCGGCCTGCCCGGGCGGGGCGCGCAGACGCAGGAGGAGACGTTCCTCGCGCTGGGCACACCCCCGGAACACCTGCCGTACCTGCGGGCGAGCCTGCTGAGCCTCGACGGCGCGGAGCACACGCGGCTGCGCCGCGGCATCAGCCACGCTTTCGGCGCTTCCCGCGTCGCTGTGCTGCGCCCACGGGTGCAGCAGATCGTCGACGGGCTGCTCGACGGCCTGGGCGCGACGGCGAACCTGCTCGACGAGTACGCCTACCCGCTGGCCATGGCGGTGGTGTGCGAACTGGTCGGGGTGCCCGAAACGGACTGGGCGGACTGGTGGCGCTGGGGCAAGGCGCTGGTCGACGGCGACCCGGCGCGGATCACACCGACGCTGGGCGAGATGTTCGCCTACTGCCACGCCCTGGTGGACCGCCGTCGCGCCGAACCTCAGGACGACCTGCTCAGCGAAGTCGTCGCCCAGGACGACCTGACCGACGTCGACGCGGTGGCCCTGGTCGTGTTCCTGGTACTGGCCGGGCACGAGACGATGGCGAACATGCTGGCCAACGCGGCGCTCGCGCTGATGCGCGATCCGGCGCAGCGCGAGCTGCTGCGCGTGGAGCCGGAGCTGTGGCCGGCGGCGATCCGCGAGCTCGTCCGGACGGACGGCCCGGTCCAGCTGGCCCGCTTGCGTTACGCGGCAACGGACATGGTGGTCGGGGGCGTGCGGATCCGCGCGGGCGACCCGGTGCAGGCGGTGCTCGGTGCCGCCAACCGCGATCCGGCCCAATTCGCCTGCCCGCACCACGCCGACGTGCGACGGCAGGCCGAGCACGGCGGCCGCGAGGGCAGCGTCGGATTCGGCTGGGGACCGCACTTCTGCCTCGGCGTCGCCCTGGCGAAGGTGGAGGCCGAGGTGGCGCTGCGCAGCCTGTTCGAGCGCTTTCCCTCGGTGACGCCGGTGGGCGAGCCGGCGTGGGTGCCGCTGCCGCGCGCCCGGCACCGGGTCGCTTTGGAGGTGCGGCTGCGATGAACGCCCCCGATGTTTCGGTCATCCTGCCCTGCGCCGGGCTCGGCACGCGGTTCGGAGCGCCGTACGCGAAGGAACTGCACTGCCTGGCTCCCGGGATCACCGTGCTGGACCGCAGCCTGGAGGCCGTGGTGGAGCTGGCGAAGAGCGGGCTCAGCGTGCGCGTGGTCGTCGTGTTCGGCACGCACAAGCTGGACACGGTGAAGTACCTGGCGCGCTACGCCGGGATGTTCCAGCTGGTCTTCGTCTACCAGGACGATGTGGCTCAGCCGGGGCTCGACGGGGCGATCCGGTGCGCCCTGCCGCTGACGCGGGGACCCGTGGCGCTCGTCCTCCCCGACATCGTGGTCAGCGGCGTGGACAGCCTGCTCGCCGCCCTGCGGGAGACGGAGGTGGCGGGCTGGAGCGTGGTGGCCGCCGAAGAGCGGGACCACGGCGTACTGCGGCAGATGGGCGCGTTGACCGTGGCCGGCGGGAGCGGCGTCGTGACCGTCGAGGCCGCCGCGGAGAAGCCCGCCGATCCTTCGGGCTTCAACGCGCTCTGGGGCATGGTGGCGGTCGCGGAGGACCAGGCCCACCGGCTCCCGGACGTCGCCAGGCGGGACGCGGACAGCCCGCTGGCCGGTGCGCGTGCCCTCATGGTGGAGCGGATCGTCAACTACAACACCACCGAGGGATGAGCGTGCTCGACGACGTGATGGCGGCGCTGGACACCGTCCTGCCCCGGCTGGCCGCGGTCACCGGCACGCCCGGGGTCGCCGTCGCGGTGGCGACGAGCGACGACCTGCGGACGGCCGCGACCGGGTTCGCGGACCTGGCCGCGCGCACGCCGATGACCGCCGAGACGGTCGCGCCGGCGGGCTCGCTCACCAAACCCGTCACCGGCCTGGCCTTCATGCAGCTCGTCGAGGCGGGGGCGGCCGGGCTGGACACCCCGGTCGACCAGGTGCTGCCCGCGGGACTGCGCGGTCCCGATGCGGCGCCGGCCACCACCGCCATGCTGGCCGCCCACCAGGGCGGCTACTACAGCGACATCGTCACCGCCGTCGCGCCCACGGCGCCGGCCGAGCCGATCCTGGACTACGTCCGGCGCCGGCACGAGCTCGGCCGCGCCGTCGAATACGGCGGGGTGCTGCCGCTGGTGACGGCTCCGGGGTCCTATTCGTACTCCAGCTTCGGGGTCGGGGTGCTCGGCGGCGTGGTCGAGCACCTGGCCGGCGAGCCGTACGGGGCCCGCGTCGGCCGGGAAGTGTTCGCGCCGGCCGGGATGCGGAACACGAGCATCGACGACGGCACGGGGAGCACCGGTGGCGCCACCGGTTACGCCGCGTTCGGCGACTGGTGCCTGCCGAGCCCGCCGCTGCGGACGTCGGCTTACCCGGGGGTCGGGATGCACACCAGCGCCGCGGACTTCGCGCGGCTGCTGCAATCCCTGTTGCGCACCGCCCGGGGCGACCGGGGTCTGGTCGGGCCGGACGCGCTCGCGGCGATGGCGGCCCCGCGGGTGCCGCGGCCGAGCCCGCACGGTGTCCGCTCGTTCTCCGGCCTGACCCTCGAGCTCGCCGACCCGGAGCTGGGCGAGGACTGGTGGTGGGGGCACACCGCGGCGTTCCCGTGGGGGTTCTGGTGGGAGGCCAGGGTCTGGCCGCACCGCGACCTGGCCGCGGTCGCGGTGGGCAACCGGTGGGACATGGCCCGGTTCCACAACCCCGCCACCCGCAGCGCCCCGGGCCTGGCCGTGGAGTGGGCGGGCCGCTGGGCGCGCTCCGGCGCTCCGGCGAAGCTCCCGGACATGGACGGGCGGCCGCGGTGGACCGGTCCCCGGCCGACCCCGGAAAGCTCGGGCTGGATGGGGGTGCTGCTGGGCGAGCGCACCCACGGCCTGCTCGGCGTGCCCGATCCGCTGCCGGTGCCGGCGCTGGCCGCCGGCGCGCGTTCCCTCGGCGACGGGGAATCGGACGGCTGGGACCCCGGCGCGTTCGCGCGCGGGGTCGAGCAGGCGCGGGCGGTGGCCCCGGACCCGGACGCGCTCGGGGTGCTGGGCCGGGAGCTGGGTCCCGCCGCGGCGCTGTGGATGCTGGAGTGCGGGGCGTCGGGCGCGGACGTCACGATGCCGGTCGGCTTCTACGCCCGCGCACCACGGTGAACGAAGGGACGCGCATGCGAGTACTGCTCTCGACGTACGGAACGCGGGGCGACGTCGAACCGCTGGTGGCGCTCGCGGTGGAGCTCCGGGCGCTGGGCACCGAGGTACGGCTGTGCACTCCGCCGGACGAGGAGTTCGCGGACCGGCTGGCCGGCCTCGGGATCCCGTGGGTGCCGCTCGGGCTCCCGGTGCGGGCGCTGATGCGCGGCACGGCCCCGCCGTCGGCGGCGGAGCTGTCCCGCTACCGCACCGAGCTGGTCGACGCGCAGTTCGACGTCCTCCCCCCGGCGGCCGGCGGGTGCGACGCGCTGGTGGTGGCCGGCCTGGCGCAGGTCGCCGCGCGGTCGGTGGCCGAGGCCGCGGGCCTCCCCTACGTGTACGTGACCTATGCGGCGGTCAACCTGCCGTCGCCGCACCACGGGCCGCCACCGCGGCCGGGCTGGCCCGAGCCGGAGGCGTCCGACAACGCGACGCGGTGGGAAATCGACGCCCGCCGGGTCGACGCGCAGTTCCGCGAGCCGCTCAACGGCCACCGCGCCGCCCTCGGCCTGCCCCCGGTGGACAACGTGCGCGACCACGTCTACTCGGACCGGCCGTGGCTCGCGGCGGACCCGGTCCTGGGACCGTGGCCGGGCGGCCACGGCCTCGAAGTGGTCCAGACCGGCGTGTGGACCCAGGCGGACGACCGCCCGCTGCCGCCCGACCTGCTGGCGTTCCTGCGGGCGGGGCCGCCGCCGGTGTACGTGGGCTTCGGCAGTATCAGCCCGGCCCCGGACATCCCCCGCTGGGCCGTCGAGATCAGCCGCGCCCGCGGTCACCGCGTCCTCGTCTCCCGCGGCTGGGCCGATCTGGACCTGCCCGGCTGCTTCGCCATCGGGGACGTCAACCACCAGCGCCTGTTCCCCGAACTGGCGGCGGTGGTCCACCACGGCGGCGCGGGCACCACGCAGACGGCGGCCCGGGCGGGCGTCCCGCAGGTGGTGGTCCCGATCCCCTTGGCGGACAACCCGTACTGGGCGGGCCAGGTGGCCGCCCACCGGATCGGCACCGCCCTGGACGGCCCGACGGCGACCCGCGAGTCGCTGAGCGCCGCCTTCGACACGGCACTGACTCCCGCAACCCGGGAGCGGGCGAAGGCGCTGAGCGCCGAGACCCGCACCGACGGAGCGGCGGTGGCCGCGCGGCGGTTGCTCGACGCTCTCGGCTGAGCGTTCTCGCCTCCCGGCTTCGATCAGTCACATTGTGGGAGGGATGCTCGGAGCCGGCCGATGATTCGCAGGATCTCGGTGCGATGCTTGGCCGACGTCAGCCATGCCGGAGCCGGGCCGGCATGGTCATCCCGGGATGCTCGCCGCGTTCGCGGAGCTCTGTGGGTAAGGATACCCATGCGCGCATGGGAAAATCCGGTCGCTTGCGCCCGATGCCACCGGGCAGAACCATGAGAACTCATGAGACGCGACAAGATGGGTCGGATCCACAGAGGACTGATCGCGCTGGGCGCGGCTGCGCTGGCCGTCGTGGCCACGGTCGGCGTGGCGACACCGGCCTCCGCCGACTCCAACGGGCAGTGGTGCTTCAAATGGCGAGGGCAGGTGATCTGCGTTCCGGTGTTCCTCAACTGGAACTGGGAGTTCGGGGGGTGCCCGCAGTGCGGCCTGGCGGTCGACTGGCTGCCGGATCCGCAGGAAATCGTGGGCCGGCAGATAGCGCTCGGGCTGGGTGATCTCAGCAACGCGGGACGCACCCTCGACCCGGTGCAGCGGGCACAGGTGCGGGCCAGGGCGTTCGACGAGTTCACCCAGGCCGCCCAGGCGACTCTGGGCACCCGGCCGTTCCCGGTGCGGGTCGGCTTCATCGACGAGCTCGGGACCGTCAGGCCACAGCCGGTGCCGTGGCTGTCGGCCGCCGCTCAGGACATCTCCGCCGGCGTCGGGTACATCCAGCTCGCGCTCAGCGACTGGACCGGCGCCGGCGGAGCCGTGTACCGCCAGCAGGCTGTCGCGAAGCTCGACGAGGCATACGCGGAGGTGGCCAACGCACGGACGATCGGTAACTGACGTGGCGGATGGTTCGAAAACCCTTACGCCATATGGAAATCAGGGGTGATGGTTGCGGGCGACGCGGATGAGCACGGAGCGGCGGTGGTGGCCGAGCTTGGCGCGGATGTTTTCCAGGTGGCGGTTGACTGTGCGCACGGCGATGTGCAGCTCGTCGGCGATCTCGCGGTTGTCGTAGCCCTTGGCCAGGCAGCGCAGCACATCCCGTTCCCGGGTGGTGAGCGGGCGGGACGATTCGTGCAGTTCGCCGATCAGGTGGGCGGCGAGATCGGCGGGCAGGACCGGGCCGGTGAGCACGGCCTCCACCGCCGCGGTCAG
>Ga0070668_100002426_pt1 | contig 13715 bp, 14 predicted proteins | sample KBSS43metaG_FD_64661 | JGI IMG/M metagenome (GOLD analysis project Ga0070668, IMG submission 64661) | Switchgrass rhizosphere microbial communities from Kellogg Biological Station, Michigan, USA - KBS S4-3 metaG | ecosystem: Host-associated > Plants > Roots > Rhizosphere > Soil ... | reverse complement strand
CTGATCATCGACGAACGCAGCCACCTCGCCGCACTCGATCCCGCGCTGGCCACCGACGTCATCACGGTACTGGGCAACCTCGTCGACAACGCCGTCGACGTCTCGGAGGGCTCCGAGCGCAAGGCGGTCATGGTGACCGTGAACGATGCTGACGGACTGACGATTTCGGTTGCGGACTCCGGCCACGGTGTGCCGGAGCACCTGCGGGAGTCGATATTCGCGCGCGGGGTCACCTCGAAACCCGACGTGCCAGGCGGCCGCGGCATCGGGCTGGCGCTCGTCCGACTGGTGAGCGCTCAACTCGGGGGCACGGTCGCCGTATCGGACGGACCCGAAGGGGGCGCGGTGTTCGAGGTGCGACTGCCGCAGGCGCACGCTCATGCGTGACGTGTTGGTGGTCGACGACGACTTCATGGTCGCCGAGATTCACCGCAAGTTCACCGACCGAGTCGACGGCTTCCGTGCCGTCGGCGTGGCGCGCACCGGCGCCGAGGCCTTGGAGCAGGCCGCCGCGCTGCACCCCGACCTGATCCTGCTCGACGTCTACCTCCCCGACATGACCGGGCTGGAGGTGTTGCAGCGCTTGCGATTTGGAGGCGATGGCGTCGGCGTCATCATGATCACCGCGGCGCGCGAACTCGATACGGTCGCGGGTGCGTTGGACGGCGGCGCGGCCGACTACTTGATCAAACCGTTCGAGTTCGACCATTTTCAGGCCAAGCTCACCGCGTTTGCCGCCCGCGTGGACGCACTGACCTCGGCGACCGGGGTCGACCAGTCCCTCATCGACACGTTGTTCCGCGGCAATTCGGCGCATGCCGCGCATCCCAAGCCGCTACCCAAGGGACTCGGCTCCGAGACGGGCAGGCTGGTGCTCGACGCCGTCCGCACCGCCGGTGAGGCGTCAGCCGCGGAATGCGCTGAACGCGTGGGCATCTCACGAGTCAGCGCGCGACGCTACCTGGAGCACTACCTGAGCACCGGCGAGTTGACGTTGCGCCTGCAGTACGGCGCCGGACGGCCCGAGCGGCGCTACCGGGTCTCTTGATATGGCGTCTAGGACGGGCTCCACTCTGTCAAGATCGGGCATGCCCTTCCTCCGACGCGTGCTCGCCGTGGTCAGTGCCTTCGTCGTACTGACCGCCTGCGCGCTACCGGCGGAGCCGCCCTCGACTCCTCCGCCCACCACGGACACCGCCAAGGCGGACGCCGTCACGCGGATCATCGAGCAGACCATGGCCGAGCAGCACCTGAAGGCCGTCATCACGAGGGTGACGATCGAGGGTCGGGAACTGCTCACCCGTGCCTTCGGCGACTCCATGACGGGCGTGCCCGCCACCACCGCGATGCACTTCCGCAACGGCGCCGTCGCCATCTCGTACGTGTCGACCCTGCTGCTGCGCCTCGTCGACCGGGGCAAGGTCAGCCTCGACGACAAACTGTCGAAATGGCTTCCCGAGGTGCCGAACTCCGACCGCGTCACGCTGGGCCAACTCGCCCAGATGACGTCCGGATACGTCGACTACGTCATCGGCAACACTGAGTTCAGCAAGGCGCTCTACGAGGCTCCCTTCCGCCAGTGGGAACCCGACCAGCTGCTCGGCTTCGCAACCTCGCGACCGCTGCTCTACGCCCCTGGAACCAACTGGAACTACGCCCACACCAACTACGTGCTGCTGGGCAAGGCGCTCGAAAAGGCGACGGGCCAGGACATGCCCACACTGCTCAGCGACGAGGTGCTCAAACCGCTTGGGCTGACCAACACCGCCAATTCGTTCACCCCGGAGATCCCAACGCCCGTCCTGCACGCATTCACCAGCGAACGCCGCGAGGCGCTCGGAATCCCCAGTGGCACACCGTTCTACGAGGAATCCACCTATTGGAACCCATCGTGGACCATCACGCACGGAGCGATCCAGACCACCAACGTCTACGACATGGAGGCCAGCGCGGCGGCCATCGGATCGGGCAAGCTGCTGTCCAAGGAGTCCTACCAGAAGATGGTGTCGACCGATCTGCGCGGCAAGACTCATCCGCAGCCGGGATGCACCACTTGCGCGGAGCTCAACGACGTCTACACCTACGGAATGGGGATCGTCATCTCCGGGGACTGGCTGCTCCAGAACCCGCTGTTCGCGGGCGAAGCCGGCGTCATGGCCTACCTGCCGTCGAAGAAGATCGCCATCGCCGTGGCCGTCACGTACGAGCCGGAAGCGTTCGACGAGCAGGGAAACTACGTCAACGCGGCCGACGCGCTCTTCCGCGCCATCGGACGCGAACTCGCCCCCGATGCCGCCCCTCCCACACCCCCCAAGTGAATCGGGGACACCTAAGGTTGGCTGGTGGCACGCCGAGTCCTCTTCATCGTCAATGACCCCGTCGCACCCCCGGCCATGCTCGGTGACGTGTTCGCCGAATTCGGATACGACGTCGACACGTTCGCCGTCGTCGGACGGGACCAGGTCGAACAGCCCGCCGTCACCGTGCGGTTTCCCGATCCCCTCGACTACGACGTCGTCGTCCCGCTAGGCGCCCGCTGGGCCGTCTACGACGAGCGACTGAAACAGAGTTGGGTGGCTGACGAAATGGCGCTGGTGCGCAATGCGGACGCGGCCGGTGTCGGGGTACTGGGCGTCTGCTTCGGCGGACAGTTGGTGGCGCAGGCCTTCGGCGGCAGCGTGGAGCGCTCGACCGATCCCGAGATCGGCTGGCATGAAGTCAGTACGGATGCACCCGACCTGATCCCAGCCGGGCCGTGGTTCCAGTGGCACTTCGACCGCTTCGCCATCCCCCCGGGCGCGGTCGACCTGGCCCGCAACAGTCGTGCGACACAGGCTTTCGTGATCGGCCACTGCGCGGGCCTTCAGTTTCATCCCGAGCTCGACGCTCCGCTACTGGACGCCTGGCTCGACAACGACGAGCCAGAGGTCATCGCGATGGGCTTGACAGCCGACCAATTGCGTTCGGAGACAGTGAAATTACAGTCGGATGCCGCCGATCGACTGCGCAACCTGGTGCGGGGCTTCCTGGATCGCGTGGCACATAAACCGTGACCTAGGAGCGTTCCGCGCATAGGCTGGTGGCTTGGGAAGTTCAACCGTCCACCGGACCTTCCGGGACCGCCGCGAGGCGGGCCGTGTCCTGGCTGGGCAGTTGTCGGCCTACCGTGGCCGCGCCGACGTCGTGGTGCTGGGGCTCGCCCGCGGCGGCGTACCGGTGGGTTGGGAGGTCGCCGCGGGGCTCGGGGTGCCGCTGGACGTCTTCCTGGTCCGCAAGCTCGGTGTTCCGCAGTGGCCCGAGCTCGCGATGGGCGCGATCGCGTCTGGCGGCGCCGTGGTGATCAACGAGTCGGTGGTGCAGAGCCTGCAGATCACCGACGAGCAGCTGCGAGAGGTGATGGCCCGCGAGTCCGCGGAGCTCGAGCGGCGGGAAGTCGCCTACCGCGGCGGACGCGATCCGGTGGAGCTGCGCGCCAAGGTCGTCATCCTCGTCGACGACGGCATCGCCACCGGTGCCAGCATGCGTTCCGCGCTCCAAGCGGTGCGGACGGCCGCGCCGAGTCGGGTGGTCGTCGCGGTGCCTGTTGCCCCGAGACGAGAGTGCCGCCGGCTGCGGCCAGAGGCCGACGACGTGGTGTGTGCGGCCTGCCCCATCAACTTCGCGGCCGTCGGCCAGGTGTTCGACGACTTCCGCCAGGTCACCGACGACGAAGTGCGTACGCTACTGCACACCCCAACGATGACTTAGTCGTGCTTGGTGGTGTCGACGTCGTCGTCGGTCGGCTCGGACGACACCGCGACGGTATCGGCTTCGACGGCTTCGTGGACCTCGGTCGCCTCGTCGGGATAGTCCTCGGCGGTCTCGAAGGCAGTGGTGGCGTCGTCGTGCCCGGCTTCCTCATCGGAGGCGTCGGATTCGGCGCTGCCGGAACGTTCGCGCACCGCGTCGACGATCAGCAACAGCACGCCGATCACACTGGCCCCGATACAGACCCAGGCGATCAACTCGTTGCTGGTGACGACCGCCACGACGAGCGCGGCCAGCCCGATTACCGCGAGGACGAGCGCAATGATCAGCATCAATCAGCCGATCAGTTGTTTCCCCGGTTGAACTGATTGAACCCGCCGCTGTCGTTGTTGGCGGTCGAATCGACCGGAGCCGCGGAGCCCCGTTGCCCGAGTTCCTCCAGTTGGGACTCAAGGTAGGTCTTGAGCCGGGTGCGGTACTCACGCTCGAAGGTGCGCAGCTGCTCGAGGCGACCTTCCAGCACGGTGCGCTGTTGGTTGATGGTGCCCATGATCTCGGAGTGCTTGCGCTCGGCATCGGCCTGCAGCGCGTCCGCCTTCTCCTGCGCCTGCCGAAGTTGCGTCGACGACCGGGTCTCGGCATCCGAGAGCAGTGCGTCGGCACGTTGCTTGGCCTCGGCCAGGGTGGTCTCCGCCGTTTGCCTGGCTTCGCCGACCATGGCGTCGGCCTGGGCACGCGCGTCGGCGAGCAGCTTGTCGGCCTCCCGCTTCGCATCGCCCGTCAGGCGGTCGGCGGTGTCCTGCGCGAGGCCGAGCACCTTGGCCGCCTTGAGGTGCGCATCCTCGCTGAGCGGTGCCGCCTGCTGCTGGGGCGGCGGGGCGTCGTACACCGGCGCCGGGGGCGGCACGTGCACGGGCTCCGGCTCGGGCTGGTACGACGGGATCGTCTGCGTCGGCTGCACGCCACCCGCACGGGCGCTCGACAGTTCCTGATCCAGCTCGGACACCCGCTGCCGAAGGTCGGCATTCTCTTCGATGAGGCGTTGCAGCTCGTTCTCAACGAGATCGAGGAACGCGTCTACTTCGTCTTCGTTGTAGCCACGCTTCCCGATGGGCGGCTTGCTAAACGCGACGTTGTGGACGTCTGCAGGTGTGAGCGGCATTGTCTGCCCCCTTGAAGTCTGGACCGTGAACCGGTCTCAAAGTGTAGAGCCATGGCGATAGTAACTGGCGTCCATCCTGTCACAGTAGACCCGGCGGTTGCAGGAGAGGTCGAGAATTAAGGGCGAATTTCAAACTTCAGCGATCACTCAGAAACCCGAATACCACCCTCGGGCAAACCGTGAAACGCAACGTCAACCGGCCGCTTCGAACGCCAGCCGCATGCCGATGAAAGCCGCAAGAAGCAGCACCATGATCGACAGATCGAAGCGCACGGCGCCCACGGTCAGCGGCGGAATGAGCCTGCGCAGCAGCTTCACTGGCGGATCCGTCAGCGTGAGCATGACCTCGAGGACCATCACCGTGAAGCCCTTGGGTTGCCAGTCGCGCGAGAACGAGCGGATGAACTCGACGACGACCCGGGCGATGAGCAGCAGCCAGAAGACGAACAGCGCGAAGCCAAGGATTTGGAAGAACAGCGCCAACGGGGCGACCTCACTCCAGGCGGTTGAGATGGAAAATGACGGGCCCGACCCAAGAGGTTCGGGGCCGAATCACTGTCAGCCTACCCGTCCGAGAAGAGCGTGACCGGACCTACTGGTGGGCGTAGAAGCCCGCCTCGGCGATACGCCTGCGCTCCTCTGCGGTGACGGCGATGTCGGCAGGTGAGAGGAGGAACACCTTGGTCGCGACCTTGTCGAACGAACCGCGTAGCGCGAAGGCCAGGCCAGCGGCGAAGTCGACCAGCCGCTTGGCGTCGGCGTTGTCCATCGTGACCAGGTCCATGATCACCGGGGTTCCGTCGCGGAACCGTTCGCCGATGGTCCTGGCCTCGCTGTAGTCCTTGGGCCGCAGCGTGGTGATCTTGGCCAGCGGGCTGCCCGCCTCGAACAATTCGGCCATCCGGCGCGGTTCCATGGCGACGGCGCCGCGCGTTGCCCCATGCAAGGTGTTGAAGCGGGGCCGCTCGAACTCGCGTCGGGGGCGGAAGCCGGGCTCGTCGTATCCGCCGCGGTAGCCCGCGGGTACGGCGTCGAACTCGCGCTCGAACTCCCTGCTGCCGGCGCGGTCCTCGTAGCCGCGTCCATAGCTGTCGTCCTCGAAGCGCTCGTCGCGACCACGTCGCGCATAGGAGCGCGCGGGACGATCCTCTTCCTCGAAGTACTCGTCGTCGTAGTCGTCCATCGGCGCCATACCGAAGTAGGCCTTGACCTTATGCAGTGTGCTCATCGGATGACCCTTCTGATGACCGTGTGACGTGTTGTCTGTGATGAAGATGTGACTGGAGTGACTACTCAGGGTGACGTTAATGGCCGTTGCCCCATTAGCGCGGTACCGACACGCACACACGTCGAACCATGTTTGACCGCCGCCTCGAGGTCGCTGGACATGCCCGCCGAAAGCCCGAGCCGTTGCTGGTAGCGGCCCTGTACCCGGTGCCGTTCCGCTGCCAGACGTGCGAACGCCGCGTCGGGATCGACGGCCAGCGGGGCGATGGCCATCAAGCCGACGAACTCGAGTGCCTCGGCGGCTTGCACCGCGTCGCAGAGTTCGTCCACCAGCCTCGGTGCGCCGACGTCGACTCCTCCCCTCGCCGGATCGCCATCGAGGCTCACCTGGACGTAGGCCCTGAGTGGGTTTGTGCGCCTGCCTTCGTCCAGTGCCTGACGAGTGGCCCGGTCCAACGCGGCGACGAGCGCGAGTCCGTCGACGGCGTGGACCGTGTGCGCCCACCCCGCGAGTGCACGGGCCTTGTTGCGCTGCACCCGGCCGACCATGTGCCAGCGAATTGTCGCCGATGGCACTTCAGCGGCGACTTCGGCAACCTTGTTCGACGCTTCCTGTTCGCGCGATTCGCCAAATTCAGAGCATCCGAACGAATGCAATTCAATGACATCGGAGGCCGGGAAGAATTTGGTAATCGGCAACAATTCGATTTCGCCGGCAGCCCGTCCGGCAGCGCTGGCCGCGGCATCCAGTCGGGCCCGCACTGCGGCCAGCGCTTCGCGGAGCTCGATCGCCCGTGGCGTGGTCATTCCATCCACACCAACGACGCGAGCCGTCCGGTCGGAGCCCCGCGCCGGTGGCTGAAGAGGTTGCGGTCATCGACCGTGCACCGCGGGTCGACGTCGACTGCCGTCACGCCCAATTCCCTTAACTGCCTTGCGATTCCGGCCCGCAGATCGAGTCCGGCGGTACCGCGGGCCGTGGTGGTACGACTGCCCGGCAGGGCCGCCTCCACCTCCGCCGCCATGGCCTCGGGCACCTCGTAGTTGCGTCCGCTCACCGCCGGGCCGAGCAGCACCGACACGTCGCCGACGTGGGCTCCATGCCGCACCATCGTCTCGAGCGCCCTGGCGACGATCCCACTCTGCGCGCCGACACGACCCGCATGAACAGCGGCGATCACGCCGGCCCTGGCGTCGGCCATTAATACGGGAACACAATCGGCGGTTACGACGGCGAGCGCCAATCGCGGTTTCGTCGTGACCAAACCGTCGGTTTCGTCGACGGTGCAACGTGGTCCGTCTACGACGACCACGTTGTCCCCGTGGATCTGGTTCATCCAGACCACGCCGTCCTCACCGAGGCCGGTGGCCGTCGCCAGCCGTTTGCGGTTGGCCGCGACGGCGGCGGGGTCGTCGCCGACGTGGTCCCCGAGGTTGAAGGTGTCGTACGGCGACACCGACACCCCGCCCGCGCGGGTGGTGGTGACGCGTCGGATGCGAAGGCTCACGTCTTCAGTATTTCGACCGCGAACCGGGGTGGAGGCCGCGGCCTCAGTGGCGCATGAAGGGCGGCACGTCGACGTCGTCGTCATCGTCGCCGCCACCGCCGCCGATGCTGACGGTCGCTCCGTTCGTGTGCAACGGAACGCTCGCCGCGTCGACGGGTTCGAACACCGGCGAGGTCACCTTGCCGGAACGGCCCGGGCTGATCGCCGCCCCGGCCCCGACAACCGGCTTGCGGCTCGGCCCTTGAGCATCGAACCCCGCGGCGATGACGGTGACCCTGACCTCGTCGCCGAGCGAGTCGTCGATGACGGTGCCGAAGATGATGTTGGCCTCGGGGTGAGCGGCGTCCTGGACCAGCGACGCGGCCTCGTTGATCTCGAAGAGGCCGAGGTCGCTGCCTCCGGCGACCGACATCAGCACGCCCTGTGCGCCTTCCATCGACGCCTCCAGCAGCGGCGAGTTGATGGCGATCTCGGCCGCCTTGAGCGCTCGGCCGTCGCCACGTGCCGCACCGATGCCCATGAGCGCGGTGCCCGCGCCGGACATGATGCCCTTGACGTCGGCGAAGTCGACGTTGATCAGGCCGGGGGTGGTGATGAGGTCGGTGATGCCCTGCACGCCGTTGAGCAGGACTTCGTCGGCGCTGCGGAATGCGTCCATCAGGGACACCGCGGCGTCACCCATCTGCAGCAGTCGGTCGTTGGGGATGACGATCAGCGTGTCGCAGCTCTCGCGAAGCGATGCGATACCGGTCTCGGCCTGGTTCGAGCGGCGCTTGCCCTCGAAAGAGAACGGACGCGTGACGACGCCGACGGTCAGTGCGCCGAGCTTGCGCGCGATGGTCGCGACGACGGGTGCGCCGCCGGTGCCGGTGCCGCCGCCCTCGCCTGCGGTGACGAACACCATGTCGGCTCCGCGGAGCAGTTCTTCGATGTCGTCCTTGGCGTCTTCGGCGGCCTTGCGGCCCACCTCGGGATCGGCGCCTGCGCCGAGTCCGCGGGTCGAGTCACGACCGACGTCCAGCTTGACGTCGGCATCGCTCATCAACAGCGCTTGAGCGTCGGTGTTGATCGCGATGAACTCGACGCCCTTGAGGCCTTGCTCGATCATGCGGTTGACGGCGTTGACTCCGCCACCACCGATGCCGACCACCTTGATGACGGCGAGATAGTTGTGCGGGGGCGTCATCGGTCGTCTTCCTCCCTGATTTGTGTGCCATGGTGCGGAACCCCTGCAAACCCTCAACCTCAACCATAGGCTTAGAGTTATGTCAAGTAGTTCCGCGCAAACAGAACGGTAGGGGCACCGGTCGGCGTATCGACGCAGGCGCGCCGACGAATTCCCGGCAATTTCGCGATGCGGCGGCGCCCCGCCCTACTTGACGGTGGGCAGGTCCGGGCTGGAGACGTCGTACGTGCGACCGGGCTGCGTCAGCAGCGCGCCGAGCTTGAGCGCCTTCTCGTCCGTGCGATCGGTGGTCCCCCAGATCACCTCGCGACCGTCGTTCAGCGTCAACGTGATCGCCGCGACCGACGGCGCCGCGATCCGGCTCACCTGCCCGGCCACCTCCGGACGCAACGCCGTCAGCACCTGCAGGGCGGCCTTCGTCGGCGGATCGCTGGGGCTGGGGGTGTCGGCGTCCAGGTACGGCAGCCCGGGCGGCGGTGGTGCCGTGGCGAAGTCGACGCCGTCGCGGTCGAAAAGGTGCGGTCCGTCGGGATAGTCCTTGACCACCACGGGTATGCGTTCGACGACCGTGATGCGCAGCGTGGACGGATACTCGCGCTGCACCCTGGCGCTCGCGACGCTGCGGATGGTCGCCACGCGCTCGGCGACGGCATCCGTGTCGATCTGCAGGAGCGGGGTGCCCGGCGCCACTCCGGCCGCCTGCTCCACCTCCTCCTTCGTGACGGCGCCAAGCCCGATGATCACCGTCGAGCGGGCCGACATGATCGGCGTGAAGTAGAGCAGCAGTCCGAGCCCGACCACCACGATGCTCAGCCCGGAGGTCCACAGCAACACCTTCAGTCCCCGAATCAGCCCGCGCGCAGGCGTTTTCGGAGCATCGTCTGGGCGGCCGTCGACACGGCGCTTGGCGGCGCGGCGCGCGTCCTCGATCGCGGTGGCCCTGGCCTGTGCGGCGCGCCGCTCCTCTCGCTCGCGGCGCGCCCGGCGGCGGGGTCCCTCGAAGTCCGGCTCCGGTTCGCCGGTCGGCTCGGGCTCGCCGGCCGGCTCCGGTTCGCCGGTCGGCTCCGTCATCGCGACGCCCTCGACTGCAGTGCCGACAGGATCTCCTGGCCCAACAGGGTGACGTCGCCCGCGCCCATGGTCACGACGACGTCGCCGGGACGAGCCGCGGCGGCGACCTTGTCTGCGACCGCGGAGAAGTCCGGCACGTAGTGCACGGGCACGTCGACGTGTTCGGCGACACTGGCCCCGCTGACGCCCGCGATCGGCTGCTCACGCGCGGCGTACACGTCGAGCACGAACACGACGTCGGCGCCGCCAAGCGCCTGCCCGAACTCCCGAGCGAAAGTCTGTGTGCGCGAATACAAATGGGGTTGAAACACGACGATCGACCGAGCATCCCCCGCCACCGCGCGCAGGGCCTCGAGGTTGACCTTCACCTCGGTCGGATGATGGGCGTAGTCGTCGAAGACGCGCACGCCCGCCGCCGTGCCGACCGCCTCGAACCTGCGGCGCGCGCCCTCGAACCCGGCAAGCCCGTCCAACACCGCGTCCACGTCCGCACCGACCTCCACGGCCGCCACCGCCGCAGCCAACGCATTGAGCGCCATGTGCCTACCAGGCACCGCGAGCCGCAGTCCAAGCGGGTGGGACGCGCCAGAAAGCCGGATCGTCGCGACGCCGCCAGTGCCCTGCTGCTCCCAATCCAAAAGCGCCCCAGCAAGATTCGCGTCATCACCGCTGCCGTAACGCAAGACCCGGACGTCACGGTCGGCCGAGCGAGCGGCCAGTGCGGCCGCGCCCGCGTCGTCGACGCAGACGACCAACGCGCCGCCTGGACGGACCCGCGCGACGAACTCGTCGAAGACTGCCGCGTAGGCCGTCTCACTGCCGAAGAAGTCCAGATGGTCGGCCTCGACATTGGTCACCACCGCGACGTCGGGCGAGTACTCGAGCAGGGACCCGTCGCTCTCGTCGGCCTCGGCGACGAACGTGGTGCCGCTGCCGTGGTGCGCGTTGGTGCCCGGCTGACCCAGGTCCCCGCCGACCGCGAAGGACGGATCGAAACCGCTGCGTTGCAACGCCACGACGATCATCGACGTCGTCGTGGTCTTGCCGTGCGTGCCGGCCACCATGACGGTGGTGTAGCCGGCCATCAGCTTCGCCAGCACCACTGGGCGCATGATGACGGGAATCCCACGGCGCCGGGCCTCCACCAACTCCGGGTTGTCCTTCGGGATGGCGGCGTACGTACTCACGACCGCGGTCGGGCCGCCCGGCAGCATGTCCAGCGCCGAGCCGTCGTGTCCGATCCGGATCTGCGCGCCGCGGGCGCGAAGGGCGGCCACGCCGCGCGACTCCTTGGCGTCGGACCCCGATACCGAGCCACCTCGGTCGAGCAGAATGCGGGCGATCCCCGACATCCCGGCTCCCCCGATCCCCACCATGTGCACGCGCTGCAGATCTTCGGGTAGTGGTTGGCTCATCGGTGCCCGCTCTTCGCCACGTCGAGCGCCACCTGCGCCACCCGCTGTGCGGCGTCACGATGGCCGGCAAGCGCCGCGGCCGACGTCATCGCCGCAAGCGCGTCGTCGTCACGCAACAGTTCGCAGACGGTGTTCGCGATGAACGTCGGCGTCAGGTCCGGATCCGCAACCAGGATTCCGCCGCCAGCGTCGACCACGGGCAGCGCGTTGAGTCGCTGCTCGCCGTTGCCAATCGGCAGCGGAACGTACACCGCGGGCAGCCCGACCGCGGTCACCTCCGCCACCGTCATGGCTCCCGACCGACATATCGCGAGATCGGCCGCGGCGTACGCGAGGTCCATCCGGCTCAGGTACGGCTCGGCGACGTACGGAGCATCGCCCGCCGCGGGCTCGCGAAGCTCGAGCACGTTCTTCGGCCCGTGCGCGTGGAGCACCGAAATGCCAGCAGCCGCAAGGTCCTTGGCCGCCGCGGAGACGGCTCTGTTGATCGACGCGGCACCCTGGGACCCGCCGAACACCAGCAGCACGCGGGCGTCGTCGGCGAAGCCGAAGTGCGCGCGCGCCTCGGCACGAAGCGCGGCCCGGTCCAGCGACGTGATCGCGTCACGCACCGGCACCCCGACGACCTCCACGTTGCGCAACCCGGGATCGGGCACCGCCGACAGCACGCGCTGCGCAAAACGGGCCCCGACGCGGTTCGCCCATCCCGCACTGGCGTTGGCCTCGTGGATCACGACGGGCACGCGGCGCCTGCGCGACCACGGGGCACGGCGCGCGGCGAGGTAGGCGGGCAGCGCGACGTACCCGCCGAAGCCGATCACGACGTCGGCGTCCACGTCGTCGAACACCGCGCGGGTCTGCCGGACGGCCCTGCGCACGCGCATCGGCAGCCGGACCAGGTCCGCCGACGGTTTCCGCGGCAATGGCACCGGCGTGATCAGCTGGAGGTCGTAGCCACGTTCGGGAACGAGCTTGCACTCCAGGCCACGTGCGGTCCCGAGTGCGGTGATCCGGATTCCAGGATCAAGGGCCATCAATGCGTCGGCAACGGCCATGGCCGGTTCGATGTGACCCGCGGTGCCGCCACCTGCAAGAACCACGGAAATGCCGCTCCCCCGATCCTCGCCGGAGATGGAGCTGTTCACCCGTAACGTTGACCTTCCAATGGACGAGCCCGCTGGCTCGGTTGGCGCTGACGGCCTCCATGATGCCCTGAGCGCCGAACGGACCGATCGCCCGCATGGGCGGATGTGCGTCGGTCGTTCTTGGCTTGCTTGCCTGCCTGCTGCGGCTTGGGCTTGGGTTTCGGCTTCTGCTTGGCCGCCGCCTTGGGTTTGCCCGTTCGGGCCCGCAGCCGATCGCGCACCGATTCGAGCCGGGTCGGGACGTAGGGCTCGGGCAGCGGCAGGCGCAGCAGCCGGTTGACGGGGTCGACCCGGCCCGACCTCAGCGCGGCCACCGCCTCGGGCTCATGGCGGGCGGCGTTGGTGATCACGCCAAGAACGAGAAGCGTAGTCGCCGTTGACGTTCCGCCCGCGGAGATTAGCGGCAGCTGCAGGCCTGTCACGGGGAGCAACCCCACCACGTAGCCGACGTTGATGAATGCCTGGCCAAGGATCCACAGCGTCACCGTCGCCGTCAGCAGCCGCAGGAACGGATCGGCGGACCGCCGCGCGATCCGCATGCCGGTGTATGCGAACAGCCCGAACAGGCACAGCAGGCCCGCCGCTCCGACGAAGCCGAGCTCTTCGCCGATGATGGCGAAGATGAAGTCGTTGTGCGCATTCGGCAGGTAGTTCCACTTCGCCGTGCCCTGACCGAGCCCGTCGCCGAAGATGCCGCCATTGGCCAGTGCGTAGCGGGCCTGCTTGGCCTGGTAGCCGGAGCCCTGTGCGTCGGCGCCGGGGTTCAGCCACGATTGCACGCGGGCGGACCGATAGCCCGCCGAGACGGCCAGCACGGCCGCCGAGGCCATCACGGCAGCAAGCGAGCTGACGAACACGCGCAGCGGAAGGCCCGCATACCAGAGCAGGCCGAGCAGGATGATGCCGAGCGACACCGTCTGTCCGAGGTCGGGCTGGAGCACGATCAAGAAGAGCGCCAACACTGCGGCGGGTACCAGGGGAAAGAGCAGCTCGCGCAGCGACGCGTGTTCCAGTCGCCGGGTGGCCAGCAAGTGTGCGCCCCAGATCGCGAACGCGATCTTGGCCAGCTCCGACGGCTGCATGGACCACCCGGAGATGACGAACCAGCCGCGAGATCCGTTGGCCTCCTTGCCGATTCCTGGGATCAGCACCAGGATCAGCATGACGATGGTGATCGCAAAGGCGGGAAAGGCCAGTCGGCGCATGAGGTTGACGGGCATGCGCAGCGCCACGTAGAACGCGACCAACCCGACG
>Ga0070668_100002422_pt1 | contig 13732 bp, 13 predicted proteins | sample KBSS43metaG_FD_64661 | JGI IMG/M metagenome (GOLD analysis project Ga0070668, IMG submission 64661) | Switchgrass rhizosphere microbial communities from Kellogg Biological Station, Michigan, USA - KBS S4-3 metaG | ecosystem: Host-associated > Plants > Roots > Rhizosphere > Soil ... | reverse complement strand
GCGGCGTAGTGCCAGTCGTGGCCGGCATACGGAGAGGTTTCCGGCAAGCCGCTCACGCGATGGCCGACGTCGTAGCGCAGGTAGTTGAAGTTGTTGCGCTCCAGATAGCCGAAATCGTTGAGCTGCAGGTCCTTGCCGATGTGCAGCGCGTAGAGCTGCTGGCGCCAGGTATTGCCCATGTCGTAGTCGACGATGATTTGCGCGCCGCTGTCGCGCATGTCGGCGCCCGCCTGGTCGACGTCGGATCCGATCACCGTGCTGCGGATGTTCCACTGCGGATTCGGCACCCAGCGATGATCCAATTCGTAGACATTGGCGGTGCGGTCCAGCGCAGGCTTGTCCACGCGCGTGAACATCGCGCCGAGACCATGGATGCCGAAGTCGCGGGTGCCGCGCAGCGCGTAAAAGTCGCGGCCGGCACTGCCCTCTTCGGTCGCCGCGAACGCACCGTAGTTGAATCCCGCCGCGCTGCCGTTGACCTTCGCCGCGGCAGTGACGTCGCCGTCGACGCGGCGCGTGTACAGCAGGCGGCTGCGCTGGTTGAGCGATCCAAACGGCACGTCGAAGAAGCCCTGGTTCTCGGTGAAAAATGGGCGCTTGTCGCTGAAGAAGGTTTCGGTGGCGCTGAAATTCACCACCAGCTCGTCGCTCTCGACCTGTCCGAAGTCCGGATTGAGCGTCGCGCTGAGCTGGAACTTGCCGTTGGGTTTCCAGAAGATGTCGGCGCCGGCGTCGAAATCGCTGCCGACGCCGTGCTCGGTGACGCGGCCGTTGTCGTAGATGCCGCTGACGTAAGGCGTGATCGCCAGCAACGCCTGGCTGAACTCGGGAACTTCGACCTTTTGCAGCACGGTGAGGAAGCGCGGCTCGGTGTAACCGACCGCCGGCCACGACATGCGCTCTCCTGTCGAGCTGAGCACGCGATCGAGTCCGACCGAGAGGGTGCGACGACCGTTGACGCCGTTGCGCATCGGCGCGATGTACCACGGGATCAGCATCTCCGCCGACCAGCTGCCCTCGTCCTCGGTCACCGCGTGCTGCCAGTCCGCGTCCCAGTCGTCGTTGAACTGGTTCTCGTTGGTGAAGGTCACGTCGTTGATGCTGTTGGCCAGCGAGACGGTGAAGTTGTAGCCGGTGCGGCCGTCGCCGTCGAAATCGACGTACAGGTTGACGCGATCGACCGCGCCGGCATTGTCGCGCTCGCCGCGCTGCCGGTTGCGCGGCACGCTCGCCGGCTGGGTATTGCGGAAGCCGATGGCGAGCCCGTCCGGCGTCGCGAGGATCCAGGCATCGGTCGGATAGGGCCCCGGCTCCCGGCTCAACGGCTGGGTCAGGCGGAAATCGGTGACGTGTTGGGCGCCTTCCCATTCGTCCGGATCGATGCGGCCATCGACCTCGATGGCCAACGCCGGCGTGGACAGCGCCGAAAGGAAGGCAGCGGCGAGGGGCACGCGCATGGCGATGATCCACGGTAGGAGTGCGCGCAGCCTGGGCCAATCGGAGCGCGCGATCGCCTGTCGTTAGTCATGGGAACTTTTCGTGCCCGGAAAGCGTCGTCGGCGCCTGCCGCCGAACAATGTCAACGCTTCGGCTGCAGCATCGTCCCGGTGCAGTTCTTGGAGCCGCATTTGCAGGCCCACAGCTTCTTGAGCTTCGCGGTGTGCGGCTCGTCGAGGGTGATGCCGTAGTTGTAGGTCAGCTCCTCGCCCGGGGCGATCTTGCGGATCGCTTCGATGAACACCTTGTCCTTGTGGCGCTTGCCCTTGCCGTTCTCCTCGACCACCGCCTCGCAGTTGGGGCTGCAGCTGTGGTTGATCCAGCGCGCCACGTTGCCGTCGACGTTGGCGTCGATCACGTAATCGTCGTTGAGGGTGAACAGGAAGGTGTGTCCGTCCTCCTCGTCCTCGCCGTACTCCGCGTCGACCTCGTCATGCGTGCGCAGCTTGCCCTTGTAGCGCACGACGCGTTCGCCTTTCTCGATGGCCTCGGTGGCGAACACGCCATTGCCGTGGATCTCGGAGCGACGGGCGGCAATCTTCTTCGGCATCGATGTCTTTCCGGCAGCGGGGACGGGCATTGTGTCCGAATGCCCGCGCGCAGGCTATGGCGGTTGTCCTGCCGGCGCCGCTTACGCCGTTCCCTTGGCGACTTGTCCAGCAGGTTTCCCCAATGCGCGCCTTCCCCCGCCTCCGGACCCTTCCCGTCGTGCTCGCCATCGCTGCCGCGACGAGCGGTTGCGGCGATGCGCCAACCGCCGTCGCGGCGTCCAGCGATGTCTTCGCCGCGACCAAGACGACGCCTTCCGACGCGGACCTGTTGGCACGTGGGGAGTACCTGGTGCGCATCGCCGGTTGCAACGACTGTCATACCCCCGGATATGCGGAACGTCAGGGCGACGTCGCCAAGACGGAATGGCTCGTCGGTTCGCCGCTCGGTTACAGCGGGCCCTGGGGCACGACCTACGCGGTCAACCTGCGCGCCCGTCTCGCCGACATGGACGAGGCGCAGTGGCTGGACTACAGCGCAACGCTGCGGACGCGGCCGCTGATGCCGGATTTCGCGCTGCGCGCCATGACCGAGGACGATCGTCGTGCGCTGTATCGCTTCATCCGCTCGCTCGGTCCAGGGGGCGGCGAGACGCCCGCCTACCTCCCTCCGGGGCAGAAGGCCCCGGCGCCCTACTTCGAGCTGGTGCTGCCGCAGGTCCCGCCGGCAGTCCCCTCCGCGAGCGGATCGATGCACAGCTGAACCCACCCGGACAGGGCCTTGGCTTGCGCGGACTGAATCAGTACAATTTCAGTCCTCATTAGGACAAGCCAGAAACCGCCGCGTTCTGCGGTCGGGTTTCGAGCCAGACAATATGCTCCGGGTCACCAAACTCACCGATTACGCCAGCGTGGTCCTGACCGTGCTCGCCAGCGATCCCGACGCTGTCCTCAGCGCCTCGGGACTCGCCGAGCGCGCCGGCCTCGAAGCGCCGACCGTGGCCAAGCTGCTCAAGCCGCTGGCTCAGGCGGGATTGGTCGATGCGTTCCGCGGCGTCAACGGCGGCTATCGACTGGCCCGCGCCGCAGCGGAGATCTCGCTGGTCGACATCCTCGAAGCGATGGAAGGCCCGCTCGGCATGACCGAATGCAGTGTCCATGCCGGCGCTTGCGGCATCGAGCAATCCTGCGGCGCGCGCGCCAACTGGCGACGCATCAACGACGTGGTCGCCGACGCGCTGCGCGGCGTATCGCTCGCCGACATGCTGGCGGCGCCAGCGGCCGCGGGCCCTGTTTCCCGCGCGGCGAGCGGCAAGCGGACCATCCCGGCCACCTTGGCGACCGTCTGAGGACCGGACATGACCATCGAGATCGCATTGGACAAGAACGCCGGGATCATCGAGCAACTGGGCCGTCGCTACGACGCCGGCTTCGTCACCGACATCGAATCCGACAGCTTCCCGCCCGGCCTCGACGAAGACGTCGTCCGCGCGTTGTCCGCGAAGAAGGAAGAGCCCGAGTGGATGACGCAGTGGCGCCTGGCCGCATACCGGCACTGGCTGACCATGCCCGTGCCGCACTGGGCGAAACTGAAGATCGCGCCGATCGATTTCGCCGCGATCAGCTACTTCAGCGCGCCGAAGGCAAAGTACGCCTCGCTCGATGACGTGCCGCAGGAACTCCTGGACACCTACGACAAGCTCGGCGTGCCTCTGCACGAGCGCGCGAAGCTGGCCGGCGTCGCCGTCGACGCCGTCTTCGATTCGGTCAGCGTCGGCACGACCTTCCGCAAAGAGCTCGCCGAGAAAGGCGTGATCTTCTGCTCGATGTCGGAGGCGATCCGCGAGCATCCGGAGCTCGTCCGGCAGTACCTCGGCAGCGTCGTGCCCACCGGCGACAACTATTTCGCCGCGTTGAATTCGGCGGTGTTCTCCGACGGCAGCTTCGTGTTCATCCCCAAAGGCGTGCGCTGCCCGATGGAGCTGAGCACGTACTTCCGCATCAACGCGATCAATACCGGCCAGTTCGAGCGCACGCTGATCATCGCGCAGGACAAGTCCTACGTCTCGTACCTCGAAGGCTGCACCGCGCCGATGCGGGACGAAAACCAGCTGCACGCCGCGGTGGTCGAGCTGGTCGCGCTCGAAGACGCCGAAATCAAGTACTCGACGGTGCAGAACTGGTACCCCGGCGACGAAAACGGCAAGGGCGGCATCTACAACTTCGTCACCAAGCGCGGCGAATGCCGCGGCGCGCGCAGCAAGATTTCCTGGACGCAGGTAGAGACCGGATCGGCGATCACCTGGAAATACCCGAGCTGCGTGCTGCTCGGCGACGACTCGACCGGCGAGTTCCATTCGGTCGCCCTCACGCACCACGCCCAACAGGCCGACACGGGCACCAAGATGATCCACGTCGGCAAGCGCACCAAGTCTAAGATCGTCAGCAAGGGCATCAGCGCGGGCCGCGGGCAGAATTCCTATCGCGGCCTGGTCAAGGTGGAACGCAGCGCCGAGGGCGCGCGCAACCATACCCAGTGCGATTCGCTGCTGATCGGCAAGCAGTGCGGCGCGCACACGTTCCCGTACATCGAGGTCAAGCATCCGTCGGCGACGGTGGAACACGAGGCGACGACGTCCAAGATCTCGGACGATCAGATGTTCTACTGCCGCTCCCGCGGCATCAGCCAGGAAGACGCCGTCAGCCTGATCGTGGACGGCTTCTGCAAGCAGGTATTCCGCGAACTGCCGATGGAGTTCGCGGTGGAAGCGAAGAAGTTGCTGGAAGTGTCGCTGGAAGGCGCCGTCGGCTGACCTGCAGGAGCGGCGAAGCCGCGACCTGTTCCGTCGCGGGACACCTGTCGCGGCTTCCGCCGCTCCTATAAAAAACATTGGAATTACGGAACAACACATGCTGAAGATCGAAAACCTCCATGCCCGCGTCGCCGGACGCGAGATCCTCAAAGGCCTGTCGCTCGAAGCGAAGGCTGGCCAGGTGCATGCGATCATGGGGCCGAACGGCGCAGGCAAGTCCACGCTGGGCAACATCCTGGCCGGCCGCGAAGGTTATGAAGTGACTGCCGGTTCGGTGCGGTACGACGGCGCCGACTTGCTTGCGCTCGAGCCCGAAGCGCGCGCGGCCCAAGGCGTGTTCCTCGCCTTTCAGTACCCGGTAGAGATCCCCGGGGTCAACAACACCTATTTCCTGCGCAGCGCGCTCAACGCGCAACGCAAGGCCCGCGGCGAGACCGAGCTCGACTCGATGCAGTTCCTCAAGATCGTGCGCGAGAAGCTCGCCGTGCTGCACCTCGACGACCAGCTGCTGCATCGCGGCGTCAACGAAGGATTTTCCGGCGGCGAGAAGAAGCGCAACGAGATCTTCCAGCTCGCAGTGCTGGAGCCGAAGCTGGCGATCCTCGACGAAACCGATTCCGGCCTCGATATCGACGCGCTGAAAACCGTCGCCGAAGGCGTCAACGCGCTGCGCTCGCCGGAACGCGCTTTCCTGGTGATCACGCACTACCAGCGACTGCTCGACTACATCAAGCCCGACGTGGTGCACGTGCTGGCCGACGGGCGCATCGTCGAAAGCGGCGGCCCCGAGCTGGCGCTGGAACTCGAAGCGCACGGCTACGCCTGGTTGAAGGACCGGGTCGCGCCGCAGGCGGCTGCGTAATGAGCGCGCTGCTCGATTCGCTCACGTCGGATTTCGCGGGCGATCCGCCACGTCGCGCGCAGCTCGATGCGATCGTGCGCGACGGCCTGCCCGGGCCGCGCAGCGAGGCCTGGAAATACACGCCGCTGCGCGCACTGGAGCGGCGCACGTTCGCACGCGCAGAGGCGAACGAGATCGACATCGATGCCGCGATGCTCGAGGGCATTCCGGCCCCGCGGCTGGTGTTCATCAATGGCCGTCATGCGCCTGCGCATTCGGATCTGTCGGCACTGCCCGCAGGCATGAGTCTGCTGGCCGGTGCGCGCGCAACGACGGCGATGACGGAGGTCAACGGTCGCGCGGACGACGTCTTCGCGCGCCTGGGCTCTGCACTGGCCGAAGAAGGCGTCGTGTTCCGCGTCGAAGCCGGCGCGGCCGCCGCAGCACATGGCGCCGACCCCGCGATCCATCTGGTTTTCATAGGTGCGCCCGCGGCGCCCGACCAGGCATGGCACCTGGCGCATCGCATCGAGGTCGGGGCCGGCGCTTGCGCGACCGTCGTCGAACACCAGCTTGCCGCCGCGCCGCACGCGCATTTCAGCAATGCGCTCATGCGCATCGACCTCCATCCCCGGGCCACGCTGTCGCATGTGCGCGTGCAGGACGACGCCAGCGGCGCCGTCACTTTCCTGCGCACCGATGCGACGCTCGCCGAAGGCGCCGAGTATCGTCGCCTGGATCTCGAATTCGGTGCCGCCTTGTCGCGTCACGAACTCAATGTGCAACTCGCTGGCGACGGCGCACGCTTGTTCGCCAACGGCGTGTTGCCTGCGGACGGTCGCCGTCATCTCGATACGCGCCTCGGCATCGAACATCTTGCCCGCGACACCACCTGCGACCTGCTGTGGCGCGGCGTGGCGGATGCGCGCGGACGTGCCGTTTTCCACGGCGGCATCACCATCCATCCGGGCGCGGACGGCAGCGACGCCAACTTGTCCAACAAGAACCTGCTGCTGTCGGACAGTGCCGAGATCGACACGCAGCCGGTGCTCGTCATCTACGCCGACGAGGTCAAAGCCGCGCATGGCGCGACCGTCGGCCAGCTCGATCCGACGGCGATGTTCTATTTGCGCTCGCGCGGCCTGCCCGAAGCCGACGCGCGGCGATTGCTGACGGCCGCCTTCGTGCGCGAACCGTTGTCGGTGATCGCGTCGCCCGAGCTGCGCGCGTGCCTGGAAGCGCGGATGGACAAGGCGCTGCGGGCGCTGGCGGCGGAATGAACGTGCCTGGCGCGAGGCATCCGAATCGCGGCGCCCTTCCGCAAGCGGGAGAGGAAGCCGAGGACGCCGGCATCGACTGGGCGCGCGTCCGCGCCGACTTCCCGCTTTTGCAGCGCGAAGTGCACGGCAAGCCGCTGGTCTATCTCGACTCGGCCAATACCGGGCAAAAGCCGGCTTCGGTGATCGAGGCGGTCGACGATTTCTATCGCCGCCACAACGCCAACGTGAGCCGTGCCGTGCATCAGCTCGGCAGCGAAGCCACCGAAGCCTACGAAGGCGCCCGCAACAAGCTCGCGCGGTTTCTCAACGTGCATCGCGACGAGCTGGTGTTGTGCAGCGGCACTACGTTCGCCATCAACCTCGTCGCCTATTCGTGGGCGCTGCCCCGGCTGCAACCGGGCGATGCCATCGTGCTCACGCGCATGGAGCACCACGCCAACATCGTGCCGTGGCAACTGATCGCCGGGCGCACCGGCGCGACGATCAAGGTCGTCGAGCTCGCGCCTGATGGTTCCCTCGACCTCGGCGCGCTGTACGCCGCGATGACGCCCGAGGTAAAGCTGCTCGCCATCGCGCACGTCAGCAACGTGCTCGGCACCGTCAATCCGGTGCAAGCGATCTGTCGCGAGGCCCGGCGGCGCGGCATCGCGGCCCTGATCGATGGCTCGCAGGCTGTGCCGCACCGCAAGGTCGACATCAAGGCGATCGGGTGCGATTTCTACGCGTTCACCGGCCACAAGATGTGCGGCCCGACCGGCACCGGCGCGCTCTGGGCGCGCAAGGAACATCTCGCCGCGATGCCGCCGTTCATCGGCGGCGGCGAGATGATCAAGGAAGTCCGTTTCGACGGCACCGTCTTCAACGATCCGCCGCACAAGTTCGAGGCGGGCACGCCCAACATCGCCGGGTTCATCGGCTTGGGCGCGGCGGTCGACTACCTCGAAAGCATCGGCATGGCGCACATCGAGGCGCGCGAAAACGACCTGCTCGCGCACGCCACCGCAGCGCTGGACGCGATCGAAGGCGTGCGCATCCTCGGCAACGCGCCCGACAAGGCCGCGGTGATCGCCTTTCTCGTGGAGGGCGCGCACGCGCACGACCTCGCCACGTTGCTCGACCTGGAAGGCATCGCGATCCGCTCCGGCCAGCACTGCGCGCACCCGCTGCTGCAATCCTATGGCGTCGCCGCGACCTGCCGTGCCTCTCTGGCCTTCTACAACACGCACGCAGAGATCGACGCCTTCGTCGCCGCGCTGGTAAAAGTTCGCCGCCTGCTCGGCTAGACTTTCGGCATCGAACGAGGAAGGCATCATGGGCGACGCACCGGAAGTGACAGGCCTGTTGCGGGAAATCCGCGACCAGCAGCGCGCATCGCTGCAGCTGCAGCGGGATCACATCGAGTTGTACGAGCGGCAACTTTCCCGGGTCGAGCGCATCAACGACCGCGCAGAGGCCATGCAGGCGCGTGCCGGCAAGATACTGCGCCTGATCTTGTTGCTGGCGATCCCGCTGGTCGTCTTGCTGCTGATCCTGATGCTGTGGCCATACCTGGCCCGCGCATTCGCATGAACGCGATGAACCCGATGAACGACGTACGCTTCCGCAACGCGGTGCCCGCCGACGTGCCGGCATTGATCAAGCTGGTCACGTCGGCCTACCGGGGCGATGCCAGCCGCGTCGGCTGGACGACCGAAGCGGATTTCCTCGACGGCAACCGCATCGACGCGGAAGTGCTGCTGCAGGATATCGCGCGGCCGCACAGCATCGTGATCGTCGCCCAACGCGGCCGCGACCTGATCGCCTGCGCGCATGTTGCCGAGGAAGACGGCGCCGGTTATTTCGGCATGTTTTCCGTGCAGCCGGCGTTGCAGGGCGGCGGCCTCGGCAAGCTTCTCCTGGCCGAGGCCGAGCGCATCGCCCACGACGAGTGGAAGCTGCCGGTCATGCGCATGACCGTGATCGACATCCGCGACGAACTGATCGCTTTCTACGAGCGCCGCGGCTATTGCCGCACGGGCATCCACAAGCCGTTTCCGCACGGCGACGAGCGCTACGGCATTGCGAAGCGCGATGACCTTCGCTTCGAAGTCCTCGAGAAGCGCCTGGCGGGACCGGCCCCTTGAGCGCCGGCTGGATCCGCGTCTGCGCGCGATCGGAACTCCTGCCGGGTGAGACCCGCGTCGCCTGGGATGGCGACACGCCGATCCTGGTGCTGAACTACGACGGCGACGTGTATGCGCTCGAGGATCGCTGCAGCCATGAGGACTTCGAGCTCTCGGCCGGACATTTCGATCCCGACACGGCGACCATCGAATGCGTCCTGCACGGCGCCCTGTTCGACGTGCGCGATGGCCGCGCGTTGGGACCGCCGGCGTATTCGCCGGTGAAGAAGTTCCCCGTGAAGGTCGAGGACGGCGCCATTTGGACGCGAGACGACCGGGGCTGACGCGCTTTTTCCCAAGAAGTCGCTGAACCATCTTGTAACTGCGAATCGTTCTCATTAACATTGTTGGCGCCGCGGCCTCAGCCGCACCCACATTGTTCTTGGGAACCAACATGCAGACCACCCGCAAGCCGGCCATCGCCCCCTTGGCCGCCGCACTTGCCTCGCTGCTCGCCCTGCCGGCCTGGGCAGAGACTTCCGCCGACGCGGCAGCGGCGGCGCGCGAACCCACCAATCTGGATTCGATCGAAGTCCAGGCCCAACGGGTCCAGAAGGCGTCATCGCCGAAGTACACCGAAGACCTGATCGACACCCCGCAGACGATCACAGTGATCAGTAAAGAGGTGATGGACCAGCAAGGCCTGCTGATGTTGCGCGACGTGCTGACCACCCTGCCCGGCATCACCTTCGGCGCGGGCGAAGGCGGCGGCGGTTACGGCGACAGCATCAACCTGCGCGGCTTCAGCGCCAACAGCGACATCACCACCGACGGCGTTCGCGACAGCGCGCAATACACCCGCAGCGACACCTTCAACCTCGAATCGCTGGAACTGGTCAACGGCGCCAACTCGGTCTATTCCGGCGCCGGCTCGGTCGCAGGCAACATCAATCTGGTGACGAAGACCGCGCAGGCCGGCGATTTCGACGCGCTGACCGTCGGCGCGGGCACCGACAGCTATGGCCGCATCACGTTCGACGGCAACCACGACTTCGACAACGGCACCGCGTTCCGCATCAATGCCATGGTCCATCAGAACGACGTGCCGGGGCGCGACTTCGAGAAATTCGAGCGCTGGGGCATTGCGCCTTCGCTGGCGCTGGGGCTCGGTTCCGATACGCGCTTGACGCTCAGCTACCTGCATCAGGAAGACGACAACACCCCGCAATACGGCGTTCCCTACTACCGCAACGCCTTCAACGACGGCCCGCTGCCCGGCGTCGACACCAGCAACTATTACGGCTATCACAACATCGACAAGCAGGAGATCGAGGTCGACATGCTGACCGGCGTGTTCGAGCACGATTTCAGCGACAACGTCTCGTTGCGCAGCCTGGCGCGGTACCAGAAAGTGGATCAGGTGTCGCTCGTCGACGCGACGCAGGGCACTTGGTGTTTAGCCAACAACCTGACGCCGACAGGGACGTCCTGCGTCGTGGGCACGGGCGGCGCAGCCGTCACGGTCCCCGTCGGCCGGTACCTGCCGAGCGGCCCACGCGGCTACATGCGCGATACCAGCAACGCCATCGCGATCAGCCAGACCGATCTCACCATCGATTTCAACACCGGTACGATCGAGCACGCGCTGGTGGCGGGCCTGTCGTTCTCGCAGGAAACCTTCGATCTCGATACCAGCAACGTGTTCCGCAACGACGACGGCACCAACCCGTTCGTCGCGACGCCGTTCGATCCGGCCCACTTGCCATTCATGGATATCGCCAATCCGGACTCGCTGTACACCGGCCCCTACAACAAGACGCTGATCGGCAGGACGGCAGGCACGCTCAACAATCAGGCTGCGTACGTCTTCGACACCATCCGGTTCAACGATCAGTGGCTGTTGAACCTGGGTGCGCGCTACGAACACAACGAAGGCGATTCGACGAACTGGAACGTCAAGCTGTACACGGCTCCCACAATCGCCAATCCCAATCCAGACAACACCAATATCGGCTCGATCACCGGCCGCTCAACACCCGCATCCAACGAAGAAAACCTGTTCTCGTATCGCGCCGGGGTGGTGTTCAAGCCCGTCGACAACGCATCGATCTATCTGTCCTATGCCAACTCGAAAACACCGTCCAAGGCGTCGGTCAATGGCTCCTGCCTGACGACCAGCACGACCAGCGGCACGACCGACAACTGCAATGTCGGGCCAGAGAATGCGGTCAACATCGAACTCGGCACCAAATGGGAGCTGCTCGACAAGCGGCTGGCGTTGACCGCGGCACTGTTCCGCAACGAACGCGAAAACTTCAAGGTCGCCGATCCCGACCCTACCAACCTGCTCGGCGAGCAGTCCCTCGACGGCCGCGCGCGCGTGCAGGGCGTGGCCTTGGGCGTGTCCGGTCGCGTGACGCGCGCGTGGTCGGTGTTCGCCAACTACACTTATCTGGACAGCGAAGTCCTGCGCAGCGTCTCGGACTTCTGCCTGAGCCATCCCGGCGCTCCGAACTGCGGCAACAACGCGACATTTCCCGATCCGCAGAAGGGCAATCCACTGACCAATACGCCCAAGCATTCCGCGAGCCTGTGGACCACGTACACGCTCAACGACTGGATCTTCGGCTATGGCGCGACCTACCAGGGCGAGTTCTATCTCAACAACAGCTTCCTCGCCACGAACAACAGCGTGACCACGCAGACAGACCTCTACAAGACGCCGGACTACTGGGTGCATCGCGCCATGATCGGATACCAGGTCAACGACAGTCTCGCGTTGCAGTTGAACATCAACAACCTGTTCGACGAGGAGTACTACCTGCGGATCCGCAACAACGGCTGGGCGACATCGGGCGATGCGCGGTCTGCCACGCTGACGGCCACCTACCGGTTCTGATCGAGATCGATCTGACCACGATGGGTTAGTGCAACAATCGGCCAGGTGCACGGCATGCGTCGAGCACCCGACCGGAAGGAAAGCTCCGATGCTGCTGTCGATTCCCCAAATACTCACCGCCGAGCAAGTCGCGCACTGCCGTGCGCGGCTCGATGCGGCCGATTGGGCCGACGGTCGCATCACCGCCGGGCACCAGTCGGCCAGGGCCAAGGACAACGCGCAACTGCCCGAGGATTCGGAGATTTCGCGCGAGCTGGGCGGCATCGTGCTCGACGCGCTTTCACGCAACAGCACCTTCTTCTCTGCGGCCCTGCCAAAACGCGTTTTTCCGCCGCTGTTCAACCGGTACGACGGCGGCCAGTCGTTCGACTACCACGTCGACAACGCGATCCGGTACGACCGCAGCAGCGGACGGCCGGAGGCGGTGCGTACCGACCTGTCGGCGACCTTGTTCCTCAATGCGCCCGAGGACTATGACGGCGGCGAACTGGTGATCGAGGATACGTTCGGCACCCAGCAGGTCAAGCTCGCCGCCGGCGACCTGGTGCTGTATCCGGGCACCAGCCTGCACAAGGTTCTGCCTGTCACGCGCGGCACGCGGCTGGCGTCGTTTTTCTGGATCCAGAGCATGGTGCGCGAGGATGCGCAGCGACGATTGATGTTCGAACTGGACGTGTCGATCCGGCGCCTGACGCAATCGTTGCCCGACCATCCGGCGCTGGTGCAGCTGACCGGCGTGTACCACAACCTGTTGCGGCGCTGGTCGGACGTTTGAGTCTCCACGCTCCGCGCGCTACGTCATCCTTTTCTATTCTCATCGGCTTCGAATGAAAACCATCAGCAGCAGCACCACCACCATCGTTCGCGGTCGTCGTCTCCATCGCTGGATTCGCCAGCTGCATCTGTGGATCGGTGCCTGGGGCGCATTGGCAGCGGTGCTTTACGGCTTCACCGGGCTGGTGATGAACCACCGTTTCGGCGATGGCAAATGGCCACAAGGCGACAGTACGGACAGCGAGAAGCAAACGCTTGCCGTGCCTGCGAGCGCGCGCGCGACGCCCGAAGCGTTGTCGTTGTGGTTGCGCGAAACGCGGAACCTCGATGCGCAGGTCATCCGCAAGCCGCCGCCCGACGACAGCAAGCGGCCGGCGCGCTGGACATTGACCGGCGGCACGGCATCGAAGTCATGGGCAGTGGACTACGCCGCCGGCGCGGAGAGCGCGGAGTACAAGACCACGCAACACACGCCGTTGGCCGCGCTCAACCGCCTGCACAAGGCGGTGGGTGGCGGCATCGGTTGGACGATCCTCGTCGACAGCTTCGCGCTATGCATGCTGCTGCTCGGCCTGTCCGGCATCTGGATGTGGGCGCGCGGACGGGGCATGAAGCAGGTGATCGTCAGCGTGTTTGCGGCATCGACCGTGGTGCTGGCGCTGGTCCTGGTCCCGGCCTTGTTTTAACCGTTGCGGGCGAGCGGCCGGAGGCGGATCAACAGGGCTTCGCCGCCGCCCTCGAGCACGTACCGCAGACGCGTCCGGTCCGCATGCAGCAAGGCAGTATCGCCGGCCTCCAAGGGCGGCAGCCCGGAGCCGTCCGCGAATCGCGCCCCACCCGCGATCAGGTGCACGGCCCAGATCGTCTCGGGTTCCACGAAGATCACCATGGGCCCAACCAACGGCCGATGCCAGAGTTCGGCCGCCACGGCGTCGCGGCGCCACATAAGGTTGAAATCGTGGGTGCGTCCGTCGACGAGTTCACCACGAACACCCAGCGCGCCGTCGAAGCGCAAGCGTCCGTGCGGCGGCTCCAGCG
>Ga0070668_100002420_pt1 | contig 13737 bp, 12 predicted proteins | sample KBSS43metaG_FD_64661 | JGI IMG/M metagenome (GOLD analysis project Ga0070668, IMG submission 64661) | Switchgrass rhizosphere microbial communities from Kellogg Biological Station, Michigan, USA - KBS S4-3 metaG | ecosystem: Host-associated > Plants > Roots > Rhizosphere > Soil ... | reverse complement strand
GCCTCGGTGAGCAGCTCGGCGGCGTAGGCGTCACGGCCCGCGGCCAGCTCGCGGCGACCATCGGCGGCGAGCCGTCCGAACCGCTCCGCGTCGACGTCGGCGGCCGCCAGCGCGAGCCGGTAGCCACCCGGGCCGGATTCGATCGCCACCGGCAGCGCTTTCCGCAACCGCGACACCAAGGACTGCAGGGCATTGGCCGCGTCGGCCGGCGGTGCGGCGCCCCAAAGCCCGTCGACGAGCGCGTCGGCCGGGACGGCGCGCCCGGCGTCCAGCGCGAGCCTGGCCAGGAGCATGCGGAGGCGGGCGCCGCCGATTTCGATCGGCGTGCCGTCGTCCTCGGTCGCCCGCAACGGGCCCAGTAGCGCAACGCGCATGTGTCCAGCTTTCCAGACGGCGGGGGGACGCCGGACCGCGCTGTCCGGGCAGGCCGACGGAAGTGCTGATTATCCGGACAAATACGACATGATCCACCGAAGTATGCGTTTGTGTCGATACGTTGCGGAACGAGGTTATTCGCTACGGACAGGAGCGTTCATGAGGGCACAGAAGCCGGCCGTGGTGGCGGCTGCCGTGGTCGCCAGTCTCTGCCTCGGTGCCGGTGTCGCCGCGGCGGCCGGTGACGGTTGGGGCCCGGCGAAACCCGGCAGCGACGGCGCCGGGGACAGCTACTACCCACAGGACGGCAACGGCGGTTACGACGTCGCGGACTACAACCTGAAGGTCGCCTACGACCCCGCGTCGCACCAGCTCACCGGGGCACAGGACATCTCCGCGCGGGCGACGCAGTCGCTCAGCTCGTTCAACCTGGATCTGCGCGGGCTGACCGTCGATTCGGTGCGGGTGAACGGCCGCGACGCGAAGTTCGACCGGACCGGGGAGCACGAACTGGTCATCACGCCGTCGCGGCCGCTGCGGCGCGGCGAACGCTTCGCGGTCAAGATCGCCTACCACGGCGTGCCCGCGCCGATCAACGACCCGTCGCTCGGCGCCAACGGCTGGCAGTACGCCAAGGCGGGCGGCGCGTTCGTCGCCGGCGAGCCGAAGTCGGCCACCACCTGGTACCCGGTCAACGACACCCCGCTCGACAAGGCCACGTTCCACCTCGCGATCACCGTGCCCGACGAGTGGGGCGTGATCGCCAACGGCCGCGAACGCGGCTCGGTGAAGGCCCCCGGCGGCACCACGCACGTGTGGGCCGAGGAAACGCCGATCGTGCCGTACATGACGACGGTCGCGATCGACAAGTGGACCTTCGACCGCCGGCAGCGCAAGGACGGCACCCCGGTCGTCAGCGCGTTCGCCCCGGGCGTCCCCGACTCGGCGAAGCAGGCCGAGGCGCGGCTGCCGGAGATCCTCGACTTCCTCGAGTCGAAGTTCGGCAAGTACCCGATCGACGCGGCCGGCGGCATCTTCCTCAACGAGCAGATCGGCTTCTCGCTGGAGACGATGAGCCGGCCGATCTACTCCGCGGGCTGGGCCGGCACGGTCCCGGTGATCGTCCACGAGAACGCCCACCAGTGGTACGGCGACTCGGTCGCGGTCTCGCACTGGCGCGACGTCTGCCTCAACGAGTGCTTCGCGTCGTACGCGACGTGGCTCTGGGACGAGGCGAAGGAGGGCGTCGACCTCGACAAGAAGTACGCGAACAACGTCAAGAACGCGTCGACGGCGTTCTGGAACGGCAAGCTGTACGACATGGGCGCCGGCAAGGAGTTCACGTCCGTGTACTCGAAGGGCCCGATGATGCTGCACGCGCTGCGCAACTACATCGGGCAGCCCGCGTTCGACCGGGTGCTGAAGACCTGGCCGTCGCTGCACCGCGACGGGAACGCGAGCATGCAGGACTTCCAGCGGTACACCGAAATCCTCGCGCATCGGAACCTGCAGGGCTTCTTCGACGCGTGGGTGTACGGCGCCGGCAAGCCCGCCGAGCAGTACCTCTTCCCGGGTGGGCTCCAGCCCGCTGCCTGACCTGATGCCGTGAAGGCCGCCTAGAGTCCCCTCAAGGTGCCCTTCACGGCATTCAGGAGGACAGATGGCCAGCGTGCTGATGACGGGGTTCGCGCCGTTCGGCGGCGAGTCGGTGAATCCCTCGTGGCAGGCGGTCGCGTTGCTCGGCGCGCGCCGGGACGACGTCGCCGCGGTCGAGCTGCCCTGCGCGTTCGCGGCGTCGCTGCCCGCGCTGCGCCGGGCGATCGAGGAGCACGAGCCGGAACTGGTGGTGTGCGTCGGCCAGGCGGGCGGCCGCGCCGAGGTGACGCCGGAGCGCGTCGCGATCAACCTGATCGACGCCCGCATCCCGGACAACGCGGGCGCGCGGCCGGTGGACGTCCCGGTGGTCCCGGACGGCCCGGCGGCGTACTTCACGACGCTCCCGGTGAAGGCCTGCGTGGCGGCGATCCGCGCCGCGGGCGTGCCGGCGTCGGTGTCCCACACGGCGGGGACGTACGTGTGCAACCAGGTCTTCTACGGCCTGATGCACCTGCTGGCCACGGACTTCCCCGGGCTGCGCGGCGGTTTCGTGCACGTCCCGTTCAGCCCCGAGCAGGTCGCGGCCGCCGGCAAGCCCGCGCCGTCGCTGCCCGTCGACCGGATCGCCGAGGCGCTGAGCATCCTGGCCGACACGGCGTCGAAGGTCACCGAGGACCTCGCGGTCAGCGGGGGCGCGGAGCATTGACGACGCCGCGGGCTAGCCGTTCGCCGGCTCCGGCGTGCCGCGGCCGGTCAGCTCCACGAACGCCGCCGGACCGGGGACGTTGTGGTGGACCGTCAGGTCCGCGACCCGGTCGCCGCTCCAGGCCGGCCTGAAGCTGACCACCAGGGTGCACCGCCGGCCCGGCGCCACGTCGTGGCCGAGGCACGCGCTCGCGTCCACCACGAAGTCCGTGCCGTCCAGCTCGATCGCGCTCACCCGCAGCGCGCTCGCGCCGACGCTGCGGACCGCCACCGCGCAGGTCGTCGTCGTGTGGACCGGCGTCGCGGGGCAGGTGACCGACTCCGGGACGAGCACCCGGGCGGTTTCGGCCGCACCCGCGTCCGGGACCACCGGGAACGTCGCGGAATGCCCGCGCACGAGGTCGAACACGGTCACCCCGGCCACCGTCAGCACCACCGCGCCCGTGGCCAGCAGCACGATCGCGATCGCCTTGATCCCGCGGGCGGCGCCGTCCCTGGCGGTGAACCCGCCGGCCGCGAGCACCGTCGTCACCAGCGTCGAAACCAGTGTCGCGTTCGGACCGGCGCCGATCGCGGCCGGGACGAGCGTGCCCAGCAGCGACGCCCCGACCGTGACGGCGAATCCGGTCCAGGAAAAGCGTTTCGCCTCGCGCAACTGGCTCCGCACCGTCGGTGCGCGAGATGCCGTGACTGTGCTCATGCAGGTAAGAGCGCCGACCACCCCGGGCACGGACGACATTCGCCCGTTCGGCGGTACGGGAGCGCTCTCGTGATCTGGGGCACACCCGCCGCAATTCCCCCTGTCGGCCGATCGAACGGTGTTTACATGGCGGGAACGCGCAGCCCGAACCAGAGGTGAGTGATGATCGGATTCGAGACCGACCTGCAAGACCTGCGGGACTCGGCCGCGGCCCTCTCGGGCGCCGCCGCCGCCGCGGAAACCGCGTCGAGCGGCCTGCGCGGCACGGATGTCCCCGTCTCGTCCGACGGCGGCGGGCTCTTCGGCGGCATCACCGGGATGCTGCCCGTGGACAACGCCTTCGGCCGGACCCTGGGCATGCCGGCCGTGGCGAAGGCCTACAACGACCACCTGGCGAAGATCCAGAAGCTGGTCGCGCAGCTGCACCAGACCACCGCGGACACCAGCCACGCGCTGATGCGGGTCGCGGAGCTGTACGAAAAGGCCGACGAGGACTCGAAGCACCGCGTCAACCGTGCGGCCGCGGGCCTGGAAGCGAACTGAGGGAACCATGGACGGCTACTTCGACACCGGCCTCGACGCCGAACCGATGTCCAGCGGCGAAGACCGCCGCGCCGAACTGCTCGAGGGCATCTCCGACGACCTGATCGACGGCGCGAACGACGCGCTGGACGCCTTCGAGGTGCTGCGGCGGACCGACTTCCTGCTGTTCGGCGGCTTCGACGACTCCAACGAGAACGTCCGGAAGATGCAGGACGAGATCGCCGGCGTCTACCGCGAGTTCTCCGATGCGGACATCGACCACGAGTCGACGTCGGGGCTGCAGAGCCTGATCATGAAGCACGACGCCGTCTGGAAGGAGCTGCAGCGCGAGTCGGGACCGAAGCTCGACGACGCCCGGCAGTTCCTCGACGTGTGGCGCGGCTCCGCGGCGAACGCCGTGAAGGCCTACCTCAACGAGCTGGCGGACACGTTCACGGCGGTGACGTCGAAGATCACGGTGCTGGAGAGCGACATCGTCGCGGCGCGCGAAGCGGTCGCGTCGGCCCGCCAGGACCTGAACAACCTCGGCTCCACGTTCAAGCAGACGGCGGAGGACTACCAGAAGGACCAGGAACGCAAGCGCGAGGCGGCGATGTCGAAGGTGCTCGCGGCGACGTTCGCGGGCGCGGTCACCGGGCTGCTCACCGTGGCCACCGCCGGCGCGGGTGCCGCGGCGGGCGCGACGATCTTCACCGCGGCCAACGGCGCGCTGATCGCCGGGAACGCCGCCGGCGGCGCGATCACCGCGGTGGTGGCCAACCAGACGGAGATCAAGGGCGACAACGCGATGGACCTGTACTCCAGCTTCATGGACAGCGCGGGCAAGATCCGCGACGGCGCCGGCGAGGCCGCCACGACGCTCGCGAACCGCATCAACGACGAGGCCGTCGACCTGCCGAAAATCCCGGACTCGCCGGACGTCAGCCCCGGCTCGAGCTTCGACCCGGACAACTTCGAAACCGACCACACCTCGCGACAGACCGAAAAGAACGTCCGTGACAAGCACGTCGACATCGCGCCCGACGGCCGGGTTTCGGAGGACAACGGCCGCCTGGAGCGGCTGAATGGCTGACCGGCCCGCGAAACCGGACCGCGAAGCCCTGCTGGCGGAGCTGTCCGCGCTGTCGGCGACGGCGACGTCCGCCGACGGCGCCGTTTCGCTGTCGGTCAACACCGACGGCGTGCTGACCCGGCTGCGGCTCACCGACGCCGTCTCGGGGATGTCGCCGTCCGAGATCGCGGACGCCGTCCTGCGGACCTACGTCGAAGCGCAGCGGGAGTCGGCGAAGCGGACCGGGCAGCTGCTGGCGCCGCTGGGCACCGGCGGCTACCTCATGGACCGGCTGCGCTGGCGCGTGCAGTACGCGCCGGAATCGGTGCCGGTCGCCGCCCCCGCGCCGGCCGCCCCGCCGGCCGAGCCGGACGGCAAGGTGCTGAAGGACCGGTCTTCCGATGCCCCGGCCGCCGACGCGCCGCCGTCCGGGCCGGTGCCGGACGAGGACTGGTACGCGGGCGGGATGCGGTTCGACAAGGCCTGGTGAGCGGTCAGGCCGGTTTGAGATCGCTGGTGAAGAACGCGATCAAGTCCTGGTTGCGACGGGGTTCGCGCGCCCTGAAGAGGGCGAACGCCCGGCGGCCGTCCGCGCCGAAGAGCACGATCGACGAGGACATGCCGGGGCCGGCGACGTAGTTGCCGTGCAGTCCGCCGCCGTCCCAGGTGCCGCGCTCGACGACGCTGCCGGGGGTCGGCAGCTTCGCGATCGGCCCGAACTCTTCGACGGTCTCGCCCTGGTAGTAGCTGACGGAGCCGCCCGTGATGTCGCACACGACCGCGATCTGGGCGCGCATCAGCTGGCCGATGTGGTCGATGGCCCTGCAGGTGCCCCGGTCCGGGACGGAGCCGGCCAGCGAGCGCAGGCAGGGCGTGAACCCGGCCCGGTCGCGCTGCGCCGTCGTCGTGCAGTCCACTGTGGACTGAGCGGCGGATTCGCTTCTGGTCGCGAGGACGATCACCGTCACCACGATCGCGACGACGACGAGCACGGCGAGCCCGATGAGCAACGGCTTGGTCTTCTTGCGCGGCGGCGGCGGTGTTGGCGGTGTTGGCGGTGGTGGCGTCGGTGCGTACTGCGGCGGCCGCATGGCCTGCTGCTGCCATGGCTGCGGCCGCGGCGGCGTCACGGGCGGGCGAACCGGCGCGAAAGCGGGCACGGTGAGATCGGTGTTTCCCAGCGGAACATGGTGCAGCCCGAAGGCGACGGCCGTCTCGGGCTGGTCCTGCGTGGTCGGCACGACGCCGAGCTGGCGGCCGAGCAACGCGGCCAGCAGCGGCATCCGGCTCGGCCCGCCGACGAGGTAGATGCCGGCGAGCTGCGCGGGGCTCAGCCCGGCGCGCCGGATCGTCGCGCCGAGCAGCTCGGCGCTGCGCAGCAGATTGGGCCGCACCAGGGCTTCGAGCTCGTCGCGGGTGACCAGGACGTCACCGAACGGCTCGGGCATGGGCACGTGGGTCTGCGCGTGCCGCGAGAGACTTTCCTTGGCGTCGCGGACATCCTGCAGCAGGGCACGGCGGGTGCGGCGGTCGGCGGTGGTCTGCGGGCGCAGAAGGCGTTGCCACTGCGCCGGATCGGCGTGCGACACCGAGCGGCCGATGTGCACCAGCAGCGCCTGGTCGATGTCGAGGCTGCCGAGGTCGGGCAGGCCGTCCTCGGCGAGCACGGTGAACCCCTGCTGGGTCGCGCCGACGACCGCGCAGTCGAAGGTGCCGGCCCCGAGGTCGTAGACGCCGATGGGACCGGTGTTCCGGCTGCCGAGGCTCGCATAGTGAGCGGCGGCGGCCACCGGCTCGGGGATCAGCCGGACGTCCCCGAAGCCCGCCTGCACGGCGGCAACGCGGACCACTTCCTGCCGGGTGGCACCCCAGCCGGCGGGATGCGAGATCCGGAACTGCCCGGGCGGCCGGCCCAGCTGCCGTCCGGCCTCCTCGCCCAGCCGCCGCAGCACGGCGGCGAAGGCGTCGGCGATGGTCACGGTGACGTCCCCGAGCTGCAGGACACCCTCATCGATGCGGCGCTTGGGGTTGGGTTCGAAGCGGCTGGGATCGAGCCGCGCCCGCCGTTCGGCGTCCTGCCCGACGACGAGCAGGCCGTCATCGTTGGCGTAGACGGCGGAGGACATGGTGACCGACCCGTCGACCTCGATGGCGCGAGGCCCGCGCCCGAAGGCGGAGAGCACCCCGACCGTGCTGGAAGTCCCGAAGTCGATCGACAACACGTCCACGCGGTTCCCCTCCCAAGGCCCCGGGCATCGTCTCATGCGCCCCGGCCCCCGGACACGAGAAGGGCGGCTCCCCCTTTCCGGGGAACCGCCCTTCCTACGTGCTACCTGGCGAGCCGATCAGTCGGTCTCGGCTTCGCCGCCGTTCTCCTCGTGGCCCGCGCCGATGCTGACCGGCGGGGCGTCCGGGATCGAGGACGGCCGGCGCTCACCGCGGAACGTGAACCGGGCCTGGTCGTCCTTGTCCTCCGGGTTGCCGCTCCAGCCCTCGACGTCGACCAGGATGATCTGGCCGGGCTCGACCTCGCCGAAGAGGATCTTCTCCGACAGCTGGTCCTCGATCTCGCGCTGGATGGTCCGGCGCAGCGGCCGGGCACCGAGCACGGGGTCGAAGCCGCGCTTGGCCAGCAGGGCCTTGGCCTTCGCCGTCAGCTCCAGCTCCATGTCCTTGGCCTTGAGCTGCTTCTCCACGCGGCCGATCATCAGGTCGACCATCATGATGATCTGGTCCTGCGTCAGCTGGTGGAACACGATGATGTCATCGATCCGGTTCAGGAACTCCGGGCGGAAATGCTTCTTCATTTCCTCGTTGACCTTCTGCTTCATCTTCTCGTACCGGGTGCCGGTGTCGTTGGACCCGGCGAACCCGAGCGAGACGGACTTCGAAATGTCCGACGTGCCCAGGTTGGACGTGAAGATGAGGACCGTGTTCTTGAAGTCGACCGTGCGACCCTGACCGTCGGTCAGGCGGCCGTCCTCCAGCACCTGCAGGAGCGTGTTGTAGATCTCCTGGTGCGCCTTCTCGATTTCGTCGAACAGGACCACCGAGAACGGCTTGCGACGCACCTTCTCCGTCAGCTGGCCGCCCTCTTCGTAGCCGACGTAGCCCGGAGGGGCACCGAAGAGCCGCGAAGCGGTGTAGCGGTCGTGGAACTCGCCCATGTCGATCTGGATGAGCGCGTCGTCCTCGCCGAACAGGAACGCCGCGAGCGCCTTGGAGAGCTCGGTCTTACCGACACCGGACGGGCCGGCGAAGATGAACGAGCCCGACGGGCGCTTCGGGTCCTTCAGACCGGCACGCGTACGACGGATCGCCTGCGAGACGGCCTTGACCGCGTCCTCCTGGCCGATGATGCGCTTGTGGAGCTCGTCCTCCATGCGCAGGAGCCGGGTGGTCTCCTCCTCGGTCAGCTTGAACACCGGGATGCCGGTCCAGTTGGCCAGCACCTCCGCGATCTGCTCGTCGTCGACCTCGGCGACGACGTCGAGGTCGCCGTCCTTCCACTGCTTCTCCCGCTCGCCCTTCTGGCCGAGGAGCGTCTTCTCCTCGTCACGCAGGCGGGCGGCCCGCTCGAAGTCCTGCGCGTCGATCGCGGACTCCTTGTCGCGGCGGACGTTCGCGATCTTCTCGTCGAACTCGCGCAGGTCCGGCGGCGCGGTCATCCGGCGGATGCGCATCCGGGCGCCGGCCTCGTCGATCAGGTCGATCGCCTTGTCCGGGAGGAACCGGTCGTTGATGTACCGGTCCGCCAGGGTCGCGGCGGCGACCAGTGCCGAGTCGGTGATCGAGACGCGGTGGTGCGCCTCGTACCGGTCGCGCAGGCCCTTGAGGATCTCGATCGTGTGCTCCAGCGACGGCTCGCCGACCTGGATCGGCTGGAACCGGCGCTCGAGGGCGGCGTCCTTCTCGATGTACTTGCGGTACTCCTCGAGCGTGGTCGCGCCGATCGTCTGCAGCTCACCGCGGGCGAGCATCGGCTTCAGGATCGAAGCCGCGTCGATCGCGCCCTCGGCGGCACCCGCCCCGACCAGCGTGTGCAGCTCGTCGATGAACAGGATGATGTCGCCGCGGGTCTTGATCTCCTTGAGCACCTTCTTCAGGCGCTCTTCGAAGTCACCGCGGTAGCGGGAGCCGGCGACCAGGGAGCCCAGGTCCAGCGTGTAGAGCTGCTTGTCCTTGAGCGTCTCGGGCACCTCGCCCTTGACGATGCTCTGCGCGAGGCCCTCGACGACGGCGGTCTTGCCGACGCCGGGCTCGCCGATGAGCACCGGGTTGTTCTTGGTCCGGCGGGACAGCACCTGCATGACCCGCTCGATCTCCTTGCCGCGCCCGATGACCGGGTCGAGCTTGCCCTCGCGGGCGAGCACGGTCATGTTGCGGCCGAACTGGTCCAGGACCAGCGACGACGACGGGGTGCCCTCACCACGGCCACCGGAACCGGTTTCGGTGGATTCCTTGCCCTGGTAGCCCGAGAGCAGCTGGAGCACCTGCTGACGGACGCGGTTCAGGTCGGCACCCAGCTTGACCAGCACCTGCGCGGCGACGCCCTCGCCCTCGCGGATCAGGCCCAGCAGGATGTGCTCGGTACCGATGTAGTTGTGGCCGAGCTGCAGCGCTTCGCGCAGCGACAGCTCCAGCACCTTCTTGGCGCGCGGCGTGAACGGGATGTGCCCGCTCGGCGCCTGCTGGCCCTGGCCGATGATCTCCTCGACCTGCTGGCGCACGCCCTCCAGGGCGATGCCCAGCGACTCCAGCGCCTTGGCGGCGACACCCTCACCCTCGTGGATCAGACCCAGGAGGATGTGCTCGGTGCCGATGTAGTTGTGGTTGAGCATCCTGGCCTCTTCTTGAGCCAGGACGACCACCCGCCTCGCGCGGTCGGTGAACCTCTCAAACATGTGCACTCCCTCGACTGCTGCGCCGGCGGCCCGTTTCCATCGTGCTTTCACCCGCGATGGATTCAGCACCGTGAGACCACTCTAGTAGCCAAGCGGTCGCACTGGCGTACCACTACGGCTGTTGGCGGTCTTTACCGCACCCGGACGTGGGGTCTTCCGGGTGCTTCCATCATCAGGTTGCCCTGCACCTTTACGTCAACCCCAACGTGCGGGTGGCCACGCGGATTCCGCCATCCGCGCGGTGTCCGCTCACCGCGAACAGTCCGCAAGCTGGGAGTGCCCCACCCGATTGGCGCAGCGCCCGTCTCTGTGTAAGGTTAGGCAGGCCTAATCCCCTACGGCGCTTCGAGGAGGGCCGCGGTTGAACCAGCAACGGTCCTTCCGTGACGCACGCGAGGTCGGCGACGGCCTCGCGTCGTCGTTGCAGCGGGTCTCCGGCCGCCAAGAACGCACTGAGCTGCGGCGGGACGTCCCGGTCGGCTGGATCCGCTGCTCGGAGCTGCTGGACAACCCCGCGTACTTCGCCGAATGGCGCGGCCTCCTCGGGGACTGGCTGCTGCGGGAGCACGACGCGACGCCGTCCCGGACCACGGCCAGCTGGGTGATGACGTGGTACCTGCACGTGCCGGCCTACGTCGGCGCGCTGCTGCTGCACCACGAACGCCGGGTACCGTCGCTCAAGCCGGAGGAACTGGCGTTCCGGCTGGCCGACGACCGCCCGCACCCGGACGGCATGGCCGTACTGGGTGACGCGTTCCACTGCCTGCCGACGGACCCGGGCTCGGCCCGCCCGGAGGCGACCGTGGTGCGCGACGAGCGAGCCCTGGCGGCGGTCCTGCGGGCGCGTTACCTGGCGCACGCGGCCCGGTTCGTCCGGGCGTACGCACCGGCCGGCCGGCTCGGTCGCCGCACACTCTGGGCCGCGGCGACCGACGCGCTGGAGAACGCGCTGTGGTGGGCGGGCCGCCAGGGCGGAACACCGGAAGCCGAGGGCGCGGGCGTCGCCGACGCGGCGCTGGTCCTCGACGCCCACTACCCACCGCTGACCTCGGCGTCGACGTTGCGCCTGGCCGAAGGGCCGGACGGCCACCGCGAGTGGACGCGACGCCGCGAGAGCTGCTGCTTCTCGTACCTGCTCCCGGCATCGTCGGAGTGCGACGGCTGCCCCCGCACCTGCTCCCGCTGACTCAGGGCGTCCGGCCCGAAGCCCCCAGCGCCCGCTCCAACGGCGACGCGCCGGCCGGCACCTCCACAGCAGGCCCGTAGACCCCCATCGCCCGCGCCTGCTCGCCCATCGCCACCGCGGACTCGAACACCGCCGTCGCCGCCTCCGGGGCGCATCGAAGCTCCTGGCCGCTCGCCCGGGCCAGGTCCCAGCCGTGCAGGACGAACTCGCCCAGCACCATGTCGCCGACCACCGACGCCGGCAGCTGCGCCGCGCCCAGCGCCGTCGTGCCAATCCAGGCCGACGGCGTCCCGAAGACGTCCACGAGCGTCTCCGTCTGCTTCTCCAGCGCCGCGCGCCAGTCGTCCGTGACGAGCGTCGCGGCCGTCTCGCCACCCCCCGGCGACGGCGGGTCCTCGCGCCGTCCCGCGGCGACGAGCCACGGACCCCAATACAGCAGGTGGTTGAGCAGCCCGCGGACGTCGTAGCCGGCGCACGGCGTCGGGGCGGTCAGGTCGGCCACGGCGTGGGCGATCCGGAGGAATTCGGCCGCGGCGGGCCGCAGCAGGTCGGCAGTCATGCCCGCGATCCAAGCCGGTGGCCGCCGGGCCGTCTTGAACGAACGCGACAGCTACCGTGGGCCCGTGGCGCACCGGATCCCGCGCGGCATCGTGGCCGAGGCCACCGCGCGCACGATGTTCACGCTGACCAGGCACCCGCCCGCGCCCGAGCTGGCGGACTTCGTCGACTACCACTGGATCCTGCGCTGGGACCTGCGCGGCAAACCGGCCCACGAACAGCGGGTGCTGCCGAACCTCGCGGTCAACGTGACGTTCTTCCCCGGCGCGTCCGGTGTCCACGGCCCCGCCCGCGCCGTCTTTTCCCACCACCTGGAAGGCCGCGTGCAGGGCCTGGGCGTCCGTTTCCGGCCCGGCTGCTTCCGGGCGTTCCTCGGCGCCCCGGTGCGCGACATCGCCGACCGGGCCGTCCCGCTCACGGACGTTTTCGGGCCGGCGGCGATCCCGGCCACGGAATCGGTACACACGGCGGCCGATGACGCGCAAATGGTCCATGCCGTCGACAACTTGCTGATCGCAAAACCGGTGACACTCTCACCGGCGGCGCGGCGGGCGGCGGAGGCGGTGGAATCAATCGCACGGGATCCGGGAATTACCCGGGTGGCGCAACTGTGCGCCGATACTGGACTAACCACCCGGTCCTTGCAGCGGTTGTTCACCGAACACGTCGGCTGCCCGCCCAAGTGGGCGATCCGGATATACCGGCTGAACGACGCGGCGCAGCGGATCGCCACCGAAGGGCCGCCGGATTACGCCGGTCTGGCGGTTCGACTGGGCTATAGCGACCAGTCGCACTTCATCCGCGATTTCCGCACAGTGACCGGTCAGTCGCCGGCCGAGTACGCCCGAACGTCGCGCGAGTCCGCCGAACGAGAACCGGACGGCGACCGGGCATGAAGAAAGCCGCCGGGCGAATTCGCCCGGCGGCCACCGCTGAAACCCCGCGTAGCCGAGATTTGTCCGGTCGGCACCGGCACAAGACAACCGCTGGTCAGCGACCTGCGGTCGACCTACGAGGAGCCGACCTGAACAATCCTCAGTTCTTCTGGTGGTAGGCCTCGACGACCTCGGAGGGGATCCGGCCCCGGTCCGAAACCGCGAAACCGTTCTTGCGCGCCCAGGCCCGAATGGCCTGGTTCTGCTCACGGTCGACGGCGGCCGGGCGGGCGGAGCCCTTACCCGCGACCGGGCGCGAGGAAGCGCGCTTGCGGCCACCCGCGCGACGGGCGTGCTCGACATACTGGGCGAGGGCGTCCCGCAGCTCCTCGGCGTTTTCCGAGGAGAGGTCGATCTGGTAGCTGACTCCGTCCAAACCGAACTCGACGGTCTCTTCGGCCTCACTGCCGTCCAGGTCGTCGACCAGCGAGACGAGCACCTTCTGTGCCATCTGTTTCCTCCTGCGGGGCTTACTCAATGATCTGGTTACGGGGCGAGCCCCGGGACAGAAGACTTTGTCTAGAACATTAGTACCCGCTTCGGGAGGGCAACGCAAATCTCATTGCCATAACCGACGGCTATCCCCACACGGCCGGGTTATTCAGGACGCACCAGCGGGAAGAGGATCGTCTCCCGGATACCCAGCCCGGTCAGCGCCATGAGCAGCCGGTCGATCCCCATTCCGACACCGCCGCTCGGCGGCATTCCGTACTCGAGGGCACGCAGGAAATCCTCGTCGAGCCGCATGGCTTCGCTATCGCCCTCGGCGGCCAGCCGGGACTGTTCGGTGAGCCGTTCCCGTTCGACGACCGGATCGACCAGCTCGGAGTATCCGGTGGCGAGTTCGAATCCGCGCACGTAGAGGTCCCACTTCTCGGCCACACCGGCCCGCGAGCGGTGCTGCCTGGTCAATGGCGACGTCTCCAGCGGAAAATCACGGACAAACGTGGGGGCGTGCAGATGATCTCCGACGAGGTGTTCCCACAGTTCCTCGACCAGCTTCCCGTGACCCAGCTTCGGATCCACTTCCAGGCCCCTGGCCTGCGCGAATCCGCGCAGTTTGGCGGCGGGCATCTCCGGTGTCACCTCTTCGCCGAGGGAATCGGACAACGACTCGTACATTCCGAGTGTGGTCCATTCGCCGGACAGGTCGTACTCCGAGCCGTCCGGCAGCGTGACGACCA
>Ga0070668_100002419_pt1 | contig 13740 bp, 14 predicted proteins | sample KBSS43metaG_FD_64661 | JGI IMG/M metagenome (GOLD analysis project Ga0070668, IMG submission 64661) | Switchgrass rhizosphere microbial communities from Kellogg Biological Station, Michigan, USA - KBS S4-3 metaG | ecosystem: Host-associated > Plants > Roots > Rhizosphere > Soil ... | reverse complement strand
CCGAGCGCGGGTCGAGTGTCGCGAATGACTCATTCGGGACCACTGGGGTCTCGAATGAGTCATTCGCGACGGTGAACTGGGGGCGGGGCGGGTGCCAAGCGGCGGCGGCGGCGCGGACAACGGCGTCGCCGCGAAGATCTCGTCGGACCGGCGGCACCGGCAGGACCGCATCCTGGCGGACCGGTTTTGTCGGTCCCACCCGGTAACGTCGCGAACATGGCAACACTGGTCACCTTCCACGCCCACCCGGACGACGAATGCCTCCGCACCGCGGGCGTCATGCGCAAAGCCGTCGAAGACGGGCACCGGGTCGTGCTCGTCGTCGCCACCAAGGGCGAGGCCGGCGAGGTACCCGACGGCTTCCTGGCCGAAGGCGAAAAGCTGGAGGACCGGCGCGTCCAGGAGTCGTACGCGGCCGCGGAGATCCTCGGCGTCGAACGCGTCGAGTTCCTCGGCTACCGCGACTCCGGGATGATGGGCGAGCCGACGAACGACGAGCCGGCGTGCTTCTGGCGGGCCGACGTCGAAAAGGCGGCCGAGCAGCTCGCGGCGATCCTGCGCGAGGAGTCGGCCGACGTGCTCACGGTCTACGACGACAACGGCGATTACGGCCACCCGGACCACATCCAGGTGCACCGCGTCGGTCTCCGCGCCGCCGAGCTGGCCGGCACCGCCCGCGTCTTCCAGGCCACCTTCAACCGCGAATTCATGCAGCGGGGCTTCGAAGCGGCCGTCGAGCAGGGCCTGATGCCTCCCGAGGCCGCGCCGAAGCCACCGGAGAACGTCGAGTTCGGCAAGCCGGAGGCGGAGATCACCGCGGCCGTCGACGTGGCGAAGTACGCCACGGTGAAGCGCGCGGCGATGCGGGCCCACCCGAGCCAGATCAGCGAAGACATGTTCATGCTGGCGATGCCGGACGACGCGTTCGCGGTCGCCTTCGGCACCGAGTGGTTCATCCGCGTGGGGCAGGGCCCTGGCATCACGGAGACCGACCTGATGGCCGGCCTCTGATCACGCGAGGGCGGCGGTCACGTCCAGCTCGACCAGCTGCCCCGGGAACCCGAGCTGGGCGACGCCCAGCAGCGTGCTCGCCGAACCGAACGCCGCGCCGATTTCGGACGCCGTGAGCCGGTCCCACACGGCCGAAAGCGTCTCCCGGTCGTCGGTGACGACGTAGATCACCGTGCGGACCACGTCCGCCGGCCCGGCGCCCGCGAACGCCAGCGCGGCCGCCGTGTTGGCGACGACCTGGTCGGTCTGCTCGAGGACGCCGCCGTCGACGACCTGGCCGTCGGCGGCGACGGGGCACTGGCCGGCCAGGTACACGGTGCGGCGCGCCTCGGTCACCGTCACGTGGTGGTACCCGGGCGGTGTGTGCAGCCCGGGCGGGTTCTGCCGTTCAATGGTCACAGCCGCATCATCGCGGGGAAGACAACCGGATTTTCGGGGAGGGCACGTGCGCAGGACCATCGACTGGGCGAACGGCGCGATCGTCATCATCGACCAGACCGCGCTGCCCGCCGAGTACCGGCTCCTGGAGCTGCGGACCGTCGGCGAGCTGGTCGACGCGATCAAGCGGCTCGCCGTCCGCGGCGCGCCCGCGCTCGGTGCGGCGGGCGCGCTCGGCGTCGCGCTGGCGGCCCGCCTCGGCGGTGACGTCCGGGCCGATGCCGAGCTGGTCGCGAACGCCCGCCCGACCGCGGTGAACCTCGCCTGGGGCGTCGGCCGCGCGCTGGCGAAACTGGACCAGGGCCCCGACGCGGTCCTCGCGGAAGCCCAAGCCGTGCTCAGCGAGGACGAAGAGCTGAACAAGACGGCGTCGGCGCACGCCGCCGAGATCGTGCTGGCCGAGTGCCCGCGCCGGCCGCTGCGGCTGCTCAGCCACTGCAACGCCGGGCACCTGGCGACCGTCGGCTGGGGCAGCGCGCTCGGCGTCGTCTGGCACCTCCACGAACGCGGCCTCGTCGAAGAAGTCCTCGTCGACGAGACGCGGCCGTTGCTGCAGGGTGCCCGGCTGACGGCGTGGGAGCTGGCGCAGGCCGGCGTGCCCTACCGCGTCCAGCCCGACTCCGCGGCCGCCGCCGCGATGGCGCGCGGCCTGGTCGACTGCGTGCTCGTCGGCGCCGACCGGATCGCCGCGAACGGCGACGTCGCCAACAAGATCGGCACGTACGGGCTGGCGATCGCCGCCCGGTACCACGGCGTGCCGTTCGTCGTCGTCGCGCCGTCGTCCACAGTGGACAGCCAGCTCGCGGACGGCGCGGGGATCGCCATCGAGGAACGCGACGCCCGCGAGCTCACCGAATACGCCGGTGTCCCGATCACGCCGCCGGACGCGGAGGTGTTCAACCCCGCGTTCGACGTCACGCCGGCAGCGCTGATCACGGCCGTGGTCACCGAGCACGGCCGGTTGGCTACCGGATCACCTGGGGAGGATCGATGAAGCGTCTGCCTCTTTCACACCTGTTCAAGTCCTGGCGTCGGCCGAGGCGTGTGACGATTCCGAACGGCACCTACCGGCTGAGAAAAATCGAGGAGGGGAGGATGGAACTCATTCCCCTTTCGGCGGCCGAACAGGAGAAAGCCGCCGAAGAGTGTCACTACTGGGCCATTGTGGACGAAAGATATCCGGTGACGGCTCCGTGGACTTTGGTGCGTCAGCGGGGTTCCGAAACGTATCCGGAGTGCTTCAACGGTAAAGAGTGGAGCCGAACCGACATATTCATCAAAATCGAATGGGGTCGCGAAGACCGCGAGGCCGTGCGCGTTTCGAGCGAGGAAGCGGAACGCATCACGAGATTCTTGGTCGAACGCTGGGAGGCGGTGCGGCTCCGAGCCGAAGGCGGTACGGACGCGTAACCCTAGGGGCGCGGGCCGATCTCGCGGCCGCCGTCGGTCACCCTGATCGCCATCGCCGGGCAGGAGTCGGCGGCGTCGAGCACCGTCTCGTCGCCGTCGACCTCGTTGGTCACGGTGTGAGCGACCGCGCCGTCCAGCGCGAACACCTCGGGCATCAGCCCGGCGCACATCCCCGAACCGATGCAGGTGTGTTCGTCGATCTCCACGTGCCAGCTCATCGTCACCATCCGATCGGCATCGACCGCGGTCCGCGGACGAGCATCTGAGTCTTCCACACGATATCGCCGGCGAGGTGCAGCCCAGACGCGCATGGGTGTCCAGGTCCGTCCAGCTTTGTCCAGGAACGGCATCCCGGCGAGCACCCGGCTGTTCTACTTCGCCGGTGAAGGGACGTCCGGGGATCCGATCGCGCGTGCTCGCCGTGGTGCTCGCCGTGGTGCTCGCCGCGGCAGCCGTCGCCACGGCCGCTCCGGCGCCGGCCGTCGCCGCGGACGGGGGCCGGGCCGTGGTCACGCCGGTGTACTGCGTGTTCCGGATTTCGGCGGAGGCGGAGGTCCGCCCGGGCAGTGACCGGCGGGTCTACGTGATCACGGCGTCGCGCCTCTGCTTCCCCCGGTCACCGTGGCCGGACACCGGGAAGAGCGGGTGACGCGGGCCGGCCGTCATCGCCGTGGACGGTCGGCCGCCGCGAGGCTGGCCCGGATCTTGCGCGCCGCCGGGTGCCGGAGGTCCTCGTACAGGGCGAGCGCGCTGTCCCACAGCCGCCGGGCGGCGTCCGGATCGTCGCCGGCCAGGGTCTCGGCGATCCCGGCGAGCGCCCTGGCCTGCTCGAACCGGTCGCCGGCCGCCACCGCCAGCCGCCGCGCCACCTCGTGGTGGTCGCGGGCTTCGGCCGGCCGCCCGAGGCGGAACAGCGTGGTGCCGAGGCTGTTGCGGATGTCGACGAGGGTGCTGTGGTGACCGTTCTCGGCGAGGTCCAGGGCTTGTTCGTGGAAGGCCAGGGCCGTCTCCGGGGCACCGGCCGCGACGTGGTCGAGGGCGATGCCGTTGAGGGCGTCGGCCTCGCCTTCCAAGAACACCATCTCGCGGTAGAGCGCCAGCGCGCGTTCGTGGTGGTCCAGCGCGGCAGCGAACCGAGCTTGGCCCCGGTGCGTGGACCCGAGGTTGTTGAGCGCGTGGGCCTCGCCCAGCCGGTCCCCGATGTCGCGGAACAGCTCGAGCGCGCTGGTCAAGTACCCCTCGACGGCGGCCGACTCGTCCGCACGCAGGGAGGTCACGGCCAAGTTGACCAGGACCGCACCCTCGCCGCGCCGGTCGCCCGTCTTCCGCCGCAGTTCCAGGGAACGCTCATAGGCGGCGACCGCCTCTTCCGGCCGGCCGAGCAGGTCGGCGGCGATCCCGACGCTGTTGTGCGCCGCGGCTTCACCGGGCTCGTCCCCGAGCCGCCGGCGCAACGCGACGCACCGCTGCGCGAAGCCGAGGGCTTCGGCGTAGTGGCCGGCGGTCCGGTAGGCCGTGCTGAGGTTGCGCAGGGCTTCGGCCTCCGCGGCGGCGTTCCCTTCCGCCTGCGCGGCGGACAGCGCGAGGTGGTGCATCGCCACGGCGTCCGCGTTGTGCGCCTGCGCGTCGAGTTCCCGCCAGAGCGTTCCGGCCAGTTCCCCGATCTGCCGGGCCCAGCCGTGGGTCTCGGCCAGCCGGACCGTGCCGAGCAGGTTGGCCCGTTCGGCGCCGAGCCAGGCGCGCGCCGCCGCGGGCTCCGTGAGGTCGGGGACCGCGGTTCCGGCCGGCGGCTCGACCCGCGGCCGCCGGTCCCGCTCGGCCGGGTACAGGGTGTCCATCGCCATCATCGCGGCATAGGAGTAGTAGCCGAGAAGACGCTTCAGCGGCTCGACCGCAGGGGCGTGACCGGCGGCCTCGAAGGCGTACGCCCGGAGCAGGTCGTGCATGCCGTAGCGCCCCGGTCCCGCGGAGTGCACCAGGTGGGGCGAGACGAGTTCGTCGAGCAGCGCCGCGGTGGCCACGAGATCCGTTCCCGCCAGTGCCGCGGCGGCGTGCAGGTCGAAATCCGGGCCGGGGTGGGCGCCCAGCAGCCGGAACAGCCGGGCGGGGCCGTCGGCCAGCGCGTGGTACGACCACGAGAAGACCGCCCGGACCGCCGTCCGCTCGTCGCCGCCGGCGTCCAGCACGGTCAGGCGCCGGCTTTCGTCGCGCAGTTCCCGCACCGCGTCGGCGAGGGTCACCTCCGGCCTGCTGCGGACGTACTCGCCGGCGATGCGCAGGGCCAGCGGCAGCCGCGCGCAGGCTTGCGCGAGCTCGGCGGCCGCGGCCGACTCGTCCCCGACCCGTTCCCCGATCAGGACGCGAACCAGGGCCACGGCGTCCGCCAGGGGCAGCAGGTCGAGGTCGACGCGCCGGGCGCCGTCCCGCGCGACGAGCCCGGTCAGCGCGTCCCTGCTGGTGACCAGGGTCAGGCAGCCGGGTGCGCCGGGCATCAGGTGCCGGACCTGGTCCGCCGAGCGCGCGTTGTCCAGGAGCACCAGGAACCGTTTCTTCGCCGACACCGAGCGGAAGAGCGCGCCCCGCTCGTCCAGCGAAGCGGGCAGGTCCGACAGGTCGACGCCGAGCGCCCGGAGCAGCCGGCCCAGCGCCTCGTCCGGCCGCATCGGCGCTTCGACGTCGTAACCACGCAGGTTCAGGTAGAGCTGCCCGTCGGGGAAGTGGCCGGCCACCCGGCGCGCCCAGTGCACGGCCAGCGCGGTCTTGCCGACCCCGGCCGTGCCCGCGATCGCCGACACCACCACCGACACCGGTGAGCTCCCGTCCGCCGCGCGGAGCAGGTCGTCCAGGGCGGCGAGCTGGTCGTGCCGGCCGACGAAGCCGGGAACGTCGGGCGGCAGCTGGCGGGGCACGACGGCGGGCGGCGTCTCGCGACGGCGGCCGTCGCGATCGGCGGCGACCCGGAACCAGGCTTCGCTCCAGGCACCGGCCTCCGCCGGCGCCGCGCCCAGCGCCAGCACGATCCGGTCCAGGACGTCGATCGGCGGGAGCGCCTTGCCGGAGACGTAGGTGTGCGCGGTCGACCGCGGGAGCCCGGTCAGGCGGCTGAGGTCCTGCAGGCTGACCCGGCTCTTGCCGGTCCCGCGCGCGGCCCGGCGGCGCAGCCGGTCCAGCGCGTCCGCCAGCCCGGCGAGGTCCGTCACGGTGTCCGGGCTCGGCTCGAAGCCCCCTTGCACGTATTTCCCTCCTCCCGGCTCCCCCAGCCGGGAAATCCAGCCGCATCATCCCAGATCGGGGACACCCGGCCACCGCTCACACGGGTGTTGCCCGGCAATCGGCGGAAAGTTTCCGTCCGGATGTCACGGTGAGCCATTGCCAGGTCACGGACACCTAGGTTACGGTGACCTAGGTGTGGATCGAGATCCTGCTGCTGTCCAAGCTGGCTCGCGAGCCGATGCACGGTTACGAACTGCGCAAGGACGTGGAGGCGTCGACGGGCCACACCTTGTCGAACAACTCGCTGTACCCGACGCTGCGGCGCTTCGTCGACGCGGGCGCGGTCAGCCGCAGCGCGGAGGAACAGGAAGCCAAACCGCCGCGGCACGTCTACACGATCACCGACGTCGGCCGGGAGCTGCTGCACGACATGCTCGCGGACTTCCCGCCGGAGCTGGCGCTGAGCCAGGAGGAGTTCCTGTCGCGCGTCGGGAACTTCGGCTGGCTGCGGCCGGCCGAACGAGCACGGGTGCTCGAGACCCGCGAGCGGGCGCTGACCGCCGAACACGCCCGGCTCACCGGGCTCGCCGCCGGGCAGGCCGACCCGTGGAGCCGCGCCGCGCTGCACCACGTCCTCGGGAAGTTCGACGCCGAACTCCGCTGGCTTTCCGACCTCCGAACCGATCCGAGGAGCGACGCATGACCACCACCGAAGAGACGCCTCGTCTCCCCTTCGACCGCGCGAACGCGCTCGAAATCGCCCCCGACTACGAAGTCCTCCGGCGGCGGGCACCGGTGACCCGGGTGCTCACCCCCGCCGGCGACCCGGCGTGGCTGGTGACGTCGTACGAAGCGGCCAAGGAGGTCTTCCGGGACCGCCGGTTCGGCCGCTCGCACCCCGCGCCGGAACAGGCGTCGCGGATCTCCTACGCCGCGGTGCAGGACGGCCCGAGCGGCGACTTCGAAAACGAAGAGCGGGAACACAAGCGGATGCGCCGGATGCTGGCGCCCGCGTTCTCCGCACCGCGCATGCGCGCCCTCGGCGACCACATCGCGGAGCTGACCGACCGCTGCCTCGACGACCTGCAGGCCGCGCGCGACGCGAACCCCGGCGAGCCGGTCGACCTGACCGACTTCCTCGCGTTCCCCCTGCCGGTCCTGGTGATCTGCGAGCTGCTCGGCGTGCCGTACGCCGACCGCGAGCACTTCCGCGGGCTGTCCGAGCGGATCGCGCTGATGAACGGCGGCGAAGACGCCCAGGCGGCGATGGCCGAGTTCATGGCCTACATGACGAAGCTGGCCGACGCCAAGCGCGCGGACCCGCAGGCCGACGTCATCTCCGACATGGTCGCCGTCCAGGCCGACGACCCGACCTTCACCGACGAAGACCTCGCCCGCATGGGCGCGGGCCTGCTGTTCGCCGGCCACGAGACGACGTCGACACGCATCGCGATGGGCACCCTGTTCCTGCTCAGCGACCCGAGCCGCCGCGACCGCTTCGCCGCCGACCCCGAGGGTCAGGTGGACCAGACCGTCGAGGAGATCCTGCGGCTGACGGCCACCAGCGGCACCGGCCTGCTGCGGTACGCGCACGAGGACGTCGAGATCGCGGGAACCCGGATCGCCCGCGGCGACGCGGTGCTGATCTCCAGCGACTCGGCCAACCGCGACGCGTCGGTGTTCACCGACCCCGACGAGTTCGACCCCGGCCGCACGCCGAACGTCCACCTCGCCTTCGGCACCGGCGCCCACGTCTGCATCGGCGCCAACCTCGCCCGCACGGAGCTGCGGACGGTGTTCCCGAAGCTGTTCCGCCGCTTCCCCGGCCTGCGGCTCACGGTCGGCATCGACGAGATCCCGGTCCGGGTGAACCGCGTCGCCGGTGGCGTCGACCGCGTCCCCGTGGAGTGGTGAGCCGTGAAGATCACCGTCGACACCGGAAGCTGTGTCTCGTCCGGACAGTGCGTGCTGCTCGCGCCGGAGACGTTCGACCAGAACGAGGACGACGGCACGGTCGTCCTCCTCTCGGCGGAGCCGTCCGCCGGTGAGGAGGACGCCGTCCGGCAGGCGGAACTGACCTGCCCGGCCGCCGCGATCCGGCTGGCCGGCTCGTAGGGTCACCACGACCAGGACACCGCCGGAGCGCGGCGAACAGCGCGTACGCCGTCGGCTCAGATCACCACCACGGGTCGGTGCACCGCGTCGACGACGGGATGCCGTGCACCATTCCGCACGCCCGGAACTGCCAGGTCGGCGACGGGTCCGTGCGCTGCGCCGCGCTGGTCTTGCTCATGCGCGGGCTGGTCACCTCGAACGGCCCGCACTGGATCCAGCTCCGCCCGCCGTCGCGGGTCCAGTCCATCCACACCAGGTCGCCGTAGTCGGTCGTCGCGCCCTGGAGCTTCGCCCAGCCGCGGAGCACGCCGTTGATGTAGCCGGTCTGCAGTTCGACGACGATCAGCCCGCCGGGCACGGCCGAGTCCCGGGGCGTGCCGTTGATCCAGTCCGGGATGTCGACGAAGCCGTTGGCCCCGCGTTCGCAGTCGGCGGCGGTGTCCCCCGTGGCGGATGCGGCCGGCGCCGCCACCGCCGTGGTCGTCAGCGCCGCCACAGCGGCCACCGCGGCCGCGATCAGTCGAGTACGCATGAAGAACTCCCCTCCTGGTGAACTGTCCTCCCACGGGGCGACTCGCCGGTGACTTTCCCGGCGTTAGCCCGCCCCGGGAGAACCACCCGGACGGCGCAGAACGGACCTCAGGGCAGCGCGCGGCGCAGCAACTCCGCCAGGTGCACCGGTGTCCGGCCCGACTCCTGGGCGATCTGCGTCCGGCAGCTGAAGCCGTCCGACACCACCACCGTCTCGGGTGACGTCGCGCGGATCGCGGGCAGCATCCGGTCCTCCGCCACCGCCTTCGAGACGTCGTAGTGGCCGCGCTCGAAGCCGAAGTTGCCGGCCAGGCCGCAGCAGCCCGAGTCCAGTGTCGTGTTCCGGACGCCGGCGGCCGCCAGCGCGGACTCGTCGGCGCCGAAGCCCAGTACCGCGTGCTGGTGGCAGTGGACCTGGGTGATCGCGTCGAGGTCGAGGTTCGCGAACGGGATCGGCGCGCGCGCAAGCAGTTCCGCGAAGGTGAACGTCCGGGCCGCCAGCAGTTCCGCCCGCGCGTCGCCCGGCAGGAGCGCGGGCAGGTCGCCGCGGAACAGCGCCGTGCAGCTCGGTTCCAGGCCCGCCACCTCGTACCCGTCCTCCAGGTACGGCGCCAGCACGGCCAACGTGCGGTCCAGCACCCGGCGCGCGACGCCGAGCTGGCCCGTCGACACCCACGTCAGTCCACAACAGACTCCGCGGTCCGGCAGCACGACGTCGTACCCGGCGGCGGTGAGCACCTCGTAGGCGGCTTCAAGCACAGAAGGCGTCAGGTAGTTGTTGAACGAATCCGGCCACAGCACGACACGACGCTCGCCCGAAGCCCGGCGCCGCAGATCCGCCCGGGTGCGAGTGAACGGCGACGAAGCGAACACCGGCAAAGCGCGTTCCGGCGCGATCCCCCCGAGCCGTTTCACCCAGTGAGCCAGCGGAGAACGGCCGACCGCGTTGGCCATCCGCGGCACCCGGGCGCTGAGCCGCAGCCACAACGGCAGCCAGCCCATCGAGTAGTGCGACGCCGGACGCGGCCGCCGCCGGTAGTGCTGGTGCAGGAACTCCGCCTTGTACGTCGCCATGTCGACGTCGACCGGGCAGTCGGACAGGCAGCCCTTGCAGGACAGGCACAAGTCCAACGCCTCGCGCACTTCGGAAGAGCGCCAGCCGTCCGTGATCACCTCGCCGTTGATCATCTCCGCGAGCAGGTGCGCGCGCCCGCGCGTCGAGTGCTTCTCTTCGCGCGTCGCCCGGTAACTCGGGCACATCACGCCACCGCCGCTGGTGTTGCGGCACTTGCCGACACCGACGCAGCGCCGCATCGCCTGCCCGAAACTCCCCCGGTCCTCGGGGTAACCGAGGAAAACAGCGTCCTCGATGGACGACGGCGCCGGGCGCACGCGCAGGTTCGCGTCGACCGGCCGGGGCGCCACCAGGATGCCGGGGTTCATCCGGCCTGCCGGGTCGAAGATCCCCTTGAACCGCGCGAAGAGGTCCATCATTTCCGGGCTGTACATGCGCGACAGCAGCTCGGACCGCGCCTGGCCGTCGCCGTGCTCGCCGGACAGCGAGCCGCCGTGCGCGGCGACGAGGTCCGCGGCCTCCTCCAGGAACCGCCGGAAGTCCGCCACGCCGGAAGCCGACAACAGGTCGAAGTCCAGCCGCAGGTGCAGGCAGCCTTCGCCGTAGTGGCCGTAGACCACGCTGCGCCGCCCGTGCGCGCGCATCAACGCCTTGAACTCGCGCAGGTACGCGCCGAGCCGCTCGGGCGGGACGGCGGCGTCCTCCCAGCCGGGCCACGCCTCCGAGCCGTCCGCGAGCCGCGTCGCGAGCCCGGCGCCTTCCTCGCGGATGCGCCACAGCCGGCGTTGCGCGGCCGGGTCGTCGAGCACCACAAACCCGGTGAGGTCGAGCGACGCGGCCAGCGCGCGGGCCCGCTCGCCCGGGTCGTCCCCGGCCAGTTCGACGAACAGCCACGCGCCGCCCGGCGGCAGGTCACCGGCCCGGCCCGGCAGCATCGCGACCAGCTCGGCGTCCACGCCTTCGACGGTCAGCGGTGACCACGGCAGGATCGACGGCACCGCGTCGGCCGCCGCGATGTCGGAGGCGAAGCCCAGCACCGCCAGCACGCGGCGTTTCGGAAGTTCGGCGAGGGAAACGGTGGCTTCCAGAATGGTCACGCAGGTGCCCTCCGAGCCGACCAGCGCCTTGGCGACGTCGAAACCGTTCTCCGGCAACAGGTGTTCGAGCCCGTAGCCGGAGACGCGCCGCGGCCACGTCGAAAGTTCCTTGCGCAGCAACGCCAGGTTGTCCCGCACCAGCGCGCGCAGCTCGTCGAAGATCCGGCCTTCGGCCGGCTCGTCGCGCCCCACTCGCAGCCGCGTGCCGTCGTAGAGCAGCACGTCCAGCGAGCGCACGACGTCGACCGTGCGTCCCCAGGCCACCGAGTGCGAGCCGCACGCGTTGTTGCCGATCATCCCGCCGAGCGTGCACCGGCTGTGCGTCGACGGGTCCGGCCCGAACCGCAGCCCGTGCGGCGCCGCGGCCGCCTGCAGGTCGTCCAGGACCGTGCCCGGCAGCACCCGCGCGAGCCGGGCCTCCGGATCCAGCGAGAGCACCCCGCCGACGTGGCGCGAGGTGTCGATGACCAGGCCCGGCCCGCACGCGTTCCCGGCGACGCTCGTGCCGCCGCCGCGCGCGATCACCGGCAGGTCACGGGCGCGGGCCTCCGCGACCGCGGCGACGACGTCGTCGACGGTCCGCGGCAGCACCACGCCGCGGGGCACGTGGCGGTAGTTGGACGCGTCGGTGGTGTACAGCGCGAGCGTGGCGGCGTCGGTGAGGATCTCCACGTCCCCCATTCAAGTCGACCGGCGGCGCCCGCACCTCTCCAGCCGGGTATGTCCGAAACCGCCGCCGATGTGCGATCGTGGGCGCGTGACGGCAAAGGAGCACGTCGCCGAGTACAGCGCGGTGCTGGGTGAGCTGCTGCGCGAGCGCGAGCAGCTGCTCGGCACGCTCGACCGGGTCGCCGCGCTGCACGGGACCGCGCGCCTGATCCGCGAGACGGTCGGCGCGAAGGCCGGGTTCGTCGGCGAGCTCACCGAGCCGGGCCGGGCCGTGATCCGCTGGATGTCCGGCAACCGCACCGACGCGCTGCAGGACCTCGAAGTCCCCGTCGGCCAGGGCATCGGCGGGCGGGTGCTGGCGCTGGGACGGCCGGTGCGGGTCACCGACTACGTCAGCTCGCCGGCGATCACCCACCACTTCGACGCCCAGGTGCGCGGCGAAGGCCTGGCCGCGATGCTGGCCGTCCCGATCGTCGCGCGCGGCGAGACCGTCGCGATCGCGTACGCGGCCATGCGCGAACCCACCGACTTCGGCGACGACGCCGTCCGGCGGATGGAAGAGGTCGCCTGCCAGGCCGGAGCGGCGCTGCACCTGGCGAAGGTCGCCGAAACGGACCGACTGGCCGCGGTGGCCGGTGAACGCCTGCGGATGCAGAGCGCGCTCCACGACTCGGTGGGCGCGCTGCTGTTCTCGATCGGGGTCCAGGTGCGCGATCTGCACGAGGACGTCCGCGAACACCCCGGTTTGGAGGCCCGGCTGCGCCGGCTGGAAGGGGACGTCTCGGCGGCGGCCGGGGCCCTGCGGGAGTCGCTGCTGGCGCTGTCGGAGTCCAGCCCGGAGCGGGCGCTGCCGGTCGAGCTGGCCGAGCACTGCCGCTCGTTCCAGGCGCGCTGTGGCGTCCCGGCGCGGTTCGTGCAGCTCGCGGCGGTGCCGCCGCTGGACGCCGAACGGACCGCGCTGCTCGTGTCCGCGGTCCGCGAAGGGCTGCTCAACGTCGAGAAGCACGCCCGGGCGACGTCGGTGATCGTCAGCCTGCTGCCCAGCGACGACGGGGTCCAGGTGGTGGTCGCGGACGACGGCACCGGCACCGAGGTCGTGCCCGGCACGGGCGTGGGCCTGCGCACGCTGTCCGGGCGCGCCGCGCGGCTCGGCGGCCGGGTCAGCCTGGTCCGCGACGACGACGACGGCTGCACCCTGCGCGCGTGGGTGCCGCTGGTGCGACGGTGACCCCCACGACGCCCGCGACCGTGTTCGTCGTCGACGACCACCCGGTGGTCCGCGACGGCGTGACCCTGCTGCTGCGCTCGGACCCGTGCCTGAGCGTGGTCGGCTCGGCGGAGTCCGGGCGGCTGGCGATCGAGCGGGTGGCGTCGCTGGCGCCGGACCTGATCCTGCTCGACCTGCGGCTGCCGGACATGCTCGCGCCGGAGGTCGTCACCGAGCTGCGCCGGGTGCACCCCGACGGGAAGATCGTGGTGTTCACCGCGCACGGCGACCACCAGGGCGTGCTGGCCGCGCTGGAGTCGGGAGCGCACGGCTGCCTGCTCAAGGACGCCGCGGGCGCGCAGCTGGTGACCGAGCTGCGGCGGGTGCTGCGCGGCGAACGCGTCGTCGACCCGCGGATCCTGCCCGACGCCGGGCAGCGGTCGGACGCGCTGGCCCGCAGCGGCCTGACCCGCCGGGAGTACGAGGTCCTGCGGCTGGCCGCGCAGGGCCAGACGAACCCGGAGATCGCCGAGTCGACGGGGCTGGCGCGCAACACGGTGAAGACGTACCTGCAGTCGGCGCTGCACAAGCTCGGCGCCCGCAACCGCGTCGAGGCCATCGGCAAGGCCAGCGAAGCCGGGCTGCTGTGAGATCCTCCCCCGGGTGACGATCGACCTGCACGCACACAGCACGGCCTCCGACGGGACGACGCCGCCCGCCGAGCTTCCACGGCTGGCCGCCGAGGCCGGGCTGACCGTGCTCGCCCTCACCGACCACGACACCTTCGCGGGCCTGGCCGCGGCCTCCGCTGCCTCGGACATCGAACTCGTCCCCGGCGTCGAGATCTCGTGCCGCCTCGACGACGCCGAGGTGCACCTGCTCGGGCTGTTCGTCGACCCGGAGCACGCGCCGCTGGCCGCCGAGCTGGAGCTGATCCGCACCGACCGCACCCGGCGCGCGGTGCGGATGGTGGA
>Ga0070668_100002418_pt1 | contig 13740 bp, 9 predicted proteins | sample KBSS43metaG_FD_64661 | JGI IMG/M metagenome (GOLD analysis project Ga0070668, IMG submission 64661) | Switchgrass rhizosphere microbial communities from Kellogg Biological Station, Michigan, USA - KBS S4-3 metaG | ecosystem: Host-associated > Plants > Roots > Rhizosphere > Soil ... | reverse complement strand
CCCTCGAAGTTGAAACCGACCTCTTCGCGCACTGGGCGGCGCACGGACAGGACCGAGCTGTGAAGCTGCAAATTGTAGCCCAGGTGGTTCACGATGAGCGCCAATGCCAAAGGATCTTCCATGAGATCCGCAATCAGCCCGTGCCGCTCGACCGCCCGGAAGATGTTGTAGGCGATGGCCTCGGGCTCCTGCGCGATAATTCCGTCAATGGCGGCGTTGAGCGCGTCTACCCGGTCGCGCGATAGAACATTGCGAAGAAGGAGGTAACCCTCGGCGTTGAATTGCGCGACTTGGCTCTGGAACTCAGGTCCCTCCCATGGATCCGCGACCTTCTGCGCCCCCGTCGCATTGAGGATTTCCGAGTCTCCCATCCGCCCGCTTCCTTCTTATCGCTATCGCGTACGATCACCCTACAGCCGGAACATGGGGCGGTCATCGTCAGGATCATCGAGGCGCCCCGCCATCTAAGGTGATCGTCGAAGCAGATTTGAATGCCCGCCAGCTTCGCGTGGACTCAGTTTCGGAATGTCCACCAACCGCCGGCGTTTAGGCGTTCCAGGCAAGCTCCAGCCGGTTGAACCCGATCACGGCGCTGCCGTGGCCGCGCACCGGGTCGGACGGGTGGGCCAGATGGAACCGCGGAATGACCTTGAGCCACTCTTCCAGCGCCACGCGCATTTCCATCCTCGCCAAGTGCTGACCGATGCAGCTGTGCGGCCCAGTCGAAAATGCGAGGTGCCGCGGGTCCTCGCGGTCGATGTCGAACTTGAGAGGATCCGGCGAGACCGTCGGATCGATTCCCGAGACGGGCAACAGGCACATGAGCATCTCACCCTTGCGGAATGAGACGCCGCGGTAGCTCACGTCCTTCTGCACCTGCCGATAGTTGGGCGCGATCCCGTACCGACGAAGCGCTTCCTCGACAAAGGCAGGAATATCGTCCGGCTGCGCCGTGAGGCGCGCCTGCATTTGCGGATCTTCCGCCAGGTGGCGCGCCGCGACGGCGATCCCGCTGACGACGGTGTCCAGGCCCGCAAGGAACAGCAGGTAGCACATGGACTGCATCTCACCGAGCGTCAGCCGCCGCCCCTCGATCTCGGCGTGAACGACATCGCTGATGATGTCTCCGGTCGGGCGCGCCATGCGCGCTTCGATGAGTTCCGTGAGAATGCCGATCACCTTGGCGGTGATCACATCACGCGCCGCGCGATCCGTTTCCTCGAGAATGCTGCGGGCGAGAGCCTGGAATTCAGCGGCGCGCTCGACCGGCATCCCGGCCTGTTCCATGAACACTCGGGCCGGCAGAGGCGCAGCCACCGCGGCGACGAATTCGCAATTTCCCTTTGGGCGCACCGCCGCGATGCGCTCCTGGGCCTCCAACCTCACGCGGGCTTCCAGCGCCTTGACGGCTTTGGGTCCCAGGCGGCGCATGAGCAGCATGCGGAACGGCGTGTTGTGCGGGCGGTCGAGGTTCGTGGGGATCAGGCGTTGCGGCTTCCCAACGGAGTTCGGAATGTCCGTACGCGCGTTGGAGAAGGTCTCGTCGTCCCGGCAAATTTCGTCCATCGCGTCATGTGCGGTGACCACCCAGTGGCCGCCGTTGCAGGGCGTGAAAAAGATCGGTGGGGCATTCTCGAAGAGCTTCGCCAGGCCGGCGTGTGGGTCATGGGCGAACAGGGGATCGGCGATGTAATCGTATTCGAACACCAGTTCGGCGGGGACGTGCGCCGGGACGGCGCCACGACTAGCATGTTGCGGCATGGCGGTTCCTGGATCTGCAGCGACCTACTGGCGGACAATAGTCGCGCCGTCCGCGGCGACAATCTGACCGCTTATGAAACGCGCTTCGTCCGAAAGCAGGAAGACGCCGAGCTTGGCGATGTCGATGGGGGCGGCGACCGAGTTCGTTGGCTTGCCATTCGCTTTCGCCCATTCGTGGAGAGACTCGACGCTGACGCCAAGATCTCGCAGGCCGTCAGTGTCCACCGGTCCAGGCGCGACGGCGTTGACCCGGATTCCCTGCGGGGCCAACGCCCGCGCCAATGCAGCGGTAAGGCCGTTGACCGCCAGCTTGGAGACCGCATAAGCCCCATCAGCCATCCAGGACGCCACGGATGAGGTGTTGACGATCGCCCCGCCGCCCCGGGCGAGCATCGAAGGGACGACGGCCTGTGTCATGAACAGAACGCCGTGCGCGTTCACGGAAAAGAGCCGAAGGTAATCCTCGACAGGCACGAGATGTAGCGGCGGCAGTCGATAGGAACTCAGCAGTCCGGCGTTGTTCACAAGGTAATCCACGCCCCCGAACGATCGCACCGCCTCGTCCACGCACGCGCGACACGCTTCGGGCGATGAGACATCGGTAGCCGTGGCGACCACGGATCCACCGGCGGCCGTGATGTCGCGGGCCAGGGCGCGCCCACGCTCAACATTGACGTCGGCGATGATGACCCGTGCCCCTTCTTCCGCGAGCAGCCGGGCATAGGCCCCGCCAATTCCCTGGGCGCCGCCGGTGACGATCGCGACCTTCCCCTTAAACTTCACGGGCCCCTCCTAATTCCCCTGCGGTGCGCAGGACTCTGCTTGTCGCCACGCCATTGCGGCGGCCGGCAGGGACAAAAGCAAGGGTTCGTCACCCGTGCGCACGTCGTCGCGCGCCAGCGGCGGGCCCGGCGCCCCCCTCGCCGTTCCTAGGGCGCTTCTCCCGCTGATGGCGCGCTTCCTTCCACCAGGCGCTCTACGGCGCGCCTCGTCAGGGTCGCGGCCTCCGCCGAGGAGAGCGCGTGGACCTCGCGCGACAGGACCTCCGGCCCGACGTCGTTCAGGCCTTCGTTTCGGCGCAGGATTTCGATCACCCGCGGCAGGTCGAAGACCCCGTCTCCCGGTATCAGCCGATGAAGAAACGTATCCTTGATCACGGACTCCTTGATCTCGGCGGCGCCATCACTGATCTGCACCCCCGTAATAAGGCGCCCGGGAATGGTCTCCAGCAGCGCGAAGTCCGGGTCGCTCCGGTAGAAATGCCAGGTATCGAACACGAGGCTGCCATTGGGCCGATCCGCCATCCGGACGATCTCCCAACCGGCCGCCAGGCCCTTCACCGGCGGGACGGGCGTGAACTCGAGCTGGACCTGCAGGCCGCGGTCACGAGCGGCGTCGCAGGCGACGGCGAAGCGCTCCGCAAGGCCGGCCACGTCCAGCTTGGTCGCAAAACCCGGCACCGCGGATATCTTCGTGCAGCCGAAGGCCTCGGCGGCGTCCATGGCCGTCTCGAAGCTCACCGGCGGCGAGCGCAGGGGGCGCGTCTCGTCGACCGGATACCAGACGGTCGAGCCGTCCATGATCGACAGCGCCACCCCGCAGTCCGCCGCATAGGCCGAGATCGCCCGCGCCGCCGGTCGGTCGCAGCCGAGCTCCGTGAAGTCCTGGTGAAACAGCGAGACGGCCGCGTAGCCGGCCTCGGCCGCGACCGATATGCGGTCCTTGAGCGGGACGTCTCGCCGCAGCGTCGCGGACCAGAGGACCTGGCGCATCCGTCAGCCCGGCCCCGCCCAGCTTTCGCCGTAGGGCGTCATGAAGGCGGACTGGGTGCGCAGCTCCCGGATGCGCCATCCTGCGGCCGTGCGCCGATAGCGCACCTCGTAGCCGCCGCCGCCCCACAGCGCCGTCTTGTCCGGGCTGGTGAGCGCGAACAGGGCGCGCCATGTGCCCGTGGCCTCATCGCCCTCGACCGATATCTGCGGGCTCAGCAACAGGTGCAGCGAAAACGGCATCGTGCCGCGCCCCAGCCCCTCGCGGATGGCCTGCCGCCCCTCGAACGTGCCCACCTTCGGCGAGGACCACACGCCGTTCTCGGTGAACAGGTTCGCCAGCGCCTCGCTGTCCGTTTGCGCGCCCACCCAGCCGCGGTCGGCGTAGCGGGCGTACAGCGCCTGCAGGTTCTGGATCTCGAGAAGGTCCTCGAGGCGTCGCACCCGCTCGTCCAGCGATTGGGTCATGCTGGTCTCCTCTTCACGATGACCTTACGCAGACGATACGGCGACGTATCCAAGCCTGCTCATAGGTCGAGCGCGCAAGCCTGAAGGCTCCGCCCGCTGGTCGCAAGCGCGCACATGTCGCCGAGGCTGACCTTCCGGAAGGTCCCGGCCGAGCTCGACGGCGCTTCCCGCGCCGACGGTTGGCGTCAGAACTTGAACCGGACGCCGGCGGTGTAGGCGCGTCCGACCACGTCGTAGAGCTGCGGCAGGGTCGGGTAGAAGGTGCCGGCCGAGCTGCCGGCGCCGGGGATGAAGGGGGGCTGCTTGTCGAACAGGTTGTTGACGGTGACGAAGGCCTCGACGCCCTTGCGCGGCAGCTGCTGGACGACGGTGACGTCGGTGTAGAAGTAGCGTTTCACCGGGGGTTCGGCGTAGACCAGGGTCGGGCCGTACTTCAGCTTCCCGATCATGGTCTCCTGGACGAAGACCTCCGTGCCGCCGATCTTGTAGCGGGCGCTGAGGCTGCCTTTGAACTTGGGCAGGGTGTAGTTGATGGTCCCGTTCGCCCCGTAGCCGGCGAAGTCCACCACCGGCGCGGTGGAGTTCGCCTGCTGGTCGAACTTCACCACCCAGTTGGCGTAGCCGCGCAGGGTCAGCTCGCCGGGCCCGACCGGGATGCGATACGAGACGTCGAGATCGACGCCCTTGGTCTGGATGAACGAGACGTTCTGGTTGATCACCCGGATGGCGGTGGGCGCGTTGGCGGCGGTGCGGTCGCTGAACGGCAGCGGCCGGGTGATCAGGGCGCAGGTCGAGGCCGCGCCGCCGCTGACTTCGCACTCGTTGAGGATGTCGAGCGCCGACTGGGTGACGATCGCGTCGGTGATCTTCAGGTCGTAATAGTCGAGCGAGGCGCTGAAGCGCGGCAGGAAATCCGGCCGCAGCACCACGCCCATGGTGAAGGTGTCGCCGATCTCGGGCGTCAGGTCGGGGTTGCCGCCGGTCTGCACCCGCAGGAACGGCGCCGCGCCGGTATGCGGATCGGTGAACGAGGCCGACAGGAAGGTCTCGCCCGCGAACAGCTCGTAGAGGCCCGGCGCGCGGATGTCCCGCGAGCGGGTGATCCGGAAACTCATCTGGTCGAAGGGCGCGTAGGTGGCCCCGACCTTCCAGGTCTTCACCGTGCCGCTGGTGCTGTAGTCGGTGATCCGGCCGGCGGCGTTCACGTCGAAGGACTTGGCGAAGGGGGCGTCGCGCAACACCGGAACGACGATTTCCCCGAACGCCTCCTTCACCTTCACCTTGCCGCTGGCGACGCCGACGTTGGTGCTGTTGAACCAGGAGGTGTTGATCGGCGCGCGCAGGCCGGTGAGATCCGGCGGCCGGCCAGGATCGGAGTTGGAGGTGAGCTTGAGTTTCTGACGGCGGTATTCCGCGCCGAGGGCGACGGAGACCGGGCCGGCGGGCAGCTGGAACGCATCGCCCTGGACGCTGAAGCTCAGGTCGTCGGTGGTGTTGAGCGTGTCGAACCGCGACACGCCTTCCACATAGGCCCGCGCGGCGGTCGAGGCCGCGCCTTCGCCGAACGGGTTGTAGGGCACGCAGCCGGGAAACAGCCCCGGATTGGTCAAGGTCACGCGGCAGACGATGTTGCCGGAGGGGTCCCGCACCGCGTCGATGGCCGCCGCCAGCCGCGGATACTGGAACTGGCTCTGCCGCATGGTCGTGCTGCTTTCGCCGCGGACGTAGTCCAGCCGCCAGTTCCAGTCGTTGAGGATCCGGCCCGCCGCGCCGACCACGTACATGCCCGAGTCGCTCTTTTCCTTGGCGAGCATCGGTCCGTACTGCGGCAGGATCTCCTGCACCACGAAGCTGTCGCTCGGCCCGAGGCGCGCCTGCACCGTGGGGTTCAGGAACGCATTGCCGCTGAAGACGCGGGCGCCCAGGATGAAGCGGGCCTGCGCCTTGAAGCTGGTGTCGTAGGTGCCGTAGTTGGCCTGGACGTAGAACTTCAGGTCGTCGGTCACGTCGAAGGTGAAGCGGCCGAAGAACTGGTTGGTCTCGACCGGCGGGCTCAGGGTGCCGTAGCCGGGGGTGTAGAACCCGTCGCCGCCCACCCGCAGCGTCGAGGTGCCCGTCGTCCCGCCGTTCACGAACGGGGCGAGGGTCCCGTCCGGCAGGAACTTCAGGTTCACCAGCGACGCCACCGTGCTGCTGGTGACCTTGCCGCCGAAGGTCTGCTGGGTGGAGCTGAGGCCGGTGGCGAAGATCAGCGGGTTCCCCGCCGAGCCGGCCACGGCGGTGGTTCCGATGACGCTGCCCACCGCGCCGGAACGCGTGTCGCCGAACGGGCGGTCGGAGCGGATCAGCTCATGCGCGTCGGTGCGCTCGGCGCTGACCACCAGGTGCGCCCGGCCGTCCAGCAGCGGGGTCCCCGCCGCGATGCCGACGCGATAGTTCTGCAGGTCCCGGCGATCCGAGATCCCGTATTGGGCCAGCCCTTTGACCCCCTTGAAGTCGGAGTCGAGGATGTAGTTGACGACGCCGCTGACCGCGTCGGAGCCGTAGGCCGCCGAGGCCCCGGCGGTCACCACGTCCACCCGCTCCACCAGGAGTTGCGGCAGGGTGTTGATGTCCACCGCGCCCTTGAAGGTGGTGGGCGGCACGCGAAGGCCGTCGAACAGGATCAGCACCCGCGTCGGCCCCACGCCGCGCAGGTTCAACAGGTTGCCGTGCTCGGCGCTGTTGGCGTTGAGGTTGGGATTGCCGCGCGGACTGATCGAGTTGGTGAACTGCGGCAGCTTGTTGAGGCCGTCGGCGAGGCTGCTCGGCGTGGAGGCCTGGAGGTCCTCGACGGCCGCCACGGTGACGGGCGTGGGCGCGGTGTAGCCGTCGCGGACGATCCGCGTGCCGGTGACCATTATCTCGGCGACGGTGGTGTCCGCCTTGTCCTGCGCGGCGGCGGGCAGGGCGAAGGCCACGGCGCAGGACGCCATCAACAGCCCCCGCAGGGATTCACCCGGTCGTATCGATTGGATCAAGTCCGTCTCCCCAGTGTTTTCCGTCCGGCTCCCCACCAGGGAACGCCTCTTCCGCTCACCCCCGCGGGGGCGCGCCCTCCCCGGCACGATGGCCAGCAGCAGCAGGATGTTCTCGGTTCCGCCGGCAAGGCGCGCGACGAGGCGCGCCCCTCCGCCGCCAGGGCCGGGCGTCCAGCGCGTCCAGATTCACGCCGTGCGACATGCCCAACGACGCCCCCCATCGCTCATTCCATTGTCGGGGGATCATGCCGACGAACCGGAATGAGCACAATCCCATTTCTGCACTATACCGCAGTTTTAGAAGCGACCTTTCGGTCTGAACGGCGCCTCGACGCCGAGACGCATAGACGAAAGCGCCGCGGCATCGCGAGCTTTAATTTAGTGCCACAGTATAAACTTCCGGCGGCCTTCGACGGCAAAGCATGGCAAGGCCGGGCCAGCGAGAATGGCGGCAGGGCCTCCGGCGGTCGAGGCAGGCGCGGAATCTGGTCGCGCGTGAATTAGGCCGAGGCCAGCAGCGCGATCAGGGTGAGCGCCGGGGGTCGGAATCGGCGCAAGGGCCGGCGTCAGGCGGCGCATCTGATGATTGAGAGGAAATAACTGCTAAATAGCCTTTATTGTTTGCTTGTTATCCGAATTAGGTTTGGATTAGGCGATAACGGAGGTTCAGTGAGGGCAGCGAGGGCGGCCGTGACCGACGACGGTGAGCAGAAATCCACGAAGGCGGACATCGTCGCTGATGTGTTACGCCACGAGATCGCAATTGGAACCCTTCCCGTAGGTGCGGACCTGCCTTCGGAGGGTCGTCTCAGCGAGCGATTTGAGGTCTCGCGGCCGTCTTCCCGCGAGGCGCTGAGATTGCTGGAGTCGGAAGGCCTGATCCGCGTGGCGAGGGGCGCGCGCGGCGGCGGCAAGGTGCTCCTGCCGCGTCTGAACTCCGTTGCGCGCTCGCTCGGCGTCTATCTGCAAATGCGCCACGCGAAGCTGGGCGACCTTTATGCGGCGTTGCTCACCTATGAGCCGATCGCGGCTCGCGCCATCGCCGTGCACCGCGATCCGGCCGCGCTGAGCGCGCTGGCGCAATGCGCCGCGGCGCAGGAATACAGCACCCATGACCGCAAGGCCTACGGCGCCCACGAGCGGCAGTTCCGGGGGCTGTTGCTGCAACTGTGCGGCAATGAGGTCATCCACGCCATGGGGGCGCTCCTCACGGAGGTCCATGAACGCACCATGCAGCACGTGACCGAAGACATTGCGAGCCCGCCCTGGCAGGCGGAACACTTCGCCAGCGGCGTGGCGGCCAAGCATCGGCTGGTGAAGCTGATGGCCGACGGGGAAGCGGCGAAAGCCGAGCGCGCCTGGCGCGCTTACCTGACGGTCTATTGGCGCAGGGTGGCGGCCCACGTCGGCCGCAATCGCGAAGTTGAGATCTATTCGACGAATGTGCCGCCGCCCTCGCCGACGGCTTCGGTGACGAACCCGTCCCGGCGCGAAGCCGACGACAACCCCTTGGAGCAGGACGGCGCTCAAAGCGTGACCGGCGGCTGATGCGGCAAGTCGGATGAGCCCGCCGCGCCCCCGAAGCCGCCGCTAGCTGGACGTGACGCCCCACGCGGCGAGCCGCTCCCGGCCGCCGGCGCCGATGGCGGGCTCGGGCCCTTGGACGGCGCCCGGCGTGCGCGAAAAGCGCGGCGACGGCGCGGGCTGCACCACGCCGTCCACGGTCACGTAGACGCCGCGGGCGCGCATGTGGGCGTGCTCGGGCGCCTCGTCCAAGCCCAGGACCGGAGTGACGCAGGCGTCGAGGTCCTGCAGCAGGTCGCGCCAGGCGTCGCGCGGCCGCGTACGAAAGGCGGCGGAGAGCGCCTCGACGGCCTTCGCCTGAACGGCAGGGTCTGTCGACAGGAGATCCACCCCCGGATCCAGGTCCAGCGCCCGACTGAGCGTCTCGCGAAACTTCGGCTCGATCGCGCCGACCGCCACGAACCGCCCGTCCGCGCACTCGTAGCAACGGTAATTGGCCCCGTCCCCGGCCAGGCCCAGCCGGCCATCCGCCAGGGCGTTGGGCGTCACGGCCAGCATGCCGCTGAACACCGCCATCATCGAGGCGACGCCGTCGACGATCGCGGCTTCGACCACCTGTCCGCGGCCCGAGCGGTTGCGTTCGAACAGCGCCGCGACCAGGCCGAACGCCAGGTAGAGCGCGCCGCCGCCGAAGTCGCCGACCAGGTTGAGGGGCGGCCGTGGCCGGGCCGCGCCGCCGATTGCGGCAAGCGCCCCGGTCAGCGCGATGTAATTGATGTCGTGGCCGGCCGTCTGGGACAGCGGGCCCGTCTGGCCCCAGCCGGTGACGCGCCCGTACACCAGCCGTGGATTGCGCGCGAGCGCCGCGTCCGGACCCAGGCCCAGCCGCTCCATGACGCCAGGGCGAAAGCCTTCGATCACCACATCGGCCTGCGCCATCGCGGCCAGGGCCAGGTCCCGGTCGGCGGCCGCTTTCAGGTCCAGCACCAGGGAGGCGCGCCCGCGCGACGGGACATCGACAGTGAGCTCGGCCGACAGGCCCGCAAAGCCGTCCGGCCGGTCGATACGCACGATGTCGGCCCCAAGGTCGGAGAGCAGCATCGCGCAGAAGGGGCCGGGGCCGGCGCCGGCGAACTCCACGACCCTCACGCCCACGAGCGGTCCGGCTGGCGGAATGCGCTCCTCCGGCATCAGCCCGCGCGGACGAACTGGACGAGTTGCACGCCGAAGCCGTCAGGATCGCGCACGTTGACGAGCCACGTGACGCCGGCGGGCGCAGGCAAGCTTACAGGCGCGCTGACGACCGTTCCGCCCGCCGCCTCGAGCGCGGCGCAGTCGCCCTGCAGGTCGTCCGAGCGCAGTATGAGCATGGCGGAGCCGGCGGCGCTGGCGCCCTTGGCCCCTTCGGCGCGTTCGGCCCACTCGAGGAGCTCCATGCGGGGGCTTTTGGGATCGTCCGCCCGAACCATCGCGAGCGACTTCACCCGCGGATCGCTGACGCCGTAGAGGTCGGCGAGCCAGGCGTGCGCGGACGCCGACACGGGACCTGCCGGTTCGAAGCCTGCGCACCGGTAGAAGGCGACCGAGCGTTCGATATCCGTGCAAGCCACCTTGAAGCCCGACACGCCCTTGATGGTCATGCGGCGTCTCCCACCCCTGGCGCGTCGCCGGCGATCGACCGCCCCTGCGGCCAGTATTCGCGGCGGATCTCATGCTTGGCCAACTTGCCCGTCGGCAGACGCGGCAGCTCCCGCACGAAGTCCACCGAGCGCGGGGCGCTGAGCTTGGAGATCCGCGCGCGGCAGAACGCCAGCAGCTCATGCTCCAGCGCGCTGCCGGCGTCGGCCCAGTCCTTCGGCTGCACGATGGCCTTCACCTCCTCCCCGAAGTCGGGGTTCGGTACGCCGATCACCGCGACGTCCGCGACCTTCGGATGCTCGATCAGCACGTCCTCGGCGGCTTGCGGATAGATGTTCACGCCGCCGGAGATGATCATGAAATCCTTGCGGTCGCACAGGAACAGGTAGCCGTCCTCGTCGACGTAGCCGATGTCGCCGAGCGTGGACCAGGTGGCGTGCCGGGGATGGCGGCTGGCGGCGGACTTGTCGGGGTCGTTCCGGTAGACGAAGGTCTGGGCGCCCTCGAAATAGACCAGGCCCGCTTCGCCGGGCGGGAGTTCGGCGCCGTCCTCGGCGCAGATGTGCAGAACCCCCCACACGGCGCGCCCCACGGACCCCGGCTTGTGCAGCCACTCCTGCGGGGTGATGGCGCACTGGCCGTTGGCCTCGGAGCCCGAATAGTATTCGTGCAGGATCGGCCCGAGCCATTCCATCATCCGGCGCTTGACGGATACGGGACACGGCGCCGCGGCATGGGTGATGCGCTCCAGCGAGGAGAGGTCGTGGGCGTTGCGCACCGAGTCCGGCAGCGCCAGCATTCGCACGAACATGGTGGGCACCATCTGGGCGCGGCTCACCCGCCAGGTCTCGATGGCCCTCAGCGCCTTGTGGGCGTCAAAGCGGTCCATCACCACCACCGTCTCGCCCTGTCGGTGTCCCATGATCATCGTGAACAGCGGGGCGGCGTGATAGAGCGGCCCAGGGACGAGGGTGATATGGGGCGTCTCCCGCGGCTCGGCCCTGGAGAGCGAGAAGCGTTCCGTCTCGCCACCCTCCTCGATCGGCCCTGGGCTGAACGGCAGGACCACGCCCTTTGGCCGTCCGGTCGAGCCCCCGGAATAGACAAGGTAATAGCCGGAGATCTCGTCGGCGATCCGCTCGGCCGGCATGTCCTCCAGGGCCGCACGCCAGCTCCGAGCGCCCGTCATGCCGGCACCGGCGGTGAAGATATCCGCGACCCCGGGGATCAGCTCGCTGCGCCGCGTGGCCAGCTGCACGGCCGTATCGCCCACGTCCGGGGCGGTGATGAGCGCCTTGGCGCCGCAGTCGCGCAGGATGTAGGCGGCCTCGTCGACCTTCAGGTGGGTCGAGACGGGAGTCACCATCAGGCCCGAGCGCTGCGCACCCCAGTAGGCGATGGGATAGGCTGGTCCGTTGCGGAGCAGCAGAGCGATCACGTCCCCCGGCTTCAGCCCGAGGCTGCGATAGAGCTGGGCGGCGCGGTTGGAACCCGCATCGAGCTCTGCGTAGGTCAGCACGGCCCCGGACTCGGCGACGACGAAGGCGGGCCGGTCGGGATCCGACTGTGCGTGCTGGTACGGGTGCATGCTCAACTCCGGCGGGGTCGCTCAGTCTAGAACTCGTAGGTCAGCTCGCCTCCCCAGGTTCGCGGTGCGCCCAGGAGGCGAAGGGAGCGCCCCCCCGCCGCGATCGAGCTGTCGCTGCCGGCGGTGTAGTATTCCTCGTCCGTGAGGTTGCGGACCCAAAGGCTGAAGCGCACTTGCCTGCCGGCGATCTCGTCGAAATCCAGGCGCCCGTTGATGGTGTGGTACTGGTTCAGCCGGGCGAACGGGACGACCTTGCGCGTGGTGGGATCGTAGGACGTGGCGTCGCTGGTCACCGTCCAGGACTGCCAGGCGCCGTCGAGCTGGGCGGCGATCTTCGCGAAATCGCCGCCGAATGGGGTGTCCCAGCGGATCTGCCAGCTGACGCTGTCTTCCGGGACGCCGGCGAAGGGAGCATCGGAATAGTCCACGCCGGCGATCAGGTAGCTCTTATATTTCGCGTCGGTCTTGGCGTAGGAGACCGCCAGCATCAGCGACTCGACCGGCCGGGCCTGGACGTCCAGCTCCAGCCCCTGGATCACCGAGGTCGCCGCATTGAGAATGCGATTCTGGGTGAACGGCAGGCCTGAGGGATTGGCGGCCGGAAACGACGTCAGGCGCTGGATGTTGTCGTACTTGCCCCGGTAGACGGCGAGGTTGGTGCGCACCGGCATCGCGCCCGCATGCCAGTCCGCCTTCAGCCCCAGTTCCCAGTCCTTCACCTTCTGGGGCAGGTAGGGGGTGAATTCCGCGGGGCGGTTGGCCGAGTTGGTGAACCCGCCCGCCTGGTAGCCTGAGCGCCGCGTGATGTAGGCCAGCACGTCGGGGGTGATCTTGTAGTCCGCCGACAGCGTGTACGTGGGCTCCTTGTACGTGACCTTGGCGCTCTGAATGCAAGGCAGCAACGGCACACCGTTGACGTCGGCGTTCACGATCCGGCAGACGCCGGAGTAGAACCGGTTGCGGGAGGTCAGCGCGCGCTTGTCACGCGTGTAGCGGATGCCGCCGGTGAGCGAGAGAGCCTCCAGGCTCGGCGGCTTGTAGGTGACCTGGGCGTAGCCGGCGAGGCTGCGGTTGGCGACCTCGTTGTCGGTGATGGTGTTGTTGAGGCCGGCGCCGAGAAGCTCCACCCTCTGGTGCTCGCGGCCCTTCTCACGGAACCAGTAGACGCCAGTCACATAGTTCAAGGCGCCGTCCAGCACGTCGCCCAGCACCTGGAACTCGTCGCTCCACTGGCCGTCGCTGACGTCCTCGATGCTCTGGCTCGCCAGGCGGCTTGCGCCGTCGAGGTCGAAAAGCAGCCGGGTCTTCACCCGCCGCTGGCCGAGGATGTTCTTGAAGGTCACATCGCCGACCTGGAGCGTCGAGATATTGCTGAAGCCCTGCGTCTTGATGCGGGTCCCATCCCTCGGCGTGTTGGCGTTGGTGAAGTGGAACGGCTGCGTCCGGTAGAACGCCAGTTCGGCCGCGTCCGGCTGGGCGGCCGATCCGGGCCGCACATAGACCAGCTTGTAGGCGACGCCGGCGTCGGACTCGCGAAAGCCGTACACCGTGAAGCGGTTCGAGATCGCCTCGCTGGGGCGGAACATCAGCGACCCGCGCCAGGCCTTGGTGTCCTCGTCATCCAGCGCGAAGCCCGACGTATTGTCCTTGGTGTAGCCTTTGCGCTTGGTGATGACCCCGCCAACGCGCAGGGCGAACATCTCGCCCAGCGGCAGGTTGACGACCCCTTCGGCGCGGCGCAGGTCGTAGTTTCCGAGCTCTCCCTGGACGTAGCCCTCGAATTTCTGACTGGGCGCCTTGGTGGTGATCAGAAGCGCGCCGCCCGAGGAGTTGCGGCCGAACAGCGTCCCCTGCGGGCCTTTCAGCACCTGGACGGAGTCCAGGTCGAACATGGCCGCGTTCAGGCCCTGCGCGCGGGCCTGAACCACTTCGTCGACATAGGCGGGGATCGCCGGATCGTAGGCGATGTTCG
>Ga0070668_100002416_pt1 | contig 13750 bp, 10 predicted proteins | sample KBSS43metaG_FD_64661 | JGI IMG/M metagenome (GOLD analysis project Ga0070668, IMG submission 64661) | Switchgrass rhizosphere microbial communities from Kellogg Biological Station, Michigan, USA - KBS S4-3 metaG | ecosystem: Host-associated > Plants > Roots > Rhizosphere > Soil ... | reverse complement strand
GAGAGCGGCAGATAAACACCGACTGCAAACGCGAGCGATGAAACTCCAGAAAGCTCGAGCACGATCGCAATGAAAACGCCTAACAAGACCAGGCCCCAGGGCAGTTGTCCGCCGAGAATTCCCTTGATGATGTAAGAGACGAGGGTGGCTTTCGGCGCCGTGAATTTCTGCACGCTCGAGCCGTCCGGGCGTTTGTCGTACACGCCGTTGATCCCGGGATCGACGAGATAAACCGGCATGCCTTCACTGTTCACGAGGTAACGACCCGTTGGGCCGTTGTCGGTAGTGGTTTTGTGGTAAACGAAATACTCGTTAGGATCGGCGTCGGCTTGCGCACCGGATAAACGCTCCCGTTGCGGTTGGCCGTTGCTGTTTTTCAGGTAGTCGGCCGGATTGGCGTGGAAGCTCGATGGGAAGGCGAAATCCTTGTTGCCCGCGACAGGAACGTAAACCGTGCCGGATTGATTCAGCTTTATCAGGATCGGACCGAGGATAAGGCAGGACGCGAGCGTGCCGATCAGGATCGCGATCTGTTGGGATTTCGGGGTCGAGCCGACAAGAAAACCAGTCTTTAAATCCTGGGAAATGGTTCCGCCGTTCGAGGACGCGATGCAGACGATGCCGCCGATCGAAAGGGCAGTGACAAAGTACGGCGGCGCAGTCCAACCGATGACGAGGAAGATGAGACACGTCAGTAACAAAGTTGCGATCATCATGCCCGACGTAGGACAGGACGATGAGCCGACTTCGCCCGTCAGGCGCGAGGAGACGGTCACGAAGAGGAAACCGAAGGCGATAATGAGAACCGCGCCTAACAAATTAAATCGCAGATTCAATTGCGGCGCGACCATGATCGCGATGAGTAATGCGATGATTCCGCCGACTACCCATTTCATCGAGAGGTCCTGATCCGTCCGCGGCACGTCTTCGCGCACGACACCCGAGGCCCGCAGGTCGGTCAGCCCGCCTTTCAATCCATGCCAGATGAGCGGTAGGGAGCGGAAGAGACTGATGATGCCGGCGGCGGCGACGGCACCCGCGCCGATGTATAGAATGTAGCCTTTCTGAATCTGCTCGACCGACATACTGGCAATGGTATGCCCAGTTTCCGGCGCGAGCGGCAGTGTGCCGGCGGAGCCGAAATATTTGATCGCTGGAATGAGGACGAGATACGACAAGACGCCGCCGCCCATCATGAGCGCGGAGATGCGCGGGCCAATGATGTAACCGACGCCGAGCAGCGCCGGGTTATTCTCGAGCGAAATGGACGCGCCTTCGAATGGTTTCCCGAAAACTTTCGTCGGGATTTCCTTCATGATCTTAAAAATCTGCTCCAGACCGTAGTAGATGAAGCCGATCGCGAACCCGCCGATGATGATCTTGCCGCCGCTAACCGCTTCGTCCGCCGCCGCGCGGGCGACAGCGTCGCCGGCATGCGCCGCATCCCGCGATTCCGGCGACGCGGCGGCCTTCAACACTTCGGCGCAGGCCGTCCCCTCAGGGTACTTCAAGAAACCGTGCTGCTGCACGATGAGCGCGCGGCGGAGCGGAATCATCATCAGGATTCCAATCAGTCCGCCCAAGATCGCGATCAGCATGACACGCGTGATCTCGAGATCGAACCCGAGAATCATGATCGCAGGCATGGTCACGCCAAGACCGAAGGCGATTGATTCGCCGGCCGAGCCCGCAGTTTGCACGATGTTGTTCTCGAGCACGGTCGAATCGCGCAGGCCGAATTTGGAAAGAAGGCGAAAGACCGTGATCGAGATAACCGCCACAGGAATGGACGCACTGACCGTCAGCCCGACTTTGAGTACGAGATAAAGCGACGACGCGCCGAAGACCATCCCGAGCAGTGTGCCGATGATGAGCGGCAACGGGGTCAGCTCGCGCAGCCGCGCGCCCGGCGGAATGAAGGGACGAAAGTTGGCGAGGATCGGATTCTCCGGGAGCGGACCAACGATGTCCGGGAACTCGTTAGGCGGATTCCGAGGATCGATTTTTATCATTCGGATTTGGGATTGTCTGAGCCGTGATCTAACAAGTCACGCTGTTGTTCAAACAGACCGCGTCCCCATGCGCAAGACCCATCGGTAGAGGACGAACGCGGTGACGGCGAAGGCGCTTCCGCCGATTATAATGCCGGCCGTTCCGTATCCTGGGCCGACGAGCGCGAGGGGGGCCCCGACTCCAGAGAAGACAACAATCGCGGAGATCACCACTCCGATGATGCTTTCGCCAACGATCAAACCGGATGCGAGCAACACGCCGAGTTGCTTCGTCCCTTCTGGGTTCCGCGTGCGATCGGCGCTGCGGTCGAAGAACCAGCCGACGATCGTGCCCACCACAATCATGAGCGTGCTCGCCGTCGGCAGATAAATCCCGAGTCCGACCGCAAGCGGAGGAACGCGCATGTGTTTCGTGCTGCGAGCGAGGACGGCGTCGAGCACGATGATGCCAATGCCGATATAGATACCCATCCGGATTAAGCTCCAATCGATGTCCGCGGCGATGACGCCTTGCGCGAGCGATGAGATCAGGCCGGCCTGCGGCGCCGGCAGTGGCGACGGTCGCAACTCCGCGCCCGGCGCACCGACGAAACCGTAGGCCTGATTGACCAGGTTGAGCACGGGCGGAATGACGACGGCGCCGGCGAGAACACCGACGATAAGCGCGACCTGCTGTTTCCAAGGTGTCGCATCGACCAACTGACCGGTCTTGAGGTCCTGTAGGTTGTTGTTCGCGATCGCGGCTACGTTGAAAATCACGGCGGTGGTGAAAAGCGCGAAGGCCATGAGCGCCTTGGTCGCATCCGGCCCCACATAAGGTTTTATGCCGATCACGAGCAACAGCGCCGCGCCGATCACGACCAGGATCCCTATGCCAGAGAGCGGGCTGTTGGAGGAACCGATCAGGCCGGCCATGTAACCGCAGACCGCCGAGACGAAGAAGCTCATCAAAAAGACATAGAAGACGCCGCCGATCACAAGCGTGGTCACGTGCGCACCGAGCCCGCTCGTGTTTGCGAAATAGCCCAGAACCCAGCCGATCGGGAGCATGCAAAGCAACGTGACGAGACCGACAATGCCAATCGGAATATCGCGCTCGGTGATCGGCAGCGTATCCGCTTTCCCGGCCTTGCGCGCGCGTGACGCAGCCATCGCGCCGGCCAGACCGCTCGCGACCGGTTTCACCAGCTTAAGCAGTGTCCAAATTGCAGAAACGCCAATCGTTCCGGCGCCGATGAACCGCACCTTGTGACTCCACGTGCTTTGCGCAAGGGCGCCGGCCGCCGTCGTTAGATCGCCGGTCAGCGCCGCGAAGTGCGGCACGAGCCAACCCCAGCCAATAACGGCGCCGATGAGCATCGCGATGCCGACGGAAAGTCCACACAGGTGACCGATCGCCAGCAGCGCAAACGATAGCGAGAAATCATAACCGCTCACCCCGCCACGCCGGCCGATGCGGAACGTCTGCGCGACATCAGAAGCGAATACCTGTGTCGCGACGATGATCGCGAAAACCGCGGCCACGATCGATCCCCAAAGGACTGCGAGCAGACCGGCGCGCCCGTGTTCAACCTCGGAAGCGTTCGTCTTGTCGCCACCGCTCCCGACCTTCAGTACTTCCGCGCAGGCGACGCCTTCCGGGTAGGGGAGATCGGAGTTAGTCACCAGCGCCCGCCGTAGGGGGATGGAATACATCACACCGAGAATGCCGCCGAGAGCGCAGATCGCGAAGGAGATCCAGAACGGAAAACCGGTCCACCAGCCGATCATGATCAGGCCCGGCAAGACGAAGATGATCGACGAGAGTGTCCCCGCGGCCGAGGCCACCGTTTGCACGATGTTGTTTTCCTGCACGGTCGCATCGCGGAAGCCGCGCAGGATCGCCATCGAAATCACGGCCGCCGGAATCGAGGTCGAAAAAGTCAGGCCAGCCTTGAGACCGAAATAGACGTTGGCCGCGGTGAAGACCAGCGTGATAAAGACTCCGATGATCAGCCCGCGGACGGTTAGTTCCTTGCCCATATTCGTTAGGATGTTGACCGAGCAAAACGAGGGGAGGAAAGCCGTTCCCCGCCAACGCGAGGCATTGGCTGGCCCGGCCTCGCCTTCGGCTGCGTTACGGCGTTAGGCATATTTTTCAGATCGATTTTCGACATCAGCAGCTCCCTTTCGCTCGGATCCGCAAATCAGAGCGGCAATGCCCGCGAAAGGCAACCGCAAAAGGCGGTCGCTGCAAACTTGCCCGTCAGCGCATCCTCAACGCAATCACGCAGCGCCTCGAGCAGTTTTCTTATTGCTGCCTCTCAGTTCGAGTTCTACAACGGCATGCGTGAATTCGGCTTTTAGCGTTCCCCCGTCACCCGAGGCAATCCCGGATTAGGCCGAATCATCCCGCAAGAAAAGGCGGAATTTTGCGATCCACTCCTCGTTAGGCCTGTGAGAGTACCAAATCTGCCAGCATGTTTCGCGCTCCTCTTCTCCGCATGCGATCCGATTGGGTATGGCTACGTGAACCAGCTCGATCGGCAGGTTGCAGTCGTTCATCACGTGCATGGACGTGAGGAGCGATTCACGCTTGCCTCAGGCGAGAGGCGACTACCTGCAATGGGAGATTGGCCTGGCGCCCGCGAAGAGTTCTTCGACCTCAGCGGAAAGGAAATCGCAGCGATTAACGGGCCCGAGATCAAGCGACTGGAGCACAAGGATACGCTCCGATTCTTGTCCTTTCACCTTCCGGTATTACTCTCGCCACACGAGAGTATTGGGATCACTGGCAGGCAGAACTCCGCAGCCACGCTCCTACTCGATGAGGCCCAACTAATCGATCGAGCCGACCGCGAGCCGCCGCACTATCCAGCTTCACATGAGTTCAACTCGCCAATCCGCAGCCACGCACGCTATCGCTCGCGGCAGCTCATCTTGGTCTCGTTAGGCGACGCGTACCGGAGTTTAAGGACCTCGTTATGGGAAAAATGAAAACATATGCAAGCTTTAACGATTACTTGAAGGATCAGAATCCCAAAAACCAGGCCGTTATTGGCGCACTTCGGCGTTTTGTGAAACGCGTTGAGCCTAAGCTAACCGAGGCCGTGAAATGGGGAAACGGGTGTTGGATCGGGACTAACCGTCCGGTCGCTTACGTCTACTCTGCAACGGGATATGTGCAGTTTGGTTTCTTTAACGGATCATCCTTAAAGGACCCGAAAGGGTTACTTGAAGGCAAGGGGAATTACGTGCGACATATCAAAGTCCGTGACGCTTCTGAAATTGACGAGCGAGCCTTTGCGGCGCTTCTAAAGCAAGCTTCAGGCTCGCGCTAAGAACTTTAAAGATGTCGGCACCAAATAAAGCGCTCCAACCAACGCATCAACGAGCGCTCACCTCTGTTCGAACCTTCGTTATGAAGAATAATCTTGGTGGCCGGGGCGGTTCCTGATAAACGCACAACCTAGACAACAATCGGCGAAAGGAGCGTTTCAATGAATCCGAACAAAGCACTTTGGGAAAAAGGCGACTTTACTCGCATTGCCGAGAGTATGAGGGAGAGCGGAGAGGCGCTCGTCAAAAAACTCGGAATCACGAAGGCACTTAAGGTTCTCGATCTCGGATGCGGCGATGGGACGACGGCACTACCGGCGGCGAGACTGGGGGCGGACGTCTTGGGCGTCGATATCGCGAGAAACCTGGTGGAGGCCGGAAACAAACGCGCGCTGAAAGAGGGACTCACGAACTGCACGTTTCAGGAGGGCGATGCGTCCGATTTGCGCGAGCTGAAGGATGACACCTTTGACCTCGTCGTGACCATCTTTGGCGCCATGTTCGCGCCCAAGCCGTTTGAGGTGGCCAAAGAAATGGTGCGGGTGACCCGACCCGGAGGTCGGATTGTGATGGGCAACTGGATACCGGGCGATCCGACGCTCGTCGCCCAAATTTTGAAGATCAGCTCCGCTTATACGCCGCCGCCCCCAGAAGGTTTCGTTAGCCCGATGACGTGGGGGGTCGAGAGCAACGTGATCGAACGATTTGCCGGCGCGGGAGTTCCCGCCGAGAAGATCTCCTTCGCCCGGGACACGTTTACGTTCAACTATCCCAGTCCACCTGTGACGCTCGTGGATGAATTCCGAAAATATTACGGGCCAACCATGAATGCCTTCGAAGCCGCGGAAAAGAACGGTCGAGCCGCCGATCTGCAGAAGGAGTTGGAAGTCTTGTTCAACACCCACAATAAGAGCCCAAGCAAGGATTCCACCTCCATTCCTGCGACCTTCCTGCGCGTTACGGTCGCGGTTTGAAGAAGCGTCCGGCGAGAGGCGAAACGGGGCGTTAATTCCACAATCTTCCAGGCGCTCGTCCTGCCGGGGTCGCGCCCCCGGGCTACAATTCGCGCGCCGCGAGCGCGCGAAAGATGCGCAGCTCCCCGACCTCGTACTTTCCGCCGAGCTGCTCGCGGACTCCGGTAAGATTGCGCGCCCCGCCGCGCGCGAAGGCAGCGGCGATTTCTTTTTCTTGCGCGGGCGTGAAGAATAGTTCGCGCCTGAGCGGCGTGCCGGATTCGACCGCCAGCGCGAGGTGGCCGCAGATCGTGTCGCGGACAAAGCCGCGCGCCCGCGCGATCTGGTCAATCGATTCGCCGACACGGAAGCGGCGCAGGGTTTCCGATTCGCTCTCGTTCAATTTCAGTCGCGGTACTTTGGATCCGTTAGGCGCGTTGAACGACTGGCGGGAGTTGGTCTGCAGGTAATCCGCGATCGCGGCGAGAAACGGCTCGGCGAAATCCTTCAGCTTTTGTTCGCCGACACCGGGGATGCGTCGAAACTCGGCGTCCGTCATGGGATAAGCCCGCGCCATTTCGCGCAAAGCCACATCGGAGAAAATCACATAGGCCGGCACGTTGCGCGCGTCGGCCAGGGTACGGCGGACGCCGCGGAGGTGCGCGAAGAGTGCTTCGTCGCATTCGATTTCGCCGGCGCGCTGTTTCACTTTCGTGGGTGGTTTTTCGACCTGCTTGGTGAGGGTGATCGGCGTTCGTTCGCGCAGCGCCGAGCGACCGGCCGCGGTAACTTGCAGGGTGGCAAATTTCCCGGGCGCGACCTCGATCAGACCTAGGCGCAACAGCTCGCGTCCCAGCGCCTGCCAGGCGTCGCGTTTCAACTCCTTGCCGATGCCGTAGGTCGAGATTGCATTGTGTCGACGTTGCCGGATCGCCTCCGTATCCGCGCCGGTCAGCACTTCGACGATGTGGTTAAGCCCGAAAGCGAAGCCGCTTTTTTGCTGCACCCGCAGAACGCAGGAGAGAAATTTCTGCGCGGCCACCGTGCCGTCGAACGTTTCGCGCGGGTTGAGACAGTTGTCGCAGCCATTGCAGGACTCGTTAGGCCGTTCCTCGGCAAAATAGCGCAGGAGCGTGGTGCGGCGGCATTCTCGGGTCTCGGCGTAGTGCACCATCTGGCGCAGTTGCTCACGTGCGATGCGCGCTTCGCTCTCGCTTTTTTCTTCGATGAAACGTGTCTGTTTCACAACATCGCCGGCGCTGAAGAGGAGCACGCAATCGCTCGGAAGGCCGTCGCGTCCGGCCCGCCCGGTTTCCTGATAATAGCTCTCGATGTTCTTCGGCAGGTCATAGTGCACAACGAAGCGGACGTTCGGCTTGTTGATCCCCATCCCGAAGGCGATCGTCGCGCTCACCACGCGGACGTCGTCGCGCAGGAACATCTCCTGATTCTGCGCGCGCTCTTTCGCTTCCAGGCCGGCGTGATACGGCTTCGCCGGGATGCCGTCGGCGTTCAGTTTCGCGGCCACGGAATCGGCAGTCTTGCGGCTGGCACAATAAACGATCCCGCTGTCATTAGGCCGGCTTTGCAGGAACTCGAGCAATTGATCGTAGGGCGCAGATTTCGGCACGACCCGGTAGGTGAGATTCGGCCGATCGAAACTGGCAACGTAGCAGCGCGGGTCGCGCAGTTTGAGTTGCTGCAGAATGTCGCCCCGCACTCGCTCGGTCGCGGTCGCAGTCAGGGCCATGGTGGGAACGTCCGGCAGCAGGTCTCGGAGCCGGGCCAGTACACGATATTCTGGTCGGAAATCGTGGCCCCATTCGCTGATGCAATGCGCTTCGTCGATCGCGATCTGCGCGACGTTCCACTCTTTCACCTTTTCGATGAACGAATCGAGCATGAGCCGCTCTGGCGCGACGTAAAGCAGCCGGAACTCCCCGCTATAAAGCCCGCGCAGCCGCGAGCGGGCCTGCGTCCCATCGAGCGCGGAATTTAAGAATGTCGCCGCCACGCCGCTCGCCTGGAGGGCGTCGACCTGGTCTTTCATGAGCGAGATGAGGGGCGAAACCACGATCGTTAGGCCATCGCGCAACAAGGCCGGGAGCTGAAAACAAAGCGACTTCCCGCCCCCGGTCGGCATGAGCGCAAAGACGTCGCGCCCCGCGAGCGCGTCACGCACGATCTCCTCCTGCAACGGCCGAAAGGCCGTGTAGCCGAAATGTTTCTTAAGGGCGGAGAGAAAATTCATGTCCTTATTTTTCCCGTGTCAGTCTCCGCCTCCCCCGGCTGGAAACTGAAGCAATGTGGATCGAAAACGGAATCATGATCTGGCCGTTGCTGGTGATTTCATTGGGAGAGTAATACCGGGGGGATGCCATCTGTTTTGCTCGGTGATTATTATGCGCAGGGCAATCATGAGAAGAAAAAATGCTGTTCGTTAGGGGTTAACGGTTTGCCGAAGGGAGAATCGTATCTCATTCTGTCAGGCTGGGGTCTGGAACGGTCGCAGCAACGGTATGCCCGCTTCACTTGAACAGATTTCCGATAACACGCCAATGGGCGCGAACCTCACCGCCTCGGGTGCGACCTTCCGGGTCTGGGCACCGCACGCACATCGGGTCCACGCCTGCGTAAATGGCGTGGCGGCCGACGAGAGCAACTTGCTCACGGCCAACGAAGCGGGGCATTGGCGGGGTTTTTTGCCCGGCGTGCAGGATCGCGATCATTACATGTTTTTTGTCGCCGGGGACGGCGGATCGGGTCCAAAGCGCGATCCGTTTGCGCGGGAGCTGGCGACACCGTTCCCGGATGATTGCGTCATTCGTGTGTCCGACTTTCCGTGGCATGAGACCGGATATGTCACACCGCAATTTCACGATTTCCTGATCTATCAGTTGCACGTCGGCGTGTTTTCGACGCCGAATCTGCCGCGCAAAGCGGGGACGTTTCTCGATGTCGCCGACAGGATTCCGCATATTGCCAACCTCGGGATGACGGCCGTTCAGCTGCTGCCGATCCAGGAGTTTTCCACTCAGTTCAGTCTCGGCTATAACGGGGTCGATTATTTTTCGCCGGAAATGGATTATGCGGTCGAGGATGCGGACCTGCCGCCCTACCTCGCACGGGTAAATCAGCTCCTGACCGCAAAGGGTCTGGCGCCTTATGCAGTTGGCGATCTTCGCGGGGAAATGAATCAACTCAAGGCGTTGATCGATCTCTGCCATGTGCACGGACTCGCGGTCTTGCCCGACGTGGTTTACAACCATGCGGGCGGCGATTTTGGCGACGAGAGCATTTACTTTTTCGACCGGCAATCGACCGCGGGCGGGAACGGGAATTCGCTTTACTTCACCGACCGGGGACACGCCGGCGGGCTGGTCTTCGATTACGGCAAACCGGAAGTGCGCGATTTCCTCATCCAGAACGCTCGATTTTTCCTCGAAGAATATCGGGTTGACGGATTTCGCTACGATCAGGTGAGCGTGATCGACCACGACGGCGCGCCTCACGGCTGGAGCTTTTGCCAGGACCTGACCGCAACGGTCCGTTTCGCCAGACCTCAGTCGTTAGGCAAGGCGGAGTACTGGAATGTCAATCCGCTCGTGGTTCAGCAGCCGCCGTCAGGCGCCGGGTTCGACACCTCGCTGACCGACGGATTGCGGATCGCGATTCGCGACGTGATCGGCAATGCCAGCGCGCCGGACACGCGTCCGCTGAACATGAGCGGTTTGGCGCAAAGCCTCTGGCCGAATGGATTCTTCGAGCAATGGCGTTTCGTCCAAGGGCCGGAGAATCACGACATTGTTTATGAGGGACGTGAGCAGCGCGTGGCGCGCCTGGGGGATCCATCAGATCCGCGCTCATGGTATGGGCGGAGCCGCGCGCGGGTCGCGACCGGACTGAGCCTGACTGCGCCGGGAATTCCAATGCTCTTCATGGGTCAGGAATTTCTCGAGGACAAACAATGGTCAGACAATTTTACCTTTCACCACGATCTGCTCCTCAATTGGGCCGGGCTCGATGCGGGGGACAAGCAGATGGACGATCACGTCCGCTTTACGAGCGAGCTCATCGCGCTGCGCTGGGATCATCCGGGATTGCGCGGGCAGGGATTTCGCGTCGTGCACGTGCACGACGAAAATCGCGCGCTGGCCTTTCATCGCTGGGTTGAAGGCGAAGGGCACGACGTTCTTATCATCGCGCACCTTTCGACCTTCAATCGTTTCGGTTATCGCGTCGGCGTACCCGGCAGTGGTGTCTGGCGCGAGGTGTTTAACAGTGACGTCTATGAGTCGTGGGTGAATCCAAACGTGACCGGTAATGGCGGCGCGGTTCTGGGAGACGGGCCGGCCATGCACGGATTCGGGCAGTCGGCATCGCTGGTTTTGCCGGCCAATTCGATCCTCGTCTTCGCTCGCTGAGAATCTCGTTAAGCACGGGCGAAGGCGTGTGATTGAAGTTTTCGTGGCAATGAATTCTCCTTGTTTAGAGAAGGACGCAAAGCTGTAATTGCGCCATGACGGCCCGTGGCTCGAACTTTAGCAAGGTGGCAATCGGCAGTGGCCACATGATCGACGCCCCGGATCGCGAAACCCCGCGTTTTCCGGAGACTAAGGCTGAAGCGGTGGGAGTGAAGATCGCGGAGCGACTCGCGGGCTGGGAGATCGGCGCCGGGGATCTCGCGATCTGTGGTGGAGCTTGTGGAGCCGACATGCTTTTCGGCGAAGAATGCCAGCGTCGCGGCGCGCGCCTCCGCTTGCTCCTCGCGCAACCGGTCGAGGAATTCGTGCGCAATTCCGTGCGGCATGCAGGGGACGACTGGGTGCGCCGTTTCCATGTCTTGTGTGAGAAGGCCGCAGTCGAAATCTTGTCGCAGGAGCCGGACGCTCCGCCTAACGACGTCTCAATTTACGCCCGGACCAACCTCTGGATCATCGACACGGCACGAGCCGAGGCGGTTGACCCGACGAGGATTTACGCGCTGCTCGTCTGGGATGAGAAATCCACCGGCGACGGCCCAGGTGGCACCTCGGATTTTCAGCAAAAAATCTGCGATCTCGGCGGGGAGGTCGAGATTATCAACCCGACCAAGCTGTCATGAGCACGGAGTTCGAATATCTGCAACGCCGGCTTGAGCCGCAGGAAAGATGGCATGACGAACGAGCGAAGTTGAACAAGCGGCTTTTCTACACGGCAGAAGTAGCCACGTTACTGGCCGGCGCCGCGATCCCGGTCGTGAACCTTTGGGTCGTGAAAGATGCCTACCTCGCTGGAGTACTCTCCGCTATTCTGGGCGGCATCGTGGTGTTGGCCGCGGCTATCGGCAAGCTATTCAAGTTTCATGAAAACTGGCTGCACTACCGGGCTCTTGTTGAGGCGCTCGCCCGAGAGAAGGAGCTTTACTCGGTAGGCGCAGGCGACTATGCGGCGGTCGACGAAGCCGGGCGCAATAGGCTTCTCGTCGAGCGGGTGGAAAACCTTATCGCCAACAAGACCGCACAGTTCATCGAAACTCACAAACGCGATGGAAGTTCCGGTTCGGAAGCAGAGTCTTAGGGAGCTGGCGGTAGTCGGAGGTTGGTTAAACAAACGGTCCGAAATGTTCGATCGAGACCTCCTTCTGCGCGACGGCCTGCCCGACACGCGAAAGATTTTCGATCTGGTCAACCGCATCCATCTTTTGCACTGCGGCCGCGGGGACATCGTCCAAGCCAAGGTCGCCTAAGCCTTTTTGACTGAGGTCGGCATTATAGCGAACATAACGAAAGAAACGGCCGTTATCCTCGTTCTCCGCGGGTAGGACAAGATTGCCTAACTCGCGATCAATCTCAGAACCATACATGCAGCGGCCAAAGGTCCGGCAATTGATGTCCTGCTCCACCTGGATGCCGTACATTAATTCCGAAGGCAGGTTCTGCATGTTGCCGAAAAGATTGCGCTCGACCGCGTCGGTCACCCCCGCCGCCGCGCCGGTGCCGACGGAGACGAGGAGCAAGTTCTGCTCACCGGTTTTCCAGTTCAATCGATAGGCTGGTTGCGTTGCCATGCGGTAGAGAAGGAATGCCGGATTGTTGTAGGGCGTAAGGCCGCCGTCGACAAAGACGAAGCTCTTGCCCGGATCGTCAGGGTCCCAGTTCAAAACTTCCGGCGGGAAAAACACGGGCGCCGCCGTGCTCGCGCGGACTAGTTGCCAAAGAGGAATAAGCCGATTGCAATCTTTGCGCTCCGGATTGTTATATTTCGCAAACGGATTGGAGCTGATTGGCCACGGCGAATCCGTCGTCAGGTTGCGGGTCACGACGAGGAGAAGACAGCGCAATCGCTCGCTCGTTAGGCTGGCTTGGTCGCCGTTCTTCTCCCGGAAAATACCCTGCAGCCTCACCTTCAGCGGCTCGTCGGTGTAGAAGCTTTTCAACCGCTTGAGTAACGCGTTTTTCTCAAACATCGACACGCCTGCTTCGCGATAAAAATCGAGCAGCTCGGAGGCGCTCATCCCGATCGAAAGCCCCGCCGCGATGATCGCGCCCGTGCTGGTCCCGCCGATGTAGTCGAAATAATCGCCCAGCCGCTTAATGCCGGTTTTGTCCGCGATCTTCCTTTCGATCTCGGCCAGAATTTCGAGTGAGAGAACGCCGCGAATTCCGCCGCCATCCAGGGCTAATAGTTTTCGTGGCCGCTCGGTACCGAAGCGTTCCTCAAGATGGCCCCATGAGCTCATAATGAACCTTTCGTTAAACCAACCACGGCGTAGCAGCTCCTGAATCCTTTTCCAAGCCCAACTTGTTGATCGCGGAAAAATGTATTGCCGGCGCGACCCGCTATCTGTTTAGAGTAGCGCAGCGAGGTGACATCATGAGCGACAACCCCTCAGCTTCTGCGACAGACGTCAACGAAACAGCCGCCCAAGGTACCTGTTTTGTCGTGATGGGCTTCGGGAAGAAAACCGATTTCGAAACCGGCCGTGTCCTCGACCTGGACCAATCCTACAAGAACCTGATCAAACCGGCCGTCGAAGCGGCTGGCCTGAAGTGCATCCGAGCCGACGAGATCGTCCATTCCGGACTGATCGACGTTCCCATGTATGAGCAGCTGCTGAATGCGGATGTCGTGGTGGCTGATCTTTCTACTTCGAACCGGAACGCCTTCTACGAGCTGGGTGTGCGGCATGCGTTACGTCCGTATACCACCGTGGTCATTGCCGAAGAACAAATGATGAAAGCGGCGCCATTCGATGTGAATCACATCAGCATTCGGTCGTATCGACATCTCGGCGAGGACATCGGTTATAGCGAAGTGCAACGTTTTACCAAAGAGCTAGGCAGCGCGATTAAGACGATCCTGGCCACGCAGCCAAAGCCGTCGACCGACAGTCCAGTCTATCGATTCATCGCCCGCCTCACTCCTCCGGCGCTCGGGGCGGAGATCATAGAAGCCATAAGAGGCGCGACCGAGGCTAAAGCATTA
>Ga0070668_100002413_pt1 | contig 13759 bp, 10 predicted proteins | sample KBSS43metaG_FD_64661 | JGI IMG/M metagenome (GOLD analysis project Ga0070668, IMG submission 64661) | Switchgrass rhizosphere microbial communities from Kellogg Biological Station, Michigan, USA - KBS S4-3 metaG | ecosystem: Host-associated > Plants > Roots > Rhizosphere > Soil ... | reverse complement strand
CGACTCGTACTTCGTGATCGCGCACTTCCACTACGTGCTGTTCGGCACGATCGTGTTCGCGGTGTTCGCCGGCATCTACTTCTGGTTCCCCAAGATGTTCGGCCGGATGCTCGACGACCGCCTCGGCAAGGTGCACTTCTGGCTCACCATGCTCGGCTTCCACTCGACCTTCCTGGTGCAGCACTGGCTCGGCAACGAGGGCATGCCCCGGCGGTACGCCGACTACCTGCCCGGCGACGGCTTCACCTTCCTGAACACGTTCTCGACCATCGGGTCCTTCATCCTGGGCATCGCCACGCTGCCGTTCATCTACAACTGCTGGAAGTCGTACAAGGCCGGTCCGGTGGTGAGCGTGGACGACCCGTGGGGCCACGGCAACTCGCTGGAGTGGGCCACCTCGTCGCCGCCGCCGCTGCGCAACTTCGACCGCATGCCGCGGATCCGCTCCGAGCGCCCCGCCTTCGACGCCAAGTTCCCGCACCTGGCCGCCGGCGAACAGTCCCTGGCCGGCCCGCCCGAGGGCGGAGCGCGGCCGTTGACCAGCGAGTCCGACGGCGGCGCCAGCTATCAGGAAGACCTCAGCACCGACCGCGACCGCTGACCGGCGGTACGCCGGGTGGCCGGGCTCAGCCGGCCAACGCGGCACGGCGGCGTACGGCGCGCCGCGCGCTCGGCAACCAGCGGACGAGCTCCGCGGTCCGCGGGTTGGAGCCGTACGCGATCAGGGTGAGGAAGACCCCGTACACCGGCAGGTGGCCGAGCAGCTCGGTCTGGCCGAACAACAGCAGGGTGGCGTTGAACGGGATGCCGGCGACCAGGACGGCGACCTGGGGCAGCGCGCCGGAGATCACCAGCAGCCCGAAGAGCAGCTCGGTGGCGCCGGCGATCCCGACGAAGGTGTCGACCGGGACCTCGATGCCGACCAGCTTGAAGACGTCCAGCTGCGGGAACATCCGCACCGTCTCGCGGGCCAGCGCCGGGTTCGCGAGCTTCTCGGCGAAGGCCAGCGTGACCAGCGCGCCACCGGCCCCGAGGCGCAGGGCGAGCAGGCCGCGCCGCAGCGCGTCGAGGCTCGGCTCGACCCGGCCGAACGTCGTGTCGGACGGCGGCACGAAGGCCAGGAAGATCGCGACGCCCAGCAGGTCCATGGCCGACAGGAGGCCGACCGGTCCGGTCACGAGCAGGGCGAGCGGCCCGATCAGGGCCAGCAGGATCGCGGCGGCCTGCAACCGGATGCCGGTGATGAACCAGACGCCGAGGGCGCCCTCGACCAGCAGCACGGCCGGGCCCACCCCGAGGTGGTCCACCGCCAGGTCATGGGTGAGGAAATGGCCGGACACGGCGGCGGTCAGCAGCGAGACGCCGAGGTGGATGGCGAGCAGGCGGGGCACGTACGGGACCATGTCGCCGACCCGCCGGAGGAACCGCAGCTCGGGAACGGGCAGGTGGCGTACAGCCACGAAACGCCACGCCACGGTGGCGGCGAGTACCGCGAGGATCAGCGTCAGGGTGATCGGCCGCAGCACGAACGCCCAGTCCGTCGGGTAACCGCCCGGGTCGGCGACGAACCACTTCTCGTGCGCGAACGCCGGCCGCGGCGCGGCCAGCATCGCACCGGAGACCGCGGCGATCACGCCGCACCGTCGCATCAACTTCACCATCGGACCCACTCCATCTCAACCGGCACTGTCGCCGGGTCGTCTGTCATGGGTTTCTACGGCCGGCACCGTCGCCGACAAAAGGCGAAAGCCGGTTTTCAGGACCAAAGTCCCGCCGATTCGGGACCTCAGCCGTCGCCGAACGCGGCACCGAGGCCGGTGAGGTCGACCGGCCGCCGGGCGTGTTCGGGCACGAGGTCCACCAGCGGCCGCATCGCCTCGAGCGCGGTGAGGATCTGCCGGCCCACCCGTTCGACCGGGCGCATGGCGTCGACGGACACCAGGATGCCGCGCTCCTCGTACCACCGGACGATCGGATGGGTCACCTCGTGGTAGAGGGCGAGGCGGCGCCGGATCACCTCTTCGGTGTCGTCGGCCCGGTGCTCCAGGGCGGCCCGGGCCAGCAGGCGGCGGATCAGCTCGTCGTCGTCCGCCTTGAGGTGCAGGGCCACGTTCGCCGTCATGTCGAGGGCCTTCGCGACCTGATACACCGCCCGGGCCTGGGTGATGTTACGGGGCATGCCGTCCAGCACGTATCCCGTACCGTTCGCCTTGGCCGACATCAGCGCGTCCCGGACCATGTCCAGCACGATCTCGTCCGGCACCAGGTCGCCGCGGTCGAGGTGCTCGCGCACCGCCCGGCCGAGCGGGGTCTGCCGGGCGACGTGGTCGCGCAGCAGATCGCCGGTGGCGACGTGGGGAATGTCGAAGTGCGCGGCGATCACCGCGCCCTGAGTGCCCTTGCCCGCTCCGGGCGGCGCGACCATCAAAACCCGCATCGAGCAGCCCTTTCCCGCTGACCGTGTAATCGCGACCAGGTTGACACCCGGCGTCGCGGAAGTCCATGACCGGCGCCCCACAGTGATCTTCTTGGCACCGGGCCGGTGTGGTTCCGCTCACGAGGGCCGGAGGGCCCTACCCGCGGCCCGGCTCGCGGGAGCACCGTGGAGGCATGAACACAGCAGCGTGGAAAGGCGCGGCGCTGATGGTGGCGTCCGCCGCGGCGGCGTACTCGCCGCCGGCCCGGCGATGGGTCCTGACCTACGGGGCCACGGCCGAGGAGGCCGCGCGGCAGTTGCCCGGCGACGAGCTGCTGCCGCACCCCGGTCTCGTGTCCACCCGGGCCGTCACGATCGACGCCGCGCCGTCGACGGTCTGGCCCTGGCTGGTGCAGATGGGCAGCGGTCGCGGCGGGGCATACAGCTACGACTGGATCGAGAACCTGCTCGGCCTGGACATGCACAGCGCCGAGGCGATCCTGCCGCAGTTCCAGGAGCTCACGGTCGGGGACGTGCTGCCGCTCGGGCCGAAGGGGCCGGGCATGCGGGTGGAGATCCTCGACCCGGACCGTACGCTCGCGTTCCGGTCGACCGACGGCGCCTGGGTGTGGATCTTCCAGCTGGAGACCCGCTGGCTCGGCACCCGGCTGATCAGCCGCAACCGGATCCGGACGCCCGGCGCGTCCTGGCGGCGCCGGCTCGTCGACCGGGTCGTGATGGAACCCGGCAGCCTGATCATGGAACGGCGGATGCTGCTCGGCATCAAGGAACGCGCCGAGTGGAACGCGCCCTCCGCCTACTCCCTGCTGATGCCGTCCTGAAAGGTCAGCGCGGGTGCTCGCCGAGCAGGCGGGTGGCCAGCACGGCGGCCTGGGTGCGCCGTTCCAGGCCCAGCTTGGCGAGCAGGCTGGAGACGTAGTTCTTCACCGTCTTTTCGGCCAGGAACATCCGGCCGGCGATCTCGCGGTTGGTCAGGCCCTCGGCCACGTACTCCAGGATCTTGCGTTCCTGGTCGGTGAGCCCGGCCAGCTCGCGGGGCTGTTCCACGCCGTTGCGGATCCGTTCGAGCACCCGCTGGGTGACCGCGGGGTCGAGCAACGACTGCCCGGCGGCGACCCGCCGCACCGCGTCGACCAGGTCGGTGCCGCGGATCTGCTTGAGCACATAGCCCGAGGCACCGGCCATGATCGCGGCGAACAGGGCCTCGTCGTCCTCGTACGAGGTCAGGATCAGCCCCTTGATCGACGAGTCGACGGCGCGGATGTCGCGGCAGACGTCGATGCCGTTGCCGTCCGGCAGGCGGGCGTCGAGGACCGCCACGTCGGGGCGCAGCGCCGGGATCCGGCGGGCCGCCTCCGGCGCGGAGCCGGACTCGCCGACCACCTCGATGTCGCCGTCGGCCTGCAGCAGGTCGACCAGGCCCCGGCGGACCACCTCGTGGTCGTCGAGAAGAAATACTCGGATCATCCCCCCTTCCTACCGGTCCCGGCGGGTCTCGCCAAGGACCGAAGGTCCCGCCGGCGCGGGCACCATGGCCCGGCAGCAGCCCGATAGTCTGCCCCCATGGCAGAGCGACCCGCGGACCCCGGCCGGCCGGAGGCGCCGTCCCTCGGTCTCACCCCGCTGTCCCGCGTCCGCCTGGACGAGCTGCTGCAGGAGATGCTCGACCGGGTGGGCGACGTCGTCGCCAGCCGGGAGCGGTTGCGTGCCCTGCTCGACGCGGTCGTCGGCATCGGCACCGACCTCGACCTGCGCAGCACCCTGCGGCGCATCGTCGAGGCGGCGTGCGCCCTGGTCGGCGCCCGCTACGGCGCGCTCGGGGTGATCGGCGCCGACCGCACCCAGCTGATCGACTTCATCACGCACGGCATCGACCCGGCCGCCCACGCCAGGATCGGCGACCTGCCCCGCGGCCGCGGAGTGCTGGGTCTGCTCATCACCGACCCACACCCGGTCCGGCTGCCGGACATCACCGAACACCCCAGGTCGTACGGGTTCCCGCCGCACCATCCGCCGATGCACAGCTTCCTCGGTGTCCCGGTGCGCACCCGCGACCTGGTCTTCGGCAACCTCTATCTCGCCGAGAAGCAGGGCGCCGACCAGTTCAGCGACGACGACGAGGAGATCGTGGTGGCGCTGGCCGCCGCGGCGGGCGTGGCGATCGACAACGCGCGGCTGTTCGCGCTGGCCCGGCGCCGGGAACGCTGGCTCGCCGCGGCCGCCGAGATCACCGGGGTGCTGCTGGGCACGGTCCGGCGCACCGAGGCCCTGCAGCTGATCGCCCGCCGCGCCCGCGAGGTCTCCGGCGCCGACCTGGTGCTGGTGTTGCTCTCCGACGACGAGAACGCCCGATACACGATCGAGGTGGCCGACGGCGCCGATCCCGGCTGCGCGTCGATGGTCGGCAGGGCGGTCCCGGTGGAGGGCGTGCCGGCCGACTTCGGGCAGGAGAAATACCGCGTGGTCGAGCACCTGCCGGCGGTCGCCGAGTGGCCCGGCCCGGTGCCCGCCGGCCCGGCGCTGGCCGCCCCGCTGGCGGCCTCCGGGACGGTGCACGGCGTGCTGATCGTCGCCCAGTCGGACGCGCAGCTGGCCTCGGACGAGGATGCCGTGCTGCTGTCCGCGTTCGCCGGCCAGGCCGCCCTCGCGCTGGAACGCGCCCGCGCGCAGGAGGAACGTGAACAGCTCGCCGTGCTGGAGGATCGCGAGCGGATCGCCCGCGACCTGCACGACGTCGTCATCCAGCGGCTGTTCGCCACCGGCATGCAGCTGCAGGGCGCCGTACCGCACGCCGCGAAGGCCGAGGCGGTCAAGCGGATCAACGCCGCCGTCGACGACCTGGACGCGACGATTCGCGACATCCGCCGCTCCATCTTCGAGCTGCGCGCGCCCCTCGACGCCACCCTGCGTACCGAACTGCGGGAGACGATCGACGCGGCCACCGAGACGCTGGGCTTCCGGCCGACGCTGGACACCTCCGGCCCGGTGGACAGCGCCATCCCCGACGACATCATCCCGGAACTGCTCGCCGTGCTGCGCGAGGCGCTGGCCAACGTGGCCCGGCACGCCAAGGCCCGGTCCGCGCGCGTCTCGGTGCGGGCCGCCGACGGCGAGGTGGTCCTGCAGGTCGAGGACGACGGCATCGGCATCGATCCGGCCATGGCCCGCGGCGGGCTGGTCAACATGGGCGAGCGGGCCCACGACCTGAGCGGCGCCTTCGAGGTCGGCGCCGGTTCCGGCGGCACCGGCACGGTGGTGACGTGGCGGGTCCCGCTCGGCGGGTGACCGGCCGCCCGCCGGCACGGGACCTTCGGCCCTGACCACGGCCGCCCATTTCTGACACCTTGGTGAAGTCCGACCCGCCGGCCCGGCCGGCCACACCTGACGATCACCGAGAAGTGCCGGAAAAGAGAACGGTCATGAAGGCATACGACGAAGCAGACCTGCGGCGGGCGGCCGCCGCGGGTATTCGCGCGCCCTCGCTGCTCAACAGCCAGCCGTGGCTGTTCCGGCTGCGCGACGGCGCCATCGAGGTCCTCGCCGACCCGGCCCGCCGGTTGGCCGTCGCCGACCGGGCCGGCTGGGCCGCGCGGATCGCCTGCGGCGCGGCCACCTACAACGCCCGGCTCGCCCTGGCCGTGACCGGCAAGCCGGCCGACGTCATCCTGCATCCGGACAGCCGGCTGCCGAACCTGATCGCCCGGCTGCTCCCGGGCCCGGCGCGGCCCGCCACGTACGCGGAGGAGGATCTGCACGCCGCGATCTGGCGCCGGTACAGCAACCGGGCGCCGTTCTGGCCCGACCCGGTGCCGTCCCAGGACCGGATGCGACTCATCGAGGCGGCCCGCTCCGAGGGCGCCTGGCTGGATCTGCTGGTCGGGATGACCGCGCTGAGCGGCTTCGCCGAGATCGCCCAGAGCGCCGACCGGGTGCTCCGCCGCGACCTGCGGTACCAGGCCGAGATGGCCACCTGGACGCACGCCGACGCGGCGCCCGACGGCGTACCGGTGACGGCCGGTGCACCCGTCGCGGAGGCTCAGGACCTGCTGCCGCAGCGCGCCTTCAGCGACCGTCGCCGGGCACCGGGCCGCGACTACGAACCCGAGCCGCTGGTGGGTGTGCTGGGGTCGCCCGGCGACCGCGCCCTCGACCAGATCGCCGCCGGGCAGGCCCTGCAGAAGGTGCTGCTCACCGCGACCGACGGCGGCCTCGCCACCTCGATGATCTCCCAGCCGATCGAGGTACCGGCCGCCCGCGACCAGCTGCGCCGCGCGCTCGGCCGGTCCGGCGTCCCGCAGCTGGCCGTGCGCATCGGCTACGGCAGCCCCGGCCACCCGACCCCGCGCCGCGACGTGGCCGAGGTGATCGCCGACCGGTAGCCGAACGGGGCAGCGCGGCCGGCGACCGGCAGGGAATCATGGCCCCATGACCGCCGGAACGAACACCGTCGCCCTCGCCGACGCGCCGCTGCGCCAGGCCCGCAACTCCGCCGCCTTCTGGGCCGCCACCGGCCGGGCCCGCGGCCACGAGCTGATCCGCCGCCGCGGTTTCCTCGCGGTCGCCGGTGACGAGCGGGCCGGGCTGCGCGTGCTGATCCAGGAGCCCGACCTCACCGCCGCCGAGGTGGACGAGATCACCGAGCTGGCCCGCGGCGCCGCGGGGCCGGTCGACGTCGAGGACCCGTTCAGCGCCACCGACCTGAGCCACCTGGCGATGCGCACCTGGCAGATGCCCGTCATGCTGCGCCCGCCGGGCCCGGTCGCCGCGGCTTCGATGGCGGTCGACCGGGTGCGGGACGAGGCGGACCTGCACGCCGCCGAGCGGGCCGTGATCGCCGGTTTCGAGCTGACCAGGTTCGAGCCGCACCGCGGCGGCGAGATGTTCCCGATGGCACTGCTCGAGCAGCCGGGCGTGGAGGTCTGGGTCGCCCGCCTGGACGGCCAGGTCGCCGGGGCGGCGGTCGTCGTCGTGGACGACGGCCTCGGCAGCTACTACTGGGTCGGTACGCCGTCGGAGTTCCGCTCCCGCGGGGTCGGGCGGGCGGTCATGCTGGGTTCCCTCGCCCACCTGGCAGACCTGCCGGTCACCCTCACCGCCTCCCGGCTGGGCGTGCCGCTGTACGAGTCCCTCGGTTTCACCGCCGCGGCCCCGTCGACCTGGTGGGCCTCGCACTGACGCCCAGCAGGTCAGCAGGGCCGGGTACGGACCCAGCGGTCAGGGCCATAGGTCCCGGCCGGCCGGGACCTCGCGCGGGACGGCAGGGTCCGAGGTCCCTACCGGACCGGCCGGACGGGGGCCAGCATGGAGACATGGCAGCCGACACCCAGACCCAGCGAGCACTCCTGCAAGCCGCCGACGCCGCGCGATACGCGCCCTCGGTGCACAACACCCAGCCGTGGCGGTGGGTCGTCCGCCCGGACCGGCTGGAGCTGTTCGCGGCCGCCGACCGCGGGCTGCCGGTCGCCGATCCCGACCGGCACCTGCTGCTGATCAGCTGCGGCGCCGCGCTGCACCACGCCCGCGTGGCACTGGCCGCGGAGGGCTGGCAGTGCCGGATCGAGCGGCCGGCCGGCGAGCCCTTGGCGGTGCTCCACCCGACCGGGCACGGGCCGGTCGACCCGGTCGCGATCCGGCACTTCGAGCAGCTGCGGGTGCGGCGCACCGACCGGCGCACGGTGGGCGACGACCCGGTCGCCCCCGACGTGCTGGACGCCCTGGTCCGGGTGGTCGAGCAGGCCGGAGCCCGGCTCCACCCGCTCTCCCGCGACCAGGTCATCGACCTCGCGGTGATCGTCGAACAGGCCGCGAAGGCGCAGGGCGCCGACGACCGGCTGCAGGCCGAGACCTCGGCCTGGGCCGGCGGCGACCGCGCGGCGGGCACCGGCATCCCCGGCCCCAGCCTGCCGCGGGAACTGCCGCCGACCACCGTGGCCGAGCGCGACTTCGGGACCACCGGCTCGCTGCCCGCCGGCACCGGCCACGACAACGCCGCGACCTATGCCGTGCTGTACGGCCCCGGCGACGACCCGGCCGACTGGCTGCGCGCCGGCGAGGCGCTCGACGCGGTGTGGCTCGCCGCCACCGAACACGACGTCAACCTGCTGCCGTCGAGCGCCCCGGTCGAGGTGCCGTTCACCCGGCACGAGCTGCGCCGCCTGCTCGGCGACGTCGGCAACCCGTACCTGGTCGTCCGGCTCGGCACCCAGGATCCGGCGCACGCCGGTCCGGCCCACACGCCGCGCCTGCCCACCACCCAGGTGATCGAGGTGGTGGACTGACGCCGGGCTATCGTCGGCCTGAGGTCGCGACGGCGAGGGCGAGGGTGTGGTTCGTGGGTAGCGGGGATGTCGGTACGGCACGTGCGGCGGCCGAGGACGAACTGGTGGTGACGTTCGGGCGGTTGCTCGGCGTGGCCAACCGTCTCGAGTACCTGCTGGGCCGGGCGATCGAGCAGGAGTGCGGGATCAGTCACCTGATGTTCGAGGTGCTGCTGATCCTGGGCCGGGCGGGGGAGCCGGGGCTGTCGATGTCGGCGATCGGCCGGGCGCAGGTGCTGACCACCGGCGGGGTGACCCGGTTGGTCGACCGGATGGCCGCGGCCGGGCTCGTCGAGCGCACCGACGACCCCGACGACCGGCGCGGGCGCCTGGTGCGGCTGACCCCGCTCGGCGAACAGACCGCGGTCCGCGCCGCGCGGCTGCACCGGGAAAACCTCCAGCGCTATCTCGCCGGGCCGCTGCCCGCCGAGCGCTGGGACGATTTCGCCGACGACCTGCGGGTGTTGAGCCACTCGGTGGAGCGGGAGTTGCCGCGCCTACGGTAGAAACTTTCCGCCAACGAGCCGGGTGGTCGCCCGGCAATTCCTTGGATTTCGGCACAGCCGCGTCCATAACAGCCGTACCAGTGGCCGGGTGGACCGGCTGATCCCGGGGCCGGGGCCGCGGCTGTCCGTCGCCGTGGCCCCGGCCGCGCCTCACCCGGCGCGGAAGGTGTAGGAACCGGAACCGACCTCGAACACGGCCGCGCCGCCCGCCATGCGCAAGAACCGGACCCCCTCGGCGCGGTACGCCGGCCGGCCGCCCTCCGTGACCATCCACTGTGCACTGGCGGGTATCCGCACCTCGGCCACGGTGTTGACCGGCACGGTCACCGTCAGCTCGACGCCGCTGCCGACCGTCCGCCAGGCCGAGGACAGCGGACCGTAGACGGTCTCCAGACGTCCGGAGCCGCTGGTGAGGCCACCGCCGATCGCCGGCGCGATCCGGGACCGCCGGTATCCGGGCGCGAGCGGCGCGAGCCCGCCGATGTGCTGGAACATCCAGTCGCCGACCGCGCCGTACGCGTAGTGGTTGAAGGAATTCATGTCCACCGGGCCGAAACTCCCGTCCGGCATGATCGAGTTCCACCGCTCCCACATCGTGGTGGCGCCGTTGGCCACCTCGTAGCCCCACGACGGGTAATCGGTGTGCAAAAGCATCTTGTACGCCAGGTCGTCGCGGCCGATCGAGCTCAGGGCCGGCAGCAGCAGCGGGGTGCCGATGAAGCCGGTACGCAGGTGGTAGTCGGTCAGCGCCAGCTTGGCCACGAACTTCTCGCCGACCTTCGCCCGCAACCCCGGGTCGGTGACCAGCCCGAGGCCCAGGGCCATCGCGTACCCGGTCTGGGAGTTGCCCTGGACCGTTCCGTCCGCAGCGACGTACGCCGTCGTGAAGGCCCGCCGGATGTCGGCCGACAGGGCCAGGTAGCCGGTGGCCGCCGTGGTGTCCCCGAGCGCCGTGGCGACCTCGCCCATCATCCGCGCGTTCTCGGCGAAGTACGCCGTGCCCAGCACGCCCTGCACGGTGGGGTCGTCCAGGTGCAGCCAGTCGTTGGTGAAGAACGTGGTGCGGCCCGGTTCGAGGAGGTCGGATCCGGCGCTGGTCCGGACGTACTCGAAGAACTTCCGCATCGCGGGGTAGTTCTCGCGCAGGATGCTCTGGTCGCCGTAGGCACTCCACACCGCGTACGGCACCGTGATCAGCACGTCGGACCAGCCGACCCCGCTCTCGCCGAACTGGCCCTGCGGGGTCGGTACGACCGCGGGCAGATCCCCGTTGGCGTACTGGGAGTTGCGCACGTCCGCGAGCCAGTGCGACAGGAAGGCGCGGGTGTCGACCAGATAGTTCGCGGTGGGTGCGAACAGGCTGATGTCGCCGGTCCAGCCCAGCCGCTCGTCCCGGGCCGGGGTGTCGGTGGGAATCGACAGGAAGTTGCCGCGCCGGCTCCACGAGATGTTGCTGACCAGTTGGTCGAGCATCGGGTGCGAGGTGCGCAGGGTGCCGGTGGCGGGCAGGTCGGAGCCCCACACCACGCCGTTGACATCGGCGAGTGCCGGCGGCGAGTCCAGCCCGGTGATCTCGATGTAGCGGAAGCCGTGCTGGGTGAAGGTGGGCTCGTAGGTGGCGGTGCCGGGCCCGGCGAACGTGTAGCGGTCGGTGACCTTGGCGCTGCGGAAGTTGTCGGTGTAGAGCGTGCCGTCCTTGTTGAGCACCTCCGCATAGCGGATCTTCACGATCTGACCCGCCGTCCGGCCGGTCAGGGTCAGCCGGGACACGCCGACCATGTTCTGGCCGAGGTCGTAGACGTAGGCACCGGCGCGCGGCTCGGTCATCCTGCGAGCCCTGAGCACCTGGGTCTCGCGTACGGGCTCGTCGCTCTGCGGCACGAGAAGCGCGGTCCGCGATGGCACGCTGACCGCCGCGGGCCAGTCCGCGAAGCCCGCGGACTCCAGGCGGGCGTCGTAGGTCTCGCCGTCCTGCAGATCGGCCCGGACGAACGGGCCGTCCCCGGCCCGCCAGGACTCGTCGGTGCCGATCCACTGGACGGAGCCGTCGGTGTAGCGGATCCGCACGCCGGCCACCAGCGCCGGGGTGTCGCCGTACTGCTGGGACCAGCCGAGGCCGACCTTGCCGGCCCACCAGCCGGGCGCGAGGGCGGCGCCGATGACGTTGCCGCCGCGCCGCAGCAGGCCCGTCACGTCATAGGTCTGCGACTGCAGGCGGGTGTGGTAGTCGGTCCATCCCGGGGCCAGCCGCTGATCCCCGACCGGCCTGCCGTTGAGCGACAGCTGGTAGATGCCGAGCGCCGAGGCGTACACCCGGGCATCCCTGATCTGCTTGCGGGCGGTCGTGTCGAACTGCTTGCGCAGCACCGGCAGCGGCCGGGTCGACGGGTCGCACAACACGTCGGTCGTGCCGGTCACGACGAGGGCCGAGCCGGTCGGCTCGCCGCCCGCGCACGGGTTGCGCCCCGCGGCGAAGTCGGTGTTGAGCAGCACCGTACCGTCCGGCCGGGTCACCACGGCGTCGTGGACGGTGCCCTTCTCGCCCAGGTATTCGTGCGTGCGGAAGCCGAGGTAGCCGCTGCCGAAGGTGGCGTCGGAGCGGGTGTCGACCAGCACGCCGTCGAGCGTCGTCCGGATCGTGCTGCCGGTCAGCTCGAAGCGGATCCGGTGCCGGCCGGCGAGCAGGCCGGCGTTGGTGAAGCCGAAGCCGGCGAGGTTCACCGACCCCAGCAGCGTGTAGCCGCCGTTGACCTTGAGGTGCGGGCGCAGGGCCGGCTCGGCGCCGGTGACGTTGACCTGCCACATGTAGCCGTTGTTCACGTCGCGGGCGCGCAGGAAGATGCCGAAGGCCGCGTTGTTGAGCTCGAAGTCCACCTCGGCGGCGTAATCGCCCCACTTCACCCGCTCGTCCGCCGGCGCGGGCCGGGTGATCCACTGGGCGCCGCGCCAGTCGGCCGGGGTCAGCAGGCCGGTCTCGAAGAACGCGTCGGCACTCCACGGGCTCGCCGCGCCGCGGTCGTCCCACACGCGGACACTCCAGTGGTAACGCGTGGCCGGCGCGAGGGCCGGACCCTGGTAGGCGACATCGACCTGGCGGTCGGAACGGACCCGGCGGGAGGTCCACACGTCGGCGGCACCGGGCCGGTGGCCGACGCGGATCTCGTACGCGCTCTGTCGCGTCGCCCGCCGGGCGGAGGCCGACTGCCAGCCGAACGACGGGGCCGCGCCGCCGATGCCGAGCGGGTCGACCCGGCCGTTGGTGGTCAGGCCGGTCACCCGCAACCCGGACCACGATCCGGACGCGGCCGTGGGCACGGCCAGCAACGCCATTGCGACCAGGAGGGATAGCACGCCGCGGACAAATTTCATGACCGGTTCCTCGGGCAAGAATGAAGCGCTTCAATTGGCTGCCACACCTTGACGCATCGAGCCGCGCCGGTCAATCACCGGCGCAGAATCTGGGACGGTAGCCTTGAGCACCGGCGATGCGGCGAACGGGAGGTCGGCAGCGACGTGGCAGCGACCCGCCCCCGGCCGTCCGGCCCCAGCATGCAGGACGTGGCCGCGGCCGCCGGCGTCGCGCTCGGCACCGTCTCCAACGTGCTGAACCACCCCGGCAAGGTCAGCCCGGAAACCGCGCGGCGGGTCCGGGACGCCATCGAGCGGCTCGGCTTCGTGCGCAACGACGCGGCGCGGTCGCTGGCCTCCGGGTCCAACAACAGCATCGGCTTCGTGCTCGCCGACCTCGACAACTCGCTGTTCGTCGACATGGCGACCGGGGCGCAGGCGGCGGCCCGGGCGGCCGGCTACCACCTGCTGCTGGCCAGCGCCAACTGCGACCAGGCGCAGCAGGATCAGTATCTCGACCTGTTCGACGAGGCCCGGGTGGCCGGCGTGCTGCTCGCGCCCATGGAGGACTCCACCGAGGCGGTCGCCCGGATGCGGTCCCACCGGCGGCAGATCGTGCTGCTCAACTTCGCGCCCCGGCCGGGCAGCTGCTGCTCGGTGCTGGTGGACAACGAGCGGGTCGGGTATCTGGCGGCGAAGCACCTGATCGAGGCGGGGTGTGCGCGGCTCGCGTTCGTCGCCGCGCGCGACGACTACCAGCCCGTGCGGGATCGGCGGCGGGGGATCCGGCGGGCGGTCGAGGAGGCCGGGGTGGGCCTCGCCGAGATCGAAAGCGGCGGCCTGCGGACGGCGCACGGTCGCGAAGCCGGCGCCCGGTTCGCCCGATCGGCGCCGGGCGACCGGCCGGACGGCATCGTCGCCGTCACCGACCAGCTCGCCAACGGCATCGCCGAGGAACTGGTCCGGGCCGGCGTCCGGGTGCCGGCCGAGGTCGCGATCGTGGGCTGCGAGAACGACCGCTCGGCCGGCAGTGGGCCGATGCCGCTGACGGCCGTGGACGCGCCCGGGCGGACCATGGGCCGGGAGGCCGTCCGGCTGCTTCTCGACGAGGTGTCGGCCGTGGAGCGCCATCGGCACGCCACGGTGGTGCT
>Ga0070668_100002405_pt1 | contig 13772 bp, 8 predicted proteins | sample KBSS43metaG_FD_64661 | JGI IMG/M metagenome (GOLD analysis project Ga0070668, IMG submission 64661) | Switchgrass rhizosphere microbial communities from Kellogg Biological Station, Michigan, USA - KBS S4-3 metaG | ecosystem: Host-associated > Plants > Roots > Rhizosphere > Soil ... | reverse complement strand
CCGGTTGATCGTGGCGAACCGCTTGTCCTTCAGCGGGCCGACAATCGCGTTCTGGATGAAGTTCTTGCCACCCTGACCCTGAGTGTTACGGATCCGGTTGTTCGCCTCGTTGATCTGCGTATTCAGCAGCTCCAGGTTGCGCTGCACCTCGGCCTGCGCTTGCGCCGGTACGGCACCCACGTTGACCCGCGGACAGTTGACCGTGGGCACGCCTTCCGCGGCGGACGCGACTCCGAGACCGACGCCGACGATGGCCACTGCGACCCCCGCGACCGCACCGATCTGCCAGCGGCGGGCATTGGAACGCGACTTGTTAGTGCGAGCTCTGTACATTGGAACCTGCGCCTTCCACCATGGGTTGCCGATGTGCTTCGGCTATCCATACGGGAGCGCTCCCATCGCGGATCATCGCTAAAGGAAAATTTTAGGAATGATCTTCGCGGCGGTCATGAGGCCCAAGCATAGCGCGCCACCGTGCTCCTGCCGCTCGATCCGGGCCGTCATCGACAAGCTGCTCTGAGCCACGGCAGCCGCGGGAGATTCCTGGCTCACCGGGCCGTCCGCGGGCCGGTGCCGTAGGTGTGCGGGTCGACGGGCCGCTCGGCCCTGGGCAGGTGCGCGACGACGAGCAGGTAGGAGTCGGTGACCAGTTCCCGGACGAGTTCCTTGTCGATGCCCTCGCCGCTCTCCAGGGTGATCCAGTGCTTCTTGTTCATGTGGTAGCCGGGGGTGATCTGGCTGTACTGCTCCCGCAGGGCGTGGGCGTCGCCGGGGTCCGCCTTGAGGATCACGACGGGCCGCCCCGGGACTTCGGTCATCAGCATGAACACCTTGCCGCGTACCTTGAAGACCTCCCAGTCGGGGCCGAAGGGGTGCTCCAACCGGGCTCCGGGGAGTTCCTCCGCGCAGTCGGCGGCGGGCTGGTGCAGGGCCGATTCGTTCATGGGTGGTGAACCTTCTCAGGTGGTGACGGACGGTGGCACGTCCATCGTCGCGCCGAAGCCGACGAGAAAGGCAAGAGGCCGCGGACACGTGATGGTCAACGGACGACACTTCGGGCCGGGCAGGCAGGCTGCGACCCGGCCTGGCCCGTCTGCTGGCCCCGCTCACCGCGCACGACGCCCCTGCCGTGCTCAGCCCGCACCCCGACGACACCGCCTGGCTCCGGCAGACGGCACTGCAGCTGCTGGACGAACACCGCGCTGGGGCGCCGCCCCCTCGACCTTCCACCACGCCCTGCGGTGCAGCCTGCTCGAATCGCTGCTGCAGCGCCTGGCCAACTCCCCGGACACCACCCCCACCGGCACGACCACGGCCGACGCCAGCCGCGCCCGCCGGTACGGACGCTTCCTGGACGCCTTGGAGCTGCATTTCCGCGAGCTGCACCAGGCCGCTGACTACGCCGAGTTGCTCGGCTGCTCGGTCCGCACCCTGAGCCGCGCCGCCCGGGACGCCACCGGCAAGGGGGTACGCGAACTCATCGACGAGCGGCGCCTCCTCGAAGCCCGGCGCCTGCTGGGAGGTGCCCGGTGGGGTGCCCGGACGGTGGCCGCCCACCTCCGCTTCACCGACCCCGCGAACTTCGGCCGCTTCTTCCGCGACCGCACCGGTCGCACCCCCGGCAGCCTTCGCGGCCGGCGAGGCCACGACCGACCCGCTTCTTCTCCTTGGTTGACGATCTCGGCCGTTCCGGGACGGGGCTCAGTCGACGGCCTCGATGGCGACGTCGGCGGAAGCAGCGAGGAGAAGTCTCGAGCCCTCGTGTTGTCGTCGAGGTTTGCGCCGGGCGAAGAGATCGCTGTGGTCCAGGGCCGCAGCCTCGGTCCATGTCAGCCCACTCCGCAGGCTCACCGCCTCTGCGGCGGCGACCCCACCGTCACCCGTCGGCAATCGTGGCGTCGTCCACCACCGAGGTCATGACGGTGTCGGATTGGCCATGGACCTTGTAGAAGTCGCGGTATTGAGCGGTCGCCGAGAGTGCACCCTGGGGACCGTGGAAGACGCTGAACTTGGCGACCATACTTCGGGACTGGATTGATCCTTCAACGTTGTAAAATTCTACGTTCTCATGCGCAACAACGCGAGGCTGTAATACCCACAGGCCACCTCGGCGGGTGTCATCGGCCGCCTGCTTCAGTCGATGAAGGCACTGTTCCCTGCTGATGTTTCCCAGGTTGTAGACGGCGCGGCTTCCCCAATTGCGAGAGACGTCACATCCGGCGTATTTGAGGAAGTACTGTCGACGACTGCGCGGCAGCTCCGCGAACTGCTGGGCACTCATCGCGTCCTCGGCCGCAATAACGTGTCCGTCTGCGCCGAGAACCGTCGTCGTCACAAGTAGTGCGCGGATCTCGTCGCTGAAATGGCCCGCTGTCTCCTCCAGAAATGGAAGAATCAGCGGGGCCTTCTGACCGAAGAGAATGTGCGGTGGGTGGTCGAAGATTGCACTTCCCTCGAGGCAGCGCTCAAGGTTCAGCTTAGTGTAGTTCTGTCCCATGAGGCCGAAGAACGAGTGGCTACGGATGAGGCTGCAAGCGTGTGAGGGTATGCCCGGGTCGTACCCGAAGTACTTCAGCCGAGGCCTAGTTGCTGCTATGAAGAAGCGCATCGCCGCAGGGCTGGAGGCGTTATCCACCATGTGCATGACCGCCACCGGCAGTTCCCCGATGCAGGCGAGAGCTGCGTCGGTGAACAACCGAGCCAGAGTTGGACGTTGCGCCGGCAGGGCTCCGATCGTGGTGAAATAGCGTTCCACCAGTTCCGCTTCGCCCCACAGCGAGCCTGGCGCCTGGATTTCCACGATTTCGCCCGGTTTCGCCTCGTCAGTGCGAAAGAAAAGCGGAGGCTCCAATGAGCGCCGCCGAGCGACAGGTGGTATTCCTCGCGAAACCCGGGCGGTGCGTCGTTGAGCAATAGGTCTGCGAGATACGCAGGCAATTCGCCGCAAAGAGCGGCACGGAAGACGTCGATGGTGGTTTGCTGGAACGCTCGTATGGTCTCGAATTCGTTTGCCACCTTCACCGACTCTTCCCGATCCATGACCCGCGGGCCTGCGCCGAGCAGCTGAGAGAAGGCCGCAGTCGAGGCCGACGGAGCGAGTGCCAATTCATTTAGCAGCTCATACGGGCCAGCGGGAAACGACGCCATCGATGCTCCCTCTGCTCTACGCCTCAACTCCATCGAACGTGAACATGTACACCCCGCCCTCACCGACCGCGCAGATAGAAGTCGTCTCGGCAAGCCATGCGCAACCCGAGAGCGAGTACCCGACGCGGACGGCGGCAGCACAGTCGCCTGAGGCGACGTTCCAGACGCGAAGCGTCTGGTCCGTGCTTACGGAGGCAAGCCAGCGACCGGTCGGATCGGCGTCGCATCCGCGTACACCGCCTTGGTGGCCGTTCAGCACGCGGCGCAACCGCCAGCCGTCGATGTCCCAGATCCGAATTCCGTCGACCCCGACGGAGGCCGCCCAGGTTTCGTCACGTGAGATCACACAACTTCGGACAACGCTGTCGTGCCCGGGCAGGGTAGCGACCGGCACGAGAGCCTTCAGATCCCAGACCCGGACCATGGCGTCGCTTCCCGTCGATAACAGCCACCTCCCGCTTGGGGCAATGGCGCAGCTACGAACGCCGGACTCGTGTCCACGAAGAACGGCGTGAGCCTCACCGGTGCGCTTGGACCAAAGTCGCACGGTCGTATCGTTCCCGACGGTCGCCACCAGGTCGTCGTCCGGGCCTATCGCGCAGTACCGGACCCCACCGTCATGTCCCTTGAGCATGTGAATAACCGTGGACGATTTGCGGTCCCATATCCGTCCGGTGCCGTCCGCGCCAGCGGATAGCACCCAAGAGGCGTCGCGAGAAATAGCGCTGCACCGAACGCCGCCGGCATGACCGCGCAAGACGCTGGTGATCGTCTGGGCCGTCGAATCCCAAATCCGCACTGTGGCATCGGCTCCGGACGTCGCCACTGTCAGCCCGTCCGCCGAGGCGGCGCAGTGCGCGACCCAGTCTGTGTGGCCAGCGGACTCGCTTCGCGACAGCCGGATGCCGATCCTGCGCCTAATCGGCTCACCGATCGGCCTGCCAGAGGACGACACCGGTTGGGTGACGAGGACCCCGTCATCCCTTCCCGCCGACGCAACGAAGCTGCCGGACGCGGCGATCGTAGCGACTCTGACGGCGCCCGCGTGTTGCCGGAGGGCAGCGATCTCATGCCCGTTTTCGACGTCCCAGGTCCGAACCGTTCCGTCACTGCTGGAGGACACCGCCCAGCGGCCGCTCGGTGCGAACGAGCAGGAGTTGACCGGTTGGGTGTGCCCGCTCAGAACGTGTTTGACTTCTGACCTGGCAACGTCCCAGATACGGACCGTGCAGTCGCTGCCCGCGGACGCCACCAGGAGCCCATCCGGCGAGATCGCGCAGCCGCGGACGCCTCCTTCGTGGCCGGCTAGCCTCGCGATCTGCTCACCGGAGCGTTGGTCCCAAAGCCGCACGGTGGCGTCGGCACTGGCCGTTGCCAGTCTGGCCCCGTCGGGGAAGATGGCGCAGCCGTCGACCCAGTCGTTGTGTCCCTTCAAAAGGCGCCGGAGCTCACCGGTAACCACATCCCAGATGCCTACGGCTGCGTCCTCGGCCGCCGACGCGAGCCAGGTGCCATCGGGGGCTACAGCGCAGGAGCAGACCGGTTCCACGTGCCCTCGGAACGTCGACAGCAGGGCGCCAGACACGGTGTCCCAGCGCCGCACTGTGCGGTCATTCCCGGCGGAGACCAGCCACGTGCCGTCCGGTGAGAAGGCACAGCTACGAACACCGGCGAGATGACCGGCGAGCAGTGCCTTCTCCGAGCCGTCCACCAGCGACCAGAGGCGTACCGTCTGATCGTTGCTGTACGTGGCGATCGAGCGTTCATCGGGAGAGACCGCACACCCTCGGATCCACCCGCTGTGCCGGCTCGACCCATTGGCCGGCGTGGGCTCCGAGGGCTGATCCGGAAGCGGCCACCGGCGTCTCAACAGGGGGCGCGCGAGTCTGTCGGTGAAGTCCGAGATCGTCGTCGCCAGCTCGGGAATATGGTCGAGGCGGCTGACGAGCGTGGCCTCAAGCATTCCGCCGGTACGGTCCGGTGCCAGAACGTGGACGGCACCAGCAATTGCTTCGCTCATCCGTCGCGCCTGAGGAGCGTCGATGAGGCCAAGGTCGGCCCGAACCCACGCGGCGCTCCCGAGCACCTCAATCTTGCGGGAGACCCAGCGCAGGTCGAGCACCAGCGACACCAACTCCTTGGGATAGTCGGCATCCGCAAGATGCGACGGCAGATACCGCCAGAGGTAATTCTCGCCGTGGTCGAGTCGCCACCATGCCGAGGGAGCGTCATCGGCAGGCAAGAGCGTCCTCATCGCCTTGATGAAAGATCGGCTTCGCTTGGTCAGCTGACCTGCCGGCAATCGCCAGCGTAGGTAGGACCGCAGAACGTCGTGGATGCGAACCACCGCGTTCTCGGGATCGCCGAAGTGTCTGCCCAACAGGGAAAGTTCAATCAGCTCGTCAATGAGACTGAGCACCTCATACTGCTCGTGCCCTCGAGAGTGATGCCACCAGCTCGCCAGAATTCCGACGGGTATGTCGGTGCCCTCGGGAAAGATCGCCAGGTCGAGCAGCGAGTCCAGGCCGTCCGGGGTAAGCAGGTCCAAACCAGCCTCCACGGTGAGTCGGACCGCCTCATGCCGCTCCTCAGCGCGCCGGAGATCGAGTGCTGCCGGACCGGAGCCCTTCAGCCGCCTGACGAGCGTCTTAGCTGCCGCAGCGGGATCAGCATCGATTGAGATCATCTTGCGGAGCGCGCCGTTGGCGATCGCCAGCAGGACCGGCCATCTATAAGTGAGCGCCAGCAACTCCGTTTCCAGGTTCGGCGGCACGGCGGAGATGGCCCTTAGGAGCAGCTCGCGGGCCTCACCCCGCTCCATCGCGTCGACGACGACAGTCGTCGCGCCTGCCGGCAGGATACCCATGATCCGTGTGGTTATCAGCCGTCGGCAGTTCGGGCCACCGATCAGCAACGGACGCAGCTGCCCCGAGTTCCAGGCATCATCGATCACTAGGAGGACATCCGGGCGACCGGCAAGCACCTCGGCGAGCTTGAGCCCGGCCTGCTCAGGGTCGGAAAGAGTCGGCCGCTTGCCGGTGAGCCGCTCGGACAGGTCGTTGATCTTCCCGGCGAGTCTTGCACTTTCAAGCGACTCGCCGAGAGTGATCCACAACAGGCCACCAGGGAAACGATCTCGCAGCGCCGGATCGGAGCACACCAACGATGCAAGAGTAGTCTTGCCGAAGCCACCGGCGCCGGTGAGACCTGTCGTGAGCCCAACCGGGCTGTTCCGGCCTTCCATGATCAAATTTCGCAGCCGTCCGCTCAGGACGGGGCGCTCAACGAGCGTCTCCACCGTGCGGGGAACCATCCACGGCGTCGCGTCTGCAATTTCGCCTAGTGGGATCGTCGCGAGCGGTCGGATGACCGATGGGCGGCCCAGGACTTGACCGAGCCTTGAGCCGTCTGGTGAATCAAGGTGCCGAGCGAGGTCGACCGCTGTCAACCATCCCGCTCCCTCGTGCCGGTGGTGCTCCGTCACGACACCGATCAAATGGTCGCTTGCCCAGACGGGTGCGCCGGACATCCCTTCCCAAGGCGAGGGCGTGTCACCCAACTCGTCGAGTGGGGCAGTCACCCGAAGCTCCCACCGGCCGGTTCGGCGGTTGGACGCTGCGGCTATTCGCGCCTCGGCGTGGTGCAGCTCGCGGAATGCCGTTAGCCGTCCGTCCGGCCCACGGCGTCGTCTGCGCTTCCACAGCGGAAAACCCGCGATGTGGGCGTCAATGAAATAGCTACCCGCGCGAGGTTTCCCGAGCCACACCGGCGCGATCACGCCATCTATTACTTGCGCGGCGAGCAGCTCCAAAAGTGCCAGGTCCGCGACTTCGTCGCGGAAGGCAGCCGAACCTTGGAAGCTTCGCTCGGTGGCCAAGCCGCCGTCAAACCGGACGACAATCGAGGTTGCGGCGCTGACCACGTGCGCTGCTGTCAGCACAGTGGACTCCGCAACTAAGTAGCCGGTGCCACGCCGACCGCGCCCAGTCTGATCAAACACAATGATCTCAGCGAGTCGGCTCTCATCGAACCCCGCCGTCACACTCACCTCGCCATCGCCGAATGCCGGACAGAATCGCGAATCACCTCAAGGTGACGAGCATCTCACGCGCGGTAATAGGGTTGCTACTCCTCCTCGGCCATCTCCTTTCCGGACACCCATGGGTGCGATCTTGACGTGGTGACGGGAAGTGACCGTATGTTGCGTCCACCTGGGACACCGTGGGCTACATCCTCCACCGGCGCGCCGAGTTCAAGGCGGCGGTCGGCTGCTTCGAGCGCTGTACGTCGTTGCGGCGAGGTCGGTAACCGCAACGACATGGCCCATGCATTCCGCCGTTCGGCGACAGCCGGCTGGCCCTCGACGACCGCGAGGGACGGGGCAGTCCTGGCGGCAGGCATTGCGCACCCTCGAGGATCTCGCCCATCCGGCGCTCGCCGACGTAGCGGCTCGCCTCGACCGGCTGGCGGGAAGGGTGCCGGCACCCAGCGCATCCCTGGTCGCCGAGTGCCCGGCTGCGACGTCGCCGGTCCGTGACCCGACGGGCGGGAAGCCGATCGGCCGGCACGCCGTCCATCGGCTGCGGTCGACCTTCACGCATCGGCTTCTTGGAGATCTGTCGCTGCGCTGTAATCGCCTGGTGGGGGATGCTCGGTGTTGTTGGCGCCGCGGCCTCCGCGGCGACCTGGATGGTCGGCGCGGCAAATCCTGCGGGGTCACGCGGCCAGGGCCAGTCGGGCAGACTGGTGGCCGCAGCCGGGCGGCTGTTGGAGGTTCGCCCCCAGCCGGACCCGTCACCCGCCGAGGGACTTACGACGCCGGACGCTCAGCCCAGGATTCCGGCGAGCCACGGGTTGCGGAAGGTGCCGGCCGGGTCGTACCGGCGTACGAGATCCTGGAAGTCAGCAAACCGGTCGTACTGCTTGCGCAGCACCGACGGGTCGGTCGTGAAAACCTTTCCCCAGTGCGGCCGGGGGTCGAGCGGCGCGAGCCGCTCCTCCAGGGCAGCCACCACCGGCAGTACGGCGTCGGTGTCGGCGATCCAGGTGAAGTGCAGGGCCACGCTGTCCCGGCGGTAGTTGGGGCTCAGCCACAGCTCGTCGGCCGCGATCGTGCGGATCTCGCAGACCTGCAGCACCGCCGCCACCCGCTCGCGGATCGCGGCCACCGCGTCGATCGCGGCCAGGCCGTGCGCGCGCGGCACGTGGTATTCCGACTGCAGTTCCGCGCCGCTGCTCGGGGTGAACTCGGGCCGGAAGTGCGGCAGCCGGGTGTGCCACGAACCGGGCACCCCGCCCTGCTCGGTGCTGTTGGTGGCGGGCATGCCGGGCACCGGGTGGCGCGGGGCGTCCGCCGGCTGCGCGCCGAACCAGGGCCCGCTCATCGGCTCGCGGCGCTTGAGCCAGGCGTGGTTGATGCCGGTGCTGGTCCAGTCGGTGAACAGGCTGACGCTGTAGCCGTCGGCGAGGATCTCCGGCAGGTGCTCGCCGAGCGCGGCCCGGGACAGGTTGTCGTAGACGTACTGCCGTAGCTCGAACGCGGGCACCAGGTCGAGGGTGAGCGCGGTGACCACGCCGAGCGCGCCGAGCCCCACCACGGCACCGTCGAACCCGTCGTCGCCGCGGCGCAGCGTGACCGGCGTACCCGTACCGTCGATGAACTCGACCGACGAGACGGCCGTGGCCAGGTTGCCGTGCCGCTCGCCGGAGCCGTGCGTGGCGGTGGCGACCGCGCCGGCCACCGAGATGTGCGGCAGCGACGCCATGTTGTGCAGGGCCAGCCCGTCGGCGGCGAGCCGGGCGGCGAGGTCGCCGTACCGGATGCCGCCGTCGACCCGCACCGACCGGCGGTCCGGGCTGATCTCGACGACCCGGGGCAGCCCGGCGAGCGAGACGAGGTCGCCGTCGGTGTCGGCCATCCGGTTGAACGAGTGCCCGCTGCCGAGCACCCGGATCGGCCCGCCGGCCGCCACCAGCTCGCGCGCCTCGGCGACGCTCGCCGGCCGGTGCAGCCGCCGCGCCCCGAAGACGATGTTCCCGGCCCAGTTGGTCACCCGCTCGCTCATCACCACACCCTATGCTCCGGCGGGCACCGCCTCGCGCCACCGCCGGGACACCGCGTGCATGGCGAACAGGGCGTAGCCCGCCAGCACCGGGACCAGCGCGGGATGGATCAGCATCGCGAGCAGGCCGGCGACGGCCAGCACGCCGGCCGCCGCGACCGGTGCGGCCGGGCGGGCGGTGGCGAGCGCCAGCGCCGACCGGCACGCTCCCGGCCCGATCCCGGACCGGACGGCGACCAGGGCGGCGTACCCGGCTACCAGCACCGCCACGGCGAGCACCAGGGTGAGGGCGGCAGTGCCGCCGGGAACGGCGCCGCGGCGCAGCGCCGCCACGTCGAGCGCGAGCAGCGCGCTCCCGGCGAGCACCGCCGGCCCGGCCACCAGGCCGGGCAGCAGGCGGCGGCGGAAGGTCCGCCAGCAGTCGGCCAGCGACGGCCAGCGGCCCTCGGTGACCAGGTGGTGGATGGCCGCGCTGCCGGTGGCGACCGCCGCGCCCAGGGTGAGCAGCGGCAGCGACAGCAGGGTCACCACGATGCCGAGGAACGCCAAGTCGGCTGCCAACCGGAGGGAGTTGCGCCAATCGCTCATCCCTTCAGGCCGCTCGTGTTGATGCCCTCGACGAGCATCCGCTGGAACGCCACGAAGAACAGGAACACCGGCACCAGCGAGAGCAGCGACATGGCGAACATCGGGCCGACCGAGCTCTCGCTGGTCGAGTCGATGAACAGGGTCAGCGCCACCGGCGCGGTGTAGTCCTTGAGGTCGGACAGGAAGACCAGCTGCTTGAAGAAGTCGTTCCAGGTCCAGATGAACGAGAAGATCGCCGTGGTGACCAGCGCGGGCCGGCTCAGCGGCAGGATGACGTGCCGGAAGATGCCGTACGGGTTGGCGCCGTCGATCACCGCGGCCTCGTCCAGCTCGCGCGGGATGCCGCGCATGAACTGCACCATGAGGAAGACGAAGAACGCCTCGGTGGCCAGGAACGCCGGGACCAGCAACGGCAGGTACGGCCAGTCGCCGCCGACCCAGCCGAGCGACCGGAACAGGATGTACTGCGGGATGATCAGCACGTGCCCGGGCAGCAGCAGGGTGCCGATCATGATGGCGAACCAGAAGCCGCGCAGCCGGAACCGCAGCCGGCCGAACGCGTACGCCGCGAGCAGGCACGAGGTCGCGTTGCCGACCACGGTGAGCACCGAGACCATCGCGCTGTTCACGAAGAACCGGCCGAAGCTCACGTCGAACTTGGTCCAGCCGTCGCTGAAGTTGCCGGGGGTGAATTCGCGCGGGATCAGCCCGATGTTGTTGGCGATCTCCTCGGGCGACTTGACCGACGTGCCGACCATCCAGACCAGCGGGTAGAGCACGACCACGAGGATCAGGACCAGTACGAGCAGGCGCAGTCTCGGGCGCATCACCGCTCCTCGGCGTCGGAGTAGTGCACCCAGAACCGGCCGGTGGCGAACAGCACGACGGTGATCAGGCCGATCACCACGAGGAAGACCCAGGCCATCGCCGAGGCGTAGCCCATGTCCAGTTCCACGAAGCCCTTGATGTAGAGGTGCAGGGTGTACATGAGGGTGGAGTCGACCGGCCCGCCGGTGCCGTTGCTGAGCACGAAGGCGGACGTGAAGCCCTGGAAGCCGTTGATCGTCTCCAGCACCAGGTTGAAGAAGATCACCGGGGAGAGCATCGGCAGCGTGATGTTGCGGAACTGGCGCCACGGCCCGGCGCCGTCCACCGACGCGGCCTCGTACAGCTCGGTGGGCACCTGCTTGAGGCCGGCCAGGAAGATCACCATGGGCGCGCCGAACTGCCAGATGGCCAGCAGCATCAGTGTGTACAGCGCCCACTTCGGGTCGTTGACCCAGGGCAGGCCCTCGATGCCGAACAGCGCCAGGAACGAGTTGAACGCCCCGTCCCGGTTGAACATGCTGACCCACACGATGGCGAGAGCGACGCTGCCGCCGAGCAGCGACGGCAGGTAGAACAGCCCGCGGAACAGCGAGATGCCGCGCAGCGCCTTGTTCAGCAGCAGGGCGACGCCGAGCGCGGCGATCAGCTTCAGCGGCACGGCGACCAGCGCGAAGGTCACGGTGACCCGGACCGCGTGCCAGTAGGACGGGTCGGCGGTGAACATCCGCCGGTAGTTGTCCAGGCCGACCCAGCTCGCCTCGGTCACCGAGATCAGCGGGCTGTAGTCGGTGAAGCTCAGGTAGAGCGAGATGAGCATCGGGACCGCGGTGATGCCGAACAGGCCCAGCAGCCACGGGGAGAGGAAGACGTAACCGGCCAGGTCCTCCCGGCGCCGGCGGACCCGTCGTCCCCGCCGCGGTGCGGCGGGGACGACGGCGACCGGCTCGGTCGGACGGACCGGCATCTGTGCCATGGTCACGGGTTGGCTCAGCTCTGCCCGATGGCCGCCTTGGCGGCGGTGACGAACGCCGCCGCGCCCTGCTCCGGGCTCTGCCGGCCGAAGATGACCTCCTCGGCCACCCGGGTCAGCTCGGAGCGCACCTTGCTGTGGCCCTTGGGCGGCACGCCCGGCGAGTTGGGCCCGAACTTGGTGCCCAGTTCGTCCTGCACGGTGATGGTCTGCTTCATGTTGGGGTCGGTCACCGTGGCGGCGACCTGCTTGCGGACGTCGAGGTTGGGCGGCAGGCCGCGGTCCGTACCGAGAATCTTGCCGGCCTCCGGGTCGTTGGCCAGGAAGTTCAGCACGTCGACCGCGAGGTCCTTGTTCTTGGAACCGCTGAACGCCGAGAAGTACATCGAGGCGCGGGCCCACTGCGCACTCGGGTCACCGGGGTAGGAGATGACGCCGAGCTCGTCCTTGGTGTTCTTCTTCAGCTCCGGCATCTGGTTGACCCAGACCCAGGACGTGGCCGCCTTGCCGGTCACCACCAGCTGCTTGCTGATGTCGGTGGCGTTGCCCTCGTGGATGACGTCCGGAGTCGGGGTGGCGCCGGCGGCGCGGGCGCCCTTCCACAGCTGGAACCACTTGGTCAGGTCGGCCTCGTCGAAGCCGAGCTTGCCGTCTTTGTAGAGGTCCTTGCCGTTCTGCCGCAGATAGACCCAGAGCGCCTGGTAGACCGCGCTGGCGTCCTGGGTGCCGGGCACCTTGGCGACCTTGGACACGTTCGCCGCCCACTTGATGTAGTCGTCCCAGCTCATCCCGATGGTCGGCGCCGGCAGCTTGTACTTGTCCAGCAGCGTCTTGTTGAAGACCAGGCCCTGGGTGTTCTCTCCCATCGCCAGGCCGACCAGCTTGCCGTCCACCTCGCCGTACTTGCGCAGGCTGTCCGGGAACTTGGCGACGTCGAGCTTGCCGTTCTGGGTGTACGGGGTCAGGTCGAGGGTGACCTTGCGGCTCGCGTACTCGGAGATGTAGTTGTCGTCGATCTGGAAGATGTCCGGCGGGTTGCCGCCGGCGGTGAGCGTGGCGAGCTTGTCGAAGTAGCCCTGGTTGGCCTGCCAGGTCTTCTTGAACGTCACGTTCGGGTGTTTCTGGCTGTACAGGGCGAGCGCCTTGTCGGTGAGCTCGGCCCGCTTCTCCGCACCCCACCAGAAGAACGACAGTTCGACCTTCTTGTCCGGGTCGGCCGACCCGCCGTCGTCGTCGCCGCAGGCGGCCGCGCCGAGCAGCAACGGCGCCGCGAGCACGGCGGCGAGCAGACGGCGGCGGGTGGACCGCCGCGGCGCGGTAGGTTGAGCGGGCGTGACGCCCCTGGTGATGGGCTCCATGACGCAACTCCTCTTTAGGAGGCGACACCGCCGGGGACGATCACGCCGCCCGGGTCCGCAGGGCTGTGCGGACCCGGGCCCGGCCCGGTCGAGTCGCGGATGACCAACTCGGTCTGCAGATGTACATGGGCGGTGGTGCGGCGGTCGTCGCCATGCGCGAGCAGCATGTCGACGGCCGCCCGACCGGCGGCGGCGGTGGGAGTCGCCACCGTGGTCAGCTTGGGGCGGGTGAGCCGGCTGAGCATGATGTCGTCGATGCCGACGACGCTGACGTCCTGCGGCACCCGCGCGCCGGCCGCCAGCAGGCCCTCGATGAGGCCGATCGCCATCAGGTCGTTGTAGGCGAGCACGGCGGTGGCGCCGGCCCGCAGCACGTCCTCGGCGATGGCGAGGCCGCCGACCTCGGTGGGCGGGTTGGGCCCGATGACGGTCAGGTCGGCGTGCGCCGTGCGGGCGGCGGCGGTCGCGGAACGCCGGATCTCCCGGCTGGTCCACGAGCCGCGCGGCCCGCTGAGCAGCGCGATGGTGCGGTGGCCGAGGCCGGTGAGGTGCTCGACGGCGAGCCGGGCGCCCTGCGCGACGTCCATCACGACGGCGGGCAGGCCGGTGATCTGCCGGTTGACCACCACCAGCGGCACCTCGCGGCTGAGCTGCTCGACCAGCGCGTTGCTCATCCGCGGGCTGCACAGCAGGACGCCGTCGACCTGCTTGGCGAGGGCGCGTACCACCTCCTCCTCCAGCACCGGGTCCTCGTTGGTGTCGGCGACGAAGATGTGGTGGTCGTGCTTGCGGGCCTGGCTCTCGGCCGCCTTGATCAGC
>Ga0070668_100002404_pt1 | contig 13773 bp, 7 predicted proteins | sample KBSS43metaG_FD_64661 | JGI IMG/M metagenome (GOLD analysis project Ga0070668, IMG submission 64661) | Switchgrass rhizosphere microbial communities from Kellogg Biological Station, Michigan, USA - KBS S4-3 metaG | ecosystem: Host-associated > Plants > Roots > Rhizosphere > Soil ... | reverse complement strand
CCGAACCCGGTAGCGACAGCCGGTGGCACGACGAACCTGTCCGTCACTTGTGGCGGCGGCGCACCGACGACCTACGTCTGGTCCGGTGCGGGCGTGGTCGCGGTTAACGCGGCGGCAACGACTGCGGTCGTCAACACAACGTCGACCTACCAGGTCACGGTGAGCAACGGCGGCGGCAGCACCACGGCAAGCCGTTCCGTCACGGTCGGCACCGGCGGCGGCGGCGGAAGCTGCGCCGGGTTGACCACGCAGGACTTCAACGGGTTCGACTTCGACGGTTCAAACCTGCACATCGACCTCGGCAAGGGCGACAAGGAAGTCGCGATCTTCTCGTACACAGCGCAGGCGGCCGATATTGGCAAAGTCGCCGACCTCAACGTCGTCGAGCACGGCAGCGGCATCCACTACTACACGGTGTGGGCGTCGAAGACCCGTTGCGACATGACGAGTACCTCGAGGCTCACGAGCACGACGTCGCCGACGATCTTCGTGTCGGTTGCCGGTGCCCAACAAGTCAACATGCAGCCCGGCGAGACGTGGTACTTCATGATCCGCAACTGGTCGGCCACGGGCAGAAATTCCTGCTCCGATACAACCTGCGGTACGCTGGTGTCGAAGCACCTCTGGCGCTAAGCGACGCATAGGGCAGCACGCGAATCGGGCCCCGTCCGGGGCCCGATTCTTTTGTTCCGGGCGCCGCGCGCCCCCACTTCTTTTTGCAGCTTGTCTTGTCAGGAAATATCGATGCGTAACCCTATTGTTCCCCTGCTGCTCGCCGCGCTCGCGATGGGCGCCATCCCCGCAGCCGTGCACGCGCAGCCGGTGATGCCCGGATCGCCGAAGGCCGCCGCCGCCGCCGCTCCGGCCGCCGATCCTTCGGTCGCGCTGTTGCGGAACGGCCGCACCATCGTCACCCAGGGCGACTACGACGCGGAGTTGTCCCGGCTGCCCGAGAACATCCGGCCTGGGTTCGGCACCGACATCACGCGAATCAACGTGCTGCTCGCGTCGATGCTGGTCAACAAGACGCTGAGCGCCGAAGCGCGCGCCGCCGGGCTGGATCGCGATCCCGACTTCCAGCGCCGCGTCGCGCTCGAGACCGAGCGGTTGCTCGCGCAGATGGTGGTGCAGAAACTCGAGGAAGAAGCGGGGAAGGAGTTCGACGCACGGCCCGGCATGGAACAGGCGGCGCGCGAGCGGTGGCTAACGCAACCCGAAAAGTATCGGGCGTCGGACCAGGTGCAAGTCACCCACATCCTGATCGAGGTGCCGAAGCACAAGCGGGAAGACGCGCTCAAGATCGTGCAGGATGCGCGCGCAAAGATCGTCGCCGGCGCCGACATGAACGCGCTGGCAAAGGAGATTTCCGAGGATCCGTCGGCGCAGCAGAACGGCGGCCGCCTCGACTGGCGCGTACGCGAGCAACTCGACACCCAATTCGCGCGCGCTGCATTCGCGCTCGCCAAGCCCGGTGACCTGTCGCAGCCGGTGCAGTCGAAGTTCGGGTATCACATCATCCGCCTCGACGACAAGCGCACCGGCGGCCAGCGCCCGTTCGCGAGCGTCAAGGATTCGATCATTGCCGAGATGCGCAAGGCGTACGTCGAGCAGAAGCGCAACGAACGCTATGCCGCGATCCGCAACGATCCTGCGGTCGTCGTCAACCAGCCGGCGGTCGACGCGCTGGTCACGCGCATCGATCCGGAGATGCTGCGGAAGGCCAACGAGGATTCCGCCGCCGCGGCGGCGGAGCGCGCCGCCCAGCCGAAGGGCAGTCCGATCGCCCGCTAGGCTCGCGCGCCGCTTCACGGTCGTTTGCTGACCGTCCCGCGTCCGGACGCGTGTACAACGCTGGGCGGTTTGGCATCGCCCCGTCCGGCATGGGTCTTGGTATCCTTCGTCGATGAGCGACGCCACCGCGACCGCGCCGTCGACGTCGATGCTCGCGCACGGCCGCGCCCGCGACCGCGCGCTGTTTGCCAATTTCTTCCGCCGCGAGCTGACGACGCGGTACCTCGGCAGCGTTACGGGGCTGGCCTGGGCGCTGCTGCATCCGCTGGCCCTGCTCGCCGTCTACCACTTCGTGTTCACGTCGATCTTCCGCGCGACCGGCTTCGCGGGATCGAGCTTCCTCGCGTTCGTCGCGGTGGCGCTGTGGCCGTGGCTCGCCGCGCAGGAAGCGATCCAGCGCGGGACGACGACGCTCGCCGGCTACGCCGGGCTGATCCGCAAGGTCGCATTCCCGCACGAGCTCGTGATTTACGCATCGGTGGCCGCAACGCTGGCGCTGCATCTCGCCGGCTATCTCGCCGTGCTCGGCGTGTTGAAGATCATGGGCGAGCCGATCCATCTCGAAGGTCTGCTGATTGCGCTGCCGCTGTGGGCGGTGCTGGCGCTGGCGGTCACCGGCATCGCGCTGGCGCTCGCCGCGCTGCAGGTGTTCGTCCGCGACGTCGAGCATGTATTGATGCCGGTGCTGATGATCCTGATGTATCTGACGCCAATTCTCTATCCACTGACGCTGGTCCCCGAGAAGCTGCGACCGTGGATCGCGGCCAACCCGTTCGGATGGCTCGTAGACCGGTTACGCGAGGCATTGCTCGAGGGACGGCTGGCCTTCGCGTGGGGCGACCTGGTGGCGCTCGCCGTCGCCGTCGCGCTGTTCGCCGGCGGTCGCTGGGTGTTCCGCCGGTTGTCGCCGCATTTCGAGGACTTCGTCTAGTGCCTCGGCGCTCGTTCACCGACCGCGCGAGTGCGCCGTTCGCCACGGGAAACGAGCGCTGATGGCGGCGCTTCTCTCGCTCGACGGCATCGGGAAGGACTACGCGAAGATCGCGTCGCGCGGCGGCCGCGTGCGCCTGGTGTGGGACCTATTGCGCGGGCGCGGCGCGGCGCAGGTTTTCCGCGCGCTGGATGACGTCTCGTTCGAACTCGCACGCGGCGCGTCGCTCGGCGTCATCGGCGAGAATGGCGCCGGCAAGTCGACGCTCCTGAAAATCGTCGCCGGCGTGATCAAGCCGACGCGCGGCACGGTGGTCGTGCGCGGCCGGGTCGGCGCGCTGCTGGAGCTGGGATCGGGCTTCCATCCCGAATACACGGGACTCGCGAACATCGACCTCGCCGCGGCGTTGCTTGGGTTGGCGCCCGCCGAAATCGCCGCCAAGCGCGACGAGATCATTGCGTTTGCCGACCTGGGCGAGCACATCCACGACCCGATCAAGCACTATTCGTCGGGGATGGTCGTCCGCCTCGGCTTCGCCGTCGCGACCGCACTGAAGCCCGACGTGCTGATCACCGACGAGGTCCTCGCCGTTGGCGACGAATCGTTCCAGAAGAAGTGCATCGCCTGGATCGAACGCTATCTCGGCGACGGCGGCACGCTGCTGTTGTGCTCGCACAGCATGTATCACGTTCAGAAGCTGTGCCGCCATGCGCTGTGGCTTCGGGACGGCGAGGTCGCGCGTTATGGCGACGCGCCGGCGGTTACGCAAGCCTATCTCGCGTATCACGAGGAAAAGAGCATGGGCGCGAAGGCGCCGATTCCCAAGGCCGCTGCCACTGCCGCGGGTGTCTATGCGGTGCAGACGCTGGAGCTCGACCCCGACGATTCGATGCCGCAGGGCGGGAAGCTGACGATCCGCGGCGATGTGTTCTCTCCGGACGGCCGGCCGCCGGTCGTGCTGGTCGGCATCGTCCGCGCCGACGGAACGCCCGTCTACGGTGTGGCGACGGACATGGATCGCGTCCTCCCGCGCCGGATCGCGCGCGACCGCTACGCGTTCACACTCGAATTTCCGGTGCTGCAACTGCTGCCCGGCAAATATTTCGTCCGCGCGCACGCACTCGACCCCGAGGGCGTCCGCCTGTTCGACAACGTCGAGCGGTCGCTGACGGTTACCGGCGATGCGCGCGAGTTCGGGCTGGTGCGGCTTCCCCACCGATGGGACGCCGAAAAATGATGCGGCCGGTCGCCGTGGACACCATTCACGCGCGGACCCATTGCGTCTCCACCGACGTCCATTGTCGCAACGTCCAACCCGACACCCGCTGACGTGACACCGGGACGCAACGACCCGTGTCCCTGCGGCAGCGGCAAGCGCTACAAGACCTGCTGTGGCGCGCTGGTTGCGCACGTTGCAGCGGCCGTGGACGGCGATCCAGCTGTTCGGCCCAACATGCCGCCGGTGTTCGCCGCATCCGCTGCACGGCCCGTACGCGGGCTGGACCAAGGCGAAATGGAGGGACTCCTGAAGCAGGCGCTGCACGCGCTGCGCGCAGGAAGGAGTTGGGAGGCTCTCGGACTCTATTGGCGGGCGTTCGAGGGCTCCGAAGGGCAGATCCCGTCACTGGCGGTCAGCGTGGCGATTGCGGCGGGGGAAGTCCTCGGCGGCGACGATACGCTTGACGTCTTGCGCGCCGGCGACGATCCGCGCGCGAAGCTCCTCGCCGACGTGCGAGCCAAGCTGCAGCTGGGATCGCCCGACGCGCAGGTGAGGAAGGCGACGGCGATGGTCACCGACGCTCCGGGCCGCGGACTGCGCGTCCTGATCGTCGATCAAGCACTGCCTCAGCCTGACCGCGATGCCGGCTCGGTGCGCATGCAGGCAATCGCCCGGCTGTTCGTGATGCTGGGGTGCCGCGTCACCTTCGTGGGACGCAAGGTGAATTTCGGCTTCGGGTACGCGCAGACGCTGCGCGAGCTCGGGATCGAAGTCGTCTGCCAGCCGGAGATGCTTAGCGTTCACGAGTTGCTCGCGCGCCGGGGCGGCGACTTCGACTTGGTGTGGGTATGCCGCCATCTGATCGCCGCCCGCCTGGTGGCGGCGGTTCGCCGCTGTGCTCCACAGGCGCTGGTGATCTTCGACACGGTCGACCTGCATTACTTGCGCGAGTCGCGCGAGGCAGCGGTGACCGGCGGCGCCGATGACTTGCGCCGGGCGGCGTTGACCCGCACGCATGAACTCGCGATGGTGGGGGCCGCCGACGTGACTATCGTGGTCAGCGAAGCCGAGCGCGCTGTGCTGGCGGAGGACGCCCCCGACGCCGATGTCCGGGTGTTGTCCATTGTCCACGACCGCGAAAACGTCGAAGTACTTTTCGGAGAGCGGCAGGACGCGATCTTCATCGGCAACTTCGAGCATCGGCCCAACGTCGATGCGATGCGCTGGTACATCGAAAACGTCTGGCCGCTGGTGCGTGCGCGGCTGCCGGCGTTGCGCACCTTCGTGGTCGGCACTCGGGGGAAGGAACGGCTCGCCGACGTTGCCGCCGCGGGGATCGAGATCGTCGGTTTCGTCGAGGACCTCGCGCCGTTGCTCGCGCGCTGCCGCGTGGGCATCGCGCCGCTGCGTTTCGGTGCCGGCGTGAAGGGCAAGATCGGCACCATGCTCGCGGCGGGCGTGCCGGTCGTGGCTACACCGGTAGCAACCGAAGGGATGCACCTCGGACACGGGCGCGACGTGCTGGTGGCCGAGTCCGCCGCGGAATTCGCGGAGGCGGTCGTCCACCTGCACCAGGACGAGGCGCTGTGGTCGCGAATCATGGAAGGCGCTGCGCGCACGCTCGACGAGCACTTTTCGTCCGCGGTGGCGTCGCACCGCATTGCGACGCTACTCGCCGACTGCCGGTCGCGCCGGGAGCCTGCGCAATCCGCGCCGGCGCGTGCGGCGCTTCCCGCGTCGCGGGCTCCGCACGGCGGCCGGCGTGACGATCCACTTCGCTGTCTGGTGCTGGTGCCCTCGTCCGTCGGCGCTCCGGTTAGCGATGCCAACGTGCGCGGCCTGCTGCAGGGACTCCGCGAGCACCGGCCGGAGGCGCTGGTCGACCTCGTCTCGTTCGCGGTGGCGGGGCCCGCCTGGCCGCGGCTGCCGGGTGCGGCGAATGCGCTGCGTATTTCTCCCGGCGCGTACCCTCCCGGCGAGTGGCCCCGCCGCTGGCGCGGGATGCTGGAGCGCTACGCCGCGTTCTGTGCGGTCGGACGGGACGCCGACGACGCGATGCATTCGGCCGACGATTTCCGGAGCGCGTGGCCGTTTGCGCTTGGCGCGGCCAGGGCGGGAGTGGCCACCGCAATTTTCGGCGCGGACGGCGGGGGGGCTTCGCCCGACGACACGATCGACGACATGCGCGAGGTCGTGTTGCACGGATGCGTGTTCGCGCGCGACGAGGCCGTGCGGCAACGCCTTTCGGGCATGGGTTGCGCCGGTGTCCGGGTCACGAGCGCATTCGCGGTGTTGATGGCGCCTGCGGCGGATGCCGGCGGCGGCGCGGAGATCGAGCGTTGGATGGCGCGCGAGCGCGCCTCAGGTCGCTGCGTCGTGATCTTCGGCCTGTCCGGTGCCGCCGTGCGCGAGGCCGCGCGCACGGGCGACAAGCCCCTGGTGGCCGATTGCGCGCCCATGATCGGCGAACTCGTGAACCGCCACGCCGTGAGCGCGCTCGTCATCGCGCATGACCTGCGGGCGGCGATCTCGGGATCGCCGAGCGACGTGGCTCTGGCACTGGAATTGTCGGAGCGCATTCGCGGCACCGCCGGACTTCAGCACAGTGCGCTGTTCGTTGCGTCGAACGCACCCGAAGTAAAGCGGGTGGCCGGTGGCGCCGACCTCGTCGTCGCGAGCGAACAGGCGCTGATGACGGCCGCGCTCGGCATGGGCGTGCCAACGACGGCGATCGCATCGGGGGACGCGTCACGCGAACTGTTCGGGCACTTCGGCATGCCCACGCCAATCGACACGAACCGCTTCGACGCCCGACGACTATCCGGACAGTGCCTGCGGATGCTCGGTGAGCGCGACGTCCTGCGGCGGCAGATCGAAGCTGCGTTGCCCGCGATCGTCGCGCGCGCGCGCCTCGACATTGCCCGGTGGCTGGACACGGCGCGGTCCCGCCCGGGCTAGGCACGCGCACGCCCCGTCCGGGAGCGTCTCGCCCCGGTGGCAGGGGCGCGATCGGCTAAAATTGCCTGTTTTCCGTTCGCGACGCATGCGGCCCGCGAACCTCCTGATCCCACGATGCCTTCCGACCTCGAATTCACCGGCGAGCGCTTCGTCCCCGGCATTGCCGGTGAAATCGTCTACGAGCACGCGCATCGCTACGCGTTCGCGCGGCAGTTCGTGGCCGGCCGGCGCGTCCTCGACGCGGCCTGCGGCGAGGGCTACGGCAGCGGGCTGCTCGCCGAGACGGCTGCCGATGTGATCGGCGTCGACATCGACCCGGCCACGATTACCCATGCGAGCGCAGCGTATGCGGGCCGGCGCACGCTGCAGTTCCGGCAGGGCTCGGTGACCTCGCTGCCCTTGGCCGACGCGAGCGTCGACGTCGTCGTCTCGTTCGAGACGATCGAGCACCTCGAAGCGCACGACCAGCCGGCAATGCTCGCCGAGTTCGCGCGCGTGCTGGCACCGGGCGGTGTGCTGGTGCTGTCGGCGCCCAATCGCGTCGAGTATTCGGAGGCGCGCAACATCGTCAATCCGTTCCATCGCCGCGAGCACGACCGCGCCGAGCTCGCGTCGCTGATCAGCATGTCATTCCCCGCGCAGCACTGGTACCGGCAGCGGGTGTGGCTGGGCTCGCTGCTGTGGAGCGAGCAAGGGGGTACTGCCTACGAGGCGCTGTCCGGCGACGCGCACGCGGCGACCGCAGCGCCGCTGCCGGCGGCGATGTATCACGTCGTCGTCGCCGCGCGCGACGCGGCGTCGCTGCCGGCGCCCGGGGTCGCGCTGTCGCTGTTCAGTGACGCCGACGAGTCGGAGTGGAAGAGGGCGCAGGCACACGCGGCGGAAGTCATCCGCCTCGACTCGCTGCTGAAGGAGCGCGTCACGCACCTCGAGCAGCTGGTTGCCGTGCGCGAGCGGCTCGTGCAGGAGCGGGACGAGTGGCTCGCCCAGCGCGCCGCGCACATCGTGCACCTCGAGGGCCTGGTCGCGTATCGCGACAAGATCGTCGCCGAGCGCGATGCGACGCTGGCGACGCGCGGCGCGCAACTCGAGCGCCTGGAGGCGGTGGTTGCCGACCGTGAACGCGTGGCCGCCGATCGCGACGCGGACGTGGAGTCGTTCCAGCACGCGCTCGGCGAAGCCAAGCGGCACGCGAACGAATTCGAGCGCGAATGCCAGCGTCTGGAACGCGCGGTCAATGCGCAGGAGCGTCTGATTGCCTATCGCCAGACAGCGCGCTGGTGGTTCGAGTTGCCCTGGCTGCGGCTGCGGCTGTTGTGGCAGCGGGTGGCGGGACGCTGACGATGCGCACCGATATCGTCGTCCCGATCTACAACGCGCCCGACGACGTTCGCCGCTGCGTGGACAGTGTGCTGGCGCACACGCGCGGCGACTACCGGCTGGTGTTGATCGACGACGCATCGCCCGACCCGGCAATCGCCGCTTATTGTGCCGAGCTTGCGGGGCGGGCGCTGCCGCACGTGACGGTGCTCGCCAACGCGCGCAACCTGGGCTTCACCGGGACGGCGAACCGCGGCATGGCGCTGTCGCGCGCCGATGTAATCCTCCTCAACTCTGATACGGTCGTCACCGCGGGCTGGCTCGATGCGCTGATCCGTTGTGCCGGATCGGATCCACGAATCGGCACGGTCACGCCGTTTTCGAACAATGCCGAGATCTGCTCGTTCCCGCGCTTCTGCGAGAACAATGTCTGGCCCGAGGGCGCCGATCCCGAGCCGGTGCGCGCCGCGCTGGCCAAGGCCGCCGTCCCGACATATCCTGATCTGCCGACCGGCGTGGGCTTCTGCTTCTACGTGAAGCGCGCGCTGATCGACGCGATCGGCACGTTCGACCCGGCATTCGGTGCCGGCTACGGCGAAGAGAACGATTTCTGCCTGCGCGCCGCGGCGCTGGGCTGGCGCAATGTGCTGTGCGACGACGCGTTCGTCCTGCACACCGGCGGCCGCTCGTTCACGACGCAGAAGGATGCGCTGGTGCCGCAAAACACCGCGACGCTGCTTGCCCGCCATCCGGGTTACATCCGCCTCGTTCGCGACTACATCGCGGCCGACCCGCCGCGCGCGTTGCGCGAAGCGGCGCTCGCGCAGCTTGCCGTCGCGACAGGCCCGTCGGGCGGCGTGCTGCACGTGATTCACGACCACGGCGGCGGCACCGAGACGCACGTGCGCGCGTTGATCGCCGCTTCCCGCGGCGGCTGGCGCAACTACCTCGCCGTCGCGGTCGGCGACCACTGGCAGGTCGAGGAGCATCGGGCCGACGGAAGTGTCGGTACGTTCGAGATCGACCGGCTGCAGGACGAGCCATGGCGCGATTTCCTTCGCGCGATGTGTTCGACGTTCGGCGTCGGCCTCATCCACCTGCACAATATCTCCGCGTGCCGGGAAGGGATCATCACGGCACTCGAACAATTCGACCTGCCGTACGGGTACACGGTGCACGATGTGAACTTCGCGTGCCCGACGATCACGTTTCTCGACCCCGGTGGCCGCTACTGCGGCGGCGTGACCGATCCGGAAACCTGCCAGCGCTGCCTCGCCGCGCAGCCCGCGTACGCGACCGCCGATATCGTCGATTGGCGTCGCCGTCATCACGCGCTCGCGTCGCGCGCCGCGTTCCTGATCGCGCCGTCGCAGTGGGCTGCCGACCAGTTCGAAAGTTATTTCGGAGGATGCCGCGCGACGGTGATTGCGCATGGAACTCCGCGGCCCGACGCCCGGTACGTGCCTGGCGCGCGCACGGCCGTGCTGCTGCCCGACGACGATGTGCCGACGATCGCCGTGCTGGGTGCCATCGGCCCGGACAAGGGCGCGCGACGCCTCGAGCGGTTGGTGGCGCTCTCGCGCGAGCGCGGAGTGCGGGTACGGTTCGTCCTCATCGGCTATCTCGATCGCGAGCACGGGCCATGGCAAAGCGACGACGCGCGCTTCACCGTCCATGGCCGCTACGATCCGCGTGATCTTCCCGATCTGCTCGCGCACTACCGCGTGGCGCTCGTGCTGTATCCGTCGGCCGGGCCGGAGACGTTCAGCTACACGCTGTCCGAGGCCTGGGCCGCGCACCGCCCGGTGCTGGTGCCGCCGATCGGCGCGCTGGCCGAGCGTGTGCGCGGCAGCGGCGCCGGGTGGGTCATGACCGATGGCGAGTGGCACGAGGAATCGGCAATGCTCGCGCGCATTGTCGAGATCGTCGCGCCCGGCAGTGCGGAGGCGCACGCGGCGGCAGCGGCCAAAGCGCAGGCGATGCCGCATGCGACGCTCTCGGGCATGGCGACGGCAACGATCGACCTCTATGCGGCAGCGTATCCGCGCGCGCTTCGTGCTGCCAAGCCGCTTCTGCCGCGTCGGGTGCGTGATGCGCTCGGCTACCACCCGTGGCGGCCGCCGGTGCCGCCGCCAGCATCGGCGCCGGCAGCTGAGCCGGTGCGCGTGCGTGTCGCGCGCGTGGCCGGTCGATTGCGGCGCACCGGTTTCGGAACGTGGCTGTATCGGCAGTTGCCCGCGCCGATGATGGAAGCGCTGAAGGCCCGGCTCCGGTAGTGTCGCGCTCACCGCATTCAGCTGATCGTCCGCGGCGCAACGCGCGGGGCGCGGTTGCCAGCGTCCGCGCCGCCGTCGCAGGCTTCCGGACGTACCGCTAGTGGCCACCTCCACCTACAAGGAATGGCTGGCGCGCGGGCGCGTCCATCAACGCGAAGGTCGCGCCGTCGACGCGATGATCTGCTACCGGCGCGCGGCGCATTCGGTGCCGAGGGCCGCCGACCCTCGTTACTACCTTGGCGAGGTCCTCTGGCAACTCGGACGGACGGCTGACGCGCGCGCCGCCTGGCACGAGACGACGGTGCTCTCGCCACAGCACATTGCCGCGCGGCAGGCGCTGGCTGAAGCGTCACTGGTGGCGGGCGACCTGTCCGCCGCGAAGGCCGCCGCGGACGCCGTGCTGGCGAAGCGTCCAGCCGATCTTCGCGCGAACACGATCTCCGCGCTGGCCGCACTCGACCAAACCGCGAACGGCGACGAGCGCGACCGCGCGGCCGCCGCGCTGGCGCGGCTGATGCCGCAAGCCGCCGCCGTTTTGGAAGTGCCTTATGCCGCGGCGACGCTCGGCCGAGCGCTGTCACGGCTGCCGGCCACACCCGGGCGCGTGGCCCTCGTTGCATCGCTGGTCCAGGTGGCGGACCGGTTGCCGCCGGCGCTGCTGGCGGCCGTCGTCCCGGCGTTGCCGCGCGCGGTCGTCGAGCGCGCGATACGCGAGCGCGCGCTGCGCGCCGACGAAATCGATGGCTTGCGCTCGCTCGCCCAGGCATTGGTCATTGCCGGCGACGATGCACTGGGAGCGGCGGCTGCCGAACGCTACAGCGGTCTGTGCGTGCAGGCATTTGCTCCGCAGCTGCCGGTCCTGTGGCCGCGGCGCACGGCGGGCGCGGCATTGCGCGTCGCGCTGCTGGTATCGACGATGGAACCGGACGGGATCGCGCTGGCCGGCGACGTGCTGGCCCGACTCGATCCGGCGACGATCGACTTGACCATGCTCGCCGCCGGTGACGAAGGTGCCGTCCGCGCGGCGATCGCCAAGACCCCGTTCGCGCAGGCGCCGTTCGCCACGATGCCCGCGCTGCCCGACATCGCGTCGGCGCGGGCGATCGCGGCCCGCGATCCCGATCTGCTGCTGGACCTGGCCGGTTTCGCGTACGCTAGCGGACCGCTCCTTGCCGCACGGCCGGCTCGCGCGATCTGGACGCACGTCGTCGCGACGCCGCATCCGGTAACGCCGCTCGTCGATCGCATCGGTATCGGCGACGGCGCGGCATGGGCCAGCGACATCACTGCGTATCGGAGCGCTGCCATACGATCGGCGTCGTCTTCGGTGACCGCGATCGAGCTGGCCGCGCGATGGGATGCTGCCGTCGCTGCACACGGCAATCGCGAGTACCCGGCTGCGCGTGACGGCTACGCGCGCGTCCTCGCCGAGCAGCCGGGCTACGTTCCCGCGCTGTATCTCGGCGGAGTCCTGGAGCGCGACACCGGCGATTCCACGGCGGCAGCCGCGAAGTTCGAGGCTGCGCTCGCACTCGCGCCCGACGACCACGATTCTCGCGTGGCGGCGGCGCAGATCGCGCTGGCGCGGCAGGACGCCGACGCCGCCCGCGAGCATGCGCTGGCAGGACTCGGGCGCCAGCCGCAGCACGCCGGATTGCTGCGCGTGCTCGGACACGCAGAACTCGCGCGGCGCGAAGGCCAGGCGGCCGTCAATGCGTTCGCCGCCGCGATTTCCGCCGACCCATTCGATGGCGAGACGCACTACAACTACGGTGTCGCGCTGCAGATGGTCAATCATCTGGCCGACGCGGCGCGGGCCTACCAGCGCGCGCTGGCGTTCAAGCCCGATCTGGTCGACGCCGATTTCAACCTGGCGATCATCTTCGATCGCCTCGGCGAAATCGACGCGGCGGTAAAGGCGCTCGAGCACGTGCTGGAGCGGCAACCGACGCGGGCCGAGGCGCATCGCACGCTGCTCGACGTCCTGTCCGGCGCGAACCGTGGAGACGAATGGCTGCGTGCGTTCCGCCGCTTCGAGGCGCGCTGCCCGTCCGCACTCGGGCTGGTCGCCAACGCGCTCGAGGCTTATCAGTATCAGGGCGATTTCGCGACCGTCGACAGCTATTTGCAGCGCCTCGAGCGCGACGAGTTCAAGCCCGCGAACGAGCTCGACCTCGTCGACACGCTCGAGCAACTCCTGTATTTGACGCTGTTCTTCGATCTCGATCCCGCCGCGCGCCTGTCGCTGTATACGACCTACGACAAGGCGGCGCAGCACGTCTATGGGGCGCCGCTGCCGCGGCGCGCCGAGCGCGCCCCCGGGCGGCTGCGTCTCGGCTACCTGTCGGCCGACCTCCGCAACCACGTGATGGGCAAGATGGTTTACGAGGCGGTACGCCACCACGACCGCAAACGCTTCGACATCGTGTTCTATTCGACGTCAGGCGAGGCCGACACCGTCACCGCGGGCTTCAAGGCGCTCGACGACCGCTTCGTCTCGCTGGCGGACCTGCCGGACGCTGAAGCGGTGCGCCGGATCGCCGCCGATGATCTCGACCTGCTGGTCGATCTGTCGACGCACACCAAAGGCGCGCGGCCCGCGATCGTCGCGCGCAAGCCTGCGCGCGTGCAGATCACACACGTCGCAAGCGCCGGCGCGCTGGGCCTGTCGGCCGTTGATTTCAAGCTGACCGATCGCTTTGCCGACCCGCCGGCGAACGCGGACTGGCACCTCGAGGCGCTGCTGCCGATGGCCGGCTGCGTGTATCCCTTCCGGCACATCGCGCCGGCGACCGACCACCCGTTCCATCGCGCGGCGCTCGGTATCGCCCCCGATGCGATCGTCATCGGCGCGTTCGTATCGCCGCTCAAGCTGTCGCGGCGCACGCTCGCGCTGTGGCGCGAGGTGCTGGAGCGCGTGCCGCGCGCGCGGTTGGCATTCTCGCCGAGCGCGCCGTGGTTGCGCGATTTCTATCCACGTCTGCTGAAGGCGGCCGGCATCGACGAAGCGCGTGCGGTGATGCTTCCGCAGGGTCGCGACGACGCCGAAAACCAGGCTCGCTACACACTCGTCGACCTGGTGCTCGATCCGATGCCGTTCGGCGGTGTCAATGGCGTGCTCGAACCGCTCGACATGGGCGTTCCGGTCGTCACGCTGTGCGGACGATCGCATGGCGAGCGCTCCGCCTACAGCATCCTTTCCAATCTCGGTGTCACTGCGACCGTCGCGCAGACCGGTCGCGAATACACGGACATCGCGGTGCGGCTCGCTGACGACG
>Ga0070668_100002403_pt1 | contig 13773 bp, 11 predicted proteins | sample KBSS43metaG_FD_64661 | JGI IMG/M metagenome (GOLD analysis project Ga0070668, IMG submission 64661) | Switchgrass rhizosphere microbial communities from Kellogg Biological Station, Michigan, USA - KBS S4-3 metaG | ecosystem: Host-associated > Plants > Roots > Rhizosphere > Soil ... | reverse complement strand
GCCTACGACGTCGTGATGAATGGATGGGAGATCGGAGGCGGCTCCGTGCGCATCCATCGGCCCGAGGTGCAGCAGAAGGTCTTCGCCGCGCTCGGCATCAGCAGCGAAGACCAGCAGAAGAAGTTCGGATTCCTGCTCGACTCCTTGCAATATGGCGCGCCGCCGCACGGCGGCATCGCGTTCGGCCTCGACCGGATTGCCGCGATGATGGCAGGCGTGGCGCAGATCCGCGACGTGATCGCGTTCCCGAAGACGCAGCGCGGCCAGGACCTGCTGGTTGACACTCCCACCTTCGTCACGGAGCAACAGCTGCGCGACCTGCACATCCGGGTGCGCCCGTCCGATTCGGTCAAGGTGGCCTGACCCCGGCTTGCAGTAAACTCCCGCGCATGCGGACCATGCGCTCGCTGCTGTTGGCTGCCGTAATCGTCGTCGCGGCGCCCGTGTTCGCGCTCGCGCTGTCCGAGACCGGCATGCGGGATCTGCCGCAGGAAGCGCGCGAGGTCCTGAAGCAAATCCGCGCCGGCGGGCCGTTTGCCTACGAGCGCGACGGGGTCGTCTTCGGCAATCGGGAAAAACTGCTGCCGCCTCAGCCTCGCGGCTACTATCACGAGTACACCGTGCCAACGCCCGGCGCGCGCAACCGCGGCGCACGGCGTATCGTGTGCGGAGGCCCGCCCAAGACGCCGGACGTGTGTTACTACACGGCCGACCACTACAATTCCTTCGCGAGGATCCGCGAATGAAGTCTCCCGATCTTTCGAGTGTCGATGACGCGGGCGTACGCGCGTGGTCGGGCACGCTCGAGCCGCTGCGTACGGCCGCTTCGCATGCGCAGCTGGCGTTCACCGCGATCGACCTCGCGCATGCGAAGGATCGCACGGCGCTGTTCGCGGCGCTCGACAAGACGCTCGCGCTGCCCGATCACTTCGGGCACAACTGGGACGCCCTCGCCGACGTGCTCGAGGACCGCGACTGGCTCGGCAAGCGCGGACGCGTCATTGCGTTCACGGGCGCCGCAGCGTACCGCCGCGAGCATCCGACCGATTGGTCGACGCTCGAGGACCTCCTGAGCGAGGCCGCGGAGTTCTGGAAGGAGCGGCACGTCGCGTTCTGGGTCTTCACCGCTTAACCCCCTCATTGCAAGTTCCGCGTTACAAGATTCCGACATCGACGCTGGTCGTCGTCTACACGCCCGACCTCGACGTGCTGCTCATCGAGCGCGCCGATTTCCCCGAGCATTGGCAATCGGTGACCGGCAGCCAGGAGCCAGGCGAGACGCTCGTGCAGACAGCGACGCGCGAGCTGTGCGAGGAGACCGGTATCGATGCGAACGCCTACGGCGGCGTCGTGGACTGGGGCATGCAGAACGATTTCGAAATATTCAAGCAGTGGTCGGGTCGCTATCCGCCCGGCACGACGCACAACACCGAGCACGTGTTCGGATTGCGGGTGCCCGAACGCGTGCCGGTGACGCTCGCACCGCGCGAGCACCTGCGTCACGCGTGGCTGCCGTGGCGCGAGGCGGCGGCGCACTGCTTTTCGTGGACCAACCGCGCGGCGATCGAGGCATTGCCCGCGCACACCGAGGACTCCCAATGAAACGATTGCTGATCGGCTCCATCGGCCTCATGGCGCTTGCGACCGCACCTGCGTGGGCCGCGGACCTGGCAGCGCCGGCCGTGCCCACGGTCTCGGTGACCGCGGCCGCGACGGCTAGCGTGGCGAACGACCGCATGTTCGCGTCGCTGCGCGCCGAAGTGGACAACGCCGATCCCGCGCGTGCGGCCGCCGAGGTCAACGCGAGAATCGGCAAGGCCATCGCGCGTGTGAAGTCCACCCCCGCCGTCGAGGTCAAGACTTCCGGGTACTCGTCGTATCAGTTCACGGACAAGCTCGCCACGCGCTGGCGCGTGCAGCAATCGATCTCGCTCGAGAGCAGCGACTTTGCGGCGTTGGCGGCGCTCCTCACCAGGATGCAATCCGAGGACACGCTCGTCATGTCGGGCATGAGCTTCGGCGTAAGCAACGAAGCCCGCCGCAAGGCCGAGGACGCGCTCACGCAGGAAGCTATCAAGAGTTGGCAGGCACGCGCGCAAAGCGCGTCGAAGGCGCTGGGATTCGACGCGTGGCGCGTGGGCCGCGTCAACGTCATGACGGGCGAGCCGCCGATGCGGCCACAGGCCATGATGAGGATGCAAGCGGCCGCCGGCGCCGGCGCGCCGCCCGTGAACGCGGAAGGCGGCAACACCGACATCACGGTGACCGTGACCGGCGACGCGATGCTCGTAAAGTAGGTCGGGCTTCAGCCCGACGCGACATCCCGGCCGGCTGAAGCCGGCCCCACAAGGCAGCGGCCTAGGCCGTCAGCTTCAGCGGCACGACGCGCAGCGACAAGCGGTCGCGCGTCCACGTCCGCGCGAGCAACGCGAACTCGGACGGCGGCAGCGGACGGCTCACGAAATAGCCCTGGCACTCGTCGCACTCGTGCGCGCGCAGGAACTCGAGCTGCTCGCGTGTCTCCACGCCTTCGGCGACCACGCGAATGCGCAGGCTCTGCGCCATCGCGATGACCGCGCGGGTAATGGCCGCGTCGTCGGTATCGTGCGGCAGGTCCTTGATGAACGAGCGGTCGATCTTGACGTTGTCGATCGGGAAGCGCTTCAAATAGCCGAGAGACGAGTAACCTGTCCCGAAGTCGTCGATCGACACGGAGATTCCGAGCTCGCGCAACCGCGACAGCGTACTGACGGCTCGCTCGGGATTTTGCATCACCATGCTTTCGGTGATCTCGAGCTCGAGGCCTTCCGGCGGCAGCGCCGCCTCGGCCAATGCATCCGAGATGTCGCCGATGAGGCCATCGTCGGAGAACTGGCGCGCCGACAGATTCACGGCGATGCGCACACCGGGCAATCCATCGCTGCGCCACGCCGCCGACTGCGCGCACGCGGTGCGCAGCACCCAGCGCCCGATCGGCACGATGAGGCCTGTCTCTTCCGCGAGCGGGATGAACTGGGTGGGCGTGACCGTGCCGAGGTCGGGATGATTCCAGCGCAGGAGCGCCTCGACGCCGACGATGCGGTTGGTGCGGATTTCGATCTTCGGCTGGTAGTGCAGCACGAACTCGCGCCGCTCGAGGGCGTGCCGCAGCGCGCTCTCCAGCGCGAGGCGCTCGAACGAGTGCGCGTTCTGCTGTGGCGAGTAGAACTGGAAATTGTTCTTGCCGCGATCCTTCGCGAGATACATCGCGATGTCCGCATTCTTGAGCAGCGACGCGGGGTCGAGCCCATCGGCGGGATAGGTCGAGATGCCGATGCTGCCGGTCACGTGGTACTCGCGGCCGGACAGCGTATACGGCCTTCCCACCGCGTTCAGGATGTTCTGCGCGATCGCGGTGAGCTCGCGGGAGTCGGCGCAATCCTCGACCAGAACGACGAACTCATCGCCGCCGAGCCGCGCGACCGTGTCGCTTTCGCGCAGGTGATGGCGCAGCCGGCGCGCGACGTCCTGCAGCAGGCGATCGCCGGCCTCGTGACCGAGGCTGTCATTGATGTTCTTGAAGCGGTCGAGGTCTATGAAGAAGAGCGCGAACTGCTTGTTGCGCCGCTGCGCGAGCGAGAACGCGCGCTGCAGCGTGTGCATGAACATCGTGCGGTTGGGCAGTCCCGTGAGCTCGTCGAAATGCGCAAGCCTGCGGATACGCTCCTCGGCGCGGCGCGTCTGCGTTACGTCGCGCGCAATGCCCCTGTATCCCGCGAACCCGCCTTCCCGATCGAAGACCGGCTCTCCGGAGAAGCTGATGAAGCGCCACTCGCCGTCGGCGTCGCGCACCGTCTGCACGATGTCCTTGAACGGCTGGCGCGCCGCGGTGAGCGACTTGTAGCGCGCGAGATCGGCCTCGTTCAGCCCGTGCCCCTGGTCGAACGACGTCTCGCTCAGGAGCTGTGCGACGTCGAGCCGGTCGCGCGCGTTGTCGATGCCGGCGACTTCGGTGAACTTGAGCTGCGCGTCCTGCTCCCAGTACCAGTCCGACGAGAGCGCGAGCAAGCTGCGGAAGCGCGCGTCGCTCTGCCAGACGCGCTCCTCGGCTTCCTTGCGCGCGGTCACGTCCTCGTTGATGCCCGCGAGCCTGCGTGCGCGGCCGTGCGCATCGCGCTCGACGACGCGGCCGCGGTTGCGTATCCATTTCCACGAGCCATCCTTGGCGCGCACGCGGTGCTCGAAGTCGTACTCCGACTTGCGTCCGGTCACCACGTCGACGTATTCGCTCAGGGTCCGTTCCCGCTCGTCCTGGTGCGTCATCGCGATCAGCGCGTCGAACGTCGTATACGTCTCGCGTCGATCGCCGCCGAGAAGTTCGCTCCACCCTTCGGAGAGGAACACGACCCCCGCGGGATCGACGTCCACCAGAATCAGGTTCGAGCCGTTAAGCGCGGTATTGAGGCGCGCGATCGCGAAGTCGCGCTCGTCCTCCGCCCGCTTCTCGCGCGTGATGTCGCGCAGCGTCCCGCGCAGCAGGACGACTTCGCCCTCCTTGCCCGTGAACGTCTCGAGGAGCGCGTGCAACCAAAGCGCGTTGCCGCCCGGATGCGTGACGCGGAACTCGATGTCGCCGTTGGCGCCGCGATCGAATGCGTCGCCCATCAGCCCGCGCACGCGATCGCGGTCCTCTTCGTGGACGTGCTCGATCAGCGCGTGCAGCGGCGGGGGCCCGTCGGCCGAGTCGAGGCCGAGCAGGCGATAACATTCTTCCGACCAGCTTTGCGTGTTCGTCTGCGGCACGTAGCTCCAGCTGCCGAGCGTCGCGATGCGCTGCGCTTCCGACAGATGGGTCTCGCTCTCGCGCAAGCGGCGCGTGCGCTCTTCAACGCGCGACTCGAGCTGCGCCTTATCCTCTTCGAGCGCGCGATAAAGCTCCGTCATCTCCGCCGATGCGAGGTCCTGCGAGCGCTCGAGCAGGTAACGGTCCTGCTCCGCTTCCTGGTAGGCGCGCGCGACGCGCTCGAGGACGCCATGCCATTGCGCCTGCGACGGCGCCGCGTGCGCGTCGACACCGAGGCGCGCGAGCTGTCGTACGAGGAGCGGATGGAGTCGAGGCATGTCGGTCGCTCAGCAGGCTTCGTCGAACAACGTGACCGTCATCGTCTGGTTGTGCAAGTCGCAGTACCCGCCACGATGACGCGGCGACAGCTCGCCGTATGAATAGAAGCCGACCTGTCCGGCTCCGCGCGGAAGAGCTTCGAGAACGCGTTCGATCTCTTCTTCGGTGCGCTCGCCGAGAACGAGCCTGCGCCCGACGCACGAAACGGCGATCGACAGCGGCGTGCCGCCGTCGGGAAAGTCCTGCGCGGCGCGCGCGCCGGCGAGGCCCGCGCTCTGGATCAAACTTTCGATATTGGTTCGCATCAGCCGCGCGCGATGTCCCTGGGGAACGTCGCCTGCGAACGTCAGCGATTGCGCCGCTTCGTCGACACCGAGGACAGTGCGAATGAGCGGTGCGCCGGTGTCGCTCGGCGCCCATACCGCAAGCGGAAAGAGCAGCGCTGTCGCGGGCAGGCCGCTCGCGCGCTCGCCGAGATAGCTCTTGTACAGTCCGAGCGCCGGCTTGTTGTCGAGCTCGTAGAGCACGTTGCCTTCCGCGCGTGTGATCGACCGCTCCGGTCCGAAGCTCGACCAGCCTGCCTGGCAACCATGGCCGACGCGCAGGCGATCGCCATAGAAACCGACTGCGGTGACGCAGCGGTCGGTTGGCGCGCGCTCGCCGATGACCCAGGTCGATCCGAAGCGCTCGCCGTCGCCAGCGAGTCCGCCGGTGACCACGACGCTGTCGGGCAGTGCTTCGCGAAGCCCCGACGTGAGCCGGCTGCCGTTGACGTTGAGGCCGTCACTCAGCACGAACACTGCGCGCAGATCCGGTGCCGCAAGCGCGCGTCCGAGGTCGCGGCCGACGGCAAACGCCTCGACCGGATCGCGAATGGGCAGCAACACTTTGCGTAACGTGACGTGCGCGAACGAAGCAATCGCAACGGACAGGCTTGCGTCGGCGACCTGATCGCCGTGAATCTCACCCGCGGTCGAGCATCCGGCAAGGACGGAGTTGGGCAGGCGCGCAGCAATCTCCCCGACCGCACCCTCGGTCCCAGGCGACGCGCGCCCACCGAAAATCACCGCGAGCGTCGATGGCGAGTCCATTCCGGCCGGCCAAGGTGCCGACCAGCCTGTCTTCGGCTGCCACGCGAGTGTTTGCAGCAACATGATGAATCGCTTGCTTTTTTGTAGCGTTGTGGACAAACCAGCCGGCTGAAGAGCCGTTTGGCACCCACTACGTCAAGCAATTCACGGACCGTGCAACGACCGGCCCGACCGGCGGATTTGGAGACGACAAAATGAAACGGGCGCCCGAAGGCGCCCGCTCGTTCCCTTGACCTCGGGGAGTTTGCGTTACTCGGCGATGCCGATCGGCGGCGCATCCGCCGTCGCGGGCTCGGCCGGTGCGGCCGGCGGCGGCGTTTGCGGCGCGCGACCCGACTGCGCATCCTCTTCGGCCGCGGCCTTCATCGAAAGGCGCACGCGGCCCTTCTCGTCCGCTTCGATGACCTTCACACGAACGATCTGGCCTTCCTTCACGTAATCGGAGACGTTATTCACGCGCTCCTTCGCGATCTGCGAGATGTGCAGGAGCCCGTCCTTGCCCGGAATCAGCTGGACGATCGCGCCGAAGTCGAGGAGACGCAGCACCGGGCCTTCGTAGATCTTGCCCACTTCGACTTCGGCCGTGATGTCCTCGATGCGCTTGCGCGCGGCATTGCACGCGTCGGCGTTCACCGACGCGATGGTCACCGTGCCGTCGTCCTTGATGTCGATCGTGCAACCCGTCTCTTCCGTCAGCGCGCGAATGACGGCGCCGCCCTTGCCGATGACGTCGCGGATCTTCTCCGGATTGATCTTGAACGTGTACATGCGCGGCGCATGCGCGGAGATTTCCGTGCGAGCGTGCGGCAGCGCCTCCTGCATGAGACCCAGGATGTGCATGCGGCCTTCACGCGCCTGCGACAGCGCGACGGCCATGATGTCCTTGGTGATGCCCTGGATCTTGATGTCCATCTGCAGTGCCGTAATGCCACGGTCCGTGCCGGCAACCTTGAAGTCCATGTCGCCGAGATGATCTTCGTCGCCGAGGATGTCGGTCAGCACCGCGAATTTGTTGCCGTCCTTGATGAGGCCCATCGCGATGCCCGCCACGTGCGCCTTGGTCGGCACACCGGCGTCCATCAGTGCGAGGCTCGAGCCGCACACCGACGCCATCGACGAGCTGCCGTTCGATTCGGTGATCTCGGACACGACGCGCATCGAGTACGCGAACTCCTCGCCCGTCGGCAGCACCGCGGCCACCGCACGCTTGGCGAGGCGGCCGTGGCCGATCTCGCGGCGCTTCGGCGAGCCTACGCGTCCGGTCTCACCGGTCGCATACGGCGGCATGTTGTAGTGGAACATGAAGCGGTCGCGGTACTCGCCCATCAGCGCGTCGATGATCTGCTCGTCGCGCGCGGTGCCGAGTGTCGCCACCACCAGCGCCTGCGTCTCGCCGCGCGTGAACAGCGCCGAGCCGTGCGTGCGCGGAAGCACGCCGGTGCGGATCGTGATCGGGCGCACGGTGCGCGTGTCGCGGCCGTCGATGCGCGGCTCGCCCGCGAGGATCTGCTGGCGCACGATCTTCGACTCGAGATCGAAGATCATGTTGCCGACCGTGCGCGCCGCATCCGGCGATGCATCGGCGGGCAGCACATCGGCGGCAGCGCCCTTGTAGATTTCCTTCAGCGCCTGCTGGCGCGCCTGCTTCTGGCGCATCTGGTATGCGTCGCGGAGCTTGCCCTCGACGGCCTCGCCGACCCTGGCGAGGAGCGCCTCGTCCTTGGCGGGCGGCTGCCAGTCCCATTCGGGCTTGCCGCCCTCTTCCACCAGCGAATGGATGAGGTCGATCACCGCCTGCTGCTGCTGGTGACCGAACACGACGCCGCCGAGCATTACTTCCTCGGGCAGTTCGTGCGCCTCCGACTCCACCATCAGCACCGCAGCTTCAGTGCCGGCGACCACGAGGTCGAGCTTTGAAGTCGCGAGCTCGGCCTTGGTGGGGTTCAGGACGTATTGGTTGTTGACGTATCCGACACGCGCGGCGCCGATGGGGCCGGCGAACGGAATGCCCGACAGCGCAACCGCCGCGGAGGCGCCGATCAAGGCGGGAATGTCGGGATCGATCTCCGGATCCACCGACATCACCGTCGCGACGATCTGCACGTCGTTGTAGAAGCCGTCCGGGAAGAGCGGGCGCAACGGACGATCGATGAGACGCGACGTCAGCGTCTCCTTCTCCGAAGGCCGGCCTTCGCGCCTGAAGAAGCCGCCGGGGATCTTGCCGGCGGCGTACGTCTTTTCCTGGTAGTCGACCGTGAGCGGGAAGAAGTCCTGTCCCGCCTTGGCGGTCTTGGCAGCGACGCACGTGACGAGCACGACGGAGTCGCCGAGGCTGGCCATCACGGCGCCGCCGGCCTGGCGAGCGATCTCGCCGGTCTCGAGGGTCAGCGTGTGTTGGCCGTACTGAATGGTTTTCTTGATGGCTGTAGGCATTGTCCGGGTTTCCGCAAATGCCGAAGGCCGCACCTGCACAAGGGCGGCCCGCGGAGAAGTTCTGAATGAGAATCGCCCGCGAAATGACGCGGGCGATGACGTTGTTACTTGCGCAGGCCGAGCTTGTCGATCAGCGAGCGGTAGGTGTCGGCGTTGCGCGCCTTGAGATAGTCGAGCAGCTTGCGCCGGCGCGACACCATGCGCAGGAGGCCGCGGCGGGAATGGTGATCCTTGACGTTGCCCTTGAAGTGGTCGGTGAGACCGTTGATGCGTGCGGTGAGGAGCGCGATCTGGACTTCGGGAGATCCCGTGTCGCCCTTGCCGCGCTGGTTGTCGGCGATCACCTTCGCCTTGTCGGTAGCCGTCACGGCCATGATTGTTCAGTCCTCTAGTTGCGCTTTTGCAAAGTCTTAAATTATAAGCCGAAATCGGCAATTCCGGCAAGCTCAGCCAGGGCGTTGGGTGACCACCCGGCGCGGGCTTGCAACCCCATCCGCGACATCGCCGATCCCGAGGAAATCGCGGCCCGAGAACACGGCGCATTCGCCCGCTGTTTGCACCGCGACCTGCACGCGCTGGCCCCGGCGAAACCGGACCGCGTCGTCGGCTCCGACCTCGACCGTCGGCATGCCGGCGATCAGGGATTCGACCGGAAGCAGGAGCGCATCGCGCTCGCCGACGTCCATTGCCTCGAGCTTGTCGACCCCGAACGCCTGGTCGATGGTGAAACCGCCCGTCCCCGTCCTGCGCAACGCCGCGAGGTGCGCGCCGCAGCCCATCGCCTCACCGATGTCCTCGGCCAGCACGCGGATGTACGTGCCCTTGCTGCAGCGGATCGACACGACCGCGTCGGGCGAGGACCAATCGAGCAGGTCGATGGCTGCGACGTGGATGCGGCGCGGCTCGCGCGGGACCTCGCGGCCGGCGCGCGCATGCTCGTAATAAGCGCGTCCCTCGAACTTGAGCGCCGAATACATGGGCGGCAGCTGGTCCTGCTCGCCGACGAAGCGGCGCAGGACGTCGGTCAGGGCTTCACGCGCGACGCGAACGTCGCGCCACTCGAGCACGTCGCCTTCGGCGTCTGCGGTGGTCGTCGTCGCACCGAATCGGACGGTGGCCGTGTACGCCTTCGACGCGTCGAGCAACCGTTGCGCGAACTTGGTCGCCTCACCGAAGCACAGCGGAAGCAACCCGGATGCGAGCGGATCGAGCGTGCCGGTGTGGCCCGCCTTCTCCGCGCGGTAAAGGCGCTTGGCGATCTGCAGCGCGGCGTTCGACGTGACGCCGGTCGGCTTGTCGAGAAGGAGAACGCCGTCGACGCGGCGGCGCGCGATTCGCGGCGCCTTCGTGCTCGATCGCCGGCTCGGCCTCCGCTCAAATCTGTCCTGTGCGTCCATCTTTGGTGTCGGCCTCTGCTCGATCGGCCGGCGACGGCCCTACGGGTCTTGGCTGCGCCCGCCGGTCTCGCTCGCCTTCTTGTCCGCCGCCACTGCGTCGTCGATCAGCTGCGACAGCTTCATGCCGTGCTCGATCGAGTCGTCGTATGCGAAATGCAGCTCCGGCACCGAATAGAGGTTCAAGCGATGCGAAAGCTGGCTGCGGAGGAATCCCGCAGTGCGCGACAGGGCCTTCACGGCCTCGTCGCCATGCTCGCGGCCGGCGAGGTTCGTGAAGTTGACCTTCGCGTGCGACAGGTCGGGCGACACGTCGACGCTCGTCACCGTGATCGGCCCGACGCGCGGGTCCTTCACTTCATTGCGAAGGAGGTCGGCGAGCTCCTTCTGGATCTGGTCGCCGACCCGCTGCGCGCGCTGCGAGTGCTTCTTGGGCATTACAGCGTCCGGGAGACCTCGACGATCTCGAACACCTCGATCTGGTCACCCTTCTGGACGTCGTTGTAGTTCTTGAGCGAGAGGCCGCATTCGAATCCGGACTTGACCTCGCGTACGTCGTCCTTGAACCGCTTGAGCGAGTCGAGCTCGCCTTCGTGGACGACGACGTTGTCGCGCAGGAGCCGGACGCGCGCGCCGCGGCGTACGAGGCCTTCGAGCACATAGCAGCCCGCGACGGTGCCGACCTTCGAAATGCGGTACACCTCGCGCACCTCCACGAGCCCGAGGTTGTTTTCCTTCTGCTCGGGCGTGAGCATCCCCGACAACGCCGCCTTCACGTCGTCCACGGCGTCGTAGATGATGTTGTAGTAGCGGATCTGCACGCCGCTGCCTTCCGCGAGCTTGCGCGCCTGCGCATCGGCGCGAACGTTGAAGCCGACGACGACCGCCTTGGACGCGAGCGCGAGATTGATGTCCGACTCCGTGATGCCGCCTACGGCAGCATGCACGATGTTGACCTTCACCTCGTCGGTCGACATCTTCGTCAACGCCTGCGACAGCCCTTCGTAGCTGCCCTGCACGTCGGCCTTGACGATGAGCGCGAGCGTCTTGACGGCGTTCTCGCCCACCTCGCCGAACATGTTCTCGAGCTTGGCGGCCTGCTGCTTGGCGAGCTTCACGTCGCGGAACTTGCCCTGGCGGAACAGCGCGATCTCGCGCGCCTTGCGCTCGTCGCCGAGCACCATCACGTCCTCGCCCGCGAGCGGCACGTCGGACAGCCCCTGGATCTCAACCGGAATGGCCGGACCGGCTTCGTTGACCGGCTTGCCGTTCTCGTCGGTCATCGCGCGCACCCGTCCGAACACGGCGCCTGCGAGCACGATGTCGCCGCGCTTGAGGGTGCCCGACTGCACGAGCACCGTGGCCACCGGACCGCGGCCCTTGTCGAGGCGCGCCTCGATCACGATGCCCTTGGCGGGCGCATCCTTTGCGGCCTTGAGCTCGAGCACTTCGGCCTGCAGCAGCAATCCGTCGAGCAGGCGGTCGATGCCGTCGCCCGTGCGGGCCGACACCGGAATGAACTGCACGTCGCCGCCGTACTCTTCGGGCAGCACGCTTTCCGCGACGAGCTCCTGCTTGACGCGCTCGGGATTGGCTTCCGGCTTGTCGATCTTGTTGATCGCGACGACCAGGGGCACGTTCGCGGCCTTGGCGTGCGCGATCGCTTCCTTGGTTTGCGGCATTACGCCGTCGTCCGCAGCAACCACGAGCACCACCATGTCGGTGACCTTCGCGCCGCGCGCACGCATTGCGGTGAAGGCTTCGTGACCCGGGGTGTCGAGGAACGTGATCACGCCCTTGGCGGTTTCCACGTGGTACGCGCCGATGTGCTGCGTGATGCCGCCTGCCTCGCCGCTCGCCACACGCGTGCGTCGGATCGTATCGAGCAACGAAGTCTTGCCGTGGTCGACGTGACCCATCACGGTGACGACCGGCGGTCGCGGCAGGAGCTCGGCCGCCGATTGCGCATGCGATTCGGCGAGCAGCGCGTCCGGGTCGTCGAGCTTGGCGGCGACCGCCTTGTGACCCATTTCCTCGACGACGATCATCGCCGTCTCCTGGTCGAGGTTCTGGTTGATGGTCACCATGGTACCGAGCTTCATCATCGCCTTGATGACCTCGGTGGCCTTGACGGACATCTTGTGCGCGAGCTCGGCAACGGTGATGGTCTCCGGCACGGTCACTTCGCGGACGACCGGACCTTGGGCGCCGGCGGCGTCAGCGCCTTCGTCGTCGCGATGACGCGAGCCCATCTTCGGGCCACGCCATCCCGGTGCCGCCGCGGCGCCCGCGCCGCCGCCGGTATCGCCACGCAGCTTGAGCGCGCGCCGGCGCGCGGCCTCTTCCTGGAACACCTGGCCAGGGACCTTCTTCGCCGGACGGTCGCCGCGCTTCTCGCCCTGCTTCGCGGTCGGTCGATGCAGCGTGCCCTCTTTCTTGACGTCGGTCTTCGCTTCCGCTTGCTTGGTGTCCGCAGCCGCCTTGACAGCGGCTTCCGCGGCCCTCGCCGCTTCCTCCGCCTCGCGCTCCTTCTTGCTCTTGCGCGCGGCTTCGCGATCCTGCTTCTCCTTCAACTCCTCCTGCTGGCGCTTCTGCAGCGCCTGCGCCTTGCGCGACTCTTCCTCGCGCGCGGCGATCTCTTGCGGCGTGAGATGCGACGGTGTCGCCGCCACGGGCGCCGGCACGGGCGGCAGGGCTTCGACGACCGGCGGCGGCGCGACGACTTCCGGTTCCACGACCGGCGGCGGCGCGATTTCCTCGACCGGCGCCGCAACGGGCGCGGGCGCCGCTTCGTCCTCGCGGCGCACGAGCACACGCTTCTTGCGCACCTCGACCTGAATCGTGCGCGACTTGCCGCTCGAGTCGGCGGCCTTGATCTCGCTTGTCTGCTTGCGCGTCAGCGTGATGCGCTTCTTGGAATCGCCTTGAGCGCCATGCTGCTTGCGCAGGTAATCGAGGAGCCGCGTCTTGTCCTGCTCGGTGAGCTTGTCGCCGGCTCTCTTGACGTCGACGCCGGCGGCGGCGAGCTGCTCAAGCAGCGCCCCGGACGGCATCTTGAGCTCGGATGCGAATTGTTCGATAGTGGTCTGGGCCATGCGTTAACTCTCCTGCCTCGTCACTTGCTCGCGCTCGTCGCCGATGCGGTTTCGGCCTGCGGTTCGAACCAGTGGGCCCGCGCCTTCATGATGAGGTCCACCGCGCGTTCGTCGCTGATCCCGGTTATTTCCGTCAATTCGTCCGTCGCAAGGTCCGCCAGCGCGTCGCGCGTCGTGATGCCATTGGCGGCAAGCTTGCTCGCGACGTCGGTATCCATGCCCTCGAGGCTCAATAGCGCCTCTTCGACGTTCTCGACGGACTCCTCGCGAACGATCGCTTCCGTGAGGAGCGCGTTGCGCGCGCGGCTGCGAAGCTCGTTCACCGTGTCCTCGTCGAAGGACTCGATCTCGAGCATTTCGTTGAGCGGCACGTACGCGACTTCCTCGAGCGACGTGAAGCCTTCGGAGATGAGGATGTCGGCGACTTCCTCGTCGACGTCGAGGCGGTCCATGAACAGCGTGCGCAGGCGACCGGTCTCGCTTTCCTGCTTCTGCTGCGACTCCTCGACGCTCATGAGGTTGAGCTGCCACCCGGTGAGCTCGGAGGCGAGGCGCACGTTCTGGCCGCTGCGCCCGATGGCGATGGCGAGATTTTCCTCGTCGACGACGACGTCCATCGCGTGCTTCTCCTCGTCGACCAGGATGCTCTGCACTTCCGC
>Ga0070668_100002399_pt1 | contig 13782 bp, 16 predicted proteins | sample KBSS43metaG_FD_64661 | JGI IMG/M metagenome (GOLD analysis project Ga0070668, IMG submission 64661) | Switchgrass rhizosphere microbial communities from Kellogg Biological Station, Michigan, USA - KBS S4-3 metaG | ecosystem: Host-associated > Plants > Roots > Rhizosphere > Soil ... | reverse complement strand
TTTCTGCTTTTCTCAAGGAGTACCGCCGTGGCGAGCAACACCTCCAAGACCGCCCGCGCATCAGTCCGCGCCGGCCAGAGCGCATCCGGTGCCCTCAGCGTGCTCGGTGAGTACAAGTACGTCATTCCGCTCGCCAAGGGCCGCTTCGCCTACGTGCGCAACCTGACCAACGGCAAGACCTCGCACCTCAAGACCAACTCGGACGCGTTCATCGAGGAGATCCGGGTGCTGGCCGCCGCCGGCCACGGCGCCAAGATCCGCGCCGAGCTGACCGCGCTCGACTCGGCCAACCCCGAGCACGGGTGGGCCGCGACCGAGAAGCGCCTCGTGGACGCGGGCGTCTTCGAGGGCTGATCCACCCCTGACGCCGAAAGGCGCCTTCCGGCCGAGGGCCGGGAGGCGCCTTTTCGCGCCTTTCGGTGATCAACACACTAAGATCACCGGGGCAGGAAACGGACCAAACGGCGCAAATCTAGGGCAGGAGATCCACCCAGCCGGTGTCCAGGTCGTAGACGGCGCCGACCACGGCCACCCGCCCGGCCGCGACGCCGTCGGCCACGGTGTCCATGGTGCGCAGCCGGCGGACCGTACGCCCCACGTGGACCCGCATCGCCTTCTCCGCCGCGTCCGGATCGTCGATCCCGACCGCCCGCACCGCGGGGGCCAGCTCGTCGACCAGATAACCGATGTCGCCGGCCGGTTGGGCGCCCATCCGCAACGCCGCCACCGTCGCCTGGACCGCCCCGCAGCGCTTGTGGCCCAGCACCATGACCAGCGGCACGCCCAGCTCGACCACCGCGAAGCCGACCGAGCCCAGCACGGCCCGGTCGACCACCTGGCCGCCGGAACGCACCACGCAGATCGACCCGAAGGTCTGGTCGAAGATGGCCTCCAGCGGCACGCGCGAGTCGATGCAGCCGACCACGACCGCGTGCGGCTGCTGACCGCCCGAGGCGGCGGCCGCGGCCGAGACCCGATGCCCGTGCTCGGGCCGGCCACTGACAAAGCGCTTGTTGCCGGCGACCAGCTCGGCAAGGGCATCCTCGGCGTTGGTGATCGGCGCGGCGGGGCCGGCAGCGGGATCCGTCGTCATACCGGAGATTGTCGCCGAGTTGGCCCGTACTAGCAGCGGGTGCGAGCCAAGTCACGTTGCGCGGTCATCCGGGCGGTGGCCCCCCGAATGGGCCGAAGAGCTGGGACAACAAACTGCTACGAACGGATAGTGGCAATCCCGGAGATCGCGAGTGATGCTTATTACCCGTGGGTACTACGGGACCGTGCGACTGGCGGAGGTGCCCATGAAAGAGCGTTCGGTGCTGACCCTCGCCGACGGCGTAAAGCTGTACGTGGAGGCGTACGGTCCACGCGATGCCGCAGTGACGGTCGTGCTGCTGCACGGTTGGTGCCTGGACAGGCGCACCTGGCATCAGCAGATGGCCGCCCTGCGCCACCGCGGCGGCGAGCGGCCGCGAGTCATCGCCTACGACGCCCGCGGCCACGGCCGGTCGTCCTCGACCCAGCTACGGTCCGCCACGCTCGGCCAGCTCGGTGACGATCTCGCCGAGGTCCTGCGGCACTACGCACCGCACGGCCCGGTGGTGCTCGCCGGTCACTCGATGGGCGGCATGACGATCATGGAGTACGCCCACCGGCACCCCACCGAGTTCGCCGAGCGCATCGCCGGCCTGCTCTTCGTCTCGACCACCGCCGAGGGGCACACCCACACCAAGTACGGCCTGCCGCCCCGCCTGGCCATGCTGATGCGGGCCGGGGAGACCCTCGGCGCGGGCGTGCTGGCCCGCTCGGGCCCGTGGCGGCCGCACCGGGCCGTGCTGCCCGCGCTGCGCCCGGCCCTGCGCTGGCTGCTGTTCGGCGACGCGTGCGAGGAATCCGCCCTGCGGGTGACCATGCGATGCGTGGGCCGTGCCTCGCTGCGCTCGATCGGCGGCTTCCGCTCCTCGATCGGCGCCCAGCAGCGGCTCGACACGCTCGCCGCGCTGGCCGACGTCCCGGCCGCCGTGCTGGTCGGCGACCAGGACCGGCTCACTCCCCCGGCGTGCGCCGACTCGATCGCCACGGCACTGCCGGGCGCCGAGGTGACCGTCCTGCCGGGCGGCGGCCACATGCTGCCGCTGGAACGGCCGGCCGAGGTGTCCGCGACGCTCGCCGCGATCTGCCGGCAGGCCGCCGCGAGCACCCCGGGCGAGCGCAGCCGGCGCACCAAGCGCGCCGGCAAGCCCGGCCGGATGGACCAGGCGGCGTAGGCCCATTTCCCGGCCGTCGGCCTAGGCCAGCGACTTCTCCAGGGCGGCCAGCAGGTCCTCGGTGCCCTGCCGGCGCTGCGCCGGGTTGTCCAGGCCGTCGAGGTAGACGCCCTGCTCGGTGAGGGTGAAGTCGGTGCCGCCGCCGGCCGCGGGGCGGAACTCGACGGTCGCCACCGAGGCCGAGATGCGTTGGCCGTTCATCGTCATCTCGTAGGTGTAGACGATCCGCTCGTCGGGAACGATGTCGACGTAGGTCACGAAGAAGCCGAACCGGGTGCCGTCGCCGAACACGGACACCTGGGTTTCCCGGCCGCCCTCACGGAAGTCGAACGACTCGTCCTCCCGCTTGATCTCCGCGGGGCCGCCGAACCACTTCGCCTTGGCCTGCGGGTCGGCGAAGGCCCGGAACACCCGGGCCGGCGCGGCGGCGAAGCGGCGGTCGAGCCGGAAGGTGTCATGCAGCGCGGAACGTGTGGTCATTGGTTACTCCCCATCCTCAAGTAGGTAGGTTTCGAGACGGTCCAGCCGGCCCGCCCAGTCGGCGCGCCGGTCGGCGATCCACTGCTCGGCCTGCTGCAGGGCGGCCGGCTGCAGGTGGCAGGTGCGCACCCGGCCGGCCTTCCGCGAGCCGACCAGGCCGCTCTCCTCCAGCACCCGCAGGTGCTGCAGGACGGCGGGCAGCGACATGGTCAGCGGCTCGGCCAGCTCCTTGACGGTGGCCGGGCCGCGGCTGAGCCGGTCGACCATGGTGCGGCGGCTGGGGTCGGCCAGGGCCGCGTACATCAGGTCGAGCGATCCAGAATGGTTAAGCACCTGCTTAAGTATTCGCCTCCGAGAGTCGCTGTCAAGACCCGGGCGAGACGCGGGCCGCCCCGGGGGAGTAAGTTCGATTGCCCCCTTGCGAGCGAGGCCGGGGGCGCGGAGAGGAAAAAGTTGAGCGACGAGACCGTCCGGCAACAGGAAATCGCGGTCGAGCAGCAGCACGTGGACCGGGTCTATGCCCGGCTGGCCGAGCTGCGCCGGGACGCGTCCCGAGCCGAGAAGGAGGGCTACCGGCTGGCCGGCGTCGGCACCTTCGGCGCGCTGGTCGAGCGGGACGCGATGGTCTACCACGCGGCACGCCGCCGGCACGCGCTCGACACCGAGTATGAGGGCCTGGTCTTCGGCCGCCTCGACCTGCGGACCGGAGCCACCCACTACGTCGGCCGGATGGGCATCCGCGACGAGAGCTCGCAGCCGCTGGTGGTCGACTGGCGTGCCCCGGCCGCGGCGGCCTTCTACCGGGCCACCGCCGCCGAGCCGCTCGGCGTGGTCCGCCGCCGGATGATCCAGTCCAGCCGGGAACGCGTCACCGGGATCGAGGACGACCTGCTCGACCCCGACGCGGCGCCGCCCGGCATGCGGGTGGTCGGCGACGGCGCGCTGCTGGCCAGCCTGTCCAAGGCGACCGGCCGCGGGATGCGCGACATCGTCGCGACCATCCAGCGGGAGCAGGACGAGGCGATCCGGTCCCCCGCCTCCGGGGTGACGATCGTGACCGGCGGCCCCGGCACCGGCAAGACCGCCGTGGCCCTGCACCGCGCGGCGTACCTGCTCTATTCCGACCGCAACCGGTTCGCCGGCGGCGGCATCCTGGTGGTCGGCCCGTCCGGGGTGTTCGTCGACTACATCGCCACCGTGCTGCCGTCGCTCGGCGAGGAGACCGCGACCCTGCGGTCGCTCGGCTCGCTGATGACCGGGTACGACGCGACCCGGGTCGACCCCAGCGCGGTCGCCGCGATCAAGGGCTCGCTGCGGATGCGGCGGGTGCTGGAACGCGCCTCGCACGACGCGGTGCCCGGCGGCCCCACCGAACTGCGCCTGCTCTACCGCGGCACGCTGCTGCGGCTGGACGGCCGGGAGCTCGACCGGATCCGGCGGACCGCGCTGCCCCGGGGCGCGCGGCGCAACGAGGTGCGCGGCGCGGGCTTCGACCGGATCTTCGATGCGCTCTGGCAGCAGGCCCGGCAGCACAAGGTCACCGGCCTGCCGGAAAAGCCCGACTTCGAGGCCGAGCTGGCCGACCGGTCCGACTTCCGCGACTTCCTCAAGGCGTGGTGGCCGCGGTTCACCCCGATGCGGGTGCTGCGCTGGCTCGGCACGCCGGCCCGCCTCCGGCAGTATGCGACCGGCGTGCTGTCGCGCGACGAGATCGCGCTGCTGCAGGGGTCGTTCGACGGGCTCGCCGAGCACGGGCCGACGATCGCCGACGTGGCGCTGCTCGACGAGCTGGACGAGTTGATGGGCCGGCCAAAGCAGCCGGCCCGCAAGACCAAGAACCCGTTCCACGTCCGCGACGGCATCCAGGAGGTGAGCACGTACGCCGACCGCCAGCGGGCGGCGCGCGCCCAGCAGGTGCTGCGCGACGACGACTACCGGGAGTACGCGCACGTCGTGGTCGACGAGTCGCAGGACGTCTCGCCGATGCAGTGGCGGATGATCGGGCGCCGCGGGGCGTACGCGTCCTGGACGATCGTCGGCGACCCGGCGCAGACCGCCTGGGCCGGCAACCCGGACGAGCTCGACCGGGCCCGCGACCGGGCGCTCGGCTCGCGCAAGCGCAACAGCTACGCGCTCACCACCAACTACCGCAACTCCGCGGAGATCTTCGAGGTGGCCGCCTCGGTGATCCGGACGATCATGCCGGACCTCCCGTTGCCGTCGGCCGTGCGCAGCACCGGCGTACACCCGGTCGATCTCGTCGCCGACACGGCCGGCCTGCCCGGCCTGGTGCGCGAGCTGACCGAGAAACAGCTGACCGACGTCGACGGGACGATCGGGGTGATCACGCCGGTGCCGCGCCGGGACGAAATGGCCGGGTGGCTCGCCGGCCTGCCGGAGCGGGTCCAGGTGGTCACGGCGCTGGAGGCCAAGGGCATGGAGTACGACGCGGTCGTGCTGGTCGAGCCGGGTTCACTGACCGGCGACCCGGCCGGGATCCGCACCCTCTACGTCGCCCTGTCCCGGGCCACCCAGCGCCTGACCACGGTCGGCACCGATCCGGGCTGGCATCCCTAGGGTATCGGCACGGCCACCGCGTTGTAGGTGGTGTCCGGCGTCGACGGCGTGCTGAACCGGGCGTTCGGCAGGTAGAAGCGCTTGCCGTACTCGGCGATGGTGGTGGGCACGTCGAACGCCGGGCTGCCGGTGCGGGAGACCAGCGTGCCCGCGCCGCCGTCCCGGTTCAGCTCGATCTTCGCGAGCAGGTTGAGCCGGTTCTGCACGACGTAGAGGGTGCGGCCGCGCAGCCACAGGCCGTCACCGGCGGGTACGGACTCGGCGCCCAGGTCGATCTTGGTGGCCACCCCGCCGTACGTGACCCGGAACAGCAACCCGGTGTTGGACTGCACGACGATCAGCGCCCGCCCGTCCGGCGTCTCGGCGATGCCGTTGGCGTTGACGTTGGTGTCCTGGCTCTGCACGAAGTCGCCGGTGATCGGCACCCGGACCCTTTCCGGGCGGAAGGGGCTGTCAGCCAGTGCATACCCCAAATGTCCGGGCCTAGTTCAGCTTGCATATATAGCGATGTACGCATACATTGGCCATGGCGCTGGATGCCGACGGAGGGTTGACGACATGGGAGCCGGGCACGATCACGGGACGCGCGTGCTGCACGCGGGTGCGCGGCATCGCACCCGGCTGTGGTGGGCGGCCAGCATCCTGGCCGCGTTCATGGCGGTCGAGGCGGTGGCCGCGATGCTCACCGGCTCGCTGGCCCTGCTCTCCGACGCGGGCCACATGTTCACCGACGTACTCGGCATCGCCATGGCGCTCGCCGCGATCACCGCGGCCGGCCGCGCCGCGACCGACTCGCACCGCACCTTCGGCCTCTACCGGCTCGAGGTGCTGGCCGCGCTGGCCAACGCGCTGCTGCTCACCGGGGTGGCGGTCGTCGTCGTGGTGCAGGCGGTACGCCGCTTCACCGACCCGCCGGACGTGCCGGCCGGCTGGATGCTGGCCGTCGCGGTCGGCGGCCTGGTGATCAACCTGATCGCCTTCGGCCTGCTGCGCAGCGGCGCCAAGGAGAGCATCAACATTCGCGGCGCCTACCTCGAGGTGGTCGGCGACCTGCTCGGCTCGGTGGGCGTCATCCTCGCCGCGGTGATCATCGGCTGGACCGGCTGGCAGTACGCGGACCCGATCGTCGCCGTGATCGTGGCCCTGATGATCCTGCCCCGCACGTTCGCGCTCGGCCGCTCGGCCGTCCGGATCCTCGTGCAGGCCGCACCGGAGCACCTCGACATCACCGTGGTGCGCGCCCGGCTGGCCGCCGTGCCCGGCGTCTGCGATGTGCACGACCTGCACGTCTGGACGCTGACCTCGGGGATGGACGTGGCCTCCGCGCACCTCAGCCTCGAACCCTCGGCCCAGCTGGGCGACGTGCTGGCAAGCGCCCGCGAGGCGCTGCACCACGACTTCGACATCGATCACGCGACGCTGCAGGTCGAACCGGTCGGCGCGGGCGGGAGATGCGCGCCGGCCGGCTGGTGATCGACGGGGTGGCGATCATCACACGCAGGGTGCACTCTGATCACACCAGTCACCGAGTGGGCCGACCTCGACCCGAGTCCCGGCCCTTTCTCTACCCTTGGTGGCCATGCATACACGGAGGGACACGTTGACTCACACCGCGGTCATCCATCAGCCGAGAATCGCCTGGGACGGCGCCCGCGCCTTCGTCCGCGCCGCCGGCAGCCCCAATTCCGAGGGCTTCGCCGCCCTGGTGCTGAGCCGGCTCGGCGCCGAGACCTATGGCCACTTCGCCGACACCCGGCACCGGCTGCTCACCGCGCTCGTCGAGACCGGCGGCGACCGCTACGCGAGCGACGTCGAGGCCGGCAAGTGGCGGGTACGGCTGGAGGACCTGCTGCGCGCCCACCCCGACCTGGTCGACACGGTGCGGGAGCTGACCGCGGAGGTACTGGGCCGCTGAGCCGCGCCGATCCGGCCAGTCGCTTTTGCGGGAATCGCCCCCAAGCAACGCACTAAAAGCGACAATGTCTCATATGGGCGTCGCACGGGTCATGGTCTTCGCACCGGCACCGCAACTCACCGTCACTATCGAACAACAGCACGCGGAACCCGAACTCCACGTGCATCCGGGCGGCCAGGGCATCTGGCAGACCCGCATGATCACTTCGCTGGGTGCGGAGGTGACACTCTGCGCGGCCGTCGGCGGCGAGGTGGGCCGGGTCCTCAAGCCGCTGCTCGACTTCAAGGGCGTCCAACTGCGGACGGTCCCTCGCGAGACGGGCAGCGGCTGGTATGTGCACGACCGCCGCGACGGCAGCCGCCGGGAGATCGCCGAACAGCCCGGCGCCCCGCTCACCCGGCACGAGCTGGACGAGCTCTACAACCTCGCGCTCGCCGAGGGCCTGCGGGCCGGCATCGCCGTGCTGAGCGGTCCGGCCCATCCCTCGGTGATCCGGCCCGAGGTCTACCGCCGGCTCGCCGGCGACCTGCGCGCCAACGGCTGCAAGGTGATCGCCGACCTGTGCGGACGGCACCTGGAGGCCGTTCTCGACGCCGGCCTGCACGTCGTCAAGGTCAGCCATGAGGAGCTGATCGCCGACGGGCTGGCGTCCGACGACTCCGACGAGCAGCTCACCGGGGCGCTGCAGAAACTGCACGACGACGGCGCCGAGTCGGCCCTCGTGTCCCGGGCGGACGTCGGCGCGCTCGCGTTGATCAACGAGGAGATCTACCGGGTCGGCGTCCCCAAGCTGGCGCCGAACGACTCCCGCGGCGCCGGCGACTCGATGACGGCCGGTGTCGCGGCGGTGCTCGCACAGGGTGGCGACATGAGCACCGCGGTACGCACCGGAGCCGCCGCCGGCGCACTGAACGTCACCCGGCACGGGCTCGGCACCGGGCACCTCGACGCGGTCCAGGTGCTCACCGAGCGGGTACAGCTCACCCCGATCAAGAAGGCGTGATGACGAGAATCCTGGTCACCAACGACGACGGCATCGAATCACCGGGGCTCCGGTGGCTGGCGCGGGCCGCCGCGCGGGAGGGCCACGACGTGGTGGTCGCCGCGCCGATCACCGAGGCGAGCGGCAGCAGCGCCGCGATGACCGCGGTCGAGGAACACGGCAAAATCATCCTGCACAAGCGGGAGCTGCCGCACGCCAAACACATTCCGGCGTACGCGGTGGCGGCGTCCCCGGCGTACATCGTGCTGCTGGCCCTTCGCGAGGCCTTCGGCGAAGCACCGGAGATGATCTTTTCGGGGATCAACCGGGGGGCCAACGCGGGCGCCGCCGTGGTCCACTCGGGCACCGTGGGCGCGACCCTGACCGGCTCGTACGCCGGGCTGCACGGCCTCGCGGTGTCGCTGGACGTGCTCTCCCCGCGGGCCGCCTCGGCCCGCAGCGGCGGCGCGGCGATCGCGGCGCTCGACCACGACGACGACGAGAAACGGCACTGGGGCAGCGCCGCCGAGCTGGCCGTGCGGCTGCTGCCGACGCTGCAGCACACGCCGCCCGGCACGGTATTCAACCTGAACGTGCCGGACCTGCACCTGGACGGGATCCGCGGCCTGCGCCGGGCCGCCCTCGCCCAGTTCGGCCAGGTGCAGATGAGTATCGCGGAGGCCGGCGACGGCTTTGTACGGACCGCCGTGCAGGCCGCCGACGAGGTCCTGGAACCCGACACCGACCTGGCGGCGCTCGCCGAGCACTTCGCCGTGGTCACGCCGATCCGCCCGCCACATGAGGTGACGGACGTGCGATTCAACCTGGAGACGATCCCGGTGCACGCACCGGCCCTGCGCTAGCCGGGTCAGGCCCGGGAGATGGCCGGCAACTCCGCGTGCCCCTCGAAGGGTTGCGGGTTGCCGAACAGGCCGAGCAGGCCGGTCACCCAGAGTTGACGATGGGCGAACTTGCTCGGCCGGGTGACAATCAGCTTCACCTCACTGACCGCGGCGAGCTGGAAGGCGGCGACGAGCGCGCTGATGCCCACGGAATCGATGAAGGTCACGTCCTGCATGTTGAGCTCGATCCGGGCGGGATGCCCGTCGGTGAGCAGGCCGGCGACGGCCTCGCGGATCTCGTACGCGTTCTCGACGTCGATCTCGCCGCGGGGTGCGACCTCCACCACATCGCCGGCCAGTGTCGACGTCATTATCGACAGCGTCACGCCAAATCCCTCCACCCGCCCGGAATCTCCGGGCGTCTCTCCTCCAGTGCGCGAGCCCTGGACCTCGGCCACGACAAACGTGCGACCGCATGACACAACGCCCGCGCTCGGGGGCAGTCGAGACTACCCCCGTAAGGTTCGGTGAAACTGACCGAAAGGTTAGGCCCCGAACCTGTTAGCCACCTGAGTGACCCGTGTGAACCTGGTCAAGACTACCGGTGACTGTCCAGTCGTTTCCAAAACGTGATGGCGTCCACACCGGACACGTTTGCCGACCGGCAAGCGTGGGCAGGGTAAACAAACGGGGAAAGGCGACGCAGGAGGGAACGACGATGTTGTCGAGCAAGCACAAGGCCGAGCGGACGGCTGCCCAGGCCTGGGACTACCTGTCGTCCGCCATGGCGGCAGCCGGCGAAACCGCGAAACACACCGCCGAGATGGCGGGCGAGGTCGCCGGCCGGGCCGGCGACAAGGGCCAGAAGCTGGCCGGAAAGGCTGGCCGCAAGCGCGGCAAGATGACCCGCAAGGCCAGCAAGAAGGGCCACCAGCTGGTCGGCAGCGCCAGCCACAAGGCCGACGAGGCCTGGTCCCGGGCAAACGCCGCGGCAGCGGCCCTGGCCGGCCGGCGCCCCCGCCGGCCGTGGGGTTTGATCGCCGGTTTCGCCCTGGCCGGCATCGCGATCGGCTGGGCCGCGGCGGGCTCCGCCCGGGCCGCCCTGGAACGCCAGGCAGAGGAGGAAGAGCTCGAGCTGGCCGACACGGCCGTGGTGGTCACCCCGGCACGCGAGGCCTGACCCGAACTCAAGCGAGGAGCGCGGCGCCGCCAACGCGGCGCACGCGCGACCGAGCGCAGCAGCTCAGCTCCCGCTTACCCTGTCTGCGTGGAAGCTCTGTTCTTCGATACTGCCGCCGACCTGCGGGTTTGGCTCGAGCAGCACCACGCGACCGCGCCGGAGCTGTTCGTGGGCTACTGGAAGAAGACGTCCGGCCGCCAAACCCTCACCCATCCCGAGGCGATCGAGCAGGCCCTCTGCTTCGGCTGGATCGACAGCATCGAACGCGGCATCGACGCGCAGCGCTACCAGGTGCGGTTCACGCCGCGGCGCAAGGGCAGCCGGTGGAGTGCGATCAACATCGCCAAGATCGCCGAGCTCACCGAGCGGGGCCTCATGCATCCGGCCGGCGTGCGGGCCTTCGAGGCCCGCGATCCGGACAAACAGCCGGGATACTCGTACGAGCAGGCTGCGGCCGCCCGACTGGATCAGGAACAAACCGCACGATTCCAGGCCGAGCCGGGCGCCTGGGAGTGGTTCTCCACACAGTCGCCCGCCTACCGCCGTACGGCGACGCACTGGGTGGTCAGCGCGAAGCGGCAGGACACCCGCGATCGCCGTCTCGCCCAGCTGATCGCGCATTCCGCGGCCGGACGGAAGGTGCCTGCACTGGGGCCCCGCTGATGGTCGGCACGTCGTACAGTTGAGCCCCGTTATCGCTAGGTCGTTTCGCGTCCGCGGCTCGGCCACCCGGATAGATAAGGTCTGCTGGTGCTCGCTGCGGGACACCTCCTGGGCAACCGGTACCGGTTGGACGAGCGCATTGCCACGGGTGGCATGGGCGACGTCTGGCGCGGCACCGACGTCCGGCTGGGTCGCGTCGTTGCCGTGAAGGTGCTGCGTACCGCGATGCTGAAGGACCCGGAGTTCGCCGCCCGGTTCTACGGCGAGGCGCGGATGATGGCCGCCTTCCGGCATCCCGGCGTGGTGGAGGTGTATGACTACGCGGGCGCCAGCGGCACCGACGACGAGCAGGTCGCCTACCTGGTGATGGCGTATGTGGAGGGCGAGCCGCTCTCCACCCGGGTCAAGAAGGGCCCGATGAACGTCGCCGAGACGATGTCGATCGTCGCCCAGGCGGCCGAGGCGCTGCACGCCGCCCACCAGGCCGGCACGGTGCATCGCGACGTCAAGCCCGGCAACCTCATCGTGAAGCCGTCCGGCGCGGTCGTACTGGTCGACTTCGGCGTCGCCCGCTCCAACGCGGTGACCAGTGTCACGGCGGCCAACGCGATCGTCGGCACCGCCCTCTACATGGCCCCCGAGCAGGTGGCCAAGGGAAAGGTGTCGGCCGAGACCGACATCTACGCGCTCGGCGCGGTGGCCTACCACTGCATCGCCGGCAAGCCGCCGTTCGACGGCGACAACGCGCTCCAGGTGGCGATGCGCCACCTCGACGACGAGCCGGAGCCGCTGCCCGAGCACGTGCCCGGCGAGGTACGGCAGCTGATCGCCCGGGCGATGGCCAAGCAGCCGGCCGACCGGTTCCCGAGTGCCGCCGACTTCGCCGCGGCCGCCTACGCGGCGAGCGGTCCACTCGACTGGCAAAAGGTGACCGGCACCTCGCTGCTCTCGCCGCTCAGCCCGGCCGCGCCGACCCGCGTCACCCAGCCTCGCACCGCGACCACCCGGGCCGTGCCGCTCCCCCGCAGCGTGTCGCCGGCCCCGCCACCCCCGCCGGTGGAGCCGCCGCGCCGCCGCCCCGCCGCTCTGGTGCTGGTGATGGCGGCGATCGCGGTGCTGGTCGTGATGCTGGGTGTGGCGTACGCGCTCACCACCGGCGACAAGCCCAACCAGGGCGAGGGCAACAACGTCCCGTCGGCGGGCGTGTCGGAGACCGACGAGGCGCCGTTCAGCCAGCAACCGCAGATCATCCCCAGCCGGCATCCGTCCCGCACGGCCGGCGCACCGCATCGGCCCAGCAATACCAAGACGGCGAGGCCGTCGTCGCCCGCGACCAGCCTCCCGTCAAAGACGGCGAAGCCGACAAAGTCGCCGACCACCCCGCCGCCCACGCAGACGACGACCCCACCGCCCGTCCCGACCACCACCCCACCACCAGACCCGACCACCACCCCGCCGGACCCAGTCACCGGTGCATTGCCCTGACGCAGCGTGCCGCCGGCGGAGGCCGAGCACACCACCCGCCCCGCGCTGCCGGGGCTTGACTCTGACACCGTGTCAGGCCGGAGGCTGAGCAGACCATGTTCAGTATCGGAGACTTCGCCGGGCTGGGCCGGGTGTCGGTGCGGATGCTGCGCCACTACGACGCCATCGGCCTGCTCCGCCCCGCCCACGTCGACCCGCACACCGGCTACCGCTACTACGCCGCGGAGCAGTTGCGGCAGCTCAACCGGGTGATCGCCCTCAAAGATCTCGGCTTCACGCTGCACCAGGTGCAGGCGATGCTCGAGGAGAAGGTGGATGTCGGTGAGCTGCGCGGCATGCTGCGCCTACGTCGGGCGGAACTGGAGGCGCGGGTCGATCAGGATCGCATCCGCCTCGCCCACGTCGACGCACGTCTCCGCATGATCGAGAGTGAGGGACACATGGACACCGGGGACGTCATCCTCAAGAGCATCCCGGCGACCAGAGTCGCGATGCTGTCCGCGACCGCCACCAGCTACGACCATCCCACGTCGATCACCGAAAACCTCAGCCCGCTCTATCCGCGGCTGATGGAGCTGATGGAGAAGCACGGGATCGCGATGACCGGCGCACCGATCGCCTACTACCTGCCCGCACCGACCGGCCCGGGCGACGAGACGATCACCGTGCACGCGGCCGTCCCGATCGCCGCCGTCGAGCCATCCGCCGACCTGGGCTTCGACGTGATCGACCTGCCGGCGGTCGACCAGGCGGCCACCGCGCTGCATCAGGGCGCGATGTCCGAAGCGTTCCGCACCGGCGAAAAGATCGCCAACTGGATCGACGACAACGGCTACCGCACCGTCAGCCCCGGCTTCGCCCGCGAGGTCTACCTGGACTGCCCGCCGGGCGAGTTCGACAAGTGGGTCACCGAGATGCAGGTCCCGGTGCGCAAACCAGCGGAGAGCTAACGCTCAGGTCGGCGGGGCCCCGGCCGATGGATCGGGTCGGCACGGAACCGAGCCGCTACCGGAGGCCCCCCAATGACGACCCACAGCCCGCACGAGTCGCCGCCGCTCGCCGGACACCCCTCACACGTGTACCCACCGTCGCCAACCGCCCGATACACCCAAACACCCCCCGGCCCGTACGCCCATTCACAGGCCGGCCCATACACCCAGCCACCAACCGCCGCGTACGCCCAGTCACCGAACGACCTCTACACCCAGCCGCCGGCAGCCCCGCACGTCCAGCTACCCCACGACCCCTACACCCAGTTGCAGGCCGCCCCGCACGCCCAATCACCGCACGACCCCTACACCCAGCCGCCGGCCGCCCCGCACGCCCTCTTCACCCAGCCACCGGCCGCCCCGCACGGTCAGTCACCACACGCCCACTACACCCAGCCGCCGGCC
>Ga0070668_100002398_pt1 | contig 13786 bp, 8 predicted proteins | sample KBSS43metaG_FD_64661 | JGI IMG/M metagenome (GOLD analysis project Ga0070668, IMG submission 64661) | Switchgrass rhizosphere microbial communities from Kellogg Biological Station, Michigan, USA - KBS S4-3 metaG | ecosystem: Host-associated > Plants > Roots > Rhizosphere > Soil ... | reverse complement strand
CGGTCACCTCGACGGTGATCGCCTCGATCGCGCCCTGCTCATGGTCGAGACCGGTCGGATCGAGCACGGTCACCACGCCGGTCGCGGGATCGATCGCGAAGCGGCCCCCGGCATCGGAGACGAGCGCGTAGGTGAACGGCCCGACCAGATCGGCGGCGAGCACGGAGACCGTGCCGACCACGGTGCCCGTCGCGGCATCCTCGGCGACCACGTTGGCCGAGAGCACGAGCATCGCACCGCCCGATTGCATCGCGAGGACGTCGGCGAGCGAATAGGTTCCGTCGGTGAAGGAGAAGGCTTCGACCTCGCGCGCAACGTCGGTGCCATCAGGGCTATTCGCCCGCAGATCCTGGATCGAGACGAGTTCGCCCGCGGCACTGAAATGATAGTCGGCGAGCGTGCCGGTCAACACGACGGTGTCGTAGCCCGCGCCGCCCACCAGCCGATCCGATCCGGCGCCGCCGGCAAGCAGGTCGTCTCCGCCCTTGCCGCTCAGGAAATCGGCGCCGCCGCCGCCAGTCAGCGCATTTTCGCCATCGTCGCCCGAAAGGCTGTCGTCATAAGCCGAGCCGGTGAGATTCTCGATGCTGTCGTAGGTATCCCCTTCCGCATCGCCGCCGTGGATCGAACCGGCGGCAAGATCGATCTGCACCTCGCCGAGGCTGGTGCTATAGTCCGCCGTGTCGCTGCCCTCGCCGCCGATCAGTGTATCGGCGCCGTTGCCGCCGCGCAGCGTATCGTTGCCGCCAGCGCCATCGAGAACGTCGTTCGCACTGTTGCCGGCGATCAGGTTGTTCAACGCGTTGCCGGTGCCGGCGAAGGCGATGTTGCTGTTCTGATAAAGGTTTTCGATGTTGTCTGACAACGTCCAGATCGATGTTATGGTTTTGACGCCGTCGATACCTTCATTCTCATACTCTATCGTCTGATCACCTTGTGAATTGACATAGTAAACGTCATCCCCAGTTCCGCCGAACATCGTGTCGTCGCCGGCACCACCCTCGATAGTGTCCTCGCCGCCGCCCGCATAAATGATGTCGTTGCCACCTCGGGCGTAGATCTTATTATCGAAATCGTTGGTCGTGATTGAATCGTCCGTGCTCGTGCCGCTGATGTTGTAGACGTCATACAGGAGATCACCCTCGGCCTCGCCCCCGTGATTTTCATTGGTGGCGAAATTGACCGTCACGCCGATCTTGCCGGCAGCGTAGTCCACCATGTTGAAACCGGCGCCGCCGTAAAAGATGTCGACGCCGAGCGATCCGCGCATTTTATCGTCGCCGTCGAGCCCGTAAAAGATGTCGTCGCCACTGCTGCCAATGAGGCTGTTGTCCAGGGCGTTGCCCGTGCCGACGAAATTGCCGGTACCGGCAAAGATCAGGTCTTCGATATTGTCGCCAAGCACATAAGCGCCGAGCGTGGTTTGGACGCGATCCTGCCCTTCATCGGCCAGTTCGACCACCTCGTCGTCTTCCGAACTGACGATGTACCGGTCGTCGCCGGTCCCGCCGATGAGCAGGTTGGCGCCCAGCCCGCCTGCGAGCGTATCCCCACCGGCCCCGCCTTCGAGCCGATTGTCGGCGTCGTTCCCGGTCAGCGTATCGGCGAAGGCCGAGCCCAGCACGTTCTCCACGTTGAGCAGGATATCGCCTTGAGCGTCGCCTCCCTTGGCGGTGCCCGCGAGCAGATCGATCTGCACCGCGACATCATTGTTGCGATAATCGACATTGTCGGAACCGGCGCCGCCGTCGATCCGATCGGCACCCGCGCCGCCGAAGAAATAATTGTCGGTGCCGTCGCCGGTCAGCGTGTCGGCAAAAGCGCTGCCGAACAGCCCCTCGATGCCGTCGAGCCGGTCGCCCTCGGCGTCACCGCCGAGACCGGTGCCGGCGGCGAGGTTCACCGTAACCGCCGCAGCGCTGGCGCTGTAGTCGACGATGTTGAAGCCCGCGCCGCTCAGCATGTCAGCGCCGCCACCGCCCACCAGCCGATCGTCCCCTGCGCCGACCAGCACGTCGGCGAAGCGCGATCCGATCAGAACCTCGATGCCGCTCAGCGTGTCGCCCAGCGCCTCGCCGCCGAGCCCGAGCCCGAGCCCGAGATTGACCATCACCGCATCGGCCGCGTCGGCGTAGCTCGCGGCATCGATGCCGTCGCCGCCCTGCAGCGAATCCACGCCTATGCCGCCGATCAGCACATCGTCGCCCGCACCCCCGGTGAGGCTGTCATTGCCCTCGCCGCCGACGAGCGTCGCGCCGCCGCCACCCGCGATCAGCGTGTCGCCGCCGCCGCCGCCCTCGATCCGGACCACCGCGCCGAAGCTGACCAGCCGATCGGCAAAGCCGGTTCCGATCACCGTCTCGATGCCCGAAAGTACGTCGCCCGCCGCGTCGCCGGTCGCGGTGCCGGTGGTCGGGTCGAAGTCGATCCCGGAGGTCGCGGTCGAGTAATCGGCGGCGTCGATGCCGTCGCCGCCGACCAGCAGATCGGCACCCGCGCCGCCGGCGAGTCGATCGTTGCCGAGCCCGCCGTCGAGCCGGTTGGCACCAGCGCTGCCCCTGAGCACGTCGGCGAAGGCCGATCCGACGAGATCCTCGATGCCGGAGAGCGTGTCGGCCTGGGCATCACCGCCGGTGCCCATGCCCGTCGCAAGATCGACGCCGACCGCGGCGATGCTCGCCGAATAGTCCGCCGCGTCGGTGCCGGCGCCGCCGATCAGCACGTCCGCGCCGAGCCCGCCCACCAGCACGTCGTTCGCGCCCCCGCCGTCGAGCCGATCGGCGCCCGCGCCGCCGTCGAGCAGGTTCGCGGCGCCGTCGCCGGTAATGACGTCGTCGAGGGCCGAGCCGATCACCGCTTCGACGCGAACGAGCTGGTCGCCAGCGGCATCGCCGCCGAGCCCGGTCCCGGCGCCGAGATTGACGGTCACCGCCGCAGCGCTGCGGACATATTCGGCCGTGTCGAAGCCGGCGCCGCCGTCGATCAGGTCTGCGCCTGCACCGCCCGCGAGCCAGTCGTTGCCGGCACCGCCACGCAGCGTGTCGCCCTTTGCCGATCCGATGACGCGTTCGACCCCGGAAAGCGTATCACCCTGCGCGTCCCCGGCCGTGCCCGTACCGGTGCCGAGATCGACCGTGACAGCCGCCAGGCTCCCCGAATAATCGGCGGTATCGAAGCCCGCGCCGCCGATCAGCACGTCGGCGCCCGCGCCGCCGATCAGCAGGTCGTCGCCCTGGCGCCCGTCGAGCAGATCGTCACCCCCGCCGCCGGACAGCAGATTCGCCGCCACATCGCCCCTCAGTACATCGGCGAAGAGCGATCCGATCAGCCCCTCGATCGAGTCGAGCAGATCGCCGGCGGCACCACCGCCCGGCGCCCCCGCGCGCAGATCGACCTGCACGCCCGACGTCGAGCTGGCGTAGCTGGCAATATCGAAGCCGGTGCCGCCGATCAGCACGTCGGCGCCGGCACCCCCGTCGAGTATGTCGTCGCCCGCCTGACCGATCAGCAGATCGGCGCCGGCACCTGCAGACAGGTAGTCGGCACCATTGCCGCCGACGATCTTGTCGTCGCCACTGCCGGTCAGGATCGTCTGACCCAGGTTCCCGCCGCGCAAGGCCAGCGCGGCCGTAGCGGTCGAGAAATCGACGACGGTCGCGCCCGAGACGTCGACCAGCCCCGGCGCGTTGGTGATGCTGATCGAGGAGGTCTTCGCCTTCTGAATGAGAATCCCGGTGGGGGTGATCGCGGTCGTCGCGTTGATCACGACGCCGCTGCTGTTGCTCTCCGCAAGATGATAGACGACCGCACCCGGCGTGGTGTCGAGGATGAATGGATTGATGATCGTCGCGCGTCCGTTCGCGCTCCAGCCGAAATGATACGTCTTGCCGCCAGTGCCGCCGTTGAGATCGGGCGTCAGGCTGATGACGTCCTGGAAGACCAGATCATCGGCCCAGATGCGGTAGTTGTGGGTGTTGCCGCGGGCGATAGTGCGCACGAGCGTCGTGCCCGTCGATTTGAGGTCGTATCCTCCGTCGCTGTTGCCATAGGCCACAGTGTCCTCGAACAGGACGTTGTAGACACCGCGTTCGGAGGTGAACCCATCGCCGTTTCGATAACTCACGCCAACGGTATCGAGCGCGTTGGCCATGGTCGTCCGACGAACGACGATGTCATGCGCGGTATCTTCCAACGCGATGCCGACCGCGAAATTATCGCCATCGACGAACTCGCTGTCGCCGCGAACGTCTTCGATCAGCACGTTGCGGGTGTCGTAGGCAATGGTGATGGCGTTCTTCGAGTAGCCGTTGATCTGGACATCGCTGATCGTCAGGCCATCGACGCTCGCCGAGGTGTTCGCACCCGAAACCTGGTTCTCGAAAAAGCGCTGCACATTATCCGCCGTGATCTGGCGAATGGTGAGATCGGTGATGTCGGCACCAACGCGAATCGCGGCATAGCCCGTGTCGGAGAAACTGAGATTCTCGAAGACCAGATGATCCGCGCCAGCAAGCAGGCGGATCACATCCGCAGAGCCGCCGGTGGCCTTGCCCGGTGCCCAGGGATCGGCACGGGTGCCGACGATCTCGGCGTAGGCAGGCTGGCCCGCGCTATCGATGCCGGAAACGGTGACCGGCTGGCCGGTTTCTCCGCCCGCCGCGATGGTGAGTGGGAGAGTCGGCGCCTGATAGGCGCCCTGATCGGAAACGAGGTATACCTTCCCGCCCGGCCCGGCCGCGGCGACGAACGCCGGCAGATCCGCCAGCGTGCCGGCATTCGCGATGCTGGAGCCGTTGCCGAGACCCCCGCCCGTCGGACTGATATATAATACGCCCACCGGTGTACCCCGCGAAAATGCTGCGATGCGACATGGTAAGCGATTTCCGAAGAACAGAAAAGTGTAACGTTTCACCAAGGCAAAAACAGGCGGGCAGACAGGTCCTAATTGTAGCCCGAGGGAAGCTATTGTTGCTTGATCGTTGCGCGCGGCGGCACGATTGCTCCGAGTGCAACCGTGATAAGCATCATGGGCATGACGTGGATGAAGAACGTATGTTAAGGACGCGCCGATGAGTTGCTATTTGTGCATGCACGTGAAGTTCCAGGAAGCCCGTGCTTCCGTACCGTAAAAGGCGCCGGTCGCAACCTTCCCCTGCCCGCATCGTCGCGCGGGTCCCGGCACGGGTCAAATGCACGCTCAGAAGCCATTTTTCCGCGGGTTGCCACGACTCTCCAGGCTTGCCAAAAGGAGCTCGGAGAGAACCGATGCTACAGAAGATTGCAGAGGTTGGAGGAAGGCACCCCAACACGCCCGGCATGTCCATGCCACAGCGAACCGGCGACAAGTTCGAGAGCCTCGATTGCGAGCGGCCGCGCAGCGTTAACGGAAAATTGTCCGTAATGACCTTGACGACGCCTACCGCGCTACGGGCCGGAGTCAGATCGGAAACTTTCTTAGGTCAAGCGGAAGGTTGGCGGCCGGCGGAGCGAATTCTTAAGTTTTTGATACTATAGAAGTTTTCGTACTTGCCGAAGCAAGATTTTCATGATGCAGTCGATAGCGAGATTACTCCATGCAGGCAAGCGCCGCGGATAGTGTTCTGCCTGTCCGAAAGCAGCGATTTATGCTGGACGACAAGATCGATCTCCGGCCGAAGATATCTGTTGTAACCGTATTCTATAATCGAGCGAATCTTGTCGAACGCTCGATCGGAAGTCTGCTGGATCAGACCGCTTCGAGCTATGAGATCATATTCGTCGATGATGGATCCACGGACGATACGTTGAGCGCGATCGAGGCATTCGCCGATCCGCGGCTGCGGATCATCGCCAAGGCGAACAGCGGCTTCACCAGCTCGCTGAAATTGGGGATCGCTGCCGCAAAGGGGAAATTCATCGCCATACATGGCGCAGGAGACATATCCCTTCCCCAGCGTCTCGAAAAACAACAAGCGATCCTCGAAGGCAACGACGCGGTCGGCATTGTCGGCTGCGGTTACGAGTTCAACGGGCGGCGTGTCGGGCCATCGCTGGACCACGCGTTCGAAACCGGAAAGGTGTTGGAGCGGCTCCGCATCGGCAACCCTTTCAGTCATGGCGAGGTTATGTTCCGCCGGTCGACTTATGATCAAGTCGGCGGTTACGATGAAAAATTTCCCTATGCGCAAGATTTCGATCTATGGCTGCGCATGGGAAGGGCGTGCAATTACGCAATCTTGGCCGATACTCTCTATATCAAGATCGACCCGCCCAATAGCGTCAGCCAGAATGTCCGGAAATATTATGCTCAGCAGAAGCTCGCGCAGCTGGCATTGGAGTCTGCGGAACGGGCTGCCGCAAGCGACGAAGCTCTCGTCGAGTGGCTGGGAGACCTCGAGAAGCGGCCGACCCTGGGCACCAAAAAGCACGCGCGTCGCTTCTTCGGCAAGGGGATCGAAGCCTTCTACCGAGGCGATGTCGACGGCGCGCGGTTCATCTGGGCCATGACTTGGCGCGAGCGGCGCGATTTCCGCGGCGCGACCGCGTTCGCGCTGGCGAACCTCTGCAGGTTCAAAGCGGGAGAGGCGGTTTTGCGCTGGGTGTTCCTGCTCAAGTGGCGGCTCTTCGGCAGGCGCTATGCGCCCGTTGCCGAGCAAGGCAATAGATGAGAGGCGGGCAACGTGCTCGATGCGCCGACAGGCACCGGAGCCACCCGCGAATACGTCGAAGAGTGCGCATCGGGAGGTGAATGCGACATCATATGCTGGCCGTCCGGGACCGGATGGTCGAAGATTGGCAAGATCGATGGGAGCCAAGACCAATGCCGGGCCGACACCGCGGGCTCTTCACCGTACTTCTGGCAGTTGGAGTAGTCGGCGGTCTACCGCAGGCGAGCGCCGAGCCCGCTCACCGGGAGAACGGCCGACCTTCCGATCCGGAACTCCGCCGATGCGATGACCCGGCCCAGCGCGGCAACGGACCCGAACATTGCGCGCGTGGGCGCGCCGCGCCGCGTCCGACCGGGGTGAACGGCGCGATCGCGCTGCGTAACGGCCAGCCGCCGACGCGGATCACAGGCGCCTATCGGGTGATCGAGACGACCCCCGACACGGTCGCGCGCAACGTCGTCATCGACGGGTTGGTCGGCGATGATCTGCAACGCGGCGGGATACGGCTGCGTGGCCATTTGACGAACATCACCATCAGAAACTCCGAGTTCCGATTTCGCCGCGAGCCTCAGGTAGCGCCCCACCTCCCGGCTTGCCTGGAGATTGGCGACAAGGGAGACAGCCGGATCGAGGGGCTGTTGATCCAGAATGTCACGTGCGAAGGCTTTCAGATGACCCGCGAGCCGAACAAATATTGGAACGGGGACGGGCCGGCGATCGAATCCAACGTGAGCGGCGTCGTCATCGACAATCTGGTCAGCCGGAACAGCACTGACGGATGCGCGGACATCAAGCCGATCTTTCGCGCGACGAGGATGGTTCTCGGTGGTTGCAAGCTTCAGCTCCGGGCTTGGCGAGGTGGTGAAGTGGACGAGCTGCAAATAGAGACGCCGATCCGGCGCGGCGGCAGAGGCGCCGTCGGCGGAATCTGGCTCAGGGGGAATGCGCTCGAGCCGCCGTCGCTCCACATCCACAAGTTGATCGTACGCTTCTCCAGCTCTTCACCGATCTTCGTGGTCGCCGAAGGCCCTGCGAACATCCGCGTGGACGAGTGCGATATCCAGGCGCCCGCCGGCACGCCGTGGACGACCGCGACGCACCCGATGATGCGGTGGGACCTCGGCCCGAGCTGCACCGCCTTCGCTTCACCTAGGCAAGTTGTGCCTTAGGACGGCAAACCGCGCCGACGCTCGGCTGCCACGTCATCCGCTCCTCCCAGCCGGCAGCGAAACTAGGCGCGCCCGCCGCCGAACTGTTCGTGGAGCATGTCGGCCAGCCTTGTAGCTTCCTCGAGCGTGGTCGCCGTGCGGACGAAATCGGCCTTGTACGTCCAGCTGTCGATGAAGTTTCCGATCTTTCGATAGCTGTTATCGAGCGCGACGTGCGGAATCCCGAGCAGACAGCAAAGGATATGGCCATGGAGCCGATCGGTGATCACCACGCGCCCCCGGGACAGGGCACGCGAGCCGCGGCGCACGCGATGCGCGGCCGCGGCATCGAATACCGCCAATCGTTTGGCTGCCGGCGCCGACAGCGCATGAGTGACCAACCCCCACAGGCGTGCACGCCGGACGTCAGCCACCGGTTCGCTGAGCCAATCTTCCACGACGGCGCCCGCCGGCACGTCTGCGGCAGAAAACTTGCCCGTCGTTTCGTGATCGGTGCGAAGCAGGCAAAATCTGTTGACGTCAGCGGGGTGAGGCTGTTGCGCCCCCATGCAGAACGCCATGTCGGGCGCCAGGACGATCTTGCAGCCGAAATGCTTGCTGGCGAAGTCAAATGAGGGCTGATCGCGCACCATCAGCGTGACGTCGCCATGCTGGTGGATCGCGCGAGATGTTTCGGGAATAAGCGCCTCGGTGCCGAAATGAATCGACTGCGGAAGCTGCACGATCGGCGTTCCCTTGGCCCGTTTCATGACCTCGATGCGCAGGTGCTGGTGAGCCGGCCAGAGATCGCCGAAATTTCCCCCGCCGTGAAGGAAGATCGTGTCGGCCGCGGATAGCTCGTCGGCGCCGGGCACCTCGGTTCGGGTAATGAGGCATGGCTTGTCGCCACGGGCACGGAAATACGCGCTTTCGCCAAGCCAGATCGCCGAATCGCCGACATTCGGGTGATCGGGGAAATCGAGCAGCGCGTAACGCTGACCCCGCATCAGCGGATCCAGCACCGCGCGCAACTTCTGTTGCAGATCCTCGATGACGCGCCCGCTGTTCATCTCACTGAAGGCATCACGGCTCATTCTACATTCTCCGCGGGCCGACGCTTTCTGAGGAAATCGCTGATCTGTCTGATCAGCTCGGGACAGGCGGTCGTCAGGGCGGCGACGTAAAGGATCCCGCCGAGCGCCGCGCCGCTCACCAGCATCCAGAACGGCGGAAGCTCGACCAGCAGCTTCAAAGCGGTGACCGCGAGTCCCATGGCCACCGAGCAGAAGAACGGCCACTTGATAGCGGACCAGGTGTCGCTGAGTCTGATACCCGAGGAGCGCTCGAGAAAGCGTATCTGGATCGGCAGCGTCAGATACGAACGCAGCACATATCCCACCACCACCCAGAGCAGGCCGTACCTGACGACGGAGGCCGTCAACACGATGGTCAGCACGAGCTGGATCAGCGCAAGAAGACGCTGTTTGCGGCCGTCACCCATCGCAGAGAGAACCGGCGACGCGAAATAGTTCAGCGTGAAGGGGACAGCCATGAAGGCAAAGACCTGGCCGAGCCGCCCCGCCTCCACCCACTTCGCGCCATAGACGACGTGGACCAGTTCGGGCGACAGGACGCCGAGGCCAACCACCGCCGGAAAGGAGACGGACGAACAAAGACGGATGAACTGCCGATAAGCATTGCGCAATTCGGTCGGCCGATCCGCCAGGCGCGAAAATGTCTGCAGCGCGACCGTCGAGAATGGCTGGATCGAGCCTACCGCGAATGATTCGATCAGCCGCCAGGAAACGCGATAAACCGCGACCATCGCCGGACCGAGCACTCCGCCGACGATGAGATCCTGAATGCGGACGAGAAACAGGAAGATCAACTGGGCGATCGTGAGATCGCCGCTGAAACCGATGTTCTGTTTCGCTATAGTGACGTCATATTGCAGCGATGGCCGCCACCGATAGGAAAGCCAGGACAGGACGGTGCCGATCACTTCGTTGACGACGCGCTGGATCACGAGGCTCCAGACACCGAACCCGAGAAACGCCGCGGCGATTGCGACACTGCCTCCGATCAAGCCGGCGACGACCGATCGAATAGCGATCGTCTTGTGCCCGAACTCCCGGAGCCGCAGAGCCAGGTGCGTCGAACCCAGGGCGTTGACGATCACCGGGATGGCCATCGCCATCAGCACCGGGCGCAAGCCCGGTTGCTGAAAATAGGGTATCGGCAGCAGGACGAGCAGGACGATGATCGCGGCGTACAGCGTCGCGACCGCCACATTGGTCCAGAACACGGTGTTCATGAACCTTTCCGACAGCTGCGGCTGGCGTGCGATCACCTGGTTGACCGCGTTCGCCGCTATCGCCCGTCCGACCTCCGCAAAGATGTAAGCGATCGCAAAGACGCCGATATCGTGCTTCGGCAGCAGCCGTGCCATCGTGACGAAGACGATAAAGGAGAACAGCTGGTCGCTCGCACCCCGCGCGATCGTCCAGACGATCGACGTGGCCGTCTTGCGCTTGAGATCCCGGGGATGATCCGATGAAGGGGTCGAGCTCACGGACATCATTTCCCGGCTACGAACTTTGCCAGACCAACGTAATAGCGCAGCTTGTTGGCCTGTCGGTTGAGCCGGTAACGGAGGCTTCCGGCGGCTCGACGGTCGTTCGCGAAACGCTCTGCGCCGATGTCGCTCGGCACCGAGCGCTCTATCAGCGGGAACGGGAAAATGCAGTGCGTGGCGATGCCATGCTGCCACGAACGATCCATGATGTCGTCGATCGGCGCCGTGACGTGCCGAGTCGCCTCGATCATCGCCGCGGCCCCCGTCTTGCTGATATAATAGCCCTGGGTTCCAAAGGCGAAGCCGTACTGGCGGACCAACGACTTGGTGCGTTCGATAAAGCCTTGTCGCAGCACGCGGAACCGCGTGGGTCGCTTTTGATAAAGGCGGAGATAGTCGATGCCGGACAAATCGCTCTGCGCCAGCTTTTCGAGGAAGATCCAGTCGGCGATGACATCGTCTTCCAGGACGATGACGGCATCGACATCATCCTGCGCCGCAAGATCGGTCCAGATGGCGAAGTGGCTCGAATAGCAGCCCAGTTCACCCGCCGTCAGCGCCCGGCCATGCGTTCGCCGGATGTCGTCCGCATCGTAGATCAGATCGGGATGGAGCGACGTATGCGCATCGAAAAATGCCCAACGATCGTCCTCGGGCGCCGCGTGAACGAAGGTGCGCCTCCGCTCGGTTGCCGTTTTCATACTGATGACCAACACACGCACGCGAACAGAACCAGGACGCAGAGCAGGCGACATTCATGTGACCCTTCGTTGCTCACCGCCGCTGCTGCGTTGCAACATTGCTTTCGGCAAGTCCAGCCTATTCCTGGACACGCCGGCTGGCGATCCCGAAACAGCACAAGAATCCCTTGACGATCGCAGCAGCCGGCCCGCGATGGGCCGTCCAACATCGATGACTCGCGACGTCACGATGTCCGCGAGCGCATTCTGCTCCACAGGTTCGCCGTCGTCCGCCACGCCGCTTGCGCGATCTCGTGACCGATATCGCCCAGCAGCCATCGCGGACGGAGAAGGAGAAGCAGAGCTCCGAACACACCCAGGACGGCAGCCGATTCGAGCAGAATCAGAAACGGCGACACCGCCATCGCCCGTCCGAAATGGACCACGGGGACGAGCAGCCCCGCCACGATTGCTGCAAGCGCCACGCCGGGCAGGTGAAGCTTGAGATACCACGATACCCTCGTGTCGGTAAGGCGCAGCCCCGACCAGGTGATTTCGATATATGTGATCACGACGCCGATGCTGACGGCGATGCAAAGAGGTATCAAGCCGTAGCGATACGCGATCAGGCAGCCGCCGACGACCAGACAGGCATAAATCACCTGGCTGACGATCATCGACCGGACGGCGCCCTTCGCCCGCTGAACCGAGCCGCCGATTTTCATGCCGAGGCGGAAATAGGTCACGAAGACGAGGATCTTGAACGGCGCCACCACGCCGCTCCATTTCGGTCCGAGGACGGCATAGATCCATTCTTCGCCCAGCACGAACAGCCCGGCCGACAACGGCAGTCCGATCAGCGCGGTGAGCTCGACGCCGCGCAGGTAGATCCGCTGCAGTGCTGCGCCGTCGTTCTGAGCCTTGGCGAAAGCGGGGAACACCAGGCGATCGGCGATCGCACCGTAAAGGTCTGCCGGAAGGCTCATGATGTTGTAGGCCCGAGTGTAGATGCCCAGCGTCGCTATGCCGAACAGATGCCCGACCAAGAAATTGTCCCCGCGGAGCGCGACGAAGTTGATGATCTTCGATGTGGAGAAGCCGGCACCGCTGCGCAGCAGCTTCCTCGCGATCCCGCCATCGAGCAGGGGGCGCAGGGGCGTGCGGGCGACCGAGTAGGTCCACACCGACTTGGCGAGCGATCCCAGCACGGTGGGGATCACCAGCGCCCAGTATCCGGCGCCCATCGCGGCCATCGCGATGCCGAGCGAGAAACCCCCGACGAACTTGACGCAAAGATTCTGCAACGCGATGCGCGGCGCTTCGAACCGCTTCACGAGCAGGTTTTCCGGCACGATGCCCAGCGCCTGGAACAGGAATATGAAGGCCAGCACGCGCAGCGCATTCGCGACTTCGGGTGAGCCCATGATATCCGCCGCCAGGCCGGCGCAGGCCTGGGTCAGCAGGAAATAGAGCATCGCGTTCATCCAGACGAGCGTGCTCGCGACCCGCAGGTGCCGCTCGTCAAGATCGCGCATCTGGATGACCGTCGCGCCCATGCCGATTTCGACGACGAGCTGCGCCAGTTGCACGAAGATGGTCGCCGCGGCGACGACGCCGAAATCGTGCGGCGAGAGAATCCTCGCCAGAACCACGACCATGAAGAAATCGATGAACTTCTGCGCCAACTGATAGGATGTCAGCCGGCTCGCTCGAGACAGAAAGCTTTGGCCGGATTCACGTGCCACCTGTTCGGTATCCGTCAGCCACGGCCATCGTCGGCAGGCCCCCGAAAGCCCTCGTAGAAACCTTCGGGCACCGGTCCGACGAAGGCGCCGACGCAACGGCGCATCAGGCTCTCGGGCACCTGACGGTTGATGTAACCGGCCGACCCAGCCTGCGAGAGCAGCTTCGCCGGCACGCCGCCGACCACGCCTCCGTCCGGCACGTCCTTCGTCACGACGGCGTTGGCCCCGATCGAACAATCGTCGCCGACGCTGATCCGGCCGATCACCTTAGCGCCGGATGCCAGCAGCACCCGATTGCCGAGCGTGGGATTGCCGGCGCGCGGGCCGCGATTGAGCTGCCCGAGCATCCCGCCGTGCGTATAGTTGACGTTCGTTCCGATGACGACGTCGCCGTTGACGTAAATCCCGCCGAAGCGGTTGATGAAGAAACCGGGGCCGATCAGCGTATATTCGGGGATCGCTATCCCATATTTATAGCGCGCGCGAAGCAGCAGCATCTTCGACAGCGGATAGAAGCCGAGCGCCCAGGCCGGCTTGGTGCGCAGATAGCCGCACAGCCGCATCAACACGGTATATTTGAAGCCAGGCGTGAACAGATAGTTCTTGAGGAACGGCTTGGCCCCGGTTCGCCCCGCATAGCGATAGAGATCCGCGGCGAGCACCGCGCGAAGCGAAGAAAAGGATCGGACGCAGCCGCGACGATGAGGAACGCTCGCCTCGGACAAAACCGCTTCGTCAACCGCCATGCTCTGCCCCGCTTTTTGCTGCACTGCAGTAGTTTATCGACTTGCCCCCGCCTGCGCCAGCGACCTTCAGCGGGACGCCAGCCTGACCCCGCTGAACTCGCCGGCTGCAGGCTGCGGACTCGGGACGGGACGCCGACGCCGCTGGTAGGCATAGACCGTGTAGCCGCACAGCAGGCCGTAATAGATCATCCCCTCGATCATCCACATCGGCATGGTCGCCATGTTGAGGATGAAGAAGCCGAGAT
>Ga0070668_100002397_pt1 | contig 13786 bp, 10 predicted proteins | sample KBSS43metaG_FD_64661 | JGI IMG/M metagenome (GOLD analysis project Ga0070668, IMG submission 64661) | Switchgrass rhizosphere microbial communities from Kellogg Biological Station, Michigan, USA - KBS S4-3 metaG | ecosystem: Host-associated > Plants > Roots > Rhizosphere > Soil ... | reverse complement strand
GCCGGCGTCCTATATCCGTTCACCGGCATCCTGCTGTCGCCGCTGATCGCAGCCCTCGCCATGAGCCTCAGTTCTGTATCGGTTGTCGGCAACGCGTTACGGCTCGCTAAAGCGCCTTAGTGAATCGCGCCTACGCGCCGCGGTCTTCTTCGTACCTTTTCGGCCAACGCGGCAACTTCATCCTTGTACGCTTTGTGGATAAAAAAGTGGCATTGGATCCGGGCCCAACTCTCTCATCAGGGCTCCTGCGATCGTTTGTATCCCGTGATCATCGAGCGCACGAGGTTCTCGCGATGAGCAAGACTCGCGACCGCCACGCCGATGAGATGAAGGATGACAAGCGCAAGGACGACGTTCGCGAGCAATTCGTGTGCTTCCTCGATCACGTCTTCGTAAGACTCACCGTTGGAAGCGCCGCGCTCTAAGTCGCGCTCTGGCTCCGCGCGGGGAGAGACAACGGATTGCGCAGTAGCCTGGGGCGCGGTAGTTGTTTCAAACAGCGGCGCGAGCGGGCCGGCGTGCTTGTCCATGGCCAGCACGATCATGCCGGTGAGTACGGTTGCACTCAGAGTCGCCAGCAAGAGATACACCATCCACGCACCTGCCGGGCTGTGGCCGAGGTGCCGCTTTGACTTTCCGCGAGCGAGATCCACGAGGTAGTGCAGCGCGTGGAATGGCCCGAAAGCAAAATCGCCGAAGCGCGCGTGCGGTGATCCTACGAAGCCCCAGATTATGCGCAGCACGATGAGGCCGCCTACGAAATAGCCGGCCCAAACGTGCACTGCCAATCCAGAGTCTTCGGGCTCGGTGAAATACGCGACGAAGAATGCGACGACCAAGCTCCAGTGGAATAGGCGGACGGCCGGGTCCCAAACTTTGACGGCATCGGTGGCCACAGGTGCTCCTTGTCCGAAGGGCTGCGTTTGCGCGTGGCTCGACCCGCAACGAACACAAGTCGTCGCAATGGTGAACCCAAACGACGCGCACGACGTACCCGAATCAGGTTAGACGCACGCCAACCGGTTGAATTGATCCAGATCACGTATGCGCGGTCGCTCGCGAGCAATCGCTCACTGAAATCTGTTTTCGATCTGCGGGGGACCGGGCGGCCGTGCAATTGATTTGGGTCAACGCCGCGTCCATAGGCAGATCGCATGCTGCTGAATGTTCGGGTTTGGGAGATGCGTGTTGAAGTTCGACGCGAATTGGGTCGTTATGCTCGCAGCGACCATGCTTGGGCTCGCCGGTCATCTGGCAGCCCAGGAAATCCCCGGCTCGTATTGGCGTTATTACCGGCCGTCGAACACGGGCATCCAGGGCGATCTCAACGAAGCGATCTACATCGGTGCCGACAACGATCCCTGGATTGGAGGATACGATCCCGGCTTTGAGGAGGGCGGCGTCGCGAAATTGATCCAGTCGGAGAACCGCTGGATCAATGTTTCCAACGTGGACTATCCCGTCATCGGTCATCCCGATCTCACGGGCACGACACGCGTCAGCGACATTGTCGCCGACGCGCAGGGCCGCCTCTGGATGGCAACGTGGCGCGGAGCACTGACGATGGATCCGGCCATCGGTGGCGCATCACTGGTGAATTACGCTTCCGAAAGTACGGCGATCGCGAACGGCGGCGCGCGCGATATCGAGATCGCACCGGACGGCACGATCTGGTTTGCACTGCTCGGTTTCGGCGGCGCTCAGGGCGGCATCGTGCGCCACACGCCGTCCACGGGAGAGTGGAAGTACTGGACGGGTGGCAGCGTACCGGAGGGCGGCAACAGCTGGCCGCAGGAAGTCTTCAGTGTCAGTCGCGTCTCCGTCCAACCGAAACCCGAAGGCGGATATCTGGTTTGGGGTGACAGCGAGAACAGCACATCGATCGTGTCGTTCGACAGCACGGCACAGGTCTGGACGCTGCATCCGTTCGAATTCACACCCGGTTCGCTGGCCGCGCTGCCCGGCAAGGACAGCACCGACGATAGCGCAAACACCTGGATGACCCGATTCGCGGGATTCGGCGAAGGCGGCATCATCCTTTACTCGCTGGATTACCGCACGCCGTTGGGCGACTGGATCACGCCGGCGCAGCCGCCGCCGCCGATCGCGGGCCCGCCGATCGAAGCATTCCGTGCGTTCGGCGATCGGCAAGCACTGCTGATCGATGGTGATAGCCATGTCCTTAAGTTCGACGGAAGTGCTTGGCAGGATCTTGGTGTGTGGCGCGAAGGTTCGATCAATCGCGATGTCAACATCGACAGCGTTGGCAATGTCTGGGCGAGTGGCGCCGGTGGCGTCGCAAAGCGCGATGCCACCACGGGCGCTTGGCAGCGCTATCGAATCACTAACACGAGTCAGTACGACTTCTTCAATAGCGATCTCGACATCGACGATGCGAGCGGCGACGCCTACGCATGCGCGAATGCAGGCAGCGGCGTCGGCGGCATGACGCGCTTTGACGGTGTGCGCTGGAAAGGTTTCAACAACAGTGAGTACGGTCTCGGCGTGACTTGGCCGTTTCCGACCGACAATTGCGAGCAGGTCGCTCATGCACCCTTGCGTGCGGCCGTTGTGGTCAATCCCACATTCACGGGGCTGCACGCTTGGGATGGCGCGGTCTGGTCGGACCTTCAAAGTGCGCGCGACGAGAGCGTCGGCCTCGCGGAAGACTCTCTGGGCCGCTTGTGGTCGTGGAGCCCGGCCGCGGCGCTCGACTATCTCTCGGGCGGCTCCTGGATCCAGGTGCCCAGCACTGCGGCACTGGGAAACAATCTTGAGCCCGATCCGGATCGCCCAGGCACCGTATGGGCCAGCGGATGGGGCGAAGTGATTCGAACGGACGGTAGCTATCGCTATTCGCGCGACTACACACAGTTTTCCGAGCTCGATCCCCAAAGCGACGGATTCACGACGGTTGCGCCCGCCGCTCATGGCATCGCCTGGTTGGGATCGACACGAGGCTTGTTTCGTCTCGACGCCGACAACGGAACCTACGACTACTTTATCTCGTTAGATGGCATCGGCGCGGTGTTTGCGACCCCGCTCGCCGTGACACCTGACGGGCGCCTCTGGTACAGCGTCGCCGATCCCTCGGGTACCGGGCCGAACGGTCTTGTCTGGTATGACGGAACGCACGCCGGAATCTACAACGCGCCGCGCAACGGCGAGCCCCAGTGGGGCGGCCTGCCGCATGCGCAGATCAACGCGCTGCGCGTAAAGAATGTAATGGGCGGCTACGAGCTGTGGATGACCTGCGCTTCGCGCGGTATCGCGGTGCTGTTCGTGCCAACCGATGACATTTTCGCCGACGGTTTCGACGTGGCCAGGTTCGCGGGGGCCGCGCTTGGAGCAACGATGCTTAGATGAAGTGGGTCGAGCTGGTTCTTCGATTGGAGGTCGGCATGTATCGTCTACCAGCGCAACTGGGCTCACGGTCATAGCGCCTATCGCTATCACGCAGACTTTCTTTCGTCGAAGTGACGCCGACGACGTCGCCTTATTTTCGAATGCCCGAAACCGTCCGTATTTCCGGGCGGAATTGGCACACTCGGAAACGTGGGCTCCGACTCGCTAGGCCATTGGCGGAAGGGGTGGGATTCGAACCCACGGACGGTTGCCCGTCGCTGGTTTTCAAGACCAGTGCAATCGACCACTCTGCCACCCTTCCGTAACGACGTTTTCGCGGCCGCGTCGGCGGCTTTGGCGTGCGCTTTGGGCGCCCGGACCGGTGGCTCGGGCCGGGGCTGGCGCCGCGAGGGCGCATGATCGCAGACTTCCCGGGGCTTGTGACGCGCTTCAACAAACCGACGTCTTGTCAGACGTGCGCGGGCGGACCACACTGACTGGATCGGCTTTCCGAGTGGGGACGCGATGATCCGGATTGTGCTGGTCGACGATCACGAGCTGGTGCGCACAGGTTTCCGCATGATTCTGTCGCAGCAGCCCGGCATCGAGATCGTCGGGGAGGCGGCGGACGGCGAGCAGGGGCTTGCGTTGATTCGCAAGCAGCAGCCCGATGTCGCGCTCGTCGACGTGCACATGCCCGGCCTTTCCGGCATCGAGCTCACCGATCGCGTACGCAAGAGCAAGCTGTCGACGCGCATCGTGATTCTCACGGTCGTCAACGAAGCGCCGTTTCCGCGCCGCCTGATCGAAGCGGGCGCGAGCGGTTATCTGACCAAGGCGTGCGCCGCGGACGAGCTCGTCCGCGCAGTGCGGCAGGTGGCCGACGGGCGCCGTTATCTTTCTCCGGACGTGGCCGAATTGCTGGCATTGGGCGCGCTCGACGGAAACACGACGTCGCCGTTCGATGCGTTATCGACGCGCGAGCTCGATGTCGCGCTGATGCTCGCGCAGGGCCAGGACATGCAGCACATCGCCAAGCATCTGAAGTTGAGCGCGAAGACGGTCGCGACCTACAAATATCGCCTCTTCGACAAGCTCGGCATCGACAATCCGGTGGCGCTGGCGCACCTCGCGCATCTGCACGGGTTGCTCGACAACCGGGCGCGCGCGCTCAGTTGAGCGCGCGCGAACCGCATCACGCGGCGCTGTCGGATTTGCGCTCGGGCGAGGGCTGATCGTCCGAGTCGGCAGCGCGATGGCCGGCGTCATCGTCGCCGCGTGATTCATTCGGCGACGGCGAGGCCACCGTTTTTTCCGGCATGGCGTGCACGTTCGGATGCGGATGCGTCGTCGGTGTTGTCTGTGGCGGCAGCGGAAGTTCGAGCGTGCGGCCTTTGTCGTGGTCCGGTGTCGACGCCGTGGAAACCGGGGCCGGCGAGGAAGGCGCGGAGCTAGGTTCCTTAGGTTCCGGATTCGCGATCGTCGGCGTCGGTGCCGGCGGCGCTACAGTCGGTGCCGGTTTTTCCGAGACGACCGAGTCGCGCGCAGGCGTCGCTGTGACGTCGGGCTGCGGCGGACGCGGAGTCGGCGTCGATGAAGGCTCCGATACCGGTGCTTTCTCGAAACTTGGCGTCGACGACGCAACGCTGGGTGTCGCGGGGACGACATTCACCGGCGCCGCGGGAGCGGGCGCACTCACGCTCGGTTGCGCTTCAGGACGCGGCGGCGAAGCAGGTTGCTGTTCGCGCGCGACGATGTCGGGTTTGACGACATCCTGCGTCGCCGGACGTTCGACGAATGGCTTCTCGACGGGCGGTTGCGAAGGCTTGGGAGCCATCGGCGCAAAGTCGTCGGACACGCGTTCGACCGGCGTCGGATTCGACGCGGCGGGCATCGGTTGCGCAACCGGAGCAGGCCGCGGCTCGGATGATTGCGCGCTCGCGGAACGCTGCGCGTTGTCGCGAAGGGCATCTTCGTCGTCGAAATCCTTCGTGACGTTCGCGCTCGGCGCCGGCGTTTCCGCTGCGCCTTCTGCACCTGCGCCCTTGCGACGGCGACGACCGCCGCGACGACCGCGGCGGCGCGAGCGGAGCTCGTCGTTCGTGCCGATCGCTGGCGTTGTCGTTTCGGAACCTTGAGCTGCGGCGACGGGCGTCGTCGGCGGTGTCACGCGTTCGATCGGCGCGCTCGGGGTCGCGGAGCTCGTGGACGAAGGCGGCGGAGGCGTCGGTGTTGCGGCGGCGGGTGTCGGCACCTTTGCTTCCGCGGGCGGACGCGGAGTTTGCGGCGGAGCTGTCGCGGGACGCTGCGGCTGGACGGCGGGCTGCTCGCCGCTGTCGATGCGCGCGCGTGCCGGACGCTCGTCGCGACGCGGACCGCGCTCGCGCTGCTGCTGTTTCGGGTTTTGCGAGGGCGCGCGATCGCCGCGCTCGCTGCGCTCGCCGCGTCCGTCGCGGCGATTTCCGGACTGCGGTGCACCGGACTGAGGACGCTGCGATGGCGACGCGCTGCGACTCTGCGGCGCGCCGCGCGGTTGTTCGCGTGCCTGCGCGGGACGCGGAGCCGGACGCTGCGTTGAAACGGGTTTCGTTGCGGGAGCCGGCGCGTCGGCAGCGCCGCCGCGGAACCAGCCCATGAAACGCGCGATCAATCCGCCGTTTGTCGCGACCGGCGCCACTGCGCGCGGTGCCGCGGGTTGCGCTTCGGCTTCGGCCGCAGGCTCGGGGCGCGTCGGAGCGGGCGTCGCGCGAACGACGCCGGCGACTGCGGGCTGCTCGGGCTCTTCGCTCGGGCGCAGCATCGTCGGCAGCGGCGTGACTTCCGCGGGGGTCGTGCGCTGGTAGCTCGGCTTGATCTCATCGCCGAGCTCGGAAACGCGCAGGCGCTGGATTTCGAGGTGCGGCGTCTCGAGCTTTTCGTCGGCGACGACGATCACGGCGACGTCATGGCGTGCTTCGATTTCCGAAAGCTGCTTGCGCTTCTCGTTGAGCAGGAAGTTGGCGACCGTCGGCGGCGCCTGCACGAGCACCTGGCCCGTGTTCTCTTTCATTGCGTGCTCTTCGACGAGGCGCAGCGCGGACAGCGACAGAGATTCGACGCCGCGGATGCGCGCATGGCCGTCGCAGCGCGGGCAGACGATCTGCGTCGCTTCGCCGAGGCTCGGGCGCAGACGCTGGCGCGACATTTCCAGAAGACCAAACCGCGAGATGCGGCCGATCTGCACGCGTGCGCGATCGAGCTTGAGCGAGTCGCGGAGTTTCTCTTCGACTTCGCGCTGGTGGCGCGGCGAGTCCATGTCGATGAAATCGATGACGATCAGGCCGCCGGCGTCGCGGATGCGCAGCTGGCGCGCGATCTCGACCGCGGCTTCGCAGTTCGTGTTGAACGCGGTCTCTTCGATGTCGCCGCCCTTGGTCGCCTTCGACGAGTTGATGTCGATCGCGGTCAAGGCTTCGGTGTGGTCGATGACGATCGAGCCGCCGGACGGCAGGCGCACCTGGCGCTCGAACGCGTTCTCGATTTGGGTTTCGATCTGGAAACGCGAGAAGAGCGGGGTGGTGTCCTTGTAGAGCTTCAACTTGCGCAGGTTGTTCGGCATCACCTGCTGCATGAACTCGCGCGCGTCGTTGTAAAGCTCTTCGTGGTCGATCAGGATCTCGCCGACGTCGCCGCGCAGGTAATCGCGGAGCGCGCGGATGATGAGCTTGGATTCCTGGTAGATCAGGAACGGCGCCGAACGCGATTCGGCGGCTTCGGAAATGGCCTTCCAGAGTTGCAGGAGGTAATCCAGATCCCACTGCAGCTCTTCGGCGTCGCGGCCCATGCCGGCGGTGCGCACGATCAGGCCCATGTCCTCGGGCAGGTTCAGGTGATCGAGCGCGTCCTTGAGATTCTGCCGGTCTTCGCCCTCGATACGGCGCGAGACGCCGCCGGCGCGGGGATTGTTCGGCATCAGGACGAGATAGCGGCCGGCGAGGCTGATGAACGTGGTGAGGGCGGCGCCCTTGGTGCCGCGTTCTTCCTTGTCGACCTGGACGACGATGTCCTGGCCTTCCTTCAGCAACTCGCGAATGCCGGCCTTGTTGTGGTCGACGCCGGAGACGAAATATTGCCGGGAGATTTCCTTCAGCGGCAGGAAGCCGTGGCGCTCGGCGCCATAGTCGATGAAGCAGGCTTCCAGCGAGGGCTCTACGCGGGTGATGCGACCCTTGTAGATGTTGGCTTTCTTCTGTTCCTTGGAGGGGATCTCGATGTCGAGATCGTAAAGCGTCTGGCCTTCTACGATGGCCACTCGCAACTCTTCACGCTGAGTTGCGTTGATCAACATGCGTTTCATTGTCGTATTTCCTTCCGCCGGCGCTCGACTGTCGTCGCGCGCTGCGCGTTCGATCGCGCTGCGGGCTGACGGCGGCAGGAGCGCCTGCCGATTCTTCTTTCCCCGGCGCATCCGCGCGCCGGTGTTAAGGGGTTGATGTCGCGTGCCCGGAAACCCTTTACCGTCATTCCGACGGCAAGCAGTCGCCGACTCGAACCGTTACGATGGGCTTCCGGTCCTGCGCAACGCTCCGACGGAGAAATCGTGGGCGGGAGACGGGAGGACGTGACGGACGAGTGCGCTAATGACCGTTCCTCGACTCCCGCGGACGGGGCCGGGAACTGCGCAATACGCACCTGCAGCATATCAGCTCCGGATTGATTTTTTCAATGAAGACACAGACTTCGGCGGGTTTTCGCGATCTGGCCTCTGCTCCGCGCGTCGAAACGGTAGAGGTCCCCGAGGATCGGGAAGGGCAAAGGATCGACAATTTCCTGGCCGGCCGCCTCAAGGGGGTTCCCAAGAGCCTGATCTATCGGCTTTTGCGCACGGGCCAAGTCCGCGTGAACGGCAAGCGGGCCAAACCGGATCTTCGCCTCGCTGGCGGTGACGCGGTCCGGATTCCACCGGTCCGGCTGCCCGAAAAGGAAGATGCGGGGGCGCCACCCGCGGGGCAGACCGCCCGGGTCGAAGCGGCGATCCTGCACGAAGACCGCGAATTCCTCGTCATCGACAAGCCGGCCGGCGTCGCCAGCCACGGCGGCAGCGGGGTCAGTTTCGGGGCGATCGAGCTGCTTCGCTCGGCGCGGCCGCGCGACACGCTCGAGCTCGCTCATCGTCTGGATCGCGACACCAGCGGCGTGCTCGTCTTCGCCAAGAAACGCTCGGCGCTGACGGGGCTGCAGACCGAGATTCGCGAGGGTCGCGTCGAGAAGCGCTACCTCGCGTTGCTTGCCGGCAAGCTGCCGCAGCAGCGCATGACGGTCGATGCGCCATTACGCAAGTTCGTTCTGCAAGGTGGCGAGCGCATGGTGCGCGTCGACGAAGAAGGCAAAGCGTCGCGTTCGCGCTTCAGCGAAATCGAGCGTTACGCGTCGGCGACGCTCGCGGAAATCGCCATCGAGACCGGACGCACGCATCAAATTCGCGTGCACTCGGCGCACATCGAGCATCCGGTCGCGGGCGACGAGAAGTACGGAGAGCGCGAGTTCAACAGAAAGATGCGCGATGTCGGGTTGAAGCGCCTGTTCCTGCACGCGGCGCGGTTCGAGTTTTCGATCGGCGAGAAGTCGTATGGATTCAGCGCGCCGTTGCCCGTGGAGTTGAAGCAGGTGCTTGATGCGTTGAGCGCCAGGCGCTGACCACTCGTCGTCCCGGCGAAGGCCGGGACCCAGCTTTCGGGTGGCAGAGCTGGATTCCGGCCTTCGCCGGCATGAGGCTTAGGCTTTCGCGGCCGCTTTGGCCCCAGTAACGATATCGTCGACCCTCGCCGCGCAAATGAAATCGTTCAGCGAAAGCCCGCCGACGTCGTGCGTCGAATATTTCACGGCGCAGCGCGCGTAGCCGACTTCCAGATCCGGATGATGATCTTCGCGATGCGCGATCGAAGCGATCGCGTTGACGAACGCCATCGTGTGGAAATAGTCGGCAAAACGGAATTCCTTGGCGATCACGCCGCATTTCTCGTCGTGCGACCAGCCCGAAACCTGGCGCAGGTAGGAATGGATGGCGCTCGTATCGAGTTTTTCCTTGCCGGTCTGCGGACGGCAATGCTGCGCGCTCAGGGGTTCGGTGCTCATGGCGGGTCCTCGCGAGTTCGGAGCCGGAGCATAAAGCACTGGAAGCGGGCGCCGGATGACCCCAGATCGATTCTGGACTAAAATGGTCCTGATTTAGCGGAAGTAGCGCTCATGATCACGTTGTCCGATAACGCCCAGGAACACTTCGCCAAGCTCGTCGAGCAGCAGGGCATCGCCGATCTCGGCATTCGCCTGCGCGCGGTCAGCCCGGGCACGCCGAAAGGCGATTGCCATCTCGAATTCTGCGAGCCGACCGATCTCGACGGCAGCGAATGGGAAATCGAGTGCCGCGGATTCTCGCTGTACGTCGATTCCGAGAGCCGTCCGTTCCTCGACGGCGCGACGATCGATTTCGACAAGTCGCCGACCGGTGGCGCGCTGACGATCCGTGCGCCTGCGTTGCGCGGCTCGCCGCCGGACGAGAACGCCAGCATCGTCGAGCGCGTGCGCTATGTGATCGAAACCGAGATCAATCCGCAGCTCGCCTCGCACGGCGGGCGCGTCAGCCTGCGCGAAGTCACCGCAGAGGGAACGGTCGTCTTGCAATTCGGCGGCGGATGCCACGGCTGCGGCATGGTCGACGCGACCCTGCGCGGCGGCGTCGAGCGCACGTTGAAGGAACGCGTGCCGGGCGTGATCGGAGTTGCCGATGCGACCGATCATTCGACCGGCGAGAATCCGTACGTTCGCCGCAGGGCGTGAGATTCCAGGAGTTTGCGAGAAGAATTTCCCTCGCAAAGACGCAGAGAGCGCGGAGAAAGATGAAGAGCAACTCAAACGCTCCTCGCTTTCTTTGCGCTCCCTGCGTCTCTGCGAGAAAACTGCTTTTTGCGCGGTAGGCGCGTAGCGGCCTGCTGCCTATTCGCCTTCGATGTGACCGTGCAGGTCGGTCAGCTTGCTGCCCGGCAGGCTGGAGAAATACGCGGCGAGATCGTCGATGTCGGCATCCGACAGCGTCGTCGCGAATCCCTTCATGATCGGATTCTTGCGCTCGTCGCTCTTGTATTCGTGCAGAGCCTTGGCGAGATAGTCGGCGTACTGGCCGGCCAGGCGCGGATACTGCGGGTCGATACCCGCGTTTCCGTCGGCGGCGTGGCAGGCCTGGCAGGGAACGGCCTTGGTCTTGCCGGCTTCGGCGTCGCCCTTGGCGAACGCGGAACCGGCGGTCATCAGTGCTGCAAGCGCGAGCGGGGCGATGAGACGCTTCATCTCGGACATCATCCTGTTCGGTTCGATTATTGAGTGATGCTGGAAAGATACGTGGCGATGTCGCGGATGTCCTGCTCGGACAGGCTCTCGCCCTGCGCACGCATCGTCGGATGCGAACGCTCGCCTTTCTTGTATTCGGTCAGCGCGGCGACGAGATAGTCGTAGTTCTGTCCGCCGATCTTAGGCACATGATAGTTCGGGTACGCGTTCTTCCAGCCTGGGATGCCGTGGCAACCGGCGCACGTGTAGACCTTGAGTTTTCCTTCCTCCGCATTGCCTTTTTCGGCAGCGGCAGCGGGCAGGGCGATCGAGAGTGCGGTGACGAGGAGCAGCGCTCGGGTCATTGTCGATTCCGTCTTTATGCCGAGAAGGCCGGCAGATTTTGAAAAGTGTTCCCCGCGACCACGGACGATCGCATCGTTTTTACCGAACGGGGCGTCAAACCGCGAAAGTATAACGTGCCGCGCAGCGCTGGCGACATGCGCTCAAGAGCCGGAACGCGGTACGCAAAACCCCTCGCGATGATGACAGGCCGACCATGCGGCCGGCGAGCGTGCGGCGATGTGCCGCAACGTCGCTGCGACGCAACCAAATGCCTTCTTGGCGCATCTGATAGGCCGGTGTGACTACCGGCTCAAGACGGGATGCGGGTTCGCCGTCATGCTGCCGCCCACAACGAAAAAATAATCGTCAGAACCCTTGCGGTTATCTAGTGATGTAGTTTACTATAACACTAGATCAATCACCCAGGCGGCCGCCATGATCCCGACTCGCATTCTTTCTCGCCCGTTCCGGGTCCGTCGTTTTGCCCTGCCGGTGGCTCTCGCAGCGGCGATTCTCTCGCTAAGTGCTTGTGGCGGCGGCGGAAATGCGCCGGCCAAGGACGCGACCGCGCAGGCCGCGATCCCGGTTGAGGTCGCTTCGGCCGGCCATCAGGCGGTCACGGCGAACTACTCGGGCACGGCCACGCTGGAAGCGGTCGGCGAGGCCCAAGTCGTCTCCAAGACCAGCGGCATCGTGCTCAAGATCCTGGTCGAGGAGGGCATGCACGTCCAGAAAGGACAGCTCCTGGCCCAGCTCGACGATGACGCCGTGCGCAACAAGCTCGAGCAGGCGACCGCGACCCTGAAGAAGGCGCAAGCCGCGTTCGACAAGGCCGAGAAAGGCATCGCCAAGAGCCTGATTCCGCGCGCCGACTTCGATCGCGACAAATTCGATCTGGAAACGCAGCATGCCGTCGTCGGCGGCGCGCAGATCGATCTTTCCTATACGCGCATCGTCGCGCCGATCTCCGGCGTCGTCGCCAAGCGATCCGTCAAGGTCGGCAATCTGATCCAGACCAACCAGACTTTGTTCCAGATCGTCGACATGGATCCGCTGCAGGCGGTGTTGAACGTGCCGGAGCGCGATCTCGATACGCTAAAGGCCGGCCAGCCCGTGCACCTCAAGGTCGATGCGCTGCCGGACAAAACGTTCGAAGGCACCGTCGCGCGCGTCGCGCCGGTCGTCGACGCGACCAGCGGCACGTTCCGCGCCACCTGCGAATTCCGCGATACAACGGCGACGCTCAAGCCCGGCATGTTCGGCCGAGTCGACGTCCAGTACGACCAGCGCCACAACGCGCTCGTCGTGCCGCGCTCGGCATTGGTCGAGGAAGACGGCGAGAGCGCCGTGTTCGTGATCGCGCCCGCGCCGCCGAAGCCCGCGTCGACGACGCCGGCAGTCAAAGGCAAACCCGGCGAAGCCGTCGCCGCGGAAAATGCGAAACCCGCGGCGCCGCAATTCATCGCCAAGCGTCGTGCCGTCAAGACCGGTTACGCCGACGGCGATCGCATCGAGATCCGCGACGGCCTCGCCGACGGTGAGCGTGTCATCACGATCGGCCGCAACGCCGTGCGTGACGGCACCGAAGTGACCGTGCTCACGCCGGCCGAAACCGTCGCCAAGGCGCCGGAGAAAGCGAAGTGAGCCTTCCGGAGCTGGCCACGCGCCGGCGCGTCACCGTCGGCATGCTGACGCTGACGATGGTGCTATTCGGTTTGATCGGACTCGCCGGCCTCAAGGTCAACCTGCTGCCGGATCTGTCGTACCCGACGCTGACGGTGCGCACCGAATACGAAGGCGCGGCGCCGCTGGAGATCGAGAACCTCATCAGCCAGCCGGTCGAGGAAGCCGTCGGCGTCGTCAAGAACGTGCGCAAGGTGCATTCGGTGTCGCGCACGGGACAGTCCGACGTCGTGCTCGAGTTCGCCTGGGGCACCGACATGGACATGGCGAGCCTCGAGGTGCGCGACAAGCTCGACACCCTGCAGCTGCCGCTCGAAGCGAAGAAACCGCTGCTGCTGCGCTTCAATCCGTCGACCGATCCGATCCTGCGCATCGGTCTCGCGGCGGCGGGCGATGCGGCGACGAACGAGATCCAGCTCAAGCAGCTGCGCCGTTTCGCCGACGATGACTTGAAGAAACGCATCGAGCCCGTCACCGGCGTCGCCGCGGTGAAAGTCGGCGGCGGTCTCGAAGACGAGATCGACGTCGCGATCGACCAGCAGCAGCTCGCGCGCCTGGGCATCGACATCAACGAGGTCATCACGCGCCTCAAGAACGAGAACGTCAATGCCTCGGGCGGACGCATCGACGAAGGCAGCCAGCGCTTCCTCGTGCGCACCATCAACCAGTTCAAGAATCTCGACGAGATGCGCGAGCTCCTGGTCAAGGTCGACGGCAACGTGCCGATCCGCCTCAAGGACATCGCGACCGTCACGCAAAGCTACAAGGAACGCGAAGGCATCGTGCGCATCGACGGGCGCGAAGCGATTGAGCTTGCGATCTACAAGGAAGGCGATGCGAACACCGTCAACGTCGCGAAAGCCGTCAACGCGCAGCTCGACAAGCTCAAGGACACGCTGCCGTCCGGCGCCAAGCTGACGACGATCGAAGACCAGTCGGTCTTCATCGAACACGCGCTGAGCGAAGTCAAAATCGACGCGCTGCTCGGCGGCGTGCTCGCAATCTTGATCATCTTCTTCTTCCTCGGCCATGCGTGGAGCACGTTCATCATCTCGCTCTCGCTGCCGGTCTCGCTGATCGCGACGTTCTTCTTCATGGGCCAGCTGCATTT
>Ga0070668_100002395_pt1 | contig 13788 bp, 12 predicted proteins | sample KBSS43metaG_FD_64661 | JGI IMG/M metagenome (GOLD analysis project Ga0070668, IMG submission 64661) | Switchgrass rhizosphere microbial communities from Kellogg Biological Station, Michigan, USA - KBS S4-3 metaG | ecosystem: Host-associated > Plants > Roots > Rhizosphere > Soil ... | reverse complement strand
CGAGCCGCTGAGCTGGCCGCCGAGATCGCCGCTCGGCGGCCGCAAGCCATTCAAGGCACAGTGCGGGCGATGTGGGAGGCCCGCGACCTGCCGCCTACCACCGCACAGCGGCACGGACTCTCCTACACCCATATCGGCAACCCGGGCGCGAAAAGTGATTCGCGAACGAACAAGCGTGCTCCGCGATTCAGGTGAGCTCGGCGCCTGCTGCGATGGCCTAGGGATGAATTCGCTGCGCGAAGCGACATACGAAGGTAGACAAGTCATTTCCACGTCCGAGGCACCCCAAAGCACAAGGGCTACCGTCCTGGCAGCCTCCGTGCACACTGGTACGACACCGGTTTCTTCTCGACCCCGCGGTGGCAGAAGCAGGGGCGCACCACGTTCCGGCTCGCATTGCCGCGGTTAGAGCTAATGGGTATCGAACAGCGAGCCTCCGCTTGGTAGGTCGGTTTGTGGGTGACGCTGCTTGCCGAGCTGCCGGTCGGTGAGCGTCGTTGAGAGCTGAAGCGCTGGTCGACTTCTAGCCCATAAGCAGGGTCACTGCGGCGACACGGCCGTCGCGCACGCCGGGCTGGTTGCCAACGCCGACCCGATGGTCAAACAATTGGGCTCCGCGGTCACGTTCGGCATGCTGGTCGACGCGTTCGAGCCGTTCCTCCCCGACTTCATAGGCGACAAGACTGGACCGGCTGCTCGAGGCCGGCAAGTCCGCGGGCGACCTTCTCGCCCGTGTGACTACCCGCAGCGTTGAATCTGGACCGACAGTCCGGCCACGATAACACCAGGAGCTAGATTATCTAGGGAAATGGCAGTTACGCCGAACACTCGAACACAATCGAAAGGTTCGCATTCGGATGGGACCAGAAACGGATACCGGGCTGTGCGGCGACGACCTTGGAACAACGGGCGGTGCTGCGATCCGAAGAAAAGTCATCGGCGGGCGGGACGTGGTCGCTTGCCAACCGGTTGAGGTGGACCCAGTAGACCGGCCGCCAATTCTTATGGTGCACGGCATATGTCACGGCGCGTGGTGCTGGGAGAGGACCTTCTTGCCGTTCTTCGCGAGCCGCGGATGGAGCGGCTACGCCGTTACGCTACGTGGTCATCACATCGGTGCAACCGCCGACGATCTCAAGGGCCACAGCATCGCTGACTATTTGGACGATGTTAAAGCGGTCAGCGATTGTCTTCCTGGGCGCCCCATCCTGATCGGTCACTCGATGGGGGGCATGATCGTGCAACGGTATCTCGAGAACCACGAGGCCGCGGCGGCGGTCCTGTTGGCGTCCATGCCCCCGCGCGCCCCGTTGCGATCACCCGCGCTGCGACACCATCCGTTCCTGCTCCTACAGGGTCTCGTGAAACGCAGTGTCCTCACACTCTTCTCGACCCCTGAGCGTTGCAGGGCGTTGTTCTTCTCCGATCACACCGCCGACGAAGTCGTCGAAGATTGCACCACCCGCCTGACCGACGAGTCCAACCGCGCCGTCCTCGATCTGTTGCGCGGCAAGAAGGTTCGTCGCCGCATGGACACACCTACTCCGATGCTTGTGGTCGGCGCACGGAACGACGCCCTGTTCTCCGCCGGCCAAGCCGAGCGCACCGCGGCGTTCTACGGCGCGGACTCGCTGATCCTGGCCGACACAGGCCACAACATGATGATGGAGCCCCGGTGGCGCGAGGCCGCCGACCACATCGACGCGTGGCTTCGACATCGACTGCTCGCCGATCACGCCTGAGTCTCGGAGCTCGAGCCGACGACCACGCCGAAGTCAATCGACCGCGGCCGCTCCATGACCCCCGAACATCACGACCCAAGTGATAGGCCCTAGTTCACACAGATCTGTCCGATGGCGCTACCGAACCGAGCTACCCTTAAAAAGTAGAAGATCTATAGAATCTTGATACTTCGTTGACACGGTTTGTGATGCACACTACATTCGCCGAATGAGGTCAGGGGGCGGACGGTGCAGATCGGAGATCTAGCGGGCATATGACCGACATCCTGGAGAGACCCGTCCGCAGCGAGGCGACCGTTGGCTCGTTGCCGCTGGCTCGCCTCGACGCCCCATCGCGGAGACCATCAGCGGCGCCCCGCACGACCCGGGAGTCGATGCCGGGCGGCTATACAGTGCCCGCGCACCGCGTGCGGGAATTCGCTCGCTTGTCAGTTCGCCACGGGTGGGACGCGCGGACGGTTCTCACCACCGTCGGCATCACGTCCCTCTCGCTGACGCAGCCGTGCCCTAGCGTCACGCTGGAAAAATCTGTTGCCGTGCTGCGTTACCTGTGGCTGGTCACCGATGATGAATTCCTCCGACTGGGGCCTCGACGGGTGTGTCGCGACACGCTGCGGGCGTTGGCGCTCGCAATCTGTACCGCGTCGACGTTGCGCGAGGCACTGGACCGCGTCGAACGATTCACACCGGTTTTCGGCGGTCTACCGGTCATCTCGGTGTCGACCGAGTCCGACCTGACGACGATTTCGTTCGACCTGGATGGCTTCGATAGGGACATGTCGCTCGTGGTCGACTCCGTACTGGCTGTCACCCATCGCGCGATCAACTGGGGAACCCGTCGACGACTCCAACTGGTCCGCATGGTGGTGCCTTACGCCAGGCCACGCGGGGAAACCGATCATGACCTCGTCTTCGGCGTGCCCGTACAGTTCAACGCACCCGAGGCGGCGATAACCTTCGCCAGCAGCGACCTGACTCTGCCGCTGCTGCGTCGGCCGGAGGAGATAGAGGACTTCATCGCCGACGTGCCCACAGTCCTTCTTTCCGAAATCGACTTCTACAGCACGAACTCGCAACGCGTGCGCGCCATCATCGAACGTGGCCTCGGAGACCGGACGTGCACGGCCGACGAGATCGCAGCAAGTCTCGGCATCAGCCGCCAAACCCTGCGGCGCCGGTTACACGCAGAGGGCACATCGGTCAGTGCGATCCGAGACGACGTGCTCCGTGCGACGGCGCTGGACAGCCTGACTCAGGGCGGGGAAACAGTCTCGGCACTGGCGGCTCGACTCGGGTTCTCCGAGCCGAGTGCGTTCACGCGCGCGTTCCGGCGATGGACGGGCGTTTCGCCGACCAGTTTTGCGCACAACCACAATTCGTCGAAGAGCTTGGGCTAGTCGCCGCCCGTTGGATAAGAGGACTGACAGATGAACCGATGGCTTTCGATTCCATTGGCGACGGCCGCCGCTGCCGCTTTCACGTTCAGCCTCCCGGCCGCCGCTCAAGCATCACCCGACGGCGCCAGCGGCCAGTGCACCTGGATGCCGGTGGCGCCAACCGTCGTTACCGTGTCGGACGTCGAGATGGTGACCGCTTCACTGAAGCTTGGTCGATGCACCGTATTCGGTAACCCCAACTCCACGACGGTGTGTCTCAGTATCCAGGGTGAAGGCGCTGCCCCGAAGTGCGTGCAGTCGGCTACCCCGTACCCGGTGCAGGTCTACACGCCGTACCGGCCCGGAGCGACCTACGTGATGACGGCTCGCGGGTGCTTGACGATCTTTGAGGCGCCGCACCGGATCTGCCAGTCCTACGGCCCGACCAACTACACGCTATAGAACGCGATCCGCTAGATCGGCTCGAAACCCGAGAGCAGCCAACGGTCGCCGACCTTGTCCATCGTGACGCGAACGCTGGACTGCAAATCCGTCGGCGGCGTCGAACCCACCGTGGTGGTCTGATCCACGAACAACAGCACGACGGCGCGCTCCGATGTCGCCGAGACTGTCGCAGCGGTCGACACATGGGCGGCAGCCAAGATGTGTTTCTCCCGGGCACCGGGTATCACCACGTTCGTGATCAAGTCCCGGTACTGATTCTTGAACGAACCCGTCATCTGCTCCGAAGCGGCGTCGAGTTCTTCCTGAGCGGTTTCTGGTCGGTACGACAAGAGCGCGACCGTCGCGTCCTTCGCCGCTTGGAGCGCTTCGGAACGTGCGAGGTCGGCGGCGCGGGCGGCCGCGTGCTCCCATTTCAAATAGGCGGCGCCGAGCGTCGCTGCGAGCAGCAGGGCCGGAAGCACAGCGAAGACGGCGATCCGCGCCCAGCCGGTCCGCCGTCTGCCAGATTTCGTCGCCTGCGGGTCGTCGGCCTTCTGCGAGATGTCGTCGCCGTCGGCGGCCGAGCCGTCGATCTCCGGCCCTCCGGACTCAGACCGGGAGTTTTTCTTTCTGAACCGCATCGCTGTCATGTCCCTTCAGCGAATCGAAGTTGAGTGTCAAACAAACGCGACATTCGAGATCTTGATGTCACTTCCGTTGACCTTCTGCAACGAGATGCGCATGCGCCATTGCTTTGGCTGCGCGTCCGGTTGCTCGGGCATGGTGGTCTTGACCGAGGCGACGACGATGACTTGCGCCTCGTCGCCCGATGTCGACTCCAGGGCCGACTCGATGATGGTGCCGACCGATGTCGACTTGACCTGTTTGACCACTGCGACGAACGGCTGCGACCGCTGCGAGAAGTCGGCCTGGAATGTGCCGGTCGCGGAATCGACGATGCGCCGCACATCCGCGTCGGCTTCCTGCCAGTCGATGGTGGTCAAATTCAGTGCACCCTGGCGCGCCGTCTGGACGAACATTTCGTGTTGGGCCTGATCGTGGTGCTCTTGGTGCACCTCGTAGCCCAGCCAACCGAGGAGCCCGGCGAGCGCGATGAACGCCGCTGATCCGACGATGGCCCCGAGTCGAGTGGGTGACGGCGCGCGCGACGACGGAGCCGCCGGCGTGGCGATCTCGGCGGCGACTTCGTGTTCGGTCAGCCCGCCGGAGGCGGCATCAGCATGTCCTGCCACGATTTCTCCTTGTCGGTGGACGCGAGGTCCGCCTGTGTGTAGGTCTTGCCGTCGGGGCCTACAAATTCCCCCGTTGCGGGGTCATATTCGGCGACGGCGATCGGCGGCAGTGACGGCGCCGCCGGCGGTGGCGCCGCGGAGGGCGCACCCGGCGGCAGCTGCGGGATGTCTTGGCCGGACAGGGTAGCGTTCGGATCGCCCTTCCAGTTGTCGCCCTCGTTGAGCGGCCGGTACTCCTCGTCGCTTTCACACATCGCAGCCGTGGGAGCACGTTTCCCGGGTCGCGTCTCGCACGGGTAGTTGCGCGCGCCCCGGACGTTGAACGGCGCGTCCTGAGGGACCCGGCAGTAGATATCGGCCTCCGGTCGGTCCGGCCAGTCTTCCGCCGCGGCGCTGCGCCGCTGCGACGCCGGCAGGTAGCCGGTGGTACACGGACGAGGGATGCCGAGGTTCAGGTTGAACGCCAGGAAGGCACCCTTGCGCTTGGTTCCCGCATTCGGGAGAAGCGGGCCTTGGAAGATCTCCACGCCGCGCGGTATCAGCATCAACACGGCCTCGAGGTTCGGCCGGTAGGTGATTGCGACTTCATTCACGGCGACGAGATTTGCGAGCAACACGGGCAACGTGGGTTGCAGCCGTTGGAAGAGGGCACGAGCCTCGTCGGCGGCGCCAGCCCCCTGCTGCAGCAGCCCGCGCACGGAGGCATCGTTGTCGCGCAATTGCGATGTCACACTCGACAGGTTGGATGCCCAGGCTTGGATAGAACCGGACGTGTTCGTCTGGCTGTCCAGGATCGGTTTCGCGCCGTCGATCAGCGCGATCTGCTCATCGAGAGTGGCGCGCGCGTCCTTCGCCAATTTGGTCGATCCGCCGATAAGCCTGGACAGGTCCGGTCCCAGACCCGCGAACGCCGTGTAGGACTCATCGACCACCGTCTCGAGGTTGTCCTTCGGAATCGCCTGCAGTCCGCGGTTGGTGGCGTCCAACAACGAGTTGATGTCGGGCGGAATGTAGGTGCGGTCCGCGGGAATGACGTCACCGTCCTTCAGCGACGGCCCCTCCCCGCTCTGCGGAAGCAGCTGCACGTACTGCTCCCCGATAGCGGACACGCTGTGGACTTCGGCCTTGAGGTCGGCGGGAATCGTGATGTCGGAGTTGAGTTCGAGCACCGCTTCGACGCCGTTGGGTGTCAACCGCACGTCGTCGACGCGGCCAACTTCGACACCGTTGTACGTGACGTTGCCGTTCGCGTACAGCCCGCCCGCCCCAGGCAGCAGCATGGTGACCTGGTAGCGGCCGATGCCCAGGAAGGCCGTCGGAATCCGCATGTACGACACGACCATGACGACGACCGACGTAATCGCTATTACCGCGAAGACCGCCAGCTGAATCTTGACCGCCCTTGTCAAGTGCATGTCACGGCCCCTGGTTGAACTGGTACGGCGCAACCAGCGGATTGCGTGCGGTATACGGACTTGGCATCTGGCCGATCGTGCGGCCCCATTGCAACTCCAGTTCGGTCAGTTCGCCCTCGAAGCGGGTGCCGGTGAACAGCCCGGCGTCCAACCGACTCAACGTGAGGTCAAAGACGGCCGAGAGATTGCCGTACTCACCGCGCATCCAGTTGGCAAGCGTGCTCTTGGGCCACGGGAACGTCGCGTAGTAGTCCAACGATTTCGTCAGTGCTGGCCCAGCGTCCGCCAGCGACTGCAGCACAGGACCAAGGTCGTGCAGTTCCTTGACGAGGTTCTCCTTCGTCTGGTTCACAGATTCTGCGGCCAGCGCTCCGAACTTTCCGATCTGGTCGACGGCATCGACCAGGTTTTGGCGTTCGTCCTTGAGCACTGTCACCGCTCGAGGAATCGTCTGCAGTGCCCGGTCAAGGACCGGCTTCTGCTCGGCGAACTGGCTCACCAGGTTGTTCAGGCTCTCGGTGGCGGCGATGATGTCGGCCTTTTGGTCGTTGAGGTAGAAGACGAACTTGTCCAGCTCGCCGATCAAGTGACGTAGATCCTCCTCCCGACCGCTGAATGCGGTGCTTAGCGCCGCGGTGATGTCTTGCACCTGGCCCAGCCCGCCACCGTTGAGGAGCAGGCTCACTGCGCTCAGCGTCTTCTCCGTCGACGGATAGGCGGCGCTCGACGAGAGGGGTATCAGCGAACCTTGTTTCAATTTGCCCACCGGCGGCACGTCGGCGGGCGCCGCCAACTCCACGTGCACCGAGCCGAGGAGGCTGGTCTGGCCGAGCTTGGCCGTAGCGTTGGCGGGCAGATCAGTACCGCCATCGAGACGCATACCGACGACGGCGTGCCACCCCTCGAGCTCGATGTCGGTGACGGTGCCGACGGTGACGTCATTGACACGAACCCGTGAATTGCGTTGCAAATTCTGGATATCCGGCATCTCTGCTCGGATCTCGAACGAACCTCCCCCACTACCTTTGGTCCCCGGCAGCGGAAACGTGTTGGCGCCCTGCCACTCTCGTGCGAATCCACACCCGGAAAGTAGGGACATCGCGACCGCGATGATCCCGACGAGGCTGGCACGCCGCGCAACTTCCGATCTCATTGCCCACCTCCGGGTGGCACCATCATTCCGGTGAGACCCTCGCTGGGATTGACCGGTATTGGAGTGGCCGGCTTGTACGGCACAAACGGCGGCTGGTTGTGTTCAGGAAATGCCGGCTCCTGGAAATAGTTGAAAATTTGGTTCGGTGGCGGTAGGGGCGCGCCCTGCGGGGGCTGACCGTGCTGAGCCGCCTCCGCAGGCAGCGCGGTCGGATCAGAGGCCGTTCCGTTTGGCGGGATGTAGTCCGGGCGCAACCAGTCCTCGCTGTAGGTCACCTCGTTCGGCCGCGCCTGCGCACCGACGAACGGGTTCATTCCGATCGGGAGGAAGTTGTATTGGCGGTTTTTGATGATCGGTGCCAAGTATTGGACGCACAGCTTGGCTGATTGCTCGGCCCCCAACTTGGAAGCAGCTTGCAGTGCGCCGCAAAGAAACTGGATCGGGTTGGAGAAGTTGTTCAGCGCCAGCGCTCCAGTCAACGAGCCCTGTGCGGGCTGATAGATGTTGACGAAGTTCTGGAACGCCGTCGGACCAATGTGCAGTGTTTGCTTCAGGTCTGGGATGCTCTCATTCACGGCCGTGGACACCGATGCCAACTTGTCCGACGCGGTACCCAGCGACTCTCGGTTGTCAGCCACGAACGCGGCCACGTCGTCCGCGACATCGCTGAGGTTCTTCACTGCATCCGCGACTTCACCCGGATCGTCGGCGACCAGCCCCGACACCTCGGCGAGGTTCACATTCAGGTCTCCGAGCACTTCGCTGCTGTCCTGCAACGCCGAGACAAGCATCGCCAAATTCTTCAAGGTGCCGAAGAGGTCGTCGCTGTGGTCGCCGAGAGCGCTTATCGCCTGCGCGAGTCGCGTCACCGTCACTCGGATATCGGCGCCCTGTCCGCGCAGATTGTCGGCCGTTGTGTTGATGAACGCGCCGAGCGTACTCACGCCGCCGGGTTCGGTCGGCTGCAGGGTCTCTGACAGCTTTTCGAGTTGCTTGCGAAGGTCGTCGAATTCGACGGGCACGGCGGTGCGTTCCTGCGGAATAGTCGAACGGTCCTTGAGTCGCTCACCACCGGTGAACGCGGGGGTCAGCTCGATAGCGCGCGCCGTGACCAGGTTCGGGGAAAGGATGACTGCCTTCGCATCAGCTGGAACGGGATACTGGTCGTCGATCCAGAAGGAGATCTTCACTCGGGTCGGCTGCGGTTCGATCTTGTCGATCTTCCCGACAGGCACTCCGAGCAGGACGACGTTGTCCCCCACGTAGATTCCATTGGAGTTGGCGAAGTAGGCGACGATGTTCGTGCGGTTGACCGCGCCGTCGGCGGCGCGCAGGACCATCACCAGGCCGCCGATCAGCACGAGCACCATGGCTGCGGCCAACCCCATTCGGGCCTTGCTGGATGACGTCACTGGCCTCCTCCTCCCGGTGGCAGCGGCTCGCCGGTCGGGCCGGCCACGGGGGCCGGCCACTCCGCTCCCGACGGACCGGATCGCGATTGATCCTCACCCGGCGCCGGAAGCTGCACCTGCCCGGGCACCACGGGAGCGCTGCTCGCTCGAGGATCGGTTTCCGGTGCCGGAGGTCCGGGCGGCGGTCCCCCGGGTGCAGGCGCCGGCAGTGGCTCACGGTAGGGATAGCAACCGGGGCCCGGCAGTGGGACTCCGGGCGGACCGCATTGCTGATCCCCCGGATTGCCGGTGATCGCATCCGGAATCGTCAGTCGTGGCTCACCACCCTGTCCGGTGCGCGGGAATGGCTGCGGCAGAGCGGGAGTGGCCCGTTGACCGACCTGCGGGTCGTTCATCTCGCTCGGCAGCAAGACGTTCGGATCCAGCCCGAGGTCTTTGAACGCGGCGTCGATGAACGGCTGAATGAACTGTCCAGGAAGCAGATTGGCCAGGTAGGCGTTGAAGAACGGACCCGACGACACCGATTCACCCAACGACAGTGCGTACCTGTTGAGCCCTTTGATCGACTTCTGGACTTCCGCCTTGCGGTTGTCGACCAACGCCAGAACTCCGTTGAGCTTGTCGAGCGCAGGCTTGAGCGGTTCGCGGTTCTCATCGATGAACCCCTTCACCTGTTGGGCCAGCCCGGACAAATTGTTCGACAGCTGGTCCAGAGCAGCGCTCTGCGTGCGGAGTTCGACGAGCAGAGAGTTGGTGTTCATCACCAGATCGACGACCTTCTGGCTGCGCTCAGCTAGGACGGTTGTCGCCTTGTTCGCGTTCTCCAGCAGTGTGCGCAGTTCCGCGTCGCGTTCGTTGAGCGTCCGCGAGAACCGACCGACACCGCCGACGGCGGCACGAAGGCTGGGGGCGGTGTCGGCGAACGCATCAGACAGTGTGGTCAACGACTCCGACAATTGATTCGTGTTCAACCCACTGATGGTTTGTGCGAGATCTCCGAGAGCGTCCGGCAGCTCGTACGGGGAAGTCGTCCGCTCGAGTGGGATGGTGTCCCGCAACTGCCCGTCGCCGCGGGGGGTCACTTCGAGCACTTTGTTGCCCAGCAGCGTCGAGAGCTTGATCGCCGCCTCGGCGCGGTCACCGAGCCGAATCTTCTTGTTTATCTTGAACTTCACCAGGACCTGTGGTCCGTCGAGCGACACGGCGGCCACCTGCCCGACCTCGTATCCCGACACCCGAACCTTGCTCTCAGTGGTGAGCCCCCCCGCTTGCTTGAAGTACGCAGAGTAGGTCTTGGTCTGGTCGACGAACGGCAACGACTGCCAGTTCACCGAAAGGAACATGAGCGCGACCGTGACGCCGATGCCGATCGCACCGATCACCAGTTTGTTGCGGTCGTAGAAGGGCCTGAAGTTGCTCATTTCGGTGCGCACCTTCCCGAGCTCTGGCCAGCCAGTTTCACGTAGACGGGCTGACCGCCCTTGCCATTGACCTTGAGGGTCAGGTCGCAAAGGTAGAAGCTGAAGTAGTCGCCGTAGATCCCGTGGCGGCCCAGGATCTGGTACGCCTGCGGAAGGGTGGCCAGCAGGTTGTCGATGTAGTCGTAGTCGGCCACGATGGTGCCCGCTGTCCGGTCGGTTTCGGTGACGACCTTCTTGAGTGGCGGCCGGGCCTGCGCAAGCAGATCGCCGATCGAGCCAGCGGCAGCGTTCGCGTATGCCAAGCCGTTGCTGAGGTCGCGCTTGCGCGCTTCGAGCCCGTCCACCAACTCGGTAAGCGAGTCGACGGTTTCGGCGAAGTGCCCGCTCTGGTCACCGAGCGATCCCAGCACGGCGTTCAGGTTGCCGATCACCTCGCCGATCAGCTGATCCCGGTCGGCCAACGTCGTCGTCAACGCCGCAGCCTGATCGAGGAAGGAGTTGATCGTCGCCCCCTGGCCTTGGAACGCGGTGATGAGCTGGCCGGTCAACGCATTGACCTGCTCTGGCGCCAGCGCTCGAAACAGCGGCCGGAAGCCGCCGACCAGCGCGTCCAGATCAAGTGCGGGCGCGGTCCTTTCGATGGGAATCGTGGCGCCGGGATTGAGTCGTTTGACGCCTCCGGTTCCTTCCTCGAGTGAGAGATAGCGCCCGCCCACCAAGTCCTGGTACCGGATGTCCGCTTTGGTGCCCTCTGTGAGTATCACCGAATCACGTGCTGCGAATTCGACCCGCACAGTGCCGTCGTCGTTGATCGAGATGTCCTTCACCTTTCCCACTTCGACACCGGCGATGCGCACGAAGTTGCCGGTGTCCAATCCGGACACGGACGCGAAGACCGCGCTGTACACGTTCTCTCGCTGGCCGAAGCGGAACTGTCCGAAGACGGCGAACACCGCCAGCACGAAGAAGGCACAGACCGTTACATAGACGGCCAGGCGGAACAGCGTGCCGCGCAGCTTCTTTCCCATGTCTGCTCCTCTCTGGCGGGGGACGGGTCAGGGTGACGGGGGACCGACGGGCGGTGCCGGCGGCGTGTAATGCGGGACGTCGGGCGGCAACGGATTCGGTATCGGTTGCACCTGCGCAGGAAATGCGGGGCCGTTGAACGGTTCCGAACCCGGTGTCGGTCCCGGCTCCCGCGGCTGCCCCGGCGGTGGGGCAACAGGCAGGCCCGGGTACAACGGGGTTCCATCGGGCGCGTACCGCTGCGCGCCGTATGGCGGGGCGCCGGGGTACGGGATGGGACCGATCGCAGGACCACCCAGAATGTTTCGGATTGACGGCGGTTCGGGCACGGCCCGGGTGACCGGGAAGTAGTTCGCCCACCCGGGGAAGCCGATGCCGGGATTGACGCGCATGTCGTTGCCGCCGCCCCAGCCGGAGTTCGTCACGATGTAGCGAACCGGGAAGTTCTTCCTGACGTCCGGCAGCGAACCGCAACCGGGCTTGCCACCCGGTCCGCCCTTCTGGCCGACGATCGGCAGATTATCGGGGTACTTATAGGGGTCGTCGCCGAACAACAGGCCAGCGTCGAGAACCACGGAGTACCCGTTTCCGCCGACGCCGTCGATGAAGCCCATGTCGTACATCACCTGAGCGCCGGTCAGCATGCAGGTCAGGGTCGGGTTGTACTTCATCAGGAGGCGCGTGGTGGGTTCGAGGCCGTTGATCGCGTTCACCAGATTGTCCTGGTTAGGCCCGATGAGGTCGATTCCGCTTCTCGAGAACCCGATGGTGGCGAGCAGCAACGCGTCGAGTGCCTCGGCGTTGTCGGCGACGGTGGTGCTGGTGACACTCGCTGCATCGAGGATTCTCAGGATGTCCTGTGCTGCAACGCCGTAGGTATCGCTGAAGCTCTTCAGGGCTCGCCAATCCTCGCGAATCGTCTCGCTGCGGGGATTGATCTCGGACAAGTATTCGTTGAAATCCGTTGTGGCTTCGCCGATCTCCTGTCCCTTGCCGCGGAAGCCGTCGGCCAGAGCCGTCAATGCACCGTTCAGTTTGGTGACATCGACCTTGTCGAGAACGCCGACGAGGTTGTCGAATGTGGTGTTCACCTCGTCGCTGACCTTGCCCGAGCGCAGCACCGCGCCTGCGGTCAACCTCGCTGAACTGGGATCCTCGGGAGGAAGCAACTCGACATACTTGGCCCCGAACGCCGTCGGCGCCGTGATCTGTGCCGTGACGTTGGCCGGGATGTACTGGAGCTGGTCCTCATCGAACTCGAGCTTCAACGCGACGGGATGTCCGCCGTCGATCGACCGGACCCGGCCCACCTGCACACCGCGGTACTTCACCTTGGCGTATGGGTCCATGATCAGACCCGCACGGTCGGAGGTGAGCGTCACCGTCGCGTACGACTTGAAGTGTCTGTCGAACGCGATCGGAGTGAAGACGGCGACCCCGATGATCGGCGCCACCAGTAACGCAGTCCACCATGCGGGGTGCAGGCCTGCTGTGCGTCGTTTGGGTTTCACTTTGTTATCCCGACAGGTTGAAGTTGCCGGAGCGGCCGTAGAGCATCAGCGCCGCAACGAGGGTTACCAGCGTTGCTGCCACCAACGAGGTGCGCACTGCTCGGCCCGTGGCCTCGCCGACGCCGGCGGGACCACCGGACGCGGTGAACCCGTAGTAGGTATGCACCAGCATGATGACGGCCCCCTGCAGCGTGACCTGCACGAACGCATAGATCATGTCGACCGGTTGGAGGAAGGTGTTGAAGTAGTGGTCGTAGACGCCGGTGGATTGTCCGTAGCCCCATCCGACCACCAGCCGGCTGGTGATGTTCGTAAGGATGGAAGACAGGCAGAACAGCGGGATCACGACGATCACGCCTGCGATGACGCGCGTCGACACGAGGTAGGCGACGGAGCGGATGCCCATCACCTCCAGCGCATCGATCTCCTCGTTGATCCTCATAGCGCCGATCTGCGCGGTCGCGCCCGCACCGACGGTGGCCGCGAGCCCCACGGACGTGATCAACGGGGCAACGATTCGGGGGTTGACGTATGCCGCGAAGAAACCGACCAAGGCCTCGATGCCGACGTCGTTGAGCTGGGTGTAACCGACGATGCCGACCAACGCGCCGGCATTCATGACGATGAACGACACCACCGTGACCGCGCCACCGATCAACGCGAGGGCTCCGACGCCGAGGCTCATCTGTGCGATGAGGCGCAGCATCTCCATTCGGTACTTGACGAGCGCTTCGCCGGTCTCCCCCAACGACTTGATGTAGAAAGCGGTCTGCTCCCCGATTCGATTCCAGGACTCGACGAAACCCCCAACCGTATTCGAAAGCCGAGGGAAGCGTGGGCTTGCCGGTGCGCTCATCGGCTCACCGTCGTTCCGACCGTTGTCACCAGCGTGTTGATGACCACCAGGGCCATGAACGTGTACACGACGGTTTCGTTGACCGCGTTACCGACACCCTGGGGGCCGCCGCCGACGGTCAAACCCTTGTAGCAGGCGATGAGGCCCGCGGTCATGCCGAAAAGTGCAGCCTTCACAAA
>Ga0070668_100002391_pt1 | contig 13795 bp, 12 predicted proteins | sample KBSS43metaG_FD_64661 | JGI IMG/M metagenome (GOLD analysis project Ga0070668, IMG submission 64661) | Switchgrass rhizosphere microbial communities from Kellogg Biological Station, Michigan, USA - KBS S4-3 metaG | ecosystem: Host-associated > Plants > Roots > Rhizosphere > Soil ... | reverse complement strand
ATGCTGCTCGGCACCGCGGCGATCATCGGCTCGGCGATCAGCTATGCGGTGAACATCGTGCTGATGCGGCGCCAGGCGATTGCCGCGAAGCCACTCGAGATCAACTTCTTCCAGTGTGCGACGATCCTTGCGTTGTGGGTGATCGCCCTCCCCGTGGTCGGGGTCCCGCACCTGCCCAGCGGGCAATGGCTGTGGTTGGCCGTCGCCGCGTCGTTGTCGACGTCGGGCACCCTGTTGTTCGCCTGGGCCTATGCGCGCGGGCCGGCGAGCTACCTCTCGGTGACGGAATATAGCGGGTTCCTGTGGGCAGCGGCGTGCGGCTGGCTGGCGTTCCATGAATCGGTTTCGCTGTACACGCTGGGCGGCGCGGTCCTGATCGTCGTCGGATGCCTGGTCGCGGCCCGCGGCAAGGTCACCGAGCCGCCCGAAATCGACGTCGCCGCCTAGGACGAACTCGCGCCGAGGACGTTCACGGTGAAGGCGAGCACGCCGATGTTGAACACGAACGCGGCGAAGGCGTGGAACGTGACGAACTTGCGGATCCCCGCATCGCTGATGGTCACGTCTGAGGTTTGGAACGTCATGCCGAGCGTGAAAGCGAAATAGATGAAGTCCCAATAGGTGGGCTCTTTCGTACCCGGAAAATTGATCCCGCTATCGCTCGGCTTGCGCCCCTCGCGATAGGCGAGGTGCGTGTAATGGAACGCGTAGACGAGGTTGCTGAACAGCCAGGCGAGGATCAGCGTGGTAATCACCAGTCCCTTGGTCAGCGGTTCAGGGTGATGGCTCATCGTCTCGGCACCGATCGCGGCGAGCAGGACAATCATTACGATCCCGGTGAGCGCGATCAGCCCGGTGCGGTTGGCGTCATTGGCCTTGGCGTGCTCATGGACGAAGGCCGGGTCGGGGTTCCTGACTAGCGGCACAATCAGCAGCAGGAAAAGAAACGCGGCGAGGTCGAACCCGGCCATGATTCCAAGCGCGCTATTGCCGAGCTTGGCGACAGCGATCGGCGTCGCGGCCAGCAGCACCAGAAGGAACGCGAGGAAGCGCCAGGGCGCCAGCCAGTTGCCGATGGTGCGCTGCTTCGTCATGACCGCGGAGCGTAACGAACGGACGGCGCGCGTCCAGTGAAAGGAATGTCATGCCCTGGGTCTGGTTGATCGTCGGCGGCTTGTTCGAAGTTGGCTTTACGACGTCGCTGCGGTTCGTCGACGGCTTTCGGAACGTGCCGTGGACGCTCGCCTTCCTCGTGTCTGTTACGATCAGCATGGGCCTGCTCGAACTCGCGTCGCGGTCGATCGCGATGGGGACCGCCTACGCCGTGTGGGGCGGGATCGGCGCCGTCGGCACGGTGATCGTCGGCATCATCTGGTTCCACGAACCGTCGAGCACCGTCCGGGTGCTGCTGATCCTCGCAATTGTCGCCGCCATCGCAGCGCTGCGGCTCACCGCCTGATGGGTTCAAGGTGCGGCGCGATCGCCGGGCTTTCCTCGATCGAGCGGTAGAATTTTGGTGTCGGGAACGGCCCGCGCGCCTGCTCGAATGCATAGCCGAGCGACAGCAGCCGTGCCTCGCTCCACTTCGGGCCGATGAAGCTCAGGCCGACCGGCAGGCCTTTCACCAGTCCCATCGGCACGGTGAGGTGTGGATAGCCAGCGACTGCGGCCAGCGAGCCGGCCCCGCCACCGGCGATCTGGTCGCCGTTGACCGCGTCGATCTTCCACGCCGGCGGCATGGTCGGCCCGACCAAAGCGACGACGCGATTGTCGCGCAGCAGTTTGTCGATGCCGTTGGGCCCGGCGGCCACGAAGCTTGCTTGCCGCGCTTTCTTGTACGCGGGATCGTCGAGCCCTTTCATTTTCTCGGCGCGCTCGAACGTTTCCTGCCCGAACAGCGCCATCTCGGCATTCATATGCGCTTTATTGAATGCGATGGCGTCGGCGAGGGAACGCACGGCGAGCGGCGCCGGGCTGCCTTTTAGATATGTCGCCAGGTCGGCCTTGAGCTCCGTCAACAGCACGGTCAGCTCGTTCTTGCCGATCGCGCTGTCGTCGAATTTCTTGATCTCGACCAGGGTCGCGCCACGCTCGCGCAGGATCGCCAGCGCGGTCGCGAACGCGGTGTCGGTACCGAAACCGGCAGCAAACCGCATCACGCCGATGCGCTTGCCCTTTAGCGAATTGGGATCGAGCAACACCGCGTAATCCGTCTTGTGCCGGTCGGCCTCGGCGGTCGCCGGGTCGGCCGGGTCGCTCCCGGCAATCGCGGTCAACAGCGCAGCGGCCTCGCGTACGCTCGCGGTCATCGGGCCCGCCGTGTCTTGGCTGTGACTGATCGGCACGACATGGGTCCGGCTGACCAGCCCGACCGTCGGCTTCAGTCCGACGATGCCGTTGATCGCCGCCGGGCAGGTCACCGACCCGTCGGTCTCGGTGCCGATGGCCAGTCGGACGATTCCGGCGGCGACCGCCGCCCCGCTGCCGCTCGACGACCCGCAAGGGTTGCGATCGAGCGCCCACGGATTGTGCGTCTGGCCACCTACCGCGCTCCAGCCCGAGATCGAATTGTTCGAGCGGATGTTGGCCCATTCGCTGAGGTTGCTCTTGCCGATGACGATGCCGCCGGCCGCGCGCAGGCGCGCCACCAGGGGCGCATCGCGGTTGGTGACATTGTTGGCGAGCGCGAGGCTTCCGGCGGTTGTCGGGAGCGGCCCGGCACTCTCGATATTGTCCTTGATCAGGACCGGCTGGCCCGCGACGACGCCGGCCGCCTTGCCCGCCGCGTCGAACGCGTGCGCCTGGCCAAGCGCCGTCGGATCGACCGCGATCACCGAATGGAGTTGCGGATCAATCCGTTCGATCCGCGTGATCGCGTTGCGGACCCGAGCCTGCGCGGAATTGTCCGGTTGGGCAGCGACGGACGCGGCCACCATTACCAATGGTGCAAACAGTAACCGCATGACCGCCCCCCGTTCGTGGGGATCAGCGCGGCGCGAGCAAAGCGTCGAGCGTCCCCGGTCCTTTTCCGACCTTCTCCAGTCTCGGATAGCGCAGTCCGCCCCGCCAATCGAGCTTGACCGTCCGGTACACGTCGCCGTCGTGAATCAGCAGCTCGGGCAGCGCGCCGCCAGCCTTCGCCGCCTTGATCGCGCGCTTCAGGCCGTCTCCATCGAACTTGCGCCCATTCACCGCGACGACCTCGGAGCCAATCGTCATACCGTCATTGAAGGCCGCGCTGTCCCACAGCACGCCGCTAACCTTCCCGTCGTTGCCGACGACAAAGCCGCCGGAATAAGTAAGGTCATTATTCTTGGCCGACTTTTCGGCACTCTTGATCCACTTGGTCGGCTCGTCGACGAAGATCAGGTGGTACCCGCCCTGCGTGATTCCTTCGAGCGGCGCCTGCGGAGCGACCGCGTAGACCTTTGTCCGCAGGTACGACCGCCAGTCGTACGGCTGGACCTTGTCCAAGGTCGCGACGACATCGTCGAACGTATAGGTGAGCTCGCCATAATCGCGATCGCGCATGCCGAAGAAAGCGCGCGCGAAGTCATCGATCGAACGCTTCCCCTTCGACTGCTGGCGGATGATGCGGTCGACGTCGAGCCAAACCAGCTGCCCTTCGCTGTAATAATCCTCGCTGCGCTGCCAGCTCCGCCACGGCGCCGCCGCGCGCGACGCGATGATCGGATCGTTCGTCGTGTCGATCAGCGGACGCCAGGCGCGGCCCGGCGTTCCGGTGCTGTAGGTCGCCGCCGTCGCCGCGATCGCATCGAGCGTATCCTGCTTCGACAGCATCCCCGACCGTGCGCCGAGCACGTAGCCCCAGAATTGCGTCTGCCCTTCGTACACCCACAGCAATTCGTCCTGCATCGGCGTGCGATAGTCGGGCGTCCATAAATTGGCGCCCCGCCGGTACTTGCCGTTCCAGCTGTGGGTATATTCGTGCGGCAGCAGGTTGCGGTCGCGCAGCACGTTATCCCAGTCGGTGAAGTAGCCCCGCTTCACGCCATCTTCGGAACTGCGGTGATGCTCGAGCCCATTGCCGCCGAGATTGTCGGAAATGGTCAGCAGGAAGTCGTAATGGTCGTAATGCTGCGCACCGAACAGCCGCACTGCCTGCTCGACGAGCCGCTTGTGGGCGGCGATCTGCTCGGGCTTGGCCGCCAGTTCGTCATCGGTGTCGGCAATCACGTCGAGGGCGACGTCGGGGCTGAGCTCGATCCGCCGGTAGTGCGCGCCGGCGATCAGCGGTGAGTCCATCAGGATTTCGTAGCTCGTCGCCGGATAGTCGACGCGGTTGCCGGTGGTCGCGGCCGGACGAAGCGCCGTCGCGACCTTCCAGCCCGCGGGCACGATCACGGATGCCTGGATTGGAATCTGGCGGACGAAATAGCCCGCCGGATACATCGAGTTCGACAGCCACTGGATGCTCGCCATGTCCGGCGTCGCGACGATCCGCCCCTGATTATTGTCGGTCGCGGTCACATATTGATACTCGAGGTCGACCGCCGTCACGCCCGCCGGAACGTCGATGTGGAAAGCGGTGACATCGAGGTCGTCGCGCACCCACCTGAGCGGCTGGCCATTGGCGCTTGGGCGAAAGCCCGTGATATTCTTGATGTCGCCGCGCGGCGTGTGCCCGCCCGGAATCCACTTGGGATAGAGCATGACGAGGTCGCCGGGCTGCGCGACGGGCACGCGCTCATGGATACGGAAGATGCCGCGCGTCACGTCCGACGCGTCGACCGTCAGCTGCAGCGTGCCGGGATAAGGTACGTCATGTGGCGACGGGATGGTGTCCGTCTTTGCGGTCGGCGCCGGCTTGCTGTTGAACGGCGGGACCGTCTGCGCGCCGGACGCGGCGGAAACGAGAAGCAAGCAAGCGAACGCAACGCGCATCGACGCAACCTTTTGAGGTACATGGGAAGATGCTGCTCTACCGGCTCAGGCGCGCCTAGCGCAATCCGAAGGGTATGCCCGTTCGTCGGCGACTGTCGGCACTTTGTCGAACTTAAAGGCGTTGTCATCGCTCGTTCAGATGCTGGGGGTAGGTCGCGCGCATGTCATTGAACCCATATCAGGCGAGGCTCCTGCTCAGCGCGGCCGTCTTGCTTCCGATCGGCGCCCAAGCCGGCGCCCAGACTACCCCGCCGACGGCCCCGACCGCTGCGTCGCCGCAGCCCGCACCGACGGCCACCACTCCAGAAACGGTGCAGCCGTCGGAGGATTTTGGCGACGAGGACGAAGCCATCGTCATTACCGGCGCCAAGCCGCCGGGATCGGTGATCGGCGACATCCCGCCGGAAAATACGCTCGACGCGCGCGACGTCCGCGCGACTGGCGCGACCAGCATTACCGATCTCCTCGACGCGCTTGCGCCGCAGATCGGCAGCGCGCGCGGCCGCGGCGGCGAACAGCCGGTGCTGCTGCTCAATGGCCAACGCATTTCCAGCTTCCGCGAGATGCGCGACATCCCGACCGAAGCCATCCAGCGGGTCGAAATCCTGCCCGAGGAAGTCGCGCTCAAATATGGCTACCGCGCCGATCAGCGGGTGGTGAACATCGTCCTCCGGCAGCGCTTCCGCTCGACGACGGCGACGCTCAACGGCACGGGTTCGACCGAAGGCGGATACCTTAGCGGCACCGGCGACGTCACCCGCCTGATGATCCAGAAGAACGGGCGCACCCAGTTCAACCTGCACGCGCAGGGCAACGGGATGCTGACTGAAGCCGAGCGCGACATCAGCCTCGAGGCGACCGACATTCCGCCAGGCGCGACTGCCGAGGATGTGCTTACCGCGCGCTCGCTCCTCGGCACCAAACGGCAACTGCGCGGCGGCACGACGATCAATCGCACCGTCCTCGGCAACGTGTCGGCGACTCTCAATGCCGAAGTCGAGCATGACGAAGGGCGCTCGCTGATCGGGCTCGGCGACACCTCGCTCGTGGCGCTCGGCCGCGACACGTCGACCAACAGCGCGCATGCCGGCGTTACGCTCAACGGCACGACCAAGTCGCAATGGAAATGGAATGTCACGGGCAATGCCGACTGGGCGCATGACAAGACCGGATCCGACCGCGACGACATCGCCTTTCCGCGCGACCGGGCTCGCGAAACCCGGACGTCCGCCGACGTCACCGCGACCGCCAACGGCACCTTGTTCAAGCTGCCGGCGGGCAATGCCGGCGCAACCTTCCGCGTCGGCGGCAGCACCGAGCATCTCGACGGCGAAAGCAGCCGCGCCGGCATCGAAACGCCGAGTTCGCTCGGCCGCACGACCGGTACCGCGTCGGTCAACATCGACCTGCCGATATCGCGCAAAAATCGCAGTTTCAGCGCGCTCGGCAATCTCACCGTCAATGCCAATGCCGAGGTCAACCAGCTGTCGGATTTCGGCACGCTGACGACGATCGGCGCCGGCGCCAACTGGTCGCCCGCCGATCGCCTTAACTTCATCACCAGCTGGACGCGCGAGGAAGGCTCGCCGTCGATCCAACAGTTGGGCGATCCGCAATTGACGACCGAAAACACGCGGATCTTCGACTTCACCACCGGCCAGACCGTGCTGGTGACCGCGACCACTGGCGGCAACCCGGACCTGCTCGCCGACCGCCGGAACGTGTTCAAGCTCGGCGCCAACTGGCAGCCGTTGGAGAGAGTCGATCTGCGCCTGCGCGCCGATTACGTCCACCAGCGCGTGCAGAATCCGGTTTCGAACATCAGTGTCACCCCCCAGATCCAGCAGGCTTTCCCTGAGCGGTTTGTCTGCAACACGCCGTCCGGCGTGTGCGACGGCACCGGGCAGCTGGTCAGCGTCGACTTGACGCCAATCAATTTCGACAGCTCGAAGCGCGACGCAGTGCGGATCGGCTTCGATTTCTCCAAGCCGCTGAAGTCGCGACGCCCGTCGCAGGCGACTGTCGACCAGATCCGCGCCCAATTCCGCAATGCCATCGGCGGCGGCGGCGGCGGCACGGCGCGGGGCGGGGCCACGCGTCCGGCGCAGGGCCAGAACACGCCGGCGCCGCAGCCCAATGAGGGCGCTCCACCCCCGCCGCCCGAGGGCGGCGTAGGTCCGCCTCCCGAGGGCGACCGCGGCGGTGGCGGATTCGGTGGCGGTCGCGGCTTTGGCGGCGGCCGGGGTGGTGGCGGCGGAGGCGGCGGCTTCTTCGGCGGTGGCAATCGCGGCCGGCTGACCTTTTCGCTGACCGACACCATCACCTTCGTCGACAAGACGGTGATCGCGCCTGGGCTCGAGCTCGACTATCTCCACGGCGATGCGTCGGGGTCGGGCGGCGGCACGTCGCGCCACCAGGTCGAGGCTCAGGCCGGCTACTTCAATAACGGCCTCGGCGCCCGGCTCAGCGCCAATTGGCGGAGCGCGACCAACGTCAACACGCTCAGCGGTGACGATCTCCATTTTTCGCCGCTCGCGACCTTCGACCTGAGGCTGTTCGCCAATCCCGGCGACATTCCCGAGGTCGCGGTCAAGCATCCGTGGCTGCGCGGGACGCAGGTGCAGTTCCAAGTCTCGAACATCTTCGACGCCAAGCCCCGGGTTCACGATGCGGCGGGCGACGTGCCGTTCAACTATCAGCCGGACCTGCTCAATCCGCTCGGCCGGACGATCGGCATCACCATCCGCAAGCTGTTCCTGCCCCCACCGAGCTTCTTCCGCCGGGTCATCCAGGAACGGCAGCAGCAGAACGCGACACCGGGCTGATTCCGCAAACTGAAGAAATGTGCTTAAGCGCGGCGCAATGACGCCGGTTCAGCCCGTTAGGGGCACGCAAAGTCTGTTCGGAGAAGACGCCGACCGCCTCGCCGCGGTTGAGCAAGCGTTCGATCGCGTGCGCCGCTTGTTCGGCTTCAAGCGGGTCGAGGTGCCGACGATTGAGCCGACCCAGGTCTTCGCCCGGACGATCGGCGAGACCACCGACGTCGTGTCGAAGGAAATGTATTCGTTCGAGGACCGCGGTGGGGAATCGATCACGCTTCGGCCCGAGTTCACCGCCGGAATCTGCCGCGCCTATTTGAGCGAGGGGTGGCAGCAATATGCGCCGCTCAAACTCGCGACCCACGGCTCGGCGTTCCGTTACGAGCGGCCGCAAAAGGGCCGCTTCCGCGAATTCCACCAGCTCGACGCCGAGATCATCGGCGCCGCTGAACCGCAGGCCGATGTCGAGATTCTCGCCTTGGCCGATCAGCTGCTGAAGGAGCTGGGGATCGACGGCGCGATCCTGCAGCTGAACACGCTTGGCGATCCGGCGACGCGCGCGGCCTGGCGCGATGCTTTGCTCGAGCATTTTCGCCGCCATGCTTCGAACCTCAGCGAGGACAGCCAGGCCCGGCTTGAACGCAACCCCCTGCGTATTCTCGACAGCAAGGCGCATCAGGATTGGCCGATCGTCGACAGCGCGCCGCCGATCGACGAATTCCTGACGAGCGAAGCAGCGGACTTTTTCGCGGAGGTGACGGATGGTCTCAGCGCTGCCGGGGTGCAGTGGGAACGTGCGCCGCGCCTGGTGCGCGGCCTCGATTATTACCGCCATACCGTGTTCGAGTTCGTGACCGACCGGCTTGGCGCTCAGGGGACGGTGCTCGCTGGCGGGCGCTACGACGGCCTTATTGAATCGCTGGGCGGCCCGCCTACTCCAGCGATCGGCTGGGCCGCGGGTGTCGAGCGCCTCGCCATGATGATCGATGCTCCGGAGCCGGATGTCACGACGGTCGCGGTCGTGGTCGAAAATGATCGGGCAATGGGCGCCGCTGTTGCAGCCACCGGGCGCCTTCGATTGGGCGGCATGTCGGCCGAGCTTTACGCAACGGGATCGCCGCGCAAGCGTCGCGATCGGGCGGTGAAGCGTGGCGCGGCGACGATCCTCACGCTCGATATCGCCGACGATGCAGTTGCCACGCGATTGAGCGGTGAGCGGCAAGGCGAGGTTGAAGCCATGCTCGCGGGCATTGCCTGGCCCGAGCCTAAGGCATGACTCAAATCTCGTCGGAACGGATCGCCTCGATCGAGGCGAAGAAGCATGAGCTGTCCGATGCGATGGCGCGCGGCGATCTTGCGCCGGACGAGTTCGTCCGGCTCAGCAAGGAATATGCGCAGATCGAGCCGGTCGCCGCCGCAGCGCGCGAGGTGCGGCGGCTGCGCGCCGAGCTCGAGGTCCTGAACGGCCTGGTCGCCGACCCGACCGCCGAGGCCGAGCTCAAGGAAATGGCAGCGACCGAGGCCGAGGACATCCGCCATCGCCTGCCCGAGGCCGAGCGCGCGCTCGCCGTGAAGCTGCTGCCGCGCGATGCGGCCGACGATCGCGCCGCGATGCTCGAAGTCCGCGCCGGTACCGGCGGCGACGAAGCGGCTTTGTTCGCCGGCGACCTTCTCCGCATGTACCAGCGTTACGCTGAGACGATCGGCTGGCGGTTCGAGCTGATCAGTGCCTCGGCGTCCGAGGTTGGGGGCTACAAGGAAGCAATTGCCTCGATCAGCGGCCCCGGCGTGTTCGCGCGGCTCAAGTTCGAGAGTGGCGTCCATCGCGTCCAGCGCGTCCCGGCGACCGAAAGCGGCGGGCGTATCCACACCTCGGCAGCGACGGTGGCGGTGTTGCCTGAGGCCGAGGATGTCGACGTCCAGATCGACGACAAGGACTTGCGGATCGACGTCTATCGCTCGTCCGGGCCCGGCGGCCAGTCGGTCAACACCACCGACAGCGCGGTCCGGATCACCCACTTACCGACGGGGCTGGTGGTCATCCAGCAGGATGAAAAATCGCAGCACAAGAATAAGGCCAAGGCACTGAAAGTTTTGCGTACCCGCCTGTTCGAACTTGAGCGCGAGCGGCTGGCGTCGGAACGCGCCGGCGCGCGCAAGTCCATGGTGGGTTCAGGTGACCGGTCCGAACGGATCCGGACCTACAATTTTCCGCAGGGCCGAGTGACCGACCACCGCATCAACCTGACGCTTCACAAGCTCGAGGCGATCCTCGAGGGCCCCGGCCTGGGCGAGCTGACCGATGCGCTGATTTCCGAGGACGAAGCGGAGCGCCTGGCGGGCCTGGACGAGTAGAGTGAAAGCAATTTCCCGCGCGCTTGCGGATGCGGCGCGCCAGTTAGAAGTGAACAGCGATACGGCGCGGCTCGATTCCGAGCTGCTGATGGCCGAGGCCCTGCACATCGACCGTGACAAGCTCATTCTATCGCCGCCCGACCGCAAGGTCCCGGAGCGCTTCTGGGCGATGGTCGAGCGGCGCAAGGCGGGTGAACCCGTGGCCTACATCACCGGTCGCCGTGCATTCTGGAACATTGAGCTCCACGTCGGCCCCGGCGTGCTCGTTCCCCGCCCCGATTCGGAGGTGCTCATCGCCTCGGCGATCGAGCATTTTGAAGGGACTGGTCCGGGCCGCATCCTCGACCTCGGAACTGGACCGGGAACCTTGCTCCTCGCCGCGCTCGATGTCTGGCCCAACGCGACGGGCCTCGGCACCGACCTCTCGCGCCAGGCGCTGGCCTATTCATCGGCCAATGCGCGACGGCTCGGCTTCGATGAGCGCGCCAAGTGGCTGCAAGGCAATTGGGCCGAGGGGCTGGTTGAGACCTTCGACTTGATCCTGTGCAATCCGCCCTACGTTGCCGATGGTGCGGACCTTGGTCCGGGCGTCCGCGAATATGAGCCGGACGAGGCCTTGTTCGCCGGCAGCGAGGGCCTCGATGCTTACCGCGCGCTCGCGCCCCAGCTGCCGCTCTTGCTTGGGAAAGGCGGGCTCGCCGCGGTGGAGATTGGCCATGACCAGGCCAATGCCGTGACCAGGCTGCTTGCCCGCGACGGGCTGAAGGCGCGGGTCGCGCAAGACCTCGCCGGCCGCGACCGGGCGGTGCTGCTGACCTGGAGTTAACGTAAAATCGCTTGGCAGAAGCCGTCCGGCGCACTACATCGGGGTCAGGGCCAGTCCCGCTCCACCACGCAAGATGTAGAGCGCGACCCGCCCACCCCCGACGCAATCGGCCGAATTCCAAAGCGCTCAGCGCGCCAGGACCGGAACGAGAGGGTCAGAGACGGCGCTGGGATGCGCCGCCCCTGCTGCCTCATGGCCTAGGGGTCAAAAGACTACCGTGTAAGGACGTAGCATTTGATCAATCAACGACAGGGTGGCCGCCGGCGCGGCCGCGGTGGGCAAGGTGGCGGCGGCGGCGGTGGAGGACGGAACCTCGGCGGTCAGCCGGGCAACCGTCAGGACAACCGCCAGCGCGGCAATGCCGCTCAGCTGCTCGAGAAATATAAGAGCCTGGCGCGTGACGCGCAGCTCGCGGGCGACCGGGTCCAAACCGAATATTACCTCCAATATGCGGACCATTACTTCCGCGTGCTGGGCGAGAATCGCGCCCGCTTCGACGACCAGCGCCGCCCGCGTGGCGATGATGGCGACGAGGACGAGGGCGAGGGCGAGGATCTGGTCGAGGCCGAAGGCGATGGCGAGGAGCGCCAGGAGCGTTCCGACCGTGGCGGCAACCGCGATCGCGACGATCGCTTCAACCGACGCGACCGCACCCCGGACCGCGAGCCGCGGCGCTTTCGTGACGAACGCGGCGCTCGGCCGCGCGACGACGAGGATTCAGGCGATCGGATGAATGGCTCGGACGACGGCGGCAGCCTGCCGCTCGACGTCCTTCCGCCGGCAATCGGTGCCGATGGCCCGTCTTCGGTCAGCGTCGACATCGAAGAGGATGAGCCGACGCCGAAGCCGCGGCGCAAGCCCCGCGCCCCGCGTGCGGCGGCCGGGGATGACGAGGCCGCGCCCGCTTCCTAAGCCGGATCGATCGCCCGCGGGCGGTGGTTGGCGTCCAGTGCAACGAAGGTGAACAGGCCTTCGGTCACCTTGACCTCGGTCGCTCCGAGGTCGCGGTGGGCCACGACTTCGATCCTGACGCCCATCGACGTCCGGCCGACGCGCTCGACTTCGGCATAGACCGAGATCAGGTCGCGCAGGTTAATCGGCGCGATGAACTCCATCGCCTCGATCGCCACGGTCGCCACCGGCCCCTTCGCCCGCCGCGACGCCACAATGCCCGCGGCGATATCCATCTGGCTCAGCACCCATCCGCCGAAGATATGGCCGTTGGCGTTAATGTCGCTTGGCCCCGGCATGACCCGCAGGATCGGGATGCGCTCGCTGTAGCTCATTCTGGGTCGCTTTCTTCGTGGATATGGGGCGGCTCGTCATAGCCGGACTGGGAGCTGAGGAAGACCAGCGTCATCAAGGCGGTTCCAAGCAGCACCGTCAGCCCGACGCCAAGCGCCGTCGCGATGATGAAATGGATGCCGGGCGACTTCTCGCCCTGGATGACCGCGAACACGGCGACCGCCGCGATCACGATTGACAGGACGGCGAGCAAGCGGAAGATCCGCCAGAAGCGGCGCATGACCAAGTGTCGGCGGGGCGGGATGAGATCTGGCTCCGGCATGTGGCTTCCCTTTGGCCGCGCGAAGTGGGACTATCAAGCGACCAGGCCGCGAGTCAGGGAGGAGAGCCATGACCATCGCCGCAGTGCTTCGCTCCAAAGGCAGTGAAGTCGAGACGATCACCGCACACGCGACCGTCGGCGACGCCGTCGCCAGGCTCGGGCAGCGCCGGATCGGCGCGCTACCCGTGGTCGAGGGCACGGAAGTCGTCGGAATCATGTCCGAGCGCGACGTGATCTACTGCCTGCGCGACCACGGTCCCGACGTGCTTAGCTGGCCGATTGCCCGGGTGATGAGTTCGCCGGCGATCACGGTCACGCCGGACACGGAGGTGCTCGCGGCGCTGGCGTTGATGACCCAGCGCCGAATCCGCCACTTGCCGGTCGCAGAGGGTGACGGAATTCGGGGAATCGTATCGATCGGCGACTTGGTGAAATACCGGATGGAGCGGATCGAGGCCGAGGCCGAGGCCATGCGTGAGTATATCCAGAGCGCCTAGCTGGCGCGCCAACCCATTGAAGTTGGCAGAATTCAGCCTATCTTGATTGAACGAGCGGGTACGGGGTGACCGTTCCTGCGGCATCTCCGGCAGATTGCAATTATGTTGCAAAAAGGCGGTTGACGGCTGCAAGGACCCTCCATATATGCCCCCTCCAGCAAGCGGACGCGGCCTTGAACAAGGTCTCGCGTTCGTTTCGTGCCTCTTCTTGGTCGGTACAACCGATGCCCGGAACCAAACGAACCGGGGGAGGAAGCGCGTCGGCTCTTTGACATTGTTGGTTTAGATGAAGGGACATGTGGGCGGCGGCCCGGTCACCGATAACCTCTGGGTATCGGACGATCGGTCAAATTTAAGCCGTTCCTTATGGATCCGTTCGCGGCTTCGGCTGCGGGCGCGAGCTCATATGTCTCAAAAACGCAAACACACCAGATTGTGATTTTTGTGCAGGAACGGCTCCCGGAGATTTCCGGTCTTGCTCTCGCTTATTCCAGCGGGGGTTCGATCGTTTATCAACTTGAGAGTTTGATTCTGGCTCAGAACGAACGCTGGCGGCATGCCTAACACATGCAAGTCGAACGAAGCCTTCGGGCTTAGTGGCGCACGGGTGCGTAACGCGTGGGAATCTGCCCTTGGGTACGGAATAGCTCCGGGAAACTGGAATTAATACCGTATAATGACTTCGGTCCAAAGATTTATCGCCCAAGGATGAGCCCGCGTCGGATTAGCTAGTTGGTGAGGTAAAAGCTCACCAAGGCGACGATCCGTAGCTGGTCTGAGAGGATGATCAGCCACACTGGGACTGAGACACGGCCCAGACTCCTAC
>Ga0070668_100002390_pt1 | contig 13797 bp, 9 predicted proteins | sample KBSS43metaG_FD_64661 | JGI IMG/M metagenome (GOLD analysis project Ga0070668, IMG submission 64661) | Switchgrass rhizosphere microbial communities from Kellogg Biological Station, Michigan, USA - KBS S4-3 metaG | ecosystem: Host-associated > Plants > Roots > Rhizosphere > Soil ... | reverse complement strand
TTTCAGGACATTGTTTCTCCGGTCCAGATAGCGGATCTGGTCCGGAGCGATCTCTTCTACTATGTCGCCGGTGTGGTAGAAGCCATCTTCGTCGATCAACCCGGCATTGAGGTCGGGTCGCGCGAAATAACCGGGAATTACCCGAGGGGACCGGACGGCGATCTCCCCGCGAGGGTGGGGCTTGTCAGTAGCGAAATAGCCGAGTTCCGGAACGTCGATCAGCTTGTAATCGATGATCGGAGGTCGCGCTATCCGCCCATTGATCGCAATGAGACCGGCCTCTGTGTTGCCATAGCTGTCGATAAGCTCGGTGCCCGTCAGCTCTTCGATGAAGCGCGTAAGTTCCGGTGAGGTGGGGGCGGATGATGTCGTCACCTGCTTGAGGCGCCCGCCCAACAGCCTGTCCCGTAATTGCTCCATGGTCAGGCCGGGTTGGCGATCAAGCTCGGCGGAGGCGCGCTGGTAAAGAAGTTCGCTTACTCGGGGTACGAGGCCCAGGACGGTGGGTCGTACGCTGACAATGTCATCAAGCAACGTCGAAAGATCGCCGCGTCCGCCGAAGCATGTCAGTCCGCCGGCAACAAGGCTAAGGTAAAGGCGCGCCCGGCCATACATATGATTGAGCGGCTGGTAACTGAGGTCGACTACCGCGATGCTCGGCTTCATGGACCAGATCGATTGCACCGTGCTGGTTCTGTAGATCGCGCCCTTGGGAGTGCCGGTGGTGCCCGAGGTGTAGAGGATCATTGCAAGCGGATCATCGTCCGCCTGAGCCGGCTGGACCGGTACCTCCGGGAGGAGTGCACCGGTTTTGACGACCTCCTGAAGAGTTTTCAGCGATATATGTCGACCGGCCTCGGCAAGGCGCGCCTGGGCGTCGGCCAGCGCCCTCCTGTCTTCCGGCAGGTCGGAATCATAGTCGAACACCAGGATGGCCCGCACGGATTCGCAACGCAGCCCGGCTGAAACGGCGGTATGCAGATGCTCGCAGGCCACCGGGATCAAGGGCGATCCCACCTCGCGGATGATGTTGCACAGATCGTCCAGCGGCGCAGTCGTTTGCAGCGGAACCGGAATGAGTCCACTCGAGAACAGCGCCAGATCGATAGCCAGATATTCTGGCCCGGTGAGGCCGAGCTGGCAGACCATCGCGCCGGGGGGCAAAGCGAAGGCAGTAGCATGAATGAGGGCGGATGCTATCGCGTTCACCTGCCGCTGCAGATCGGCGTAACTGAGATAGGTGAACTGAGTTGCCAGCCCACCGCCCGCCTGGTGGCGGCGCCATCCCAATGCATTGCGCTTCCCGTAGGTGCTCAAAACCATGTGGATCATCGCAGGTACGCTCAAGCTGCCTTCTTCCAGGCTAGCCAAAAGGGCGGTATCCGGGGTCGGTAGATCCACGTCGGCGCGCATGGCCGTGGGGTTCACCAGTTTCAATTTCCGCTCTCCTGTCTCCTCGCAGTTTTTCTGCGGGCGAGCACTTATGTTTTCGACTCCGTCTACTTCATCGCACTGCAATCTCGATTCGCGGCATGGTGAAGGGCATTGCTTTCCGGCTGCGCGCGTCTGACACCTGCTTTGGATAGCGGGATGACAATTGGATAACTACTATCAAAATGCGAAACAGAGTATTTCCCGGTGCGAAAAAATACGAGAGGCCGCTCGCCTTGAGATCAGGCGTAATCGGTACCTGAAGACAGGTCCTCCCACTGGTCGATCGACTGGCTTGTCAGGCCCAGTTTCTGGCGATGCAGTTGCACCGCATCCTTGCCCAGCAGCAGCTGCACCGGGGGCTCCTCCAGATCGACAAGCCGAAGAATTGCCTGAGCCGCCCGCTCGGGGTCGCCGGGTTGGCTACCGTCATAGGAGGCAATCTGGCTGCAGATCTTTCCGACTGTCGGCGCATAGGCTTCGATCGGCCGCCGGGCGCGAGTGAAGGAACTGTTCGAGGAAAACTTCGTCCTGAACGCGCCAGGTTCAAGGACCGTCACCTTGACCCCAAACGGCGCCATTTCGGCGGCGAGCGCCTCTGAAAAGCCGACCACTGCGAACTTGGAAGCACTGTACATCGCCATGCCGGGGAAACCCCATAGTCCGGCAACCGACGCGATATTGATGATGTGGCCCGACTTTTGACGCCGCATGACGGGCAGAACTGCGCGTGTGGCGGCAGCGAGACCAAAGAAGTTCGTCTCCATCTGATCGCGGATCTCGGCCTCCTCAAACTCCTCCACCGCGCCTGCCAGCGCGTATCCGGCGTTGTTGACGAGCACATCAACGCCGCCGTGGCGCTCGACGGCCTCGGCGATAACCCGCGAAACATTGTTGCGGTCGGTTAGATCGAGCAAGCAGGCATCTGTTTGTCCAGGCGCCAGCGCCTCGAATGCAGCGGCGTCCTCTTTCTTTCTGAGCGTTCCTGTGATGCTATCGCCACGCGCTAACGCCGCTTCTGCGATACTACGGCCGAAGCCACTTGAGACCCCGGTTATCAGCCAATGCCGCGCTTCCCTCATCTCGTCCTCTCAACATGGTCGCACCCAATTTTGACCGCGGCAGTACGCCGTTCTTGATCGTCGGGTGAGTTGGACGGCGATTGCCTATCCTATTCTCGGGCAAAAGTACGCGCAATCTGACGGTGTTGTCAAAACAGTGCCTACCGAGAGACTTTTCGGAGCGGGAGGGCGCACCGACCCTATGAGGTGCCTTTCGGGGGAACTCGTGAACCGCTTGCGTACCGCCCCAGCACGCCATGATCGAGCCTGATGACGAACTCTTCATAGGGTAGCAGGAACGCCGCGGAAGCCTGCTGCCTGAAGATTGCACCGGATACGTGTCGGTCCAGGCACTCTACCCGAACGATAACTCGTCCTCAATCGCCCTGAGCCGCTTCTGAGATGGAAGGCTTCGCATCCTGTCGCGAAGGGGCGGTCGCCAAGCGTCCCGCGGAACCTAGAAAGAGGGACAGCATTAAAGCGGTTGCAAGAGCGGCGACCAATGTACCGAAGATCGATGCATAGTTCCCTGTGGAGTCGCGTAGGTAGCCAGCGACTACTGGAGAAATACCAAAGGCGGTCGAAAATGCGCCCATGAGCATGCCGAAGATGGATGTATAGGCTTTCATCCCGAAATACCGGGGAGTCAGATAGGCTAGCGCATTCACTATGCCACCCGCACCCAGGCCAAGAGCGGAGGAAATGGTGACGCCCTCGATCGGCCCACCAGCAAAACACCAGGCGAAAACGCTAGCGATCAGGATAAGGCCAATCGAGCCGGTCAGAACATGGTGCGGAGGAACGAGGTCAAAAAGAATGCCGGACAGGATCCGGCCAACAATGAGGGCGCCCCCAAACAGGGACACGATCCATGCCGCGGAAGCGGCCGGCAGGCCCCCCTCGTTCAGGATTGGATAAAGATGAAGTGTAAGCGCACCTTCCGCCATTCCGACCAGCACACTTAGAATAGCGAATTGCCAGAATTGCCGCAGGCGCAGCGCTTCCCTCATCGTCTGCCCCGTGGCTTCGCCAGCCTGAGCGTCGCCGGAATTCGACGCCGACTGCCCCTGATCGAGATCCCCGGGCCTTAAAAACCAAATCAGAACGAGGGGTAATTGAACAACCAGCAGCAGGGCAGCGAGGCTGACATAGACTGCGCGCCACCCAAATTGCTCGACGATTATGAAGGCGAAGGGCGGACAGAAAAAATAGGCAGCGCCGCTGCCACTCAGAGTCAGGGCGATCGCCAATCCACGAGAGCGCTCGAACAGAGATACGACAGCCGTCATCCATAGCAACGGAGTCAGCCCGACATTGATTGCGCCAAAAATGATCCAGGCACCAAGCCAGGTTAGCACATTGCCGCCTGCCAGAGCGATGAGCAGCAATCCAGGGACTGCTGCGAGGATCGCGAACATGGCAAAGCGTCGCGGTCCCAAACGCGTGATGAGCGAACCGGCGGCGGGCGCGAGCAGCAACACTAATATCGAGCAGATTAGTGCATTCGACATGATCAACGATCGGGGCCAGCCGAACTCGCTCACCAGCGGTCCCATCACGATCCCCGTCACGGAGACGAACGAGGTCATGAAGAATACGCCGGTCGAACTGCTCGCCACAGTTTTCCAGCCCCGCTTCCATTCGTTGGGCTGGCCAAGCGGCCGCCTTCTGCTCGCCATGTTCATCGAAAAAGCACCCCGCCTTCAGTCATGGGGGTCCGTTGGCGCGCTAGGATCATGTCCTCTCCCTTGTTTTTCATGCCGGCCCGCCGGGCCGGGCCTTAATCATTCAAGAAGTATATTCGGGCAGTATCAAGGTTTGATCGGCCTGGCCCATCGCGCCGCGGTCTCGTGGCCCGGATTTCATCGACAGTCGCACTGTGTCATGATTGATATCGATGCCCGCATCGAACAACAGGTGTTACAAGCTACCATCCGTGAACAGATGTACAGGTCGAGCGGATGGTCGCGACCATCAAGGACGCCGCCGTCGGACGCTTCCATTATGACAGGGCACGACCAACTACGCACGCGTCTCGCCAAATTCATCGTTGCCGAAACTTTTGCACGCAGCCTCAAGACCCTCGGCGCCTCACGCCTATGAACACAAATCAACTGGAATGGACAGGTGGGTTGCGAGGTAGTCAATGAGCGAACGAAGTCGGGCAGACATGATCGGGACGGGCGCGTGAACGGCGAAAATGCCGACATCCTGCGAGCCGCGGTAATCGTTGAGTACCCGAACCAGCGCGCCGGCTTCAAGTTCCTTGGCAACATCCCAGATCGAGCGCAGGGCAATGCCACATCCACCGATGGCGAGTTCGCGCACCACTTCACTGGAATTGGTCCGCACGTGACTGGTGCCTCTGAGGAGCACGGGCCCTTCGGGGCCGTCCAATGACCAGGGCAATTGCCCTTCCGCAGCGAGTAGGCGATGGCCAGCGAGGTCCCGCAGTAAAGCCGGTGTGCCTGACCGCGAAAGATATTCAGGGGCGGCGCAGAGCACCCGGGCGCTGGTTCCTAGGCGATGGGCGGTGAGGCCGGAGCCCATTCTTGCACCGATTCGTACTGCGAGATCATAGGTGCCGCCGAGCAGATCGACATATTGGTCCGACAGGTCGATCGTCAGTTCCACTTCAGAATGTGCGGCGAGGAAGCCAGGCAAGCACGGCAGCACATGCATCCGCCCGAAGGATGTTGGCACGGTTAATCGTAACGGGCCGCGGGTATCGGTTTTGCGGCCGACCAGTCGCTCTTCCACTGCGCCGAGTTCGGCACGCATCGGCCTTAGGGTATTTGCCAGATCTTTCCCCGCTTCGGTCAGCGACAGGCGGCGGGTGGTACGGTTGGCGAGGCGAACCCCAAGCCGCTGCTCGAGCCGGGTCAGCCGTTTCGACAAGCTGGCTACTGAGGTTCCGCGTACCCGGGCGGCAGCGGAGATACTGCCGGTGGCAACGATATCGAGGAACATGTCGTAATCAGGATCGAACATTGTTTCCCGTTTGAAAGTCATTGTTGAATTCGTTCGATCTACTGCAACAATCTGCACGCGGCTCGGTAGGGCAGCTGGCACTCCTCCAGCATAATGCTGACTTTCCAGCAGTTTGGAGTGGGCGCATAATATAGGTCGATCATCAGAACTCCAATGGCAGACCGACATATCGCCGGAATATGTAATCGCGATGATCGAGCAATATGGGGTCGAGCGCCTGAGCGATTACGGGAGCGAGCCTCGCGTACAGTTCTCGCATCCAGTCCGGCATTGGACAATGCTCGTGGGGGAGCGGTGCGACCATTTGCGACATCGCAGCCCAATGCAGATCACACGCGCTGAGATGATCGCCGACAAAATAGAAGGATCCTTGGGCACGTTGGCTATGTATTTGGCGCGAAAGGCCGCTCAGGATCATGGCGACGCGTTCGGACGCCTGAGCGACAGCATCCATTCGCAATCCGTAACCACGCCGTATCCGCAACGTCGCCGGATCCACATCTTGATCATCGGTTGGAATTGGACTGATCGTAAGTCGCCGGTTCCATCCAAAGCCGTCGGGGCCACAAATCTCGGCGGAAAAGCCGAGCGCAAGCGAACGCTCGACAGGATCGCTCGGAAGCAGCGAAGGACCCGTACCGAGGCGTTCGGCGAGGATCAGAATGTCATGCCAATTCGCCACCGCCGGTTCATCGTCAAGGATTGCCACGGGAGCGTTGCGATAACCGGTCCAAGCCACTAGTTCTTCATTGGGCTGCAAGAGCAATTGTTCGACTGGCTGGAAGGTCACGCCCCGCACTTTGAACACAGCCTTTGCCGCCTCGCCCCAAGGCCCAGGAAGATTGGCTGTCAAAGCAAGACGAAGTCCGGGCAGATCCCTTGCTTCAGCGACTTTCAGATATTTCATATCACCTCATACGCTCGTCATTCTTACGTTTCCCATGCTCGAAACGTCCATCAATGGACATTCCAAGTATGGGCCCGATTTCACAAATCCTTAGAGAATTTCTTACGGAACACGTTGATCATCCGGGCGAATTGCGGTCGAAGGCACTATCCGAAGCATTATCCGTAATCATGGGGTTGGAACCCTGCTCGCGCTCCGATACCATTCGTTGCGGGTCATCGTGCCAGGGCCCGCTCAAATCGACTCGCAAGCGAGTGAGGTGAAGGCGCTCGATCTTCCAGAATCGGCTAACCAGCCTGTACTCTTCGTGATAGTGCCCATAGCCGCGGATCTGCCGCCCGTCCGGCCACTCCACGATGTCTTCCATCGCCCAGATGCCGCGCGCGGTGACGCTCGAAAGGATGTCAATTTCGGGCATATGTCCGTGATGGACTGTTCTCGCTGTCCCTATGATCGACCGGACGTGAGCGACGATTGCGTCACCTCCTATGATAGGCGGGTCCGTTCGTGCGTCGGCACCCCCTACCGACACCCCGTGATCGATGATCAAGGCCGCGTTATCGGTGAATTGATCGCGCCAAGCGCGCCAATCTTTTGTATCCATATACCGAAAATAACGTGCTTTGAGCCTGTGAATGGCCTCCACGGCTATGATGTCCGACGCCTCAGTCATAGCGCATCCTCTCTTCATTGGCCAAATGCCTTACGGCAATTCAGATTTTTCAGCAGCCGCTTCGGTCAGAATGATACGACCATATCATATGGTCTGATGGGCGCTTACAGCACCGCAAGCTATCCATCGGACATAGCCTTCCTCGATCCCTTAAGGTTCGACCAGCTCTTCCGCAATGTCCTCGCCTGCCGCATAGGCTTCGGCCGCGCTGCGCGCGCCGGTGAGCGCGGACTCGCTTTCGATCAACAGATCGGCCGCCATATGCTTGACCGCCTGGACCGCGAAGTCATCGACCTCATGCTTGCCCATATCCCGATGAATAAGGTCGAAGGCGCGTACAATCGCGCGGCCTATATGCCACGGCGGCGTGAGCTCGCATGCATCTGGGCAACCATACTCATGCCGGGACTGGCAGAGCCCGGTTCCCTGACTCAATTGCGTTTTGCCGGCGCTGGAACGTCGGCCAGGGTGCGGAAGACGCCTTTAGGTGGGTGCAGCCAAGTGGAGAGGGGTGCCCTGGCGCACCGCCTTGCGTAAGTCCGCGAGGGGGCGCCCGAACATCCGCGTAGCCTCGTAGGATTTTGACTATCATGTCAACTGACGGTATTGACAATCAAAAGAAAAAAAGCTGAGCTTTCGGGAAGATATGGATTTGTAGAAATCCTAGAAATCCGGGACGAACCCAAAATTCAGGGCGAGCCCGCAGGGGAGGACGCGATATGCAAAAATTGGGGCGGTTGTCCGTGTCGCTTTGGGCGCTGGGTCTGGGCCTATCGGCTCACGCGGCGATGGCGCAGGAGGTTAGGGGACCTGAATCGGTGGGGTCTTCGGCGGCCACTGGGGAAGCGCCGGTCGCAGCTCAACCGATTCCCGGTGAAGATGCGGCGTCCAACGAGCAGGGCCTAGGCGATATTGTGGTCACGGCGCGACGCACCAGCGAAAATCTCCAATCGGTTCCCGTTGCGATCACCGCATTTTCAGGCGCTCAGCTGCAGCAGCAGAATGCACGAACTGTCTCAGACGTGGCGATCCTGACCCCGGGCTTGCAGATAAATTATAGCACCAACACGCCGGCAGGCGCGATTTTTACCATTCGCGGCCAAACCGTGCAGGATCCAATCTCCAACCAGGATCCTTCGGTTGGTGTCTATGTCGATGGGCTGTACTGGGCGCGGGCTTACGGCGCGAATGCCGAATTACTGGACGTCAACGGCGTGCAGGTGTTGAAGGGTCCGCAGGGAACGCTGTTCGGCCGCAACACGACTGGCGGCGCGATCCTGCTCACCACCAATGATCCGAACCCGGACGGAGTTTCGGGGCTCGTTTCCGCCACCTATGGGCGCTTCGATTATCGCACCGTCACCGGGGTGCTCAACGTGCCACTGGTCGAAGACAAGCTCGCTGTTCGTGTCGCAGGCCAGGCAATCAAGCGCGACGGTTATATCCATGACATCAACAACGGCGTTATGCTTGGCAATCTGAACAGCTACACGTTCCGCTCGAAGGTACTGTTCAAACCGACAGAAACCCTCAGCATCGTTGTATCGGGTGAGTGGTATCGCTCTAAAACGCTGAATGAGCCGCAGCGCCTGGTCTACGGATCGCCGACCAGCCCGTCGGCGATTTCTGCCGTTACTGAGGTCGATGGTTTTGCTGCTGCGACCGCTTTGGGCTGCTTCAGTCCCGGCGTCGGGGCAGCGTGCCAGGCGCGAGCATCGGCGTTGTTCAACGACAGTATCGCAAAAAACCAGGGCAATAACGCAGACCTGAACACCATTCCGCGCAGCCGTGTCAAGACGCAGACCTACGGCGCAACGGCTACGCTCGAAACGTTTTTCGGTGCGATCAAGGCGATCGGGGGATATCGCAAGGTTCGATCATTCGCGTTGAACGACGGTGATGGCTCCCGCTTCCAACTTAGCGACAGGGGGCCAGGTCTGGGTTACCCCGGTAACTACGGTAACGATGCCACTCTTACGCAATACTCTGGTGAACTGGTTGCGACCGGAAGGGCTTTTGACGATCGGTTGGATTTCGCTGCGGGTCTATACTACTTCCATGAAAGCGGAAATGACGGAAGTGTGGCGAGGTCGCTTGCGGCCATTACGCCCACCGGGCGTGTATTCTATGGTTACATCAAAAATGATAGTAAAAGTGTCTTCGGCCAGGTGACCTACCACGTTACGGACGCGCTGTCGCTTACTGGCGGACTGCGATACTCAGTCGATGACAGGCGGCTGACATCGAGCAACGGCGTTTTCCCTGCGCCGGGACCACCGACCCCCGCCAACACGACCTGCGTCGTCGCTCCAGTCTGTCCGGCAACGCGCCACGATTCATTTACCGGCGTCTCGTATACTGCCAGTATCGATTATAAGGTTTCCGACGGGATCCTGGCCTATATCAAGACTGCCAAAGGTTACCGCTCGGGTGGCGAAAATCTGCGCATGACGAATGCTGCAGGCTTTATTCCATTCAAGCCGGAGAATGATTACTCTTATGAAGGTGGCCTCAAGACTGAATTCTTCGATCGCAGGCTGCGCGTGAATGTCGCTGGCTATTATACGATTTTGAAAGACATTCAGCGGACAATTACTATCGTCTCGCCGGGCGGAATTGCGACAGTGATCACCAACGCCGGACAGGCGGATTTCTACGGTGGCGAGTTCGAGGCCAGCGCGGCCCTGCCTGGCGGCTTCCGGCTCGACGGTACTCTGGGCTATACCCACCCCAAATATGTCAAGTTCATCGACAACGGCTTCGATCGTAGCCGCGACGCCTTTTACGGCGTTCCGAAGTGGACGGCTTCGATCTCTCCATCCTGGACGCATGATTTCGACGTCGGCAAGGTCCTGTTGCGGGCCGACTTTTCCTATCAGTCGGACATGAACGTCTCGCCCGTCGCTTTCTACACGGATTCCGCGGGCGTGCTTCGCGACGCGCAGAACGGACGGGCGATCTCCCCTGTGGATGCAGCGGGTTATCTGCGTGGCGCCACGGACCAGGCTCATTGGCTGGTAAATGCCAGGGCGGCCATAACTGTCATGGACGGCAAGGTGGATCTCGCACTTTGGGGCAAGAACCTGACCAACAAACGGGACTATGTCGCCGCCTTCGCGCTGCCGTCGCTCGGTTTTGCCGCCGCCGGGCAACGTGAGCCACGAACTTTCGGGGTTACCGCCACAGTGAAGTTTGGAACACGCTAAGGATGCCGTGAGGGCGATCGAACCGGGCTCGCTGGGCAGACGGTTGGCCGAAGGGGCCAGGGCCGTGCCTCGTCCCCTCTAATCCGGTTCGATCGTTCCACTCGTCATCCCCGGTAATCTGCCAGATATTGGCGATGTCAGCGGCGTCAAGTCGGCGGCGCTGACCCTTGCCTTGTGCACGTATGAAGCGGTGAGGAGCAGACCGCGCTGGACCATGGGTGACTAGGTGAAGACCTGTGACGCGCTAAATCGTTGTCGATTGGACGGCTCGACAGTGCCAGTCGTAGGGCAGGACCGGGCATCGGTGGCCATCTTGCCCAGGCATTCGATTCTGTGGTCGTTCTGATGGGCGAGTGGTCTGGCTCTCCGACGAAATCGAAAATTGGGCCCGAAGAAAACTTCGGCCCGGAGACATTGAATTTCATACTGAAACCGAAACGGAATCAGCGACATTCGAATACCGGGGAGATGGTGTTATGAAGCGTAAGGCTCAACGTTCGGCCGGAACGATCCTGGCAATAATTGGTATCGGTCTATTCCACTCAGCTTCAGCCGCGGAAACACATATCTGCCCCGATTATCGAGGTCCATTAGCCACCGCTGAGCAGATTTCCGCGGAGAGGGTCGCCGCCAGAATTGCCGACAGTGCTGAAATTAAAGGTCTTCGGCCAACGCTGCGCAAGATCCTTGAAGAGGATCCCGCCGCGCGCCTGCCTGACGGTTCAGCAACTATCGAGCGCGCGATCGATCTGTTCAGTCGCTCGCTCATATTGGCGGAGATCGGGGGGGATACGTCCTCACCACAGATATTGTGGTGGAACGATAATAGCCCACGCTGCTGGTTCGGGCAGATTTTTCCCGGCTCCGCAATTTCCGGTGACAATCCCGATCACATCTACCGAACCGCCTTCGTCGAAGGATCGTCCTCCTATCGCATTCACGGTCGACTGGGACGAAAACCGGTCAGTCAATTTAGCATCGAGTGGGATCGCGGGACGCCAGGCGACACGCCGGCCATAAATCAACACAAAGAGCACGCAGACCTGGGCAGCCAGGTCGCTATGGTGACCAGTAGAACGATCAAGTTTGCACCGGACGGATCGTTTGAACTGACCGTGGGGCCGGATGCGAAAGCCGGCGATCCCAACCACCTCCAATCACCGCCGGCGAGCGGCCAACTCGTCATCCGCGACGTTCTTTCGGATTGGTCGCAGGAGCCGACCGCGCTGCGGATCGAGCGCGTGGGTCCGCCGAAGGACACGCGGCGAACGGAACAGGAAATCACCCGGGACATCGCCGCGCACTTGCCGAACTACGTTCGGTTCTGGGCAGGATTCAAGACCAACTGGCTTGGCGGAATCCAGAGCAACGCATTGATTGGACCGGTGGCCCGCGACGGCGGGTGGGGCTATCTGGTTGGCGGCCGCTTCCACCTGGATGACAACCAGGCGATGATCGTGAATATTCGTACTGGATTCGGAAAGTATTACGGTATCCAGGTGACCAATCCTTGGTTCATCGTGCCCGTTGATGCTCGAAAGGCGACCGTCAGCCTCAATTCGGCTCAGATGCGCCCAGCACCCGACGGCCGGGTCACACTGATTATAGCGCCTCGCGATCCTGGCTACGCCAATTGGGTGAGCACTGGAGGTATGCATGACGGCTTGTTCATCATTCGCTGGCAGGGACTTCCCGAAGGTAGCCGCGGAAGCGAACTGCTTGAGGCCTATCAGGTTGTCGATGCGGCTAATCTGGCTGCCATCGTGCCGCAGTCCGCGCACGTATCGCCAGCGCAACGCCAAGCAGAACTCAACTCGCGCGAGCAAGACTTCGACAAGCGCCTGGGCGAGCCGGTCATCCCCACCAACCGTGGCGCCAAGGCCAGCGGCCTGTGAATGGGATAGTAAGTAATGCCCTGTGTTGAGCGCATTGGATCCGGAATGGGGCTGCTCTTCTTTTCTCCGCACCGGGCGGGTGCATGCTCGATCGCCGTACCTCGGGCCAGTCACTATAGTATTTGAGAGGAATCTGCAAAGGTGAGGAAAGCGATCGAGACGTCATGTCCCGATGAAGAGCGAGGCTTAGCGTATAGTTGGTATGCGCTCACGTTGTTGAGTTTGGTATACGCGATCCACGCGCTTGATCGCACTGTTATCAACGTCTTGATCGAACCGATCCGGGTGGAGTTCGGAGTTTCAGACAGCGCGTTGGGATTTTTGACAGGTGCTGCGCATTCGCTTCCATTCGCTCTGGCTGCTCTCCCGATCGGTGCTCTGATCGACCGGGTACGCCGCGATCGCCTGCTTGCAGGCCTCGTATTTACCTGGAGCGCGATGACTGGGCTCGGCGGGCTGTGCGGCACCTTCTCCTTGTTGCTGCTGAGCCGTGCTGCGGTCGGCGCTTCCGAAGCGGGGACGCAACCCCTATCTCTTGCGCTCATCGCCGACCTCTTTCGTGCAGCCCTGCGACCTGTTGCCTCCAGCGTTTTGTACGCAGGGGGGTATATCGGATCCCTGGTCGGCCTCTATGCTGCGGCAGCGATCACGGCTGCCCATGGCTGGCGAGTAGCGCTGTTTGCCGCAGGGCTCCCCGGATTGCTCGCGAGCATGCTTGTGATGCTGACCCTCCGCGATCCTCGGCGCGGCGCAAAGGCTTCTGCGCAGGCGACCGATGCTCCCCCCCTTGCCGATAGCTTCCGGTTATTCAGACGACATCGCGCTATTGCGCTGCTGGTTACGGCCCAGGTGATGGGCTCTGTGGCGACCATGGGCAGCAGCACATGGATGCCGGCATTGCTGCTGCGTTCGTACCATATTCCGATGCGCGAAGTGGGGTTCGTATCAGCCCTGGCTAGCCTGTGCGGCGTGCTAGGGTCCTTGCTAGGGGGTCTTGCGGGACACTATCTCGCCAAGGGCCGAACCGAGCGCCTTCTGCTGATTTGCGGCATTTCGAATATCTGCTGGATCCCGGCTCTATTGGCGGTTACGCTCGAGACCCACGGTGATTTCCAACTCGTGTGGTTTCTGGCCGCAGCCTTGATCGGCCCTATTTACATCGGTCCCGCATTCAGCCTCGCATCAAGCTTGGTTTTACCCGACCTGCGGGGAAGGACCCTGGCGATCATATCTATTCTTTGTAACCTTATCGGGGCTGGGATCGGTCCGCAGCTTGTCGGCGCAGTGAGCGACATCCTGCATCACCTTGGGCGCACCGATGCACTGCCGCTCGCCATTTCAACCATGGGGATTGCCGCTCTGGCTAGTGGCCTGCTGTTCTTGCTCACCCGTCGCGTGGTGCCGCACGGCCTGCCAAGTCCGCTCGAGTGACCGCGCCCTCGCGCGGTTGCATCGCGAACCCCGATGATACAGACTGTAGGTTTGTGCTCCAGAAGACGCTCGCAGCACAAGGCGTCCGCAACGCACTCGAGAGGATCCCGCCATGACCGGACCACGGATCGAGAACGCTATAGACATGCACTGCCATTTCGGGCCCGACGCCATCAAGGGAGGGCCGATCGGGCACTATGGA
>Ga0070668_100002387_pt1 | contig 13802 bp, 15 predicted proteins | sample KBSS43metaG_FD_64661 | JGI IMG/M metagenome (GOLD analysis project Ga0070668, IMG submission 64661) | Switchgrass rhizosphere microbial communities from Kellogg Biological Station, Michigan, USA - KBS S4-3 metaG | ecosystem: Host-associated > Plants > Roots > Rhizosphere > Soil ... | reverse complement strand
TGGTGTGGCAGGTGCTCCTGCTGTTGTTCGTGCACCGGGTCAGGGGCTGGCTGGGGCGGCACCGGGTCCGCCGCACCCTCGACGGCGTCACCGGCACCGCACTGATCGGCTTCGGGGCGGCATTGGCGATCGAAGCCTAAAGTGTCCGGTCCAGCCAGTCGTAGATCCGGCCGGCCGCGAGACGCTGGGCCCCGACGTGGCAGTGGGCGTCGGCACCCTCCTCCGCCGTGAACGTCAGCAACGTCTTCGGTGCCGTCAGGTGCGCGTACAGCCGGCGCGGCTCGGTTTCCGTCTCGCCGCCGAAGAACAGGTCTTCCGCCGCTTCGCAGACCAGCGTGGGGCAGGCGATCTTCTCCGCGACTCCCCCTTCGAGGGTGTACTCGAGGTACTTCGCGACGAACTCGCGGTCGGTCGCCGCGGCCATGACGTACCGGCCGTGGTCGCACGCCCAGCGCAACGTCGGGTTCGCCTGCCGTCCCGCGGCCAGCAGCGCGTCGAACTCGTCGTCGCGCTCGGCCCGCGCGCGGCGGACGATCTCCTCGCGGGGCCACGGCAGCATCGACGTCACCGCGGCGCCCGCGTCGTAGACGCCGTCGACCGCGACCACCGCCGCCAGCCGGGGCTCGAACGCCGCCGCGCGCGGGGCGAGCATGCCGCCGAGGCTGACGCCGAGCAGCGCGATCCGCTCCGGATCGACGCCGTCGAGCCCGAGCACGAAGTCCACCACCGGTGTGACGACGTGCTCCCAGTCCGGCCGGAAGACGAGCTTGTCGCGCCGGATCGCGCTCGGCTGGCCGGGGCCGTCGAACGTCAGCACGTGGTAGCCGCGCTCGGCGCCGGCCGCCGCGCCCAGGTAGTGCAGTTCCTCGGCGCTGCCGTCGAAGCCGTTGTGCATCACCAGCACCGGCTTCGGTCCCGCGCCCGGCGCGCGGTAGAAGTAGCCTCGCACAACCGTTCCCTCGTAAGGGATTTCGACCGGCTCGGCGACGCCCGCCCGCTGGAAGCACTCGACGCTGCGGTCGTAGGCCGCCGCGATCCGCGGGTCCGCCGGGTCGCCGTGCAGGAAGAACTCCGACGAGAAGTAGTACGTCGACGCGCGCAGCAGCAGATCCCGCGCGGTGACCGGGCCGGCGTCGGCGGCTTCGGCGTACAGGCGGTCGGCCAGGCCGCGGTAGGCGTCGTGCCAGCCGTCGTAGTCCCCCGGCGTCACCTGCGACGCGGCCGCGAGCACCTCGCCGAAGTCCGAGCCGCCGTAGGCCGCGTGGCCGAACAGGCGCAGGGTCTCGAACCAGAACTGCGGGTCGTCTTCGAACATGAGCTGCTTCATCGGATCTCCTCCTGCACAAAGGTTTCGAACGAGCGGGCGGGACGGCCGGTGACCTGCTCGACGGCCGGGGTGACGCGGTCTTCGGCGCCGCGCCGGACGTCCTCGTCGAGCGCGGCGAGGACGGCGGCGAAGTCTTCCGGCAGGCCCGCCGCGACCAGCCGCGCGGTGAATTCGGCGGTGCCGGCCGCGCGGTGCCGGACCGGACGTCCGGTGCGCGCGGCGACGATCCCGGCGGCTTCGGCGTAGCTCAGGGCGGCGGGGCCGGTCAGGACATGTTCGGTGTTGTGCGGTCCGGGGTCGGTCAATGCCCGGACGGCGACCGCCGCGATGTCGGTGGCGTCGACGAAGGCGACCCGGGCGTCGCCGGTCGCGGTGACGATTTCGCCGTCCCGCACGCCCTGGGCGACCAGGTGCTCGCCGGTGAAGTTCTGCATGAACCACGACGGCCGGAGCACGGCCCATTCGGGCATCGCGCGCACCAGCTTCGGCAGCTCGCCGAGCCCGGGCGTCTCGTCCGTGACGGCGGACGAGCTGAGCAGGACGACCCGGCGGACCCCGGCGTCGAGCGCGTCCGCCAGGAACGGCGCCACCAGCCCCGCGGGTTCGACCTCGCCGATCGGCGCGATGAGGTAGACGGCGGTGGCACCGCGCAGGGCGCCGGCGTGGGTGCTGCGATCGGTCCAGTCGAACCGGACCTGGCCGGGCTCGCCGGGCTTGCGGGTGGCGGCCCGCGCCGTGACGCCGTGCGCGCGCAGGCCCGCGACGACCCGGCGGCCGGTGGTGCCGGTACCGCCGAGGACCAGGACGTCAGCCACGGTCGCCACCGGTGAAGGCCGCGGTCAGCTCGTCGACGCCACCGAGGACCTCGGCCGCGGCGAGCGGGCTCCAGTAGTCGCGGTACCGGCGGATTTCCCCGCCCTCGACCGTGATCACGGCGATGTACGACAGCTCGTACGGCGTCTGCTTCGCCACCACGACCCCGGCGACGGTGAACTCGACGACGACCACGGCCGGGTCGGCGGTCTCGTGCACGGTCTTCGCGGTGACGTCCCGGATGTCCAGGAGGTTCGGGTAGTCGCGGAGGTACTCGCGGATCGCGTCGCGGCCCTCGACCCGCGGCGGGTAGCCCGCCGAAGCGAACGGGAACTCGAGGACGCCGTCTTCGGCCCAGAGGCCGGCGAATCCGGCCATGTCGTGCTGGAGCAACAGGCCGAGCCCCCGCTCGACGAGGTCTGCTGGCTGCATCGAAGTCTCCTTGAACGTTTGGACGATACGGTACCGTCCCGACGTCCACCGTAGACGAGACGGTACCGTTCCGTCCACCCGTTAGACTGCGCCCATGGCACGCACCCCGACCGGCGCCGCGGTCCTCCAGCCCGAGGTCACCCAGGCCATCACCGACGCGGTCCTCCGGGAACTCGCCGAGCAGGGCTACGGCAGGCTGTCGATGGAAGCGGTGGCCAAGCGCGCCGGCGTCGGCAAGAGCGCGCTGTACCGGCGGTGGCGGTCGAAGCACGAGATGATCACCGCGGTCGTCGCCGAGTTCAGCGTGACGCGCGCGAGCATCGAGGACACCGGCTCACTGCGCGGCGACCTGCGCGTCACGATGCAGGCGGTGCTGGACTGGCTCACGCACCCGCTGTTCTCGCGGATCCTGCCGGACCTGGTCGCCGAGGGCGCACGGAACCCGGAGATGGCCGAAAGCGCGCGCACGAGCATCGGCGGACCACGGCGCGACCTCGCGGAGGTGATGCTGCGCCGCGCGATGGACCGGGGCGAACTACCGGCCGACCTCGACGTCGAACTCGCCCTCGACCTGCTGGCGGCGCCGATCTACTGGCGCCTGCTGGTCCGGCAGGCCCCGGCCGGGCCGGACTACCTGGAACGGCTGGTGGAGTACGCCCTGCGCGCGCTGGGCGCCCGGGAGGCGTGACTCAGAGCAGGTCGGCCAGATCCATCGCGAAATCGAACGGGTCCGACACGGCCAGCTTTCCCTTGTGCGCGCCCGAAGACGTGTAAACGCGGGTTGTCGGGTCGAGCCGGTAACAGAAGATCGTGAGACCGCGGACGTCGTCCGTCTCGTTCTCGACGCGCCAGAAGTGCGGGATGCCCGCGGCCGCGTACTCCGCCGGCTTGTCCGTCTGATCCGCCGTGATCGAGCCCGGCGACATCACCTCGATCACCAGGGAGCAGTGCTCGGGCCGCAACACCGTGTCGGCGTCCAGCGAAGCGTCGTAGACCACGAGGTCGGGCCGCCGGTTGAGCAGCGGTACGTCCCGCAGCCGGAGGTCGACGTCGAACTCGACGGCCAGCTCGGCCCCGCACGCCTCTTCGAGCGCATAGGACATCCGCCGGATGATCTTCTGGTGCGGACGGCGCGGGGCCGGATTCACGACAATCGCTCCATCGACGATCTCGATGACACGGCAGATTTCTTCGGGCAGGGCTTCGTACCCATCGACCGAAAGGCCTTCGGGCGGGAGCATCATCCAGTCGGGCAGCGCTGTCATCGCAACCCCCTGTCCACCGTCATAGGCTTCAAGGATACCTGCTGGGCTCAGGCGCGAGCCGGCTCGCCGCTCACCCGTTCGATGTTCGCGCCCAGGCGGTTCAGGTTCTCCACGAAGTGCGGGTAGCCGCGGTCGATGTGGAAGACGTCCCAGACCTCGGTGACGCCGTCCGCGCACAGGCCCGCCAGCACCAGCCCCGCGCCCGCGCGGATGTCCGACGCCCAGACCGGCGCGCTCGACAGCCTCTCGACGCCGCGGACCACCGCGTGGTGACCGTCCGTGCGGGCGTCGCCGGAGAGCCGGATCATCTCCTCGATGAACCGGAACCGCGCCTCGTAGACGTTCTCCGTGATCATCGACGTGCCCTCCGACACCGCCGACAGCGCCACCGCGAACGGCTGCAGGTCGGTCGCGAAGCCGGGGTACGGCAGCGTCACCCAGTCGACCGCCTTCGGACGCTCCGGCTGGACCACGCGGAAACCCTTGTCGCCGAACGTTTCGACGTCCGCGCCGGCCAGCTGGAGCTTGTTCAGGACCAGGTCGAGGTGGTGCGGGTTGACGCCACGCACCGTGATGTCGCCGCGGGTCATCGAGGCGGCGAACGCCCAGGTCGCCCCGACGATCCGGTCGCCGATCACGCGGTGCTCGGTCGGGTGCAGCTGCTCCACGCCGTGCACGGTCAACGTCGACGTCCCGGCGCCCTCGATCTTCGCGCCCATCTCGGTGAGCATCGTGCAGATGTCGATGATTTCGGGCTCACGCGCACAGTTGTCGATCACCGTGGTGCCCTCGGCCAGCACGGCCGCCATCAGGATGTTCTCGGTCGCGCCGACGCTCGGGAAGTCCAGCCAGATCTGCGCGCCGACCAGGGTCTCGGCCTTCGCGACGACGCAGCCGTGCTCGATCGTGCTCGTCGCGCCCAGCTTGCGCAGGCCGTTCTGGTGCATGTCCAGCGGGCGCGAGCCGATCGCGTCGCCGCCCGGCAACGCCACGACGGCCTGCTTCAGCCGGCCGACCAGCGGCCCCAGCACGCAGACCGACGCGCGCAGCTTGCCCATCGCCGCCGAGTCCGCGCGGTGCGACAGCTCGGCCGGCGTCGTGATGGTGGCGGTGTCGCCTTCGATGACGACCTCGCAGCCGACGCTCCGCAGCACGTCGCCCATCAGCGGGACGTCGAGGATCTGCGGGCAGTTCGTGATGGTCGTGGTGCCCTCCGCGAGGAGGGCGGCGGCCATCAGCTTCAGCACGCTGTTCTTCGCGCCGACCACGTCGACCTCGCCGATCAGCCGGGCTCCGCCATGCACGTCGAAGTGCTCGCTCATGGCCGCCAATCATGCCCTCTCGCCCGGATTCGGCCCGGGCGGGGGCCGCTATGGTGGGTTCATGGTCGTTCGCATCAACCGCGTTTACACGAAGGTCGGCGACAACGGCACGACCGCGCTCGGTGACGGTTCGCGCGTGCCCAAGACGTCCCCGCGGCTGGGCGCGTACGCGGACACGGACGAGACGAACTCGGTGCTCGGCCTGGCGATCGCGGTGGGCGGGCTGCCGGCCGAAGTGGCGGACGTACTGCGTGCGGTGCAGAACGATCTCTTCGACGTCGGGGCCGACCTCTGCCTCCCGATCTCCGACGACCCGCCGTACCCGCCGCTGCGGATCACGGAGAAGTACGTCGAGCGGCTCGAAGGCTGGTGCGACGAGTTCAACGAGCGCCTGCCGAAGCTGACGTCGTTCATCCTGCCGGGCGGCACGCCCGGCGCGGCCTTCCTGCACCAGGCCCGGACGGTGTCCCGCCGGGCCGAGCGGTCCGCTTGGGCGCTGTACGAGGCGGAACCGGAGACGACGAACCCGGTGGCGCTGAAGTACCTGAACCGGCTGTCGGATCTGTTGTTCATCCTCGCGAGGCTGGCGAACCCCGACGGCGACGTGCTGTGGCAGCCGGGCGGGCAGCCCTAGATTCCCCAGCTCTTCCGCAGCGACCCCAGCGCCTGGTGGAAGCCGGGGAAGGTCTTCTTCACGCACTCCGGATCATCCAGCGTGATCCCTTCGGTGCGCAATCCCGTGATGCTGAACGCCATCGCGATCCGGTGATCCCGCCGGCACTTCACCAGGGCACCGACCGGCGCACCCGGCTGGATCTCGATCCAGTCGCGGCCCGTCTCGACCGCCACCCCGAGAGCGCGCAGGTTCTCCTCGCACGCGTCCAGCCGGTCGCACTCCTTGATGCGCGTGTTGTAGACGTCTTCGATGCGGACCGGCCCGGTGGCGAACGGCGCGATCGCCGCCAGCGTCGGGACCGTGTCCGAGATGTCGCGCATGTTCACCGTGATGCCGCGCAGGCCGTCCGACGGACCCGCGACGGTCACCGAGTCCTCCTCCAGCTGCACGTGCGCGCCCATCCGCTCCAGCACCGAAGCGAACCGGACGTCGCCCTGCAGCGCCGCCGAGCCCAGGCCCGGGATGGTCACCGTGCGGCCGGTGACCGCCGCCGCGGCCAGGAAGTAGCTCGCCGTCGACGCGTCCGGCTCCACCGGGTACTCGCACGCCTGGTACGGCTGCGGCGGGACGACGAACGTCTTGCCCTCACGGCGGACGTCGACGCCGAAGCGGCGCATCATCTCCAGCGTGATCTCGACGTACGGCACCGACACCAGGTCCGTCACCGTGATCCGCAGCCCCTCCGCGGTCAGCGGCCCGACCAGCAGCAACGCCGTCAGGAACTGTGACGACAGGCCCGCGTCCAGGGTCAGCTCGCCGCCCTTGATCCCGTTCGCGCGGACGGTCAGCGGGTGGTGGCCGGGCTCGCCGTCGAAGGTCAGGTCGACGCCCAGCTCCTGCAGCGCGTCGGTCAGCGGGCCGAGCGGGCGCCGGCGCATCTGGTCGGACGCGTCGAAGTGGAACGTCCCCGTGCCGGCCGCGGCCAGCGCGGGCAGGAACCGGGCCGTCGTGGCGCCGTCCCGGCAGAACACGTCCGCCGAAGCCACGCCCGGCCCGGCGGGGCGCCCCTCGATCGTCCACGCGCCCGGCTGCCGGTCGACGCGATAGCCGAGCTTCACGAGCCCCTCGGCGAAGCCCTCGGTGTCGTCCGAGTGCAGCGGACGGCCGAGCACGGTGGTGCCGTGCGCGGCGGCGGCCAGGAACAGGCCACGAGCGGTGACGGACTTGGAGCCGGGGATCTCGACGAGGGTCACACGGCGAGTTTAATGCGGGGCGATCTCGGCCATCGGGCCCCAGTCGGAGGCGTCCTGGACGTTGATGATCCGCGGGTTGTCGGAGATGTACTCACCCAGCGTCGCGACGGCTGTCTTGAAGTGCTCGGAACTCACGTGCGCGACGGCGGCGTCCTGGCCTTCGAAGCCCTCGACCAGCACATACGTGTTCCGGTCGTCGATGCTGCGTGACCACTCGAAGAACTTGTTGCCCGCTTCGCCGCGGGTGCCCCTGGTGAAGTCGGCGACGATGTCCGGCCACGAGTCCGCGTACTCCGGCTTCACCGGGAACTTGACCACGATGAAAATCATGGCCTCAACGGTAGACCCCGCGAAGCACGAATGGCTGTCTCGGAATGAGACAGCGCTCAGGAGGCGCGCGGGAGGCGTCGCCCGGGCGGGGCGGACTCCAGCCAGGAGAGGAACCCGGTGAGCGCGCCCGGCCCCATGGCGATCTCGATCGCCTCCTGGGTCTCCGACTCGCAGCGCAGCACCGTCGAGCCCTCGGGAACCGCGTAGGCCTCGCTGCCGGACGGGTCGCGGCGGTCGGCGATCTGCATGCTTTCGCGCTGGAAGACGCGGTCCGGGCCGGTCCGCAGGCTCCACACCCGGTACCAGACGAACTCGTCGCCCTCGTAGCGGCCGAGCCCCAGGTGCCAGCTGGAGCGGGCGCTGTCCGGACGCCACCGCAGCGCGACGCTCACGCCGCCACCGCGGCGCATCCGGATCCACCGCTGGCCGTACCAGGCGGCCAGCACCGCGAGCACGATCAGGAGCCCGACTACGATCACGAGGATCTTCACGGCCCGGCTCCTGCCCGTCTCGCGCTCAGGCCGTCTGACCCGCTGCGCGGAGCTGGGCCGAAGCCCTCGCCCGCTCGGTCTCGTCGTCCCCGGTCAGGGCCGCCTTCGCCGCTTCGACATCGATCTCGTCGGACAACTCGGCGCTCTCGGCGAGGACGCTCACGCCCGTGCCGGTCACCGAAAGGAATCCGCCGTGTACGGCCGCACAGACCGTCTCACCGTCCGTGGTCGTCACCTTGACCACGCCACCCTCGACGAGCTGCCCGAGCACGGGTTCGTGGCCGGCCATGATGCCGATCTCGCCCTCGGTGGTCTGGGCCACCACGAAAGTGGCGGTACCCGACCAGAGACGGCGCTCGACGGCCACCAGCTCCACGGACATCTCAGCCACGTAGCACTCCTTAGCTCGGGGTGTTACTCCCGAGTGTAATAGGTCTGTCCCCAGCCCCGCCGCCGCACGTCGTCCCGCGGGGGCCGGATCAATTTCGAACAGGCGAACGGCGGGGGCCCGAGTCCAAATCGGACACTGCCCCCGCCGTCGTCAAGAACTCACTTCTTGGTGATCTGCTTGTACTTCTTCTCGAGGTCCTCGAGGCCACCGATACCCAGGAACGCCTGCTCCGGGTAGTGGTCGAAGTCACCCTTGCTGATCCGGTCGAACGACTCGATGGTCTCCGACAGCGGCACCGTCGAGCCCGGGATCTGCGTGAACGCCTCGGCGACCAGCATGTTCTGCGAGAGGAACCGCTCGATCCGGCGGGCGCGCTGGACGGTGAGCTTGTCCTCTTCCGAGAGCTCGTCCATGCCGAGGATCGCGATGATGTCCTGCAGCTCCTTGTACTTCTGCAGGATCCGGATGACCTCGGAAGCCACGCGGTAGTGGTCCTCACCGACGATCGCCGGGTCGAGGATCGTCGACGTCGACGCCAGCGGGTCCACCGCCGGGAAGATGCCCTTCTGGAAGACACCACGCGAAAGCTCGGTGGTGGCGTCCAGGTGGGCGAACGTCGCGGCCGGAGCCGGGTCGGTGTAGTCGTCCGCGGGGACGTAGATCGCCTGCATCGAGGTGATCGAGCGACCCCGGGTCGAGGTGATCCGCTCCTGCAGCTGACCCATCTCGTCGGCCAGCGTCGGCTGGTAACCCACGGCCGACGGCATGCGGCCCAGCAGGGTCGACACCTCGGAGCCGGCCTGGGTGAACCGGAAGATGTTGTCGATGAACAGCAGCACGTCCTGGTTCTGGACGTCGCGGAAGTACTCCGCCATGGTCAGCGCGGACAGCGCGACGCGCATACGCGTGCCGGGCGGCTCGTCCATCTGGCCGAACACGAGGGCGGTGTCGTTGATGACGCCGTCTTCGCTCATCTCCAGGAAGAGGTCGTTGCCCTCACGGGTGCGCTCGCCGACCCCGGCGAACACCGACGTACCACCGAAGTTCCGGGCGACACGGGTGATCATCTCCTTGATGAGCACCGTCTTGCCGACGCCGGCACCGCCGAACAGGCCGATCTTGCCACCCTGGACGTACGGGGTGAGCAGGTCGACGACCTTGAGGCCGGTCTCCAGCATCTCCGTCTTGCCCTCGAGCTGGTCGAAGGACGGAGCGCTGCGGTGGATGCCCCAGCGCTCGAGGTCCTCGCCGTAGCCGGGCTCGTCGAGGCACTCGCCGAGCGCGTTGTAGACGTGGCCCTTGACCTTGTCGCCCACCGGCACGGTGATCGGGCCGCCGGTGTCGGTGACCTCGGCACCGCGGACGAGACCGTCCTGCGGCTGCAGCGAAATGGTGCGGACGAGGTTGTCGCCCAGGTGGCTGGCGACCTCGAGGGTCACCGTCTTGCGCAGCTGCTCGAACTCGATCTCGACCTTGAGCGCGTTGAACTGCTCGGGAACGGAACCGCGCGGGAACTCGACGTCGACGACCGGACCGGTCACCGACACGATGCGCCCCTTGGCGCGCGGGGCTTCAGTACTGGTCATCAATCATCACTTCCTGCTGCGGTGAGCGCGTTCGCGCCACCGACGATTTCGGAGATCTCCTGGGTGATCTGCGCCTGGCGGGCCTGGTTCATCTCCCGCGTCAGGTTCCCCACCAGTTCGTTCGCGTTGTCCGACGCGGCCTTCATGGCCGTCCGGCGCGCGGCCAGCTCGGACGCCGCCGACTCGAGCAACGCCGCGTAGATGCGCGTGTTGATGTACTTCGGCAGGAGCGAGTCCAGCAGCTTGTCGGCGCTCGGCTCGAACTCGTAGCTGGGGAGCAGCTCACCGGGCTGCGGCTCTTCCTCGCCGTCCGTGTACTCGACCTCGAGCGGGGCGACGCGCTTGGCGACCGGCCGCTGCGTCAGCATCGACACGAACTCGGTGTAGACGATGTGGATCTCGTCGACACCCGTGATGCCGTCGGCGTTGCCGTGCTCGTCGTCGACGCCCGACATGAACGACCGGACGAGAGCCTCGCCCGCCGCCACCGCGCCGGCGTAGGTCGGCTGGTCGGAGAAGCCCGTCCAGCCGTCCTCGACCGGGCGGTCGCGGAACCGGTAGTAGTTCAGCCCCTTGTTGCCGGTGACGTAGACCTGCGGCTGCTTGCCCTCCTCGCGGAGCAGGGCGAGCAGCTCTTCGGTCGCGCGCAGCACGTTGGAGTTGTACCCACCGCACTGGCCCTTGTCACTGGTCACGACCAGGACGGCGGCCCGCTTCGGGTTCGGGCGCTCGACCAGCAGCGGGTGGTCGAGGTTGGCCGCCGCACCGGCCAGCGCCGAGAGCACCTTGGTGATCTCGTCCGCGTACGGCCGGGAAGCGGCGACCTTCGCCCGCGCCTTCGAGATGCGCGCGGTGGCGATGAGCTCCATCGCCTTGGTGATCTTGCCGATCGACTTGGTCGCCTTGATGCGCGACCGGAGTTCCCGGAGTTGTGCGGCCATGAGCTATCAGCTCACTTCTTCGGGGCGGGCTTGTTGACCTTGACGGTCTCGTGCCCGACCTTGTCGGCGTCCATCGCGTCGGCGTCCGCCTCGACCAGGGACTTGCCCTCGGAGGTGGTGAACTCCTTCTTGAACTCGTTCACCGCTTCGACCACGCCGGTGCGGGCCTCCTCGGAGAACTTGCCCGACTCGCGGATCTCCTTGATCAGGTCGGCGTGCTTCCGCCGGGCCGAGTCGATGAACTCGTGGTTGAACCGGCGCACGTCCTCGGTCGGGACCGAGTCGTAGTGCCCGTTCGTGCCCAGGTACACGGTGAGCACCTGCTCCTCGACCGGGATCGGCGAGTACTGCGGCTGCTTGAGCACCTCGTACAGCCGGGCGCCACGCTCGAGCTGCGCCTTCGAGGCGTCGTCGAGGTCCGAAGCGAAGGCGGCGAACGCCTCCAGCTCGCGGTACTGCGACAGGTCGATCCGGAGCGAGCCCGCGACGTCCTTCATCGCCTTGACCTGCGCGGCACCACCCACGCGGGAGACCGAGATACCCACGTCGATGGCCGGGCGCTGACCGGCGTTGAACAGGTCCGACTGGAAGAAGCACTGGCCGTCGGTGATCGAGATGACGTTCGTCGGGATGTAGGCCGACACGTCGTTGGCCTTCGTCTCGATGATCGGCAGCCCGGTCAGCGAGCCGGCGCCCAGCTCGTCCGAGAGCTTCGCGCACCGCTCGAGGAGACGGGAGTGCAAGTAGAAGACGTCGCCGGGGAACGCCTCGCGGCCCGGCGGGCGGCGCAGCAGCAGCGAGATCGCGCGGTACGCGTCGGCCTGCTTGGTCAGGTCGTCGAACACGATGAGGACGTGCTTGCCCTCGTACATCCAGTGCTGGCCGATGGCCGAGCCGGTGTACGGCGCGATCCACTTGAAGCCGGCCGAGTCCGACGCCGGGGCGGCGACGATGGTGGTGTACTCCATCGCGCCCGAGTCCTCGAGGGACTTCTTGACCGCGGCGATCGTCGAGCCCTTCTGGCCGATGGCGACGTAGATGCAGCGAACCTGCTTCTTCGGGTCGCCGGTCTCCCAGTTGGCCTTCTGGTTGATGATCGTGTCCACCGCGACGGCGGTCTTGCCCGTCTTGCGGTCACCGATGATCAGCTGGCGCTGGCCGCGGCCGATCGGCGTCATCGCGTCGATGGCGGTGATGCCGGTCTGCAGCGGCTCCGACACCGGCTGGCGCTCGACGACCGAAGCGGCCTTCAGCTCCAGCGCGCGGCGGTCGGAGGTCTCGACCTCGCCGAGGCCGTCGATCGGCTGGCCCAGCGGGTTGACGACGCGGCCGAGGTAGCCGTCGCCGACCGGCACCGACAGGACCTGGCCGGTGCGCTTGACCTGGTGGCCCTCTTCGATGCTTTCGAAGTCACCGAGGATCGCGGCACCGATGGAGCGCGCGTCCAGGTTCAGTGCGACGCCCAGGACGCCGCCGGGGAACTCGAGCAGCTCGTTGGCCATGGCCGAGGGAAGGCCCTCGACGTGGGCGATACCGTCACCCGCGTCGATCACGACGCCAACTTCTTCCCGGCTCACGTCCGGGGCGTAACTCGAGACGTAGTTCTCGATCGCGCTACGGATCTCATCCGAGGAGATCGTCAGCTCGGCCATGTCTTTCCCGCTCTCGCTTCGTTCTTGCCAGTATGCAAAGTCTTGTGTGACCTGGTGCTATGCCCGGGCCAGCCGCCGGCGCAACGCCGCGATCTGCCCCGCCGCGCTCCCGTCGATGACCTCGTCGCCGACGCGGACGACGAGCCCGCCGCCGAGCCGGGGGTCGACCTCGACGTGCAGCGCGATCGGCCGCCCGTAGATGTCGTTGAGCTTCGCGCCGAGCTGGGCGGTCTGCTCGTCGGACAGGGCGTTCGCGCTGGTCACGTAGGCGACCGAGCGCTGGCGCCGCTCCGCGGCCAGCTTGACCAGCTTGTCGAGCCCGACGCCGACGCCGCGGCCCTTGGCCCGGCGGACGACCTGCTCGACGAGGGTCTCGGTGACCACGTCCACCTTGTCGGCGAACAGCCCGCGCACCAGCGCGCGCTTGGCGTCGGCGGGACCGGCCAGGTCCGACAGCGCCGTCTCGAGCTCCGGGTGGTTGGCCACGACCCGCGCGACCTGGAAGAGCTGGGACTCGACGGTGTCGACGTTCCCGGTCTTCTCCGCCGAGGTGAGCAGGGCCGAGCGGCCGAGCGACTCGAGGCCGTCGGTCAGCTCACGGGGGCTGGACCAGCGGCTGCCCGCCACGGCGTCGAGCACCTTGAGGGCCGGTTCGGACAGCTTGCCGTCGAACAGCCCGCGCACCAGCGCGGTGCGCGCCTCCGGCGTCGCCGAGGCGTCGCTCACCGCCCGGCGCAGGCCGATCTCCCGGTCCAGCAGGTCGACGACCGAGAGCAGCTCGTCGCCGACTGTGGCGGCGTCGGCTCCCGCATCGGCCAGAACCTCGCCGAGGCGTTCCTCGGCGAGGCCGAGCGCTTCACGGCTCGCAGCATGCAGCGTCATTACGGTCTACTTCCCCGCTCCGTTGGAGGCACCGGCGGTCTCCAGCTCCGCCAGGAACCGGTCGACGGTGCCGCGGCGGCGCGCCTCGTCTTCGAGCGACTCGCCGACGATGCGGCTGGCCAGCTCCACGGCGTTGCGGCCCATGTCGGCCCGCAGCTCCGCGATGATCTGCGCCTTCTGGGCCTGCAACTGGGCGTGCCCCTGGGCGACGATGCGCTGGGACTCGGCCTCCGCCGCGGCCCGCAGCTCCGCCTTGATCTGCTCGGCTTCGAGCCGGGCGTCGTCGCGGATCTTCGCGGCCTCGGAGCGGGCCTCGCGCAGCTGCGCCTGGTACTTGGCCAGCGCGTCCTCGGCCTCGGCCTGCGCCTTCTCGGCCTTCTCGATGCCTCCCTCGATCTTCTGCGCACGCTCTTCGTACGCGGCCTCGAAGCGAGGAACGACGTACTTCTTGAGGATGAACAGCAGGATGAGGAAGGCGACGATGCCGAGGATCAGCTCCGA
>Ga0070668_100002386_pt1 | contig 13803 bp, 11 predicted proteins | sample KBSS43metaG_FD_64661 | JGI IMG/M metagenome (GOLD analysis project Ga0070668, IMG submission 64661) | Switchgrass rhizosphere microbial communities from Kellogg Biological Station, Michigan, USA - KBS S4-3 metaG | ecosystem: Host-associated > Plants > Roots > Rhizosphere > Soil ... | reverse complement strand
TGGTCCCCCAGCCGTGCAGGAGCAGCAGCGCCGGGCCGGCGCCGGCGTCTTCGTAGTGGAGGCGGGTCCCGCGGACTTCCAGGTGGGGCATCGGTTTCGTCCTCTCTCTCGGCTTCGAGCCAACCTGGTTCGGGCGCTCGGTCCCATGAGCAGCTCGCTCGTACACTCATCACGAACACTGATGAATGGGGTCGCCGTGGAGTTGAGGCAGCTTCGGTACTTCCTCGCCGTCGCCGAGGAGCTGCACTTCGGCCGCGCGGCCGAACGGCTGCACATCGTCCAGCCTGCGGTGAGCCAGCAGGTGCGACGGCTGGAGCGGGAGCTGGGCGTCCCGCTGTTCGGCCGGACCACGCGCAGCGTGTCGCTCACCGAAGCCGGCCAGCGGTTCCTCCCGCACGCCCGCGCGGTGCTCGCGGCGGCGGACCGCGCGGCGGATTCGGTGGCGGAGTTCCGGCCGTCGGCGGCGCTGGTGCGGCTGGGCACGAGCGAGGGCCTCGGCGACCACCTGGACCGGCTGCTGGGCGCGTTCACGCGGCTGGCGCCCGGAGTGCAGCTGGAGCTGGTGCACGCGCCGACTCCCCAGCGCCTGCAACGGGTCCGCGACGGCTCCCTCGACGCGACCATCGTCCGCGGCTCGTGGCCTCCCGCAGGCCTCGACTTCACTCCCTTGTGGACGGACGAGGTCCTGGTGGCACTGCCGGCGGCACACCCGCTGGCTTCGGCGGAGGTCGTTTCGTTCGCGGACCTGGCCGACCTCCCGGCACGGCTGAGTTCGCCGGAGCGGAACCGCCCGTTGTACGAGCTGGTGCTGGCGTCGTGCCGGGAGGCGGGGTTCGAACCGGTGCTGGGCAAGGAGTTCACGACCGCGCAGGACACGCTGGGCACGCTCGGCTTCGGCCGTCCACACTGGACGGTGTTCTACCGGGCGCACGCCAATCTGCTGCCGGTGCCGGGCGTGGTGTTCCGGCCGTTGAAGGACCCTTCGCCGCGGATGCGGACGTACCTGGCCACGCCCGCGGACCGGCGGGTGACCCCGGAGCTGGTGGCCCTGATCGAAGCCGCGCGAGCGACCGAAGCCGGCTGAGCAGCCCCCGTTTTCCACGCTACCGGAGGGGTACGACAACCCGGCACTTTCACGTGAAAGTGCCGGGCTGCCCATGGCGGCACTTTCACGTGAAAGTGCCGCCTTCGGCTCAGGAAGCCGGGAGTGCCGCCAGGCGGGCGGTGATGCGGTCGATGTCCGCGGCCGCCGTTTCCTTGCGGACCTTGATCTTCTCGATCACCGGGGCCGGGGCCTTGGCGATGAACGCCTCGTTGCCCAGCTTCGCCTCGGTCTGCGACAGCTCCTTCTCGGCCGCCGCCAGGTCCTTCTGGAGACGCTTGCGCTCGGCCACCACGTCGACCGTGCCGGAGAGGTCCAGCTCCACCGTCACCACGCCGCCGGCCAGGGCGACCTCCAGGGACGCGCTCGCCGCGAAGTCCTCCGACGGCTCCGTCAGCCGCACCAGTGAGCGGATCGCCTCCTGGTGGCCGCCCGTGTAACCCGCCAGGCGGGACGCCACCTTCTGGCCCGGCTTCAGGCCCTGGTCCGCGCGGAAGCGGCGGATCTCCGTCACCAGCTTCTGGACGTCCGCGATCCGGCCGTCGGCCACCGCGTCGGCATAGCCCGAAGGCGCGGCAGGCCACGCGGCGACGACCAGCGACTCGCCGCCGGTGAGCGCCGTCCAGAGCTTCTCCGTGATGAACGGGATGAACGGGTGCAGCAGCCGCAGCACCGTGTCCAGCACGTGGCCGAGCACCGCCCGCGTCGCCTCGACCCGCGCGGAATCCCCCTGGTACAGCTGGACCTTCGCCAGCTCCAGGTACCAGTCGCACAGCTCGTTCCAGGTGAACTGGTAGAGCGCGCCGGCCACCTTCGCGAACTGGAAGTCCTCGAACAGGCCGTCCACTTCGGACACCAGCGCGCCGAGACGGCCCAGGATCCAGCGGTCCGACTCGGTGAGCGAAGCAGCGTCAGGCAACGGCGCAGCGACCGAAGCGCCGTTCATCATCGCGAACTTCGTGGCGTTCCACAGCTTCGTGCAGAAGTTGCGGGACCCGGCCGCCCACTCGTCGGCCAGCGCCATGTCCGCGCCCGGGTTCGCGCCGCGGGCCAGGGTGAACCGGGTGGCGTCGGCGCCGTAGGCGTCCATCCACTCCAGCGGGTCGATCACGTTGCCGCGCGACTTGGACATCTTCTTGCCCTGCGCGTCGCGGATGAGACCGTGCAGGTAGACGTGGTCGAACGGCTGCTTTCCGGCCATCTGGTGCACGCCGAACATCATCATCCGGACGACCCAGAAGAACAGGATGTCGTAGCCGGTCGACAGGACGCTCGTCGGATAGAACTTCGCCAGGTCCTCCGAAGCAGAAGGCCATCCGAGCGTCGACATCGGCCACAGGCCCGACGAGAACCACGTGTCCAGCACGTCCGGGTCCTGCGTCCAGCCCTCGCCCGACGGCGGCTGCTCGTCCGGGCCGACGCAGACGACCTCACCGTCGGGGCCGTAGTACACCGGGATCCGGTGGCCCCACCACAGCTGGCGCGAGATCGTCCAGTCGTGCATGTTGTCGACCCAGTCGAAGTACCGCTTGCCCAGCTCCGGCGGGTGGATCTTCGTCCGGCCGTCGCGGACCGCGTCGCCGGCCAGCTTGGCCAGCTCCTCGACCTTGACCCACCACTGCAGCGACAGCCGCGGCTCGACGACCGTGTCGCACCGCGAGCAGTGCCCGACGGCGTGCACGTACGGCCGCTTCTCGGCCACGATCCGGCCGGCCTCCCGCAGCGCGGCGACGACGGCCGGGCGCGCCTCGAACCGGTCGAGCCCTTCGAACGGCCCGGGCGCGGTGATCTCGGCGCGCTCGTTCATGATCGTCAGCATCGGCAGGTCGTGCCGGCGGCCGATCTCGAAGTCGTTGGGGTCGTGCGCCGGGGTGACCTTGACCGCACCGGTGCCGAACTCCGGGTCGACGTGCTTGTCGGCCACGATCGGGATGCGGCGGCCGGTGAGCGGCAGCTCGACCTCGGTGCCGACCAGGTGCGCGTACCGCTCGTCGTCCGGGTGGACGGCGACCGCGGTGTCGCCCAGCATCGTCTCGGCGCGGGTGGTGGCGACCACGATCGCGCTGTCGCCGTCGCCGTAGCGGATCGAGACGAGCTCGCCGTCGTCGTCGTTGTGGTCGACCTCGATGTCCGAGAGCGCGGTCTGGCAGCGCGGGCACCAGTTGATGATCCGCTCGGCGCGGTAGATCAGGCCCTCGTCGAAGAAGTTCTTGAACACCGTCTGGACGGCCTGCGACAGGTTCTCGTCCATGGTGAACCGCTCGCGGGACCAGTCGACGCCGTCACCGAGGCGCTTCATCTGGCCGAGGATCTTGCCGCCGTACTCGGCCTTCCACTCCCAGACGCGCTCGACGAACTTCTCGCGGCCCAGGTCGTGGCGCGAAAGGCCCTCGCCGGCCAGCTGCCGCTCGACGACGTTCTGCGTCGCGATGCCGGCGTGGTCCATGCCCGGCAGCCACAGCACCTCGTAGCCCTGCATGCGACGGCGGCGGCTCATCGCGTCCATCAGGGTGTGGTTGAGAGCGTGGCCCATGTGCAGGGAACCGGTTACGTTCGGCGGCGGCAGTACGATCGAGAACGGCGGCTTCCCCGACGAGGCGTCGGCCGTGAAGTACCCGGCCGCTACCCAGCGGTCGTACATCGGTGCTTCCTCGGCGGCCGGGTCCCAGGCACCCGGAAGGTCGGTGGTCTGCTGCGGAGCGTTCTCGGTCACAATGGACAAGTCTACGAACCCGTCACGGCGGGTCACCCAGGGGGAAGGCACTCGGGATGGCACAGCCTCAGCAGCCGCAGGATCCGGACGACCGGCGCCTCGAGACGCACCCGGACCTGATGAACCCGGATTGGCAGAAGCACGCCCAGCGGGACGCGTGGCTGGGCGCGAAGAAGGACCTGAAGAAGCGCCGCAAACGCGGTCGCCGCACGGGCGGCTTCCAGCAGCCAGGGCACAGCCGCTGGCCGGGCCTGCTGGCCCTGTTGCTCGTGGCCGGCCTGGTCGCGGCGGCCGTCATCGTGCACCAGATCCAGGGCGTCGGCGTCAACGAGGACGTGTTGTTCCTGTTCGGCTAGGCGGGTAGCCCGGATCTCGCGGACTGCTGCCCGGACTGACCTCTCCGCACCCCGGCCAGGGGTGCGTCACACCCAGATGCACAGTCTGGACTGAACAGTTAACCTGTGTACATGGGCGAAGTACCTGAGCACGTGGCCGAAAGCGCCGGCTGGATCCGCGGCGTCGTCGGGCAGCTGCACCGCCGGCTGCGCCAGGTCGACAACGCCGGGATCCTGACGCCGTCGCAGTCCGCCGTGCTCAACCGGCTCTACCGCGAAGGTCCCGCCACCCAGGGCGAGCTGGCCGCCGCCGGGCACGTCCGGCAGCAGTCGATGGCCGCCACCCTCGGCGTCCTCGACGAGCTGGGCTACCTCGCCCGCACCCCCGATCCGGCCGACCGGCGCCGCGTCGTGATCAGCCTCTCCGACGCCGGGCGCGACACCGTGCGCGGCGTCTTCCAGCACCGCGACGAGTGGCTGGCCCAGGCGCTGCTGGACGAGCTGTCCCCCGCCGAGCTCGACGCCGTCACCCGCGCGCTGCCGCTGCTGCAGCGCGTGGCTCAGCACTGAGGGAGTTCTCACGAGCACCGTCACCGCACCCGCCAAGTTCGGCGCCCGCCTGGTCACCCCGCTGGTGGCCGGCGCGGTGCTCAACCCGATCAACTCGACGCTGATCGCCGTCGCGCTCGTGCCGATCGGCCAGAGCTTCGGCGCCGGTCCGGGCCAGACGGCCTGGCTGATCTCGGCGCTGTACCTGGCCACCGCGGTCGGGCAGCCGGTGGTCGGGCTGCTGGTGGACCGCTACGGCGCCCGCCGCGTCCTGCTGGGCGGCGCGACGCTGGTGATCGTGGCCGGGATCGCGGGCATGATCCCGCTTTCGGTGGGCTGGCTGACCGGGGTGCGGGTGGTGCTGGGGCTGGGCACGTGCGCCGGGTTCCCGGCCGCGATGGCGGTGCTGCGCCACCACGCCGAGGCGACCGGGCAGGGCGTGCCCGCCCGCGTGCTGTCGGTGCTGTCGATGGCCGCGCAGACGGTGATGGTGATCGGCCCGACGCTGGGCGGGGTGCTGATCGGCCTCTTCGGCTGGCCCGCGATCTTCGCCGTCAACATCCCGCTCGCCGGGCTGTCGCTGGTGCTGGCGCTGCTGTGGGTGCCGAAGGACGTCCGCGGCGAGCGCACGGCCACCCGGATCGACGTCCTCGGTATCGCGCTGTTTTCGGCGACCCTGCTCGCGCTCCTGTTCTTCCTGATGAACCCCGGCGCCGCACCCTGGCTGCTCGCCGTCGTCGCCGCCTTCGGGACCGCCTTCACGCTGGTCGAGCTGCGGCGCGGCGACCCGTTCCTCGACCTGCGGATGCTCGCCGCCAACCGCGCGATCCTGCGGACCTACCTGCGGCAGGCGCTGAGCTTCATGGCCATCTACGCGATCATGTTCGGCTACGTCCAGTGGCTGGAGACCACCCGGCAGCTGTCCGAGGAAGCGGCCGGGCTGATGCTGCTGCCGATGTCGGGCACGGCCGTCTGCGCGGCGGCCTTCTCCGGGCGCGCGTCCGGGATCCGGGCGCGGCTGGTCACCGTCGCGGTGGCCCTGATCGGCGGTTCGGCGTTGCTGCTGCTCGTCCACGACGGCACGTGGGTGGGCGCGCTGCTCGCGTTGGCCGCGTTGTTCGGCCTGGCCCAGGGCCTGACCAGCGTCGCGAACCAGACGACGCTCTACCGCGAGGCGCCCGCCGAGCAGATGGGCACCGCCAGCGGCCTGTTCCGCACCGCCCAGTACCTCGGCGCGATCGTGGCGTCGACGCTCATCGCGCTCTGCTTCGGATCGCATGCCGACTCGGCGGGCCTGCACCGGCTGGCGATCGCGCTCGTCGTCGTCAGCGGCCTCCTGCTGGCCGTGACCGTGTCCGATCGAGGCCTGCGTACCGCCAAAGTAAAGCCCGTGTGAGGCGACGCATCTTTCATAGGGAAAGTGGCGCGTCGGTGTGGAGCACCCCCTGTTCGCGGATCCGGTCATCGAGGCGCACGATGAACGCATGACCCGTGAAGCGCCGGCGCAGGACGTGGACGAGACCCGCCTCGAGGTGGGCAAGCCGAAGGGCTGGGCGGCCGGGATACCCGGCGTGGCCGTGTCGCTGGCGCGCAGCGTCGAGCAGATGGGCACCGGCCGGACGATCAAGGCGCTGCGGCTGCTGAACCAGCGCGAAGGCTTCGACTGCCCGGGCTGCGCGTGGCCGGAGCCCCGCGAGGTCGACGGCGAGAAGCGCAAGCTGGCCGAGTTCTGCGAGAACGGCGCCAAGGCCGTCGCCGAGGAGGCCACGAAACGGCGCGTCGGCCGCGAGTTCTTCGCCGCGCACCCGATCGGCGACCTCCGGAGCAAGACCGACTACTGGCTGGGCCAGCAGGGCCGGATCACCGAGCCGTTCGTGCTGCGCGAAGGCGCGACGCACTACGAGCCGATCTCCTGGGACGACGCGTTCGAGCTGGTCGCGGGCGAGCTGACGGCGCTGACCGACCCGAACGAGGCGATCTTCTACACCTCGGGCCGCACCAGCAACGAAGCCGCGTTCCTCTACCAGCTGCTCGTGCGCTCGTTCGGCACCAACAACCTGCCGGACTGCTCCAACATGTGCCACGAGTCCTCCGGCGCGGCGCTGGCGGCCACCACCGGCATCGGCAAGGGCTCGGTCAGCCTCGCGGACATCCACAAGGCCGACCTGATCGTCGTCGTCGGGCAGAACCCGGGCACCAACCACCCCCGGATGCTCTCCGCGCTGGAAGAGGCCAAGGGGAACGGCGCGAAGATCATCGCGGTGAACCCCCTGCCCGAGGCCGGGCTGATGCGGTTCAAGAACCCGCAGAACGTCCGCGGCCTCGTCGGCAAGGGCACACCGCTGGCCGACGAGTTCGCCCAGGTCCGCCTCGGCGGCGACCTCGCGCTGTTCCAGGCCGTCGGCCACCTGCTGCTGACCTGGGACGCCGAAGCGCCCGGCGCGATCGTCGACCGCGCGTTCGTCGAGCAGGCCACCGAGGGCTTCGACGACTACGCGAAGCACCTGCGGGAGATCGACTGGCCGGAGGTCGAGCGGGCCACCGGGCTGCCGCGCGAGCAGATCGAGCGCGTCGCGCGGATGATCGCGTCGTCGCAGCGCACGATCTACTGCTGGGCGATGGGCCTGACCCAGCACAAGCACGCCGTGCCGACGATCTCCGAGATCGCGAACCTGGCCCTGATGCGCGGGATGATCGGCAAGCCGGGCGCGGGCCTGTGCCCGGTGCGCGGCCACTCGAACGTCCAGGGCGACCGGACGATGGGCATCTGGGAGAAGATGCCGCAGTCGTTCATGGACGCCCTGGCCGCCGAGTTCGGCATCGAGGTCCCCCGCGAGCACGGCGTCGACACCGTCGACGCGATCCGGGCGATGCGCGACGGCCGCGGCAAGGTGTTCTTCGCCGTCGGCGGCAACTTCGCTTCCGCCACACCGGACACCGAAACGACCGAGAAGGCGCTCGAGTCGTGTTCGCTGACCGTGCACGTGTCGACGAAGCTGAACCGCTCGCACGTCGTCCACGGCCGCACCGCGCTGGTCCTGCCGACGCTCGGCCGCACCGAGCGGGACGTCCAGGCGAGCGGCGAGCAGTTCGTCACGGTCGAAGACTCGATGTCGCAGGTGCACACCTCCCGCGGCCGGCTGGCGCCGGCGAGCGAGCACCTGCTGTCGGAGGTCGCGATCATCTGCCGGCTCGCGGAGCGGCTCTTCGGCGCCGGGCACGCCGTGCCGTGGCGGACGTTCGAGAACGACTACGACCTGATCCGCGACCGGATCTCCCGCGTCGTGCCGGGCTGCGCCGACTACAACCGCCGCGTCCGCGAGCCGGACGGGTTCGTGCTGCCGCACGCGCCGCGCGACTCCCGCGAGTTCACCGGCACCGCCAACGGCAAGGGCAACTTCACGGTGTCGGAGCTGGAGTACCCGCAGGTGCCCGAGGGCAGGCTGCTGCTGCAGACGATGCGCAGCCACGACCAGTACAACACCACGATCTACGGGCTGTCCGACCGCTACCGCGGGATCGAGAACGCCCGCCGGGTGGTGCTGGTCAACCCGGACGACCTGGCGGCGCTGGGCCTGGCCGACGGCGCCGTGGTGGACCTGATCTCGGAGTGGCGCGACGACCCGGAACGTCGCGCGCCGGCCTTCCGGGTCGTGGCCTACCCGACGGCGCGTGGCTGCGCGGCGGCGTACTTCCCGGAGGCGAACGCGCTGGTACCGCTGGACTCCGTGGCGGACAAGTCGAACACGCCGGTGTCGAAAGCCATCGTGGTGCGGCTCGAACCTCAGCCCTGAAAGTCCCGCTTCAGCGTGCCGGCCATGTCCGTGACGACGGCCTGGACGTTGTCGAGGGTCGCGGGCGGGATCAGCGCGGCCTCGGTCCCGCCGTCGGCGATGGCCAGGCCGAGCACGACGTTCCCGGTGCGCACGGCGGCCCACTGCTCGGAGAACCCGGCCTCGTCGCCGACGCCGGTGGCGAGCCGGACGCCCGAGTGGTCGCCGAGCGCGTCGGTCATCAGCTGGCTGGCCTTGGTGGCGGACTGGCCGGCGTCGGACCCGGTGAACCGCACGACGGCGATCGTGACGAGCCGGTAGTCCTGCAGGTTGGGCTTCCCGCCGCCGAGGTCGCGGGCGAACAGGTGCTTGCAGCTGGTGAGGTCGTTGTCGTCGCCGGCGCGGTCTTCCGGCACGACCTTGGCCTCGGCGGTCTTGACGGAGTCGGCCGGGATTTCGACGGTCCCCGGCGCGAGCTGGGCCCGCATGTTCGGGCCGGGCAGCCGGCACGCGTCGATCGCGTCGGGGTAGTGCGCCACCGAGGACCCGGACTGGCACCCGACGCAGAGAACGGCCGACGTGAGCATCGAAAGGAGCCACCACGAGCGGGCGACACTGCTGCGCATAGATCCCGGACTTTCCGTATTTCCTGAAATTGTCTTTCCGGGTCGCCACCGGTCCGGTGAACCTTTTCCGGCCGCCGCGCGGTCCTGCCGCTCGTCGGACACCGCACACTGCCTCACCAGTGCGGCAGCGTCAAGACCAGTGCCCCGAGTGGTCCACCGTGGTCCGGTCCGGCCGGAAATCACGGGAATTCCGGCCCGCATTTCGCGGGAATCCGGGGAAAACGACCATGATCGAGCACGGCCGCCCGGTGCGGGTCAATTCACGCAGACGACGCCGTTCGAGGTGATCGGCTCGTCCGCGTCTCCCGCGGGGGCCCCGCCGCCGCCCGCGACGCCGGGACCGGCGTACACCGTCCCGAGCACCACCTCGATGTGCCCCGCCGGCACCGCCGCGGACTGCTGCGTCGTCAGCCCGCCCAGCAGCTTCGCGACCTCGGCGCCCCGCTCCTTCAGATCGGCGCCGAACCGGACCAGTGACGTCCGCCGCGCACCGGTGTTGCCGGTCGTGCCGGGGGTGAACCCCTTGCCCCGCAGGAATTCGCCGACGCTCGCCGCGAGCCCCTCACGCGGGCCGGCGTTGGCGACGTCGACGGTGACCGGTGCGGCGGGGGCGGCCGGGGCCGCGGGGCCGATCAGGCTCGCCGCGAACGACTTCACCGCGGCCGGGTCCACCTGGACCGCCGTCGCGTGCGGGTTGGCCGGGTCGTACCGGTAGTCCACGTTCACCACGGGAATCGTCGCGAACTGGATCCCGCCGCCGCTGACTCCGCGCATCTGCGCGACGAAGTCGAGCAGGTTCCACGAGTCGTCCAGCACCACCGAGCGCTTCACCGCGTCGATGAGGTCCGAGAGCTTCCCCGGGTCGGCCAGCGTGCCCGCCGACAGCACTTGCCGCGCCAGCCCGGCGAGGAACACCTGCTGCCGCCGGACGCGGTCCAAGTCGGTGGCGGGGAGACCGTCGCGCTGCCGGACGAAGGCGAGCGCGTCCGCACCCGAGACGCGCTGTGGACCGGCCTGGAAGTTCGCGCCCGAGTTCTCGTCCTTCGTGGCTTTCTTCAGGCAGACGTCGACGCCGCCGACGGCCTTGCTGATCTCGTAGAAGCTGAGCAGGTTGACCTCGGCGAAGTGGTCGATCTTGACACCGGTGAGGCCCTCGACCGCCTGCCGCGTCGCGCGCCGCCCGGCCGTCAGGGCGGACTGGTTGATCTTCGCCTTGTCGGTCTCCCCCGCCGTGCGCAGCCGGCGGGCCTCACCGGCCTTCGCCCGCCCGAACGCGGCGTTGATCTTGCCCTTGCCGCCGGCCATCGAGACATAGCTGTCCCGGGGGATGGAAAACGCTTTCACCTCTTTGGTGCCGTTCGGGATCCGCAGCACGATCAGGGTGTCGGTCAGATCGTCCCCGTTGGCGCCCACCCGCAGTTCCCGCAGCACGTCGGGCGGCAGCGGCTTGCCCTGCTGGTCGGCGCGGGAGTCCCGGCCGACCAGCAGGATGTCGAGCGAGCCGTCGGCCGGCTGCTCCCCCGGCTTCGCCTCGCCTTCGGCGTCGATGACGCTGTCGCGCGTCACTTCGTCGAGGGCGCGGAGGTTCGCGTAGCCGTACGCCGTGCCGCCGAAAACGACCAGGGCCAGCCCGGCGACGACGATCTTCCCCAGAGGATGCACGCCCTACCGACGCATCCCGGCCCTCGGCTGCTGCACGCGTGAGTCAGGTCACACCCGGGCTACCCGAAGAGCTGCACCAGCTTCAGGAACAGCTGGTACACGCCGTAGGCGAAGGGCAGCACGACCCACGCCCAGGCGAGCACGATCAGCGGCACCCGGTTCGGCCTGGCTTCCTGCTCCGCCATCACGCCTCACTCCTCACGGCCACGCCCGCCGCGACGGGCTCGTGGTACTTCTCCTTGACCGGCCGCACCAGTTCGTTGGCCACGAAGCCGACCACGAGCAGGCCGATCATGATGTAGAACGACGTCGTGTACAGGTCCGTCCCGGACTTGCCCGCCGCCTTCTCGCTGTCGGCGATCCGGTTGACGATCAGCGGGCCGAGCACCCCGGCCACCGACCACGCCGTGAGCAGCCTGCCGTGGATCGCGCCGACCTGGTAGGTGCCGAACAGGTCCTTCAGGTACGCCGGGACCGTCGCGAACCCGCCGCCGTAGAACGACAGGATCACCATCGCGCACAGGATGAACACGAGCTTCGACGAGTTCTGCGTCAGCGCGATCACGAGGTACAGCGCCGCGCCGGCCCCGAGGTAGGTGCGGTAGATGTTCTTGCGGCCGACCAGGTCCGAAGTGGACGACCAGACGAACCGGCCGAGCATGTTGCACAGCGACAGCAACGCGACGAACCCCGCCGCCGAAGCCACCCCCACCGGGGTCGAGGTGCCCCGGAAGAAGTCCTGGATCATCGGCGACGCCTTCTCCAGGATGCCGATGCCCGCGGTCACGTTGAAGCACAGGACGACCCACAGGCACCAGAACTGCGGGGTCTTGATCGCGTTGGCCGCCGAGACGTTCGCGGTGCTGATCATCGCCTTGCCGTGGTCGGTCTTCGGCTCCCAGCCGGCCGGCTTCCAGCCGTCGGCCGGGACCCGCACGAGCAGCCAGCCGAGCGACATGAACACCGCGTAGACGAGACCGTGCACCAGGAACGCCGTCGCGATGGTCCCCGCGTCCGGCGCGGTGCCGAGCATCGACGACGACCACGGCGACGCGATCAGCGCGCCACCGCCGAAGCCCATGATCGCGATCCCGGTGGCCATGCCCGGCCGGTCCGGGAACCACTTGATCAGCGTCGACACCGGCGAGATGTAGCCGATGCCCAGGCCCACGCCGCCGATCCCGCCGTAGCCGAGCACGACCAGCCAGAACTGCCCGGTCGCCACGCCGAGCGCGGAAATGAGGAATCCGCTGGCGAAGCAGCACATCGACACGAACATCGCCCAGCGGGGGCCGTTGCGCTCGACGAGGGTGCCGCCGAAGGCCGCGGACAGCCCGAGCATGACGATGCCGAGCTGGAACGGCAGCGAACTCTGCGTGCCGTTCAGGTGCATCGTCTTCTCGAGCGGGGTCTTGAACACGCTCCACGCGTAGGCCTGCCCGATCGACAGGTGCACCGACAGGGCCGCCGGCGGCACCAGCCAGCGCGTCCAGCCGGGAGGTGCCACGATCCGGGATCGGTCCAGGAAGCCGAGAGCCATCGGTTCCCTCCGTACTCTGGGGATGATGGAGGGAATGTATTACTAAATACCCGGTGTTGCACCATGTGAGTGTCAAACTTTCGGGCGGAGAAGGGTGTGCGAATGGGCAGGGTGACCGTGCGCCGGCCGGTGCGGCGGATCTCCGCGACCGGGGACCGGCGCCGCCTCGACGCGCTGGCGGCCGAAGAGCCCCTGGAGCTGCGGGTCGGCGGCAAGGCGCTGGCGGTCACGATGCGCACGCCCGGCAACGACGTCGAGCTGGCCCACGGTTTCCTGCTGTCCGAAGGCGTGATCGGCGGCCGTGAAGACATCGCGGTCGCCCGCTACTGCGACGGCGTCGACGACCAGGGCCGCAACACCTACAACGTGCTGGACATCGCGCTGGCCGACGGCGTCCCGCCGCCGGACACCGGCGTCGAGCGCAACTTCTACACCACCTCGTCGTGCGGGGTCTGCGGCAAGGCCGCGCTCGACGCGGTCAAGCTCCGCACCCGCTTCTCCCCGGCCGAGGCCGCCTTCGCGGTGAAGAGCGAGACCCTGTCCGGCCTGCCCGACGCGCTGCGCGCCCGGCAGAAGGTGTTCGCCAGCACCGGCGGCCTCCACGCGGCGGCGCTGTTCACCCCGGACGGCGAGCTCGACGTCGTCCGCGAGGACGTCGGCCGGCACAACGCGGTCGACAAGGTGCTCGGCTGGGCCGTCCTCGAAGGCCGGATTCCGGCGCCCGGGCACGGCCTGCTGGTGTCCGGGCGCGCGTCGTTCGAGCTGGTGCAGAAAGCCGCGATGGCCGGGGTCGGGCTGCTGGCCGCGGTGTCCGCGCCGTCGTCGCTGGCCGTCGAGCTGGCCGAGGAGAACGGCATGACGCTGATCGGCTTCCTGCGCGGCGACTCGATGAACCTCTACACCGGCGACCACCGCGTGCTCACCTAGACGGACTCGACCCAGTTGCCGTGGAAGCCGTTGGGCACGCGGTCCGGCAGGTGGATCGCGGCGACCGTCTCCAGCGTGCCGGCGTCGAGCAGCGTGAGGTCGCTGCGCTGCGTGGCCGGGTCGAAGACGAAGCCCATCAGGACGCCGTCGTCCTCGGCCGCGTCGTCGCGGCAGGGGACGAACACGAATTCGCCGGGCTGCCGTCCGGCGCCGAACGCCCGCTCCTGCCGTGTGCCGGTGTGGAAGTCGTGCTTGAACAGCGAGCCGGCGGAGGTCGCGCCGTCGTCGGCCGACATCGTGTAGCCGTAGCGGTGGCGACGGCCGACGAGGCGCTCGTCGACGCGCGGGAACTCCTGGCCGCGGTCGTCGAGCCGCTCCTCCAGGACCTTGCCCGCGGCGAGGTCGACGGTCCAGCGGTCCAGCGTCGGGCCGCCCTCGTCCGGGCCGTGCAGCTCGCGGTCGAACATCTTCGGGTGACGGACGACGTCGAGCACGACGCTGTCTCCGTCGTCATAGGCGTTGAGCGGGTGGAAGACGTAGCACGGCTCGACGTCGAACCAGCGGACCTCGCCGTTG
>Ga0070668_100002385_pt1 | contig 13803 bp, 9 predicted proteins | sample KBSS43metaG_FD_64661 | JGI IMG/M metagenome (GOLD analysis project Ga0070668, IMG submission 64661) | Switchgrass rhizosphere microbial communities from Kellogg Biological Station, Michigan, USA - KBS S4-3 metaG | ecosystem: Host-associated > Plants > Roots > Rhizosphere > Soil ... | reverse complement strand
GCCTTGACCACTTCGACCAGCTCGTAGCCCTTGGGCCCGCGCTCGACCCACAGACCGGCGCGGTCATACGCGTCCGGCTGCCCGTGATTGGCGTTGCGCTCGAACCAGAGCACGCTGTTCGAATAGTCGAACACGATGTTGAACTGTCGCAGTACACCGTAACCGACGTTGCCGGCGAGCGCCGGGTCGGCGAACGCCCCGGCCTTCGCCACCGACAGGAACGTCACCGGTTTGGCGATCTCGATGTCACCGAGCCGCAGCGTCGTCGCGCGTGCGAGCAGGGCCCGCGACGGACCGCCGACACCGGCGCCGGCGATGAGCTCGGTGGCGGCACCGTATTTCGTCGTCAATGCGTTGCGGTCGACGAAGGGTGCGGCCAGCGTCAGCGACGTCCGGGCGCCGGTGTCGATATCGAAACTGCCGGCGATTCCGTCCACGCTGCCCTCGACCTGCGGCACGTGGCCATGGAAGCGGAACGGCAATCGCACGCCGCCGCCCGCGTACTTGAAGGCCGTGGGCTCATAGAACACGAGCGTCGAGCGCTCGTAGTCGATCCGCACCGGGAAGCGCTTGAACAGTTCGTAGCCGACGAGCCCGGCAATCTGGTCCTGGCCCTCGATCCGCTGCAGTGCCTCGTCGAGCGCAAGCGTTGCGAACAGCTGATCGTCGACGACGATCCCGCCGATGTCGAGCTTGGCGACCTTGACCAGCCCGACATCTTGCTTGGCGTCGCCGACACCGGCGCCGGGCAGCGCGCCTTCGGGCTTGAGTCCCAGCGCCTTCACGGTCGACGGGAACAGCACATTGACGCCGCCCGAATCGAACAGCATCGTGTACGGCCCCTTGCCGTTCAGCTTGACCCGCACGTAGATGTGGCCGTTGTGCACTTCGAACGGGACATCGATCGACGCCTTGCCGGCAGGAAACGCGAAATCGGGCGCCGGAGGCGCCGGTTGCGCGAATTGCACACCCGTGAGCGGGACGTCGAACTCGATCGCGTCGATGGCGACGACCTCGTCGTAACGGGGATCGCCGCGCGATGCGCGCACGCGAAACGGAATCTTGACGCCTTGGACGTCGCGGAAGTCCATGTACGTCTCGGTACGCGTGTCGGCGCTTTCGCGTTCGACCAGTCGCTCGATCAGGCTGGTCTGCGTGTTGACCCACAGCTCGAACGGCCGACCGCCGTCGGGCGTGATCTCGATGACGTCGAATTCGGCGCCGTCGGCGTTCTCGCGCGCCTTGTAGCGGAGTGCCGCACGACCGCGGTCGGGGAACCAGAAGGCCAGCTTGTCGCGGTAGGCGGCGTTCACCGCGAGTTCCTGCGCTGCGGTCGCCGCCTCGACCCGTGCCTGCCCGGACTGGTCCTGCGACCAACTCACGGTGCCGTCGTAGCCCATCGCGCCGGATATCGGACCCAGTGCGTACTTCAGGTACGAGCGGCCGTTGCGAAGATCGCTCCAGCGCTCGACGTCGCCGCGGAGCGACCCTGCCGTCAACGTGACCTTGCTGTGCTGCGAGCGGAACGCGTTCCAGGCCGAGCCGCCCGACGCCGACTTGGCCGCGCCGAGCACGGCGAGGGGATCGGGCGATGCGGCAGGCGCTTGCGCAGCGGCGTTACCGGTGGTGAAGCCACTCAAAATCAACAGGACGACGGTCAGGCAGCGGACAATGGGGGTCATCGAAAGAAGCGCTGCAACGCGGTTCGTAGCCGCTTTTCGCGCAAAAAAGAGGAAGAACCAACATTTTCGCACGAATGCAAGCCGCCTTTTGTGCGCGGGGCTTGCGCGCCGGCAAAGGGCTGATGCACGATGCGGCAGGGTGCCGACGCGGCAAAGCATGTGGTGAATGGGGAGGCATGGCGATGAATTGCGCAATCTGCGGGTTCGACAACACAGCCGATACACGCTTTTGCAAGAAGTGCGGCGCGGCACTGAGTGCCGCGGCGGCGACGCCCGCAGCGGCGGCGCCGGTGGCGCAACCGTCACCGGCCGCGGCACGCCCCGCGCCACCCGCGGCGACCCCGCCCCTCGCCCGCACGCTTCCCGCGTCCGCGCCGCCGCCCCCGCCGCGGCCGCCCGCAGCGACGTCCGACGCGCCGCGCGGCACGCGCACGCCGGTCATTCCGCTGGTGATCATCTTTGTCATCCTCGGCATCACCACGTTCGGCGTGTACCAGGCGCTCAACCTGCTGACGGCAGGGCTGGGCGCGTCGATGGCCGAGGCGCCGAAAATGGACGGCATGAAGGACCTGATGAAGGACATGATGACGCCACCGCCGGACGCCGGCGCGGGGGCTGGAAGCCAGACGATGCCGCCGGGCGGCGCCGTCCCGGTCGAGCCTGCGAAAGCGGAGGAGCCGGCGAAGGAGCCCGAGAAGGCGCCCGAACCACCGCCGTCGTCGTCGACGCCGATGCAGGCGCCGGTGCCATCGGCGCCCCCACCGCCGCCGCCCAAGGCAAAGGCGGCACCGACCACCCCCGCCCCGGCGCCGAAGGCAGCGCCGGCGGCGCCGCCTCCGCCGCCGCCGGCACAAGCTCCGGCGAAGGCGGCACAAAACGTGATTCCCGCGCCCGCGACCGGCGGAGGCGGTTGGGCCGCCCCCGATCGCTGGGCGCAACTGGGCGATGAGCTTGCCCGGTGCGGCCGCGAGGACGTCTTCCGCAAGCTGGGCTGCGAGCTTCGGGTGCGCGCGCGCTACTGCGAAGGGTACTGGGGCACCGTGCCGCAATGCCCGCAACGGCCGACCAGCGGCCAGTGATCGCCGGCGGCGGCATGCCGCCTGGCGCGAGCTTCGCTGCCGGCGTCAGGTCGCCGGAACGGGCTCGGCAGCGGCGCCGTCCTTGGGCTTCGACGCGGCCAGCGAGTCCAGGGCGGCGCTGACGGCGCGGTCGAACAGCGGGACCGGTTCGACGACCAGCGCCGCCTTTCCGGAGCCCAGTTCGTACGCCAGCTCTTCCGGCGAGAACACGAACGTCTTGTGCCGGGCGCGGCTGGTGAAGATGTACTTGGTGCGCAGCGGGCTCACCCACGTCAGCCTCGCGTTGATCGTATCGTCCCCCTGGCGGAACGCGAGCCAGGTGCCGGCCGGCATTTCGCTGACGAAGTCATGGACGTTGGTGGCTGCGCGCGCGCGTTTCGCCGGCGGCGGCGGCGCCTCCGCCGGAGCGTCCGTTGGCGACGGCTCGGGTTTCGGCTTGATCGCCGCCATGTGCAGCTTGTAGATCTCGTCGAAGAACCGGGTCGCGCGCTCGGCGGGTACCTGCTGCGCGGCAATTCCCTTGCGCAGCCCGCCGATTAGCGTCGGGATCATCTTCGTCAACCGCGCCTTCTGCGCCGTGCGCTCCTTGACGACAATGCTCCACAGGAGATCGTCGAGCGTGCCGAGCGCCGCATTCCACTCGTTGCTCTCCTCGCCGTGCGCCTTGCGCACCGACGCCATGTAGTCGGCCCAGGTCGTCTCGGCAAAGCTGCGGACATCGAACGGCAGGTCGAGCCCGGCGAGCTTGTCGCGGATCATCGCGCGCACTGCAGATCGGTCCGCCTCGCCTTCCTCCGCCTCCAGCGCCGCGGCGACGTCGTCGCGCATCTCTTCGGCGGTCTTGCGGCGCTCCGATTCGATGAACGCGGTCAGCGTGTCGTCCGCGCCGCGGAAGATCGAGACGTCGATCTCGAAGTTCCGGGACAGATCGTCGATGACCCCCGTGGCCATCAACTCGAGGCCCGCGCGATAGCCCTCGTCGTTCTGCGCGCCGACGGCAGCATCGGCGAGGTGGTCGAGCAGCAGCCGCGCCGGATGCCGCTTGTCGGAGAAGAAGGTCCGGTCCAGCAGCGCGGCCTTGACGATCGGCACCTGCAGGCGGCCGAACAGGTTGCGCAGCGAGTCCGGGATCGAAGGATCGCGGAAGATGTAGTCGAACAGCAGTGCGATGACGTCGACGGTGATGCGGTCGGTCGGGTTCTCGATCTGTCCCGCGATTGCGGTGCGGATGTGCGGGATCAGGTTGAGCGGCACCATCGCCACTTCGCCGCCGTCCGGCTGCGGCGCGGCGTCCGCCAGCGCCGTCCGCAGGTCCACGCGCTGCCATTGGCCGAGCGTCGCGAACAGCGGGGTCGACGTTCCCAGCGCCATCAGCGGGTCGAGATCGGGGAACTCTCCCGGTGCGCCGGCCGCGGCGGCCCCCGGGACCGGGCGCGGTGTGGCCAGCCGTGCCAGCGCCTCGAGGCCGGCGAGGATTGCCGGCGATGCCATCGTCGCCGCAGGCGGAGCACTCAGTGCCGGCGATGCGGCACCGGCGATTGCGTGGTCGAAATTGAACGCGGGCGCGGCATTCGGATCGACCAGTGTTTCCGGAACGACGACGTTCGCCGGCAGCTGGTCGCCCGCTTCGGCGAACAACTTGCTGAACGCGGGCAGCAGTTCGCGGTCGTCTTCCGGCCGATGCTCGCTGCGAATGCGCAGCGCCGCCTTGATCTCGGGCAGCACGTGATGATCGGCGAGGTACCGGTTCAGCGTGATGTAGATCTTGTTGATCGTCGGCGTGAGGTCCGTCAGCATCCGCTCCATCAGCGGCCGCCAGACCCGCGAATTCGGATACACGGCGCGCGACGTGGAGCCGATCGCGTCGAGGATGTATGCGGGCGCGAACGGATTGTCCGTGTCGCGTGGCCCGGTTTCGGGCAGCAGCACCTCCGTTCGAAGGTCGAGCGCGTCGAGTTCGCGCCGGGTCAGGCGCAGCAGGAACGACGTGGCGGCGGTGAGCGCCGCCTGCTTCTCGTGGTCGAACGCCGTCAGCACGCGCAGTGACGCGAGCGACGCGTCATAGTCGGGTCGTCGGCCCTTTCGTTTCGCGCCGGCGATCCGCTTCTCGAACAGATCGACGATCGTGCGCTCGAAACGCGCGACCCAGTCGGGACGCTTGAGCCGGAAATCCTGCACGTCGGTGTCGGTGACGAACGTATTGCCCTCGAACAGGTCCGCCGACATTTCCAGCGACGTGCGCGCGAGTCCGACCAGCTTGGCGCGGTACTGGCCGAAGCATCCGCGCAGCAATTCCTGCGCTTCCTTCGGACGCAAGTGGAATTCGCTACCGGATTCGGTACCGGTTGCTGGAATGGGAACGGCCATGGGCATGTGTGTTCGCTCTGCGGCGATTCTAGGCTACCCGCCGCCCGAGGGGCAGCGCCAGCCGACATGCGTGGTTCAGCGGGGCGGCAACGGTGTCGCAGCCGTGGGTATACGGCTTATGCAGCACAACATGAAGCCTGTTGCTTCGGGTATTCCGCACACGCAATGAAGGGCCGCCACGCGTGAACGACCTCCTGCGCGCGCCACGCCGGCATCGGTCCGGCAGCGAACACCGGCACCCGGGGGCTAACCGCGACCCACGAACGGCATCTTGGTCGCCATGACCGTCATGAACTGGACGTTGGCGGACGGCGGAAGATTGGCCATGTAGACGACGGAACTGGCGACGTGGTCGACGTCCATCAACGGCTCGATCGCGATCTGGCCGTTCGCCTGCGGCACGCCGGTGGCCATTCTTGCCGCCATGTCGGTGGCGGCGTTGCCGATGTCGATCTGGCCGCACGCAATATCGTACTTGCGCCCATCGAGCGACAGCGACTTCGTCAGCCCCGTGATCGCGTGCTTGGTCGCCGTGTAGGCGGCGGAATTGGGACGTGGCGCATGCGCGGAGATCGATCCGTTGTTGATGATGCGGCCGCCCTGGGGGGACTGCGCCTTCATCGCGCGGAAGGCTTCCTGCGCGCACAGGAACGAGCCGGTGAGGTTCACGTCGACGACGGTCTTCCACTGCTCGTACGTGAGGTCCTCGAACGGGGCGCCGGCGCTCTGGCCGGCGTTGTTGAACAGCACGTCGATGCGTCCGAATTTCGCCCGGGCGGCGGCGAAAAGGGCCTTGACCGAACCTGGATCGGAAACGTCAGTCGGGGCGGCAAGCGCCTGGTCGGCGCTGGCGCCGCTATCGCGAATCGCTTGTTCGAGCGGCTCCCGCCGCCGGCCGGCGAGGACAACGCGCTCGCCGTTGCGCAGCATCGCCTGCGCGACCGCACGGCCGATGCCGCTGCCGGCGCCCGTGACGACGACAACCTTGGGGGCGTTAGGCATGCGTCCTCCCGCTACGCCAGCCGCTCACCGGTAGCCCGTCGTCATGCCGCCGCCGGTTCCGCTTGCCCGCGCGGGAGCGCCGGCCGCGGCGGCGGGCGCGCCGCCGGGCGCCGCCGCGCCGGTCACGCCGGTGGTCGGCCGCGCCACGGTGCCCTTGTAGCCCATGACGATCTCGTCGACCGTCGCGAAAGCCTTGCCGGAGCTGGTGGTCGGCACCCGTTCGATGCAGCGCTCGGATTCGAAATTCAGCAGCAGCTCACCGCGCTGGCGCATCGCTTCGCGCGCGCCGCGCCCGGCATCGGAAAGATCGACCGGCGGCAGCATGCTCTGGTAGATCACCTCTTCGTTGCGGTCGATCACGGCGAAGCAGGGACCGGCGACAGCCGGAGCCGACGTCGCGGCGAGCGCGGCCAGCAACAGCGAAACAGCGGCGGTACGCGTCATGGCAGACCTTTCGTCGATGTTGCGGCCGGCGCCGGACGACCCGGACACCGTGGGGCCCGCCATTATTGACGGGCGTCGGGGGCGGCGCAACCGCCGTCCGCCGGTCGCCGCCGGCGACGCTTCGTCGTCCTCCGGCGATCCTTAGTCGCCGCCCGCCCCGCGGAAGGCGCGACCCAGCTACGCTCCCCGATTCGCCAATGCGGGCGGTCCGGGTGCCGGACCGCCGTGGCCATTTCCTGACCGGAGAAGAACCGATGATCCGAATCCTTACCGCCGTCCTGGCGCTGTGCCTCGCTGGCACCGCCGTCGCCCAGGACAAGAAGCGCGTCGAGCGGGCTGCCGACCTGCCGCGCTTCAGCTACAAGATCGACGGCAAGCTCGACGACCTGATCGCCAGCGACGCCCGGTTCGCGGCGTTCGCGCGCGAGCTGCGCCGCGACGTCGAGTCGGTGCTCGCGCAATACGACATCCAGGACAAGGCGACGCAGCGCCAGCTGCTCGGCATGATCGTGCAGCTCGACTTCCTCGAGGGCCGCTACGATGCCGCCCTCGCCGGTGCCGCCCGCGTTCGCGCGCTGCAGGAGAAGCCCGCCGACAAGTTGCTGTCGGGTATCCAGCTGCGGGCGATCGTCGCCGCGCAGGCGAAGGCCGGCAACCGTACGTCGGACGCATACCGCCGCGACGTCGCGCAGCGCATCAGCGCCGATCTCGAGGCGATGCCGTACGACGTCGTCCAGAACGACATCAAGGAGGCGAAGATGCGGGCCGAGATCGTCAGCGAAGCGCTGATCCTCGGCAACGTGCGCGAAGTGCTGCAGCCGACGGTGGACAAGGCCGGGTCGCTGTCGTCCGACCTCGCGCCGAGCATCGTCGGCGCCCGGTACGCGCTGACGGCCGCTCTACCGCTCAAGCAGACGATGATCGACACGTACGGCGGGTACCTGGCGGCGCACAAGGTCGACAAGCCCGACATCTGGGCGGCGCGCGACATCAACCTCCCGGCGGGTCGCGGCTATGCGCCGGTGGCGGTGGCAGTGTGGGACAGTGGCGTCGACATGGCGCTGTTCCCCGGCCGCGTGGTTGAAGTCGGCGGCAAGCCGGCCATGATTGCGTTCGACAAGTATTCGGACCCGTCCTCGGCCGGCCTGTTTCCGCTCCCGGCCGACCTGCGCGCCAGGTTGCCGCAAATGAAGGCGATGGTGAAGGGATTCTCGGATCTTCAGTCCAATATCGACAGCAACGAGGCGAGCGACGTGAAGAGGCTCTTGTCGTCGCTCAAGCCGGCCGAAGTGAAAGCGACGATCGAGGAGATCAATGCCGCCGCCAACTTCATGCACGGCACGCACGTTGCGGGCATTGCGCTGGCCGGGAACCCCTACGCCCGGCTCGTCAACGCGCGGATCGAGTTCGGCTACACGATGCTTCCCGATCCGTGCCCGACGAAGGAACTCGCCGAGAAGGATGCGCGCAATGCGCAGGCTTACGTCGATTTCATGAAGACGCATGGCGTACGTGTCGTCAACATGAGCTGGGGCGGCAGCGTCGCGGGCATCGAAAAGGAGCTCGAGCTGTGCGGCGTGGGCAAGACGCCGGACGAGCGCAAGCAGGCGGCGCGCGAGCTGTTCGAGATCCAGAAAAACGCGCTGACCCGCGCAATGGCAAGCGCGCCGGGCATCCTGTTCGTCTCCGCCGCCGGAAACGAAAATGCCGACTCGACGTTCACCGAGTCGATCCCGGCCGCCATCGCACTGCCGAACCTGCTGTCCGTCGGCGCCGTCGATCGCGCCGGCGACGAAGCGTCGTTCACGAGCTACGGCCCGACGGTCGTCGTCCATGCCAACGGGTATCAAGTCGAAAGCGTGATCCCGGGGGGCGAGCGGGTCGCGGAATCGGGCACGTCGATGGCGTCGCCGCAGGTGGCCAACCTCGCGGCCAAGATCCTCGCGGTCAACCCGAAGCTCGCGCCGCCACAGGTGATCGCGCTCATTCGCGATACCGCCGACAAGACCGCCGACGGCCGGCGCACGCTGGTCAACGCGAGGAAAGCGGTCGCTGCGGCCGAAGCCAAGGCCGCTGGCTAGCCCGGATCGACCGGTTGGGAAAAAAGGGCGCCGCGGGCGCCCTTTTTCTTTGTCAATCGGTTGGACACGCGAATATTCCGCTTGCCGCCGTGCGCTCCGCCTCTGTAGCGTATTGCGCATGCCGTCCGCGAACGGCGCGGGCGCGATCGACGATAAACGGTAGGCCCCGGGGCGAGGGTGATCGTCGATCACCCGCGCGCCCGATTCGGAGGTGCCGATGCCAACGCTTCGCGTTCGTTGTGCCGACTGTGCGGCTCGGCGGGAACGGCTCGAGCTGACGGGCAAGTGGCGGGTGATCGATTGCTCGCCGATCGAAGGCAAGGCCGGATGGTGCCTGCTCACCTACAAGTCCGCCGCACGCGACCGGCGCGCGGACCGAGTGAAGACGCTGGCGCAGATGCCGGGCGTCCGCGGCCGCGTCGAGGTCAGCGAGGCGCGCAAGGTGCCGCGGCGACTGTTCGATCTCGACACCCCGCCAAGCCGCGCCGCGCCGCGCCGGATCGCCGAGACGTTCCTACGCAAGCTGGCGCCGCGAATCAAGATCGCGCCGGACCTGTCCGAGCTGCGCTTCGACAAGGTCAAGAAGACGCTGCTCGGCTCGCATGTGCTGTTCCAGCAGCAGCATCTCGGCAAGGACGTTTCCGGCGCGTGGATTCGCGTCGATGTCGCGCCGGATGGCCGCGTCTACAACGTGCAGAACGACCTGATTCCGCGCCCGCTCGTCGTGAAGGGTGCGCGCGAGGCCGCCGCCCGGTTGCCGGAGAGTGCGAAACCGCTGTCGAAGCGCCAGGCCGTCGCGGCCGCGTTCGCCGCGTCGCCGGTCCGCAGCGGCGGCACGCGCGAGCTGATGAGCGCCGAACTGATGTATGGCACGCAGTTCAGCAAGCCCCGCCTCACGTGGAAAATGGTCGTGCACACGACCCGCCCGATCGCCGAATGGAAGCTCTACCTCGACGGCTACTCGGGGGAAGTGATCACGCGCCAGAACGTGATCAAGACCGCCGCGGCGCGCGGCCGGGTGTTCGATCCGAGCCCGGTTGCCACGCTGTCCAACGTGAGGTTGACCGACAAGAGCACGATTCCCGCGGCCGCGTATTTCTCGGTGATCCTTCCGGACGTCGCCAAGTCCGGGTTTCTCGACGGTCCGTTCGTCAGCACGGCGGATACGGCGCGGCGCGTGAAGCCCAAGGGCCGTCGTTTCGAGTACGAGCGCGGCGAGCGCGGATTCACCGAGGTGATGGCGTATTTCCACATCGACCGCGTGCAGCGGTACCTGCAGAAGATCGGCTTCACCGACGTGATGGCCAAGCCGATCAAGGTCAATGTCGCCGGGACGCGCGAGGACAACTCGTTCTACAGCCCGGCGCGCAAGTCGCTGTCGTTCGGAACCGGCGGCGTCGACGATGCCGAGGATGCCGACATCATCGTCCACGAATACGGACATGCGATCCAGGACGCCCAGTGCCCGGGCTTCGGCGAGACCGTCGAGTCGATGGCGATGGGCGAGGGCTTCGGCGACTACCTGGCGGCCAGCCTGCATGCCGACCTGAAGCCGGCGCGGATGCGGCCGACGTTCGCCAATTGGGATGCGGTGGTCTTCGGCCCGGCGGATCCACCGTGCCTGCGCCGGCTGGACGGCAAGAAGAAATACCCGCAGGACATGCGTACCGATGAGCACGACAACGGCGAAATCTGGTCGGCGTGCCTGTGGCAGCTACGCGCGGCGGTCGGACGGCGGGTCGCCGACAAGGTGGTCATCGCCCATCATTTCCTGATCAATCGCCGCGCGCGCTTCGAGGACGCCGCGAATGCGCTGCTGACCGCCGACCAGCAGCTGTACGACGGCGTTCATGCCGGCGACATCCGCAAGATTTTCGTGGCGCGCGGAATACTACCCAAGAAAAAGAAAGGCGGCGGGCCGAAATGACGATGCACAACTACCTCGTCGTGCTGCCGCAGGCGCAGATCGCGGCATTCAACGCGGCGCTGCTGGCAGCGGCCACCGACTATGGCGGCACGGCGCTGGTGCCCATCTCGTCGACTCGCGCGCTGCTGCCGATCGCCCTGTGGAAGCGCTACGCGGCGGCGGTCCCGGAAGCCGAGGCGCGCGCGCTGCTCCGGGACACCGGCGTCGAGCACGTGGAGAAGGTCGACGATGGCTGGGCGCTGGCGGCGATGCAGACGCGCGACGCGGCCGACCTCGCGCCGCGCGACATCGACGAGCCGGCGCCGGAGATGGACGGCGGCGAGGCGTACGACTGGCATCTCATCGAGAGCAACCTTCCCGCGGCGTGGCAGCTCGTCGGCGGCCGCGACGCGATCGATTGGGGCGACCTGCGCATTGGCCACCTCGATACGGGCTTCACGCGCCATCCGTGTTTCGCCTGGAACGGCATCAACTCGTCGATCCTGCGCCTCGACCTCGACCACAATTTCTTTCCGGGCGACGTCGCGGCCAATCCGGATACGGACTTCATCGTCGTCGACACCGAATCGGCAGTCGACCCGATGCGGCGCGGCGCGAACCCCGGCCACGGCACGCGCACGCTCGGTGTGCTGGCCGGCTACGACCGCTCGGCGCCGGCGCGCGACTATCACGGTGTCGCGGCGTCGTTCGCCGGTTTTTTCGGCGCCGCACCGCGCGTACCCGTCGTACCGGTCCGCATCAACGACAGCGTTTTCCTCGACAACGTGATCGCCACGATCCTGCCGCGGGCCATCGACTATCTGGTCGATACCGCCGGCGTGCACGTGATCTCGCTCAGCATGGGCGCGCCGCACATTCCCGGGCCGCTGAATGCGCTGCGGGCGTCACCCGCCCTCCGTGCGGCGCTCGCGAACGCCTACACGCGAGGCGTGATCTTCGTGTGCGCGGCCGGCAATCACATCCCCAACCCGGATGTCGTGTATCCGGCGCGACTCGCGCAGACGATCGCGGTCGGTGGCAGCGCGCCGGGCGCGTTGCCATGGGCGCACAGCAGCCACGGCCGCGCCGTCGACGTCTGCGCGCCGGCGTGGCCGATCCGCCGGCCGGATCCACGCGCCGATGGCAGCTTCGGTTACGGATGGGGCGACGGGACGTCGTTCGCGACGCCGCAGGTCGCCGGCGCGGCCGCGTTGTGGCTGCTGTATCGCCGCGACGATATCGCGCACACGTATACGCAACCCTGGCAGCGCGTCGCTGCGTTCCGTCGACTGGTCAAGGAGACGGCGCTGCCGCCTCCCGGCTGGGACACGCAGGGCTACGGTGCCGGCATCCTCGATGCGCACGCGCTGTTGACCGCGCCGCTGCCGTACCCGGCGACGCTGTCGCCCGAGACCTCGGGCCCCGATCCCTGACCGCGCGCAAGGGCGCCGTCCGTTTGGCGACGTCGGTGCACCGCCGACACCCGAATAGGCGGGGAACGGATCGTGCGCCGGCGTTCCGCCGCCTAGCATCCTTCATTGACGCCGCGGCCTCGTCCGCGGCGCTACGACAATGGAGGCCCGATGGCACGCATCGTGGCAGGGGTGTTCGATGATCAGCGTTCGGCGGATGGCGCCGTCGATTCCTTGCGGGCACTCGGATTCAGCGACGAGGATTTCGACTCGTTCGTGCTCAACCCGCCGGGGCGACACAACGCGCTGCCACTCGGCGGCGACGAAGACGCCGATGCGCAGGCGCTCGGCAGCGATCACAGCGCGCTGAAGGGCGCGGCCGTCGGCAGTGCGATCGGCGCGGTTGCCGGCGCGCTGGCGACACCCATCGTCGGGCCGGTCGGCCTGGTGGGAGGGCTTGCCGCCGGCGCGTATGCGGGCTCGCTTGCCGGCGCGCTCAACGGGATGGGCGATGGACGCAAGGATGCGGATGGCGCGCCGGTGAAATCGCTGCGGCCGTTCGGCGTGCTGCTTGCCGTCAATACCGAAATCGCGGCCGACGAGGATCGCGTCCTCGACACGCTGTACGACCACGGTGCGCGGATGATCGAGCGCGCGCAAGGCGAATGGCGCGATGGCCACTGGATCGATTTCGACCCGGTGGCGCCGCCGCAGGCGATCGAATTCGAAGCGAAGGGCACGTGATGAAGCGGCCGCAGCTGAAGTTGCGGCGTGCACAGGAGGGCAAATGGGGCTACGTGCTGGCCTGGCTGGTTGGAATCCCCATTCCTGTCCTGCTGCTCGTCTACCTGCTGCGCGGCTGCACATGACCAAAGGAACCCAAGATGCGCACGCATCAGCGTCATCAACGCATAGCGACCGGTAGCGCAGGCGCGAGGCTCGTCAGGCACTGGCGGCATTCCCCCTCGATTGCCGGCATCCAACCTCAACCGACTCCGGAAACAGTCGGCAACGCGCGACAGACGGCGCAAGCGGTGGCGCACATCCCCAATACGAAGCGGCCCGCTCGCGTTCTCGATACGCCGGCGTGGCGACGCGTGCGCCTGCATCTCGCGCACACACGAGGAGAATTCTGATGTCACCAACATTAACGTTGTGCCGACGCGTTGCGCTTGCGCTGCTTGCCTTGGTCGCGACCACCGTCGCGGCCGATCCGCCGGCCCGCGTCGCGCGGCTGGCCTACATCGATGGCTCCGTGAGCCTGGCGCCGGCCGGCGACGAGACCTGGTACGCGGCCACGATCAACCGGCCGCTGACCACCGGCGATCGCATCTGGACCGACAACGGTGCGCGAGCCGAATTGCAATTCGCGAACGGCGTCGTCCGGCTCGCACCGGGAACCAACGCGGTGCTGTCGAACCTCGACGATCGGACGGCGCAGATCTGGGTGTACCAAGGATCGGCCGATGTTCGTGTGCGCCATCTCGCCAGCGGTGAAGTGTTCGAGATCGATACGCCCAACCTGGCGTTCGTCATCCGCGAGCCGGGTCGTTACCGGCTCGACGTCGACGCCAACGGCAATTCGACACTGGTCGCCGTGCGCACCGGCGCGGCGGACGTCTATGGTGATCGCGAATCGTATTCGCTGGCCGGTGGCCAGGCGTACCGGTTCTACGACACCGACCTCCGCGGCGGCGAATACGTCAGCCTTGCCGCCGGCGATCCGTTCGACCGCTGGGTCGGCGAGCGTGACCGTTACTACACGCGAACACCGAGCTACGTGTCATCCGACGTGATCGGTTACGAGGATCTCGACCGCTACGGCACGTG
>Ga0070668_100002383_pt1 | contig 13807 bp, 10 predicted proteins | sample KBSS43metaG_FD_64661 | JGI IMG/M metagenome (GOLD analysis project Ga0070668, IMG submission 64661) | Switchgrass rhizosphere microbial communities from Kellogg Biological Station, Michigan, USA - KBS S4-3 metaG | ecosystem: Host-associated > Plants > Roots > Rhizosphere > Soil ... | reverse complement strand
AAGGGCGTCCAGCGGATCTCCAACGCGGTCGCCGACATCATGCGCGTCGCGAAGAACGGCAGCTCCGGCCGGATCCAGACGCTGGGCCTCGACAAGCTCGCCGGCGTGCGCGTGCTGCAGCCCACCGACCCGGACTACATCCCGGTCGACGACTTCCCGCGCTCGGTCCCGACGGTCCTCGACGCGACGAAGAACTCGTCGGTCGCGTGCCTGGGCTGGTCGCTGGTCGGGTCCGGCCCCGACCAGGACGCGCACACCTCGGTGTTCGTCGACACGCAGCTGCCGGGGCAGAAGTCCACCGGGGACAAGTTCACGCCGATGACGGTCACGACGCCCGGCCCGAACCGGGTGCCGATCAACGGGTTCTACCTCAAGCCAGGGTTCGCCGCGGTCGTCCAGTCCGCCACCGGCAAGGCGAGCTTCGGCAAGGGCCCGATCCAGCTGATCTCCGACCGGGGCATCCGCTACAGCGTGCCGGACGCCGCGACCGCCGACGCGATCGGCCTGAACAACCGGCAGCCGGCGCCCGAGTCGGTCATCGGGCTGCTGCCGACCGGGGCGTCGCTGAACACGCAGGACGTGCTGAAGCAGTTCGACTCGGTGCCGATCGACCCGAACGCCGGGTCGTTCGCGACGCCGACCGCGCAGGCCGGGGGCTGACCGGAACCATCCGGCGGCAGCGGGCGTCACACGCTCGAAGGATCTTCCGGTGAGCGGAGAGGTGCCATGGCCGGCTTGAGGATGGACGGCGTGGTCGTCGCGGACTACGCCAAGACCGCCGAGGAGGCCGCTGCCGAGCTGGACTCGGCGGCGGCCGGAGTGGGCGGCGAGGGCGTTTCCGCCGAGTCCTACGGCGCGCTGGGGGCGCAGATCGGCCTCGGGGAGTCGTACGGCCGCGCGGCGGGCGCGTTGCGGCGCCAGCTGGCCGACGGCGCGGAGGCGCTGCGGTCGGCGGCGGAGGCGCTGCGGCAGGTGACGGTGCGGCACAGCGGTCAGGACGAGGAGGCCGCGGAGCTGATCAAGCGGGCCGGGAGGCTCGAGGGATGAGCGCCGGACCGGAAAGCTCCACCGAGCCCGTCCCGGCCGGTCCCGGCGCGGAAGGCGACGAGATCGCCGCGGCGGCCGAGCCGTACCTGGCGTACCTGTCGGACGTCGCGCGGGAGCTCGGGCTGATCGACCCCGTCGAGACGTACTTCCGGCCGCTGGTCGGCCGCTGGAGCGACCTGGGCGCCGAAGCGGACCGGCTGCGGCAGTCGGCCGCCGCCGCGGCCGAGGTGTCCGCACGGCTCGACGACGGGCTGGGTCGCCTGGACGCGGGCTGGGAGGGCCGCGACGCGGACGCGTTCATCGCGTACATGCGGGAGATCGGCGCCGCGGGCGGTGACCTCCAGGAGGCACTCACCGTCCTGGCCGGCGCGCTCGACGAGATGGTGACGACGCTGCGCGGGATCACCGTCGACCTCGTCGAAGTACTGGTGGACGCGGCGGACCTGATGTCCGAAACCCTGTCGCTCCCGAGCGGCGGCACCCGGCGGGCGCGCGGTCAGCTGCAGGAAACGCAGGAATCGGCGAAGGCGCTGTACGAGACGGCGCGCGACGTCATGGAGGCTTTCGACCGGCTTTGCGACGGCGTCGACGACCCGGACGGCGCCGCGCGGACCATCGAGATCAAGCACCGGTACCCGCAGGAACGGTTCAAGCTCGACAACTCGGCCCTGAACGAAGAGGGGACCCAGGCCACGACGCCGTCCTCGGCCGGCGTGACGGCGCCGTCTTCAGCCGACGACGTGATGACGCCGTCCTCGGCGAGCGGCGACCAGGCGGAGCCGCGGCACACGGGCGCCGGCATCCCGGAGAACGGGCAGCCCGCCAACGCGGCCGCCCCGCAGGCGCCCGCGCCGGACAACTCGGCGAACCACGGCATGTCCGGCGTCCCGATGATGCCGATGATGGGTTTCGGCTCCTTCGGCGGAGGCGGCCAGGGACGGCGTCCGTCGAAGACCCGGCCGGTCACGAAACCGTCGGAACTGCTGGGGGAGCCGGGTCTGGTGGCTCCGCCGGTGATCGGCGCGGAGGAGACCGAGCCGCCGCAACAGAAGCCGCCGAAGCCGCCCGCGCAGTGAGCTCCCGGCGAAACCCGGGTCAGCGGCGCGGGGGACCGGCTTCGACCGGGCGGCCGCGGCGGACCGTGCGCATCACGAACAGCGTGATCAGCAAGGCCACGAGTCCGCCGCCGGTACCGGCCAGCGCCACGATCACCGGGGTCGAGCTGTGGTCGTTCGCCGGGGGAAGCTGGGCGGTCTGCTGCGGCGGGATCGGCGCCAGCTGACCCCCCTCGGACGGCAGGCTCTGCGTCAGCGCCGCCACCGGGTCGATGACCCCGTAGCCGACGAAGTTGTCACGCCCGCCGGGAGCGGCCGGGTGCTGGGCCGTCTCCTTGATCCGCTGGACGACGGCCTTCGCCTTGAGCGTCGGGTACTTCGCCCGAACCAGCGCGGCGAGCCCGGCGACGTACGGCGCCGCGAAGCTCGTGCCCTGGATCTCGCTCGCCTTGTCGCCGCTTTCGAAGGTCAGGTTCGCCAGGCCGTCGGAGCCCAGTGCGGGGTCCAGCGAGATGATCTTCGTCCCGGGGGCCGCGACGCCGACCCAGGGGCCGTGCACGCTGAACGACGCCACGCTGCCCGTCTCGTGCTCGATCGCGCCCACCGACAGCACGTCGTCCGCGAACCACGGCGGCGTGACGATCGTCTTCGGCTTGCGCGAGTCCGGCTGGTCGTTCTGCGGGCAGTTGTCCGTGACGTTGCCGGCCGCGGCGACGATCACGACGTCCTTCGACGCCGCGTAGTGAATGGCAGCCTGTACTTGCTGCTCGCCCGGGGTGATACCGCCGTCGGCCTGCCGGCAGTTGTCGACCGACATGTTCACGACCTTGATGTCGCCCCGGTCGGCGATCCGCACCAGGATCTCCGCCAGCGTCTTCAACGTTCCGGCCGTGCCCTCTTTCCCCAGCTGACGGCCACCGTTCGACTGTCCTGGCGACGTTCGGTCGCCTTCGCCGCTGCCGCCACCCCCGTTGCTCGGCGGCAGTTGCGTCCCCGTCCCGGCCGGCGGGTTCGTGCTCGACGACGCGCTCGCGGGGGCCGTCGTCTCCTTGGCGGGCCCGTAGTTCTCGCTCAGCTGGCGGAAGGACACGATCGTCGCGTCCGGCGCCACCCCGACGAAGCCGACCTCGGGGTTGTCCGGCTTGGCCGCGATGATCCCGGCGACCTCGGTGCCGTGGCCGTCGCAGTCTTCGAGGCCCGGCTTCTGGCCGTGGGTCGTCGCCCCGACGTAGTCCCCGCCCGACTCGAGGCGGTTCTGGAACCACGGGTGCTGGGTGACGCCGGTGTCGATCACCGCGACCTTGATGCCGCCGCCCGCGGAACCGTCGGTGGCGGCCCGGGCGATCTCCTGCGCCTTCGAGATCTGCAGGTACTCCTGGCCCCACGGCCGGTTCTTGATCTCGACGTTCTTGCTCAGGATGTTCCGCTCGACGCAGGCCTTGGTCTGCGTGTAGTTCTTGTCGGGCTTGCCTTCGTCGACGGGCCGCTTGCTGTCGTCGACCGGCGGCGGGGTCGCGAAGTAGCCGTCGGCCGGGGTCGACTGCGCCCACGCCGGCACCGCGGCGCCCAGCGGGGCCAGGACGCCGAGCGTGCCGGCCAGCAGGGCGGTGGTGGTCCGCCGGGCGGGGCCGGGACGTCGTGCTGCTGCCATCCGAGATTCACCCGATCCGGTCACTTGAGGTTCAGGTGCCGCAGGGTGGTGTAGAGATCCATCACACCCAGGGCGAGCGGGAGCACGGAGGCGATGCAGATCGCCTCGATGATCTCCACGGTCCGCCGCAGGGGCGGCGAGAACCGCTGGTTCGGGAAGATCACGCCGACCACGAGCGCCCCGGCGGCGAGCAGGATCAGCACGCCGAAGACGTAGAGCAGGCGGTTCTGCGCGCTCGCCGAGACCAGCCAGCCGATGGCGATCCCGGTCGCCGAGACCAGGCCCGTGGTGAGCAGGGCGATCGCCTGGCTGCCGTTGGCGTACGCGCGGGCGCGCAGGAGCAGGACGAGCGTCGCGACGACGCCGAGGATGATCCCGAACGCGCCCGGCGAGGTCGCGGCGATGATCGCGGACACCGCGACCGTGCTGCCGCAGCCGACCATCAGGCCGGTCATGTAGTTGTGCGCGACGGCCGTGCGGCGCTCGATCGCCCGGTAGTCGGGGAAGCCGGAGTCTTCCTTGAGCTCTTCCGCGTTGCCCGGGACGTGCGGCAGCGGCAGCTTCGCCAGCCAGATCGTGGCGCGCGGCAGGATCGAGATGCAGGCCAGCGCGATCGCGACCGTGCCGGCCGCGATGCCGGCCGCCGGGTGGGCGACGAGCGTGCCGAACAGGAAGGCCAGTCCGCCGAAGGTGCCCGCGGTCGCGGCCGCGATGAACGTGGTGATGCCGGCGCCGATGACCATGATGCAGACCGACGCGACGATGATCACGAGGACCGCGCCGAGCAGCAGGTTCGCCCGCAGCGAAAGCCCGGGCACGATGTAGAAGCCGCTGACGAACGCCAGTGGCAGGCCGCCGGCCGCGGCGATCAGCACGCCGGTCGACTCGGACTGGTAGGCCTTGGCGAGCGTCGCGCCGACCGCGACGCACGCGATCGCGCCGATGCCGCCGGCGATGGCCGCGCCGAGCGCGCTGCCGCCGTAGAACGAGCCGCTCATGAACAGCGCGATGGCGGCGGCGACCAGCGCCAGCCCGCCCGCGACGTGCCCGAAGCGGTTCGCCGTCTCCTTGGTCCAGGGGCGGAAGCTGTCCGGCGAGGATTCCGCGATGGCGTCGACGACGTCGTCGTACAGCGGCGGCGGCGGGTTTTCGTTGCGCTTGCGCAGCTGTAGCAGCTCGCCGTCGACGACGCCGAGCGAGGCCAGGGTGCGGCTCGGGTCGAGCGGGGCGTCGCCGAGCTTCGCCAGCGCCCAGCCGCCGTGGCGGGCCCCGCCGTCCGGCGACGACTCCTTGGCCATGTCCAGCAGCATCGGCAGGAGATCGGCCACGGCGACGTCGGCGGGCAGCGCCACGTCGATCCGCGTGGAGGGCGCGACGACCGTCACCCTGCTGAAAACTGTCGTGCCCGTAGCCACCGCACTGCTCCCCGCTCTGATGGACTGCTCCCGGGGAACTTATACCGAACCCCGGTGCCGACATCATCGAACGTCCGAAATTCACCGGCAATCGCAGGTCACGTTCCCGAACCCGAGATTACTGTCGGTGCCGGGCCGTACACTCGCCGGGCGAGGGACAACAGGGCTCACGGGTCTGGTCAGGACGCCGGTTCCGGCGTCCGCCGGAATTCTCCCGCGGCGTTCGATAGGTTGTTCCGCGCACCTTGCGCACTAAACGGTGGCCGCCATCGTCGAGTTTGAAGAGGGGTCCTTCGATGAGCACGCTGCAGTTCAAGAAGTCGCCGCGGCTGGCGGCACCGCGCCCGCCGGGCGGCGAGGTGCACCTCGAGCCGCCGCCCGAGGTGCCCCGCGTCATCCCCGGCAACATCGTCATGAAGGCGCTTCCGGTCGTCATGATCGTCGCGTCGCTCGGGATGATGGTCTTCATGTTCCAGGCCAGCAACCGGAACCCGATGATGATGGCCATGGGCGGCATGATGGTCGTCGGCACGCTCGGGATGATGGCCGGCGGTGGCGGCAAGGGCGGCGGTGCCAAGCGCGCCGAGATGGACGAAGACCGCAAGGACTACCTGCGTTACCTGGGCCAGATGCGCGACCGCGCCCGCGAGGCGATGGTCGACCAGCGCGCCGCGCTCGAATGGGTGCACCCCGACCCCCAGTCCCTGTGGTCGCTGGCCGCCAGCCGCCGCATGTGGGAGCGCCGCCAGAACGACCAGGACTTCCTGCACCTGCGCGTCGGGCGCAGCTCCCACCGCCTCGCGACGCGGCTGGTCCCGCCCCAGACCGGGCCGGTCGACGAGCTGGAGCCGATCGCCACCCTCGCGCTGCGGCGGTTCGTGCGCGCGCACTCGATCGTGCCGGACCTGCCGACCCAGATCACCCTCCGCGGGTTCGCCGCGGTGAGCATGCAGGGCGACCGCACGCTGACCCGCGGCCTGACCCGCGCGATGCTCGCGCAGATGGTCACCTTCCACAGCCCCGACGACGTGCTGATCGCGGTCGCCACCGCGGGCCGCGCGAAGGAGGAGTGGGAGTGGGCGAAGTGGCTGCCGCACGCCCAGCACCCGACGCTGGCGGACGGCATCGGCCAGCTCCGCATGATGGCCGGTTCGCTGGCCCAGATCGAAAACTGGCTCGACGAAGAGCTGCGTGACCGCCAGCGCTTCTCCCGCAACGCCACGCCGGCGCCGGACCAGCCGCACGTCGTGATCATCATCGACGACGCCGAGGTCACCCGGGAAGAGCAGATCGTCCTGGAGGAGGGCCTGGTCGGCGTCACGCTGATCGACCTGTCCGACTCCCTCGGCAACCTCGCCGCCCGCCGCGGCCTCCGCCTGGTCGTGGAGGCGGACAGGCTGGGCGCGCGCAGTGCCGGCGGCGTCGAGTGGTTCGGCCGCCCGGACACCCTCAGCCTGGTCGAGACCGAGTCGCTGGCCCGGCTCATCTCGCCGTACCGGGTCGGCGGGGCCGGCGGCCAGGACACCAGCGACGAAGAGCCGCTGCTGTCCAACCCGTCGCTGCTGGAGCTGCTCGGCATCCCGGGCGACCCGATGACCTTCGACGTCCAGCAGGCGTGGCGGCCGCGCCCGATCCGCGACCGCTACCGCGTGCCGTTCGGGGTCGGCGAGTACGGCCAGCCGGTCGAGCTGGACATCAAGGAAGCCGCCGCCGAGGGCATGGGCCCGCACGGCCTGTGCATCGGCGCGACCGGTTCCGGCAAGTCGGAGTTCCTCCGCACGCTGGTGCTGGGCATGCTGGCGACGCACTCGTCGAGCACGCTCAACTTCGTCCTCGTCGACTTCAAGGGTGGCGCGACGTTCCTCGGCCTCGACAAGGCGCCGCACGTCTCCGCGGTCATCACGAACCTCGCGGACGAGGTCACGCTGGTCGACCGCATGAAGGACGCGCTCGCCGGCGAGATGAACCGGCGGCAGGAAGCGCTGAAGAACGGCGGCAACTTCAAGAACGTCTGGGAGTACGAGAAGGCCCGCGAGAACGGCGCCGACCTCGACCCGCTGCCGGCCCTGTTCATCGTCTGTGACGAGTTCTCCGAGCTGCTGGCGGCGAAGCCGGACTTCATCGACCTGTTCGTCGCCATCGGCCGGCTGGGCCGGTCGCTGCAGATGCACATGCTGCTGGCCTCGCAGCGCCTGGAGGAGGGCAAGCTGCGCGGGCTCGATTCCCATCTGTCGTACCGGATCGGCCTCAAGACGTTCTCGGCGGCGGAGTCCCGCGCCGCGATCGGCGTGCCGGACGCGTTCGAGCTGCCGTCGGTCCCCGGTGGCGGCTACCTCAAGTTCGACACCTCGACGCTGGTGCGCTTCAAGGCGTCCTACGTCTCGGGCCCGTACCGGCCGGCCGGCATCAAGGCGGCGGGCCCGGCGGCGACCGTGGTCCGCGCGGACAAGCGGCCGCAGCTGTTCGTCCCGGACTTCGTCGAACTGCCGAAGGAACCGGAGCCGCAGCAGATCGAGGCGGCTCCGGTGGCCCAGCCGCAGTCCGAAGAGGCGGTCGAGCCCAGTGAGCTGGATGTCATCGTCTCGCGGCTGATCGGCCAGGGCCCGCCCGCGCACGAGGTGTGGCTGCCGCCGCTGAAGGACCCGAACTCGCTCGACACGCTGCTGCCGAACCTGAACCCGACCGACGACCGCGGCCTGTCCCCGGTCGGCTTCTTCGGCAACAGCCGGCTGCAGGTGCCGCTGGGCATCGTCGACCGGCCGTACGAGCAGCGGCGTGACCCGCTGTGGGCGGACTTCTCGGGTGCGGCAGGCCACGGCGTGATCGTCGGTGGCCCGCAGTCGGGCAAGTCGACGATGCTCCGCACCTTGATCATGTCGATGGCGCTGACGCACACGCCGGAAGAGGCGCAGTTCTACTGCCTCGACCTCGGTGGCGGCACCTTGGCCGGGCTGGCCGACCTGCCGCACGTCGGCGGGGTGGCCGTGGCCCGGCGCGAGCCGGACAAGGCCCGCCGGATCGTGGCCGAGCTGACCACCCTGCTCACCGAGCGGGAAGGCCGGTTCGGGGCGATGGGCATCGACTCGATGACCGAGTTCCGCAACCGCAAGCGCCGCGGCGAGATCCGGCCGGACCAGGACCCGTTCGGCGACGCGTTCCTCGTCGTCGACGGCTGGCGGGCCCTGCGCGACGACTTCGAAGAGCTCGAGACCACGATCACCCGCATCGCGACCCAGGGTCTGTCCTACGGCGTGCACGTCATCATCGCCGCCAACCGCTGGGCGGACATCCGCCCGGCCATCAAGGACATGATCGGTACCCGGTTCGAGCTGCGCCTCGGTGACCCGACCGAGTCGGACATCGACCGCCGCGTCGCGGTCAACATCCCGGCCGGGCGGCCGGGCCGCGGCCTGACGCGGGAGAAGCTGCACCTGCTCGGCGGCCTGCCGCGGATCGACGGCTCCAGCGACCCGGAGACGATCGCCACCGGCGTCGCCGACGCGGTGGCGAAGATCAAGGGCGCCTGGCGCGGCCGGATCGCGCCGCAGGTCCGCCTGCTGCCGGAGATGATCACCTACGACGACGTGCTGAAGCTCGACGCGCACCGCGACTCCAAGCTGATCCCGATCGGGGTCAACGAGGAGGACCTGCAGCCGATCTACCTCGACTTCAACGCCGAGCCGCACTTCTACGCCTTCGCCGACGGCGAATCGGGCAAGACGAACCTGCTGCGGCAGATCGCCCGGGGTATCTCCGAGCGGTTCACCTCGAAGGAAGCGCTCATCCTGCTGGTCGACTACCGGCGCACGATGCTCGGCTTCGTCCAGGGTGACTCGCTGCTCGGCTACGCCGTGTCCTCGGCGCAGCTGGAGAGCATGATCAACGACGTCTTCAACTCGATGACGCGGCGCCTGCCGGGCCCGGACGTCACGCAGGAGCAGCTGAAGACCCGCTCGTGGTGGAAGGGGCCGGAGCTGTTCATCCTGGTCGACGACTACGACCTGGTGGCCACCTCGACGAACAACCCGCTGCGGAAGATCTCCGACTTCCTGGCCCAGGCCAAGGACGTCGGCCTGCACCTGGTGGTCGTGCGGCGCACCGGTGGCGCGAGCAAGGCCATGTACGACCCGATCATCGGCAAGCTCAAGGAGATCGCGGCGCCGGGCATGGTCATGAACGGTTCGCGCGACGAAGGCGCGCTGGTCGGCAACATCAAGGCGAGCGCGATGCCGCCGGGCCGGGGCAACCTGCTCACCCGGAAGAGCGGCAAGCAGCTCATCCAGGTCTCGTGGATCCAGCCGGACTGAGTACGGCGGCGGGGCGCGGCACGGCGGAGGGTAGTTTCCTCCCCGAGGGCGCGCCCCGTACGCCGGGTGCGGGGGATCGCGACGAATACTGCGCACATTGCGGGAGCTGCTGGTGACGGTCCGGGTTGCGGTGGACTTCGGGACGTCGAGCACCTGCGTCGTCGCCTCGGTGAACGGCCGCGATCCGCAGGTCGTGGTGATCGACGGCCAGCCCCTGATGTCCTCGGCGGTGTACGCGGCGGCGGACGGCACGCTCTTCGTCGGCCAGGAGGCCGAGCGGCAGGCGGCGGTCGACCCGTCGCGGTACGAGCCGAACCCGAAGCGGCGGATCGACGAGGGCGAGCTGCTGCTCGGCGAGAACGTCCTGCGGGTGACCGACGTCGTGCACGCCGTGCTCGGGCGCGCGGTCGCCGAGGCGCGCCGCCTGGCGGGTGACGCCGAGGTGGACCTGCTGGTGCTGACCCACCCCGCGGACTGGGGCGCGATCCGCACCCGGCTGCTGCGGCAGGCCGCGGGCGGGCTGGCCCGCGAGGTCGCCCTGGTGCCGGAGCCGGTCGCGGCGGCGGTGTACCACGCGGCGACGTTCGCCCCGGCGGACGTGGCGAGCGACCGCACCGTCGAGTTCAGCGGACGTCCCGGCGAAGCGCTGGCGGTCCTGGACCTCGGCGGCGGCACGGTCGACGTCAGCGTGGTGCGGCGGCTGCCGCCGGACACCGCGCGGGACCGCGCCGGGCGCCCGCAGCGGGGCGGGTTCCAGGTGCTCGCCACCCGGGGCGACCCCGGGTTCGGCGGCGCGGACATCGACCAGGCGCTGCTGGAGCACGTCGGCTCGCTGGTGTCCGCGGTGGACCCGGACGCGTGGCGCCAGCTCGTCGAAGGACGTGAGCTGGTCGACCGGCGCCGGCGCCGGGTGCTGCGCCAGGACGTCCGGGGCGCGAAGGAGACGCTGTCGCGGCACGCCTACACCGACGTGCCGATGCCGCCGCCGTTCGCCGACGCCCACGTCACGCGCGAGGACCTGGAACGGCTGATCACGGCGCCGCTGGGCCGCGCGGTGGAGCTGACGGTCGCGGCGATCGGCGACGCCGGCCTGCGGCCGAAGCAGCTCACGGCGATCTTCCTGGTCGGCGGGTCGAGCCGGATCCCGATGATCTCGCGGCTGGTGCACGAGCGCACCGGCGTCGTGCCGACGAGCCTCGACCAGCCCGAGACGGTCGTCGCGCGCGGTGCGCTGCGAGCGGTGCTGGTGGATCCGGACCGCACCGGTGCGCTCCCCGGCGAAGCGATGGCCCGGCTGGGCGCGGCGCCGGGCACCCTCAACCCCGCGGCGCAGCGCACCGAGGTCGTCCGCCCCGGCGACGTCGCCCCGCGCCCGGTTCCGCCGCGCGGGGGGCCCGCTCCGGGCGGGTTCCCGCCGAACGCGAACCGCACGGCGCCGCCTTCCCCACCGCACGGCCAGCCGGCGGGCCGCCCGTGGACCCCGCCCGCCGGGCAGCCCGCTCCGGCCCGGCCCGGCGGCGGGGCGAGCGCGCCGCCCGAGACGACCGGGCGCAAGAGCCGGGGGAAGCTCTGGGGAACCGTCGCCGCCGCCGTGGTCGTCGTGGCCGCGCTCGTCGTCGGCGGGGTGCTCCTGTTCGGCAACCCCGGCGGCGGCCAGGCCGAGAGCGGCCGGGCGTTCTCGCAGTACGACTTCAAGTTCGTCGCGCCGGAGGACTGGGTCCAGACCGACGACCAGGTCGCCAAGCGGCAGGTCGTCATCCACCCGCAGGAGTCCCGGGACGGCAACGACCTCCTGGTCGCGCAGGAATACGTGATGGACTACGACGCGACGGCGGACCCGCAGAAGCTCGCGGACGAGCTCCGGAAGGGCGCGGAGAACGACCCGCAGCAGCAGTACAGTGGCTACAACCCGAGCGCTTCGTACGCGGGCCGGACGGTGATCTTCTACCACCAGGTCAAGGCGGACCGCCCGGACATCCAGGTCGACTGGTACGTCGTCGCGAAGGGCCGCTATCGCGTCCACGTCGGCTGTCAGTACGCCACGGCCCCGCTCCGCGACCGGGTCGCCGTCGCCTGCGCCCAGGCCGTGCGCACGGTCGAGATCGTCAGCTGAGAGGGGGCACCCCGGTGCCGTCCGAAGAATTCGAGAGCGCCGCGGCGTCCTTCAAGCGGGCCGGGCAGGACGCGGTGACCCACGCGCGGCGCGTCGCCGGGAACGCGGTGGCGCGCAGCCGGCGTCACCACAGCGAAAACGCCGAGCTCCTGAAGCGCGGCGGGCGCGGCACGAAGCCCGGCGATCCGACGCCCGGCACGCTGCGCGCGGCCGCCGAACGGTTCCGCCGCGCCCGCGGTCTGTCGGTCCCCGTGGTTCCCGATCCGGCCGATTCCGTTCCTTCGCGTTCGCAATCTCCCGCTCGTACCCCTCGATCGGGTGACGACGAGGAGGACTTTTCCCAGATGCGAATCATGATGCGCGATCAGTGAAGCCGCTGCGGCATTCGCTGTGCGTGTGCTAAGCCCGCTGGTGGGGAACACTTTTTCGGGTGATGCGTCGTCGGATCGTGGCGTTTGCCGAATACCCGCGGCAACCGGTTCCCGGTGCGCGCGTTCACGCAAGCAACTACTTGAGGGCAAACCACGACATGAGGGAACCGGACATGGCAGTGTCTCCGTCGTAGGGCTGTACAACGAACGAGCTTGGTACGGCCAACCACTCTTACGAAGGGGGTTCCACCATGGGTGGATTCCAGGGAACACCGCAGCAGTTCACCGAGGCCGAGGGACGTGTGACCGAGGTCCGCACGAGCATGGACGGCAACCTGGCGACGCTGCGCGACCGCATCGAGGCCACCCGCGCCGGCTGGCAGGGTCAGGCGCAGAAGGCGTTCGACAACGTGATGATGCGGTTCGACGACGACGCCCGCCAGATGAACCAGGCCCTGCAGCGCATCGCCGACCTGCTCCGCGAGGCCGGTTCGAAGTACGAGCGTTCCGAGCAGCAGCAGCAGGAGACCATCGCGGCCCTCAACAAGGGCTTCGAGGCGCTCGGCTGAGCTTCGACCCTGAACTTTTCTTTCCCCAACCAAAACTTTCTCTGCACAAAAGGAGCACATCATGCCCGATGGCGCCGGCATTGTCGTCAATTACGCCACCATCCACGCGGCCGCCGAGGACTGCAGCAGCACCGGCAACGAGCTGCAGCAGGCTTTCGACCGCCTGAAGGACGACCTCAAGCCGCTGGTCACCACCTGGACCGGTTCCGCGAAGGAGCAGTACGACCAGGCCCAGCGCACCTGGGACCAGAAGTTCGAGGACCTCAAGCAGGTTCTGGCGCAGATCGCCGCCGCTCTGCCGTCGATCGCCGACGGCTACCAGTCCACGGACAAGGCCGTCGAGGGCCTGTTCTGAGCCGGTAGTCCCGGAAACCACGGCGGGCCCGCACTCCGGTGCGGGGCCCGCCGTTTTCCTTTGTGCGGCAAGGGAAAGCTCAGTGTGGTGCGCCGACTTCGTACTCCGGGCGGTCGTTGAGCACCCGCACGGTGACCTTCTTCGCCTGCCCGCCGATGGTCACGGTGCAGTCGAAGGTCGTCCCGTTTGCGGCGGCTTCGTTCGCCGGGCACTGCGCGTTCTTCACGTCCGGCTCGCCGTAGTTCTCGTTGAGGACCTTCACCACACCGTCCTGAAGGGACTGTTGGTCGAGGACGTCGCCGCGGAACGCGCCGAGCAGCCAGGCGGTGCCGCCGCCGAGCGCGAGCACCAGGACGGCGGCTCCGGCGACCAGCAACGGCTTCTTCGACTTCGGTTTCTTCCCGGGTTCCGCGGCGAACGCGCCCAGGCCGCCGTACTGCGCCGGCTGGAACCCGCCCCCGAACTGCTGCCCGCCCGGCTGCGCGGGCCACCCGCCGCCGGGGGTGCCCGGCTGCTGGTGCGGAACCGGCTGGGACGGCGGCTGCTGCTGCCACGGGGCGGCGGGGGCCTGCTGCCCCTGCCACGGCCCGGAGAACGACCCCGACGTGCCGGGCTGCCCCGGCGGCCACTGGCCCGTGTACGAGCCCGTGACGGCGCCCGGGTCCGCCTCCGGCTGCCACTGCCCGCCGTGCGGGCCGGTCGCCTGCTGCTCCGGCTGCCACGCGCCGGGCTGCTGCGGCGGGCTCGCCGGAGGCTGCCACCACTGCGGCTGCTGCGGGCCGGACGGCTGGGGCGGTTGCGGCTGCTGGGGCGGTTGCGGCGGCTGGGTCATCGGAGTTCACCTCGGGTCGTGGCCACGCCTCAGCTGCCCTGCGCTTCGCCGAGACGGCGGTAGAAGTCGTCCATCGCCGCCCGGTCGGGCAG